>Ga0316628_100004605_pt1 | contig 10852 bp, 14 predicted proteins | sample OWC_Aug_M2_C1_D5_FD_207648 | JGI IMG/M metagenome (GOLD analysis project Ga0316628, IMG submission 207648) | Wetland soil microbial communities from Old Woman Creek delta, Ohio, United States - OWC_Aug_M2_C1_D5_C | ecosystem: Environmental > Terrestrial > Soil > Wetlands | place: USA: Ohio... | reverse complement strand
GGTGCGCCTCTACGGTCCGCCGGGATTCGTCGACCGCGTTGAGCACAAGCTCGCCGCCTACGACTGGAACCTGGTGCAGAACTATCCGACCGACTTCACCCTGATCGTGCACGAGCTCGACGGCGAGCGCCTGCGCGCCGCGCGCTTCCGCTGCCACCGGCGCTTCGCGCGCGAGCCCGAGCCCTCGCGCGACGCCCCGGCGGGATTGCTGCTCGACGAGCCGGCGTTCCGCGTGCGCGCGGCGGCGCTCGATCACGACATCACCTGCCTTGCGTTCGCGCTCGAGGAGAAGACGCACGTCAACGTGTGGAAGAACCGGCTCGCCGAGATGGACCTGCAGACCGGGCCGTGGCTGAACGAGCTGAAGCGCGCGGTGATGCAGGGCGCGCCTGACGACACCCCGGTGCGCGCCTGGTGGCGCGACCGCGACGGGCTGCACGAACAGCATCATCTTCTGGGCGAGCTCAAGGCGCGCGTGCTCGAGCTGGTGCCGGGCGAGAAGCTGTGCTACGCCACCGACGTGCTGCACAGCGCCGAGAACGAGCGGCGCCTGGCCGCGCTCGCGGCCGACGCCGACCAGCTGTACATCGAGTGCGTGTTCCTAGACGAGGACGCCGACCACGCGGCACGCAAATTCCACCTCACTGCGCGCCAGGCAGGGCGCATCGCGCGGGCGGCGCGCGCCCGCCTGGTAGTACCGTTTCATTTTTCGCCGCGCTACGCCGAGCGCGAGGCGGAGCTGCGCGCCGAGCTAGAGCAGGCGCGCAGCGGGTAGCTAGAGCCGCGGCTCGCCCGCGTGCGCGTGGGTCTTCTCGTACACCTGCTGGCACTTGATGCAACGCATCGCCGTCGGGCTGGCGCGCAGCCGCTCCAGGCCGATGTCACCACCGCAGTCGGCGCACACGCCGTAGCTGCCGTCCTCCAGGCGCGACAGCGCCGCGTCGAGCGCGCGGATCTCGCGCACGTCGCGCGCGATCTCGGCGTTGTCCATGTCCGACAGCAGGTCGGCGATCGCCTCGTCCCCGAGATCGGTCACCTGCCCGGCCACGCTGGCATAGCTCTCGTCACGCGAGCGCGCCACGTCCTCGAGCAGCTCGCTCATCATCTGCTCGCGGCGCGCGCGGATCAGGCGGCCGAACTCTTCAGACTGCTTGGCGGACAGTGGCATATACGGTCTCCCTGGGCCGGGCGGCGCGCCGGCGACGCTTCATGGATCCAATCTAGCGTCCGAGGTTCCCCTGACGTTGATCGAGATCAAGACAGCGTCCGCCGGCCGGCGAATCATGGCAGAGTCAGGGGACCGACAAACGCAAGGAGAAAGAGTATGAAACGCGGCGTGATCATCGGGCTGCTCGCAACGGCGCTGGCCGCATGCCAGTCGGAGCCGACCAAAGAGCAGGTCGGGACGGTGGCCGGCGGCGTGCTCGGCGGCGTGCTCGGCGCGCAGATTGGCGGCGGAACCGGGCGGACCGTGGCGATCGTCGCCGGCACGCTAGCGGGCGCCTATCTCGGCAACCGGATCGGCAAGTCGATGGACGAAAAAGACCGGATGAAGGCGGCGCAGGCGCTCGAGACCGCGCCCACCGGAGCGCCAACCAGCTGGCGCAACCCGGATACTGGCGCCACCTACACCGTCACGCCGACGCGCACCTACCAGGAAGCGTCGGGACCGTGCCGCGACTTCACGACGCAGGCGGTGATCGACGGCAAGTCGGAAAACGTCAAGGGCACGGCCTGCCGACAGCCCGACGGCACCTGGAAGGCCGCCTGACGTGGCGAAGGCGAAGCGCAAGCGCCGCGCCCGTACCGCGCGCAAGACCGCGCCGCCCGTGCCCGCGACACCGGGCGTGGAACGCGAGCCACCGCGCGCGCCGCGCGAGGCCGACTCGGTCGAGGATCCGCTCGAGGATTGGCCCGAGGACGAGGACGACCTCTGGCTGCGCGAGCGCAGTGGCGGAGACATCGAGAAGCCCGACGAGCAGGACTAAACCAAGGAGCAGCCATGCCACGCAGCATCCCCCAAGTCGGCGCCCCGGATCCGGAGCGCAAGACCTCGCCGATCGTCGACGTCGAAGACGAAGAGGTCGATCCCGAGCTCGAGCTCGAGACCGGCGTGTGCTACTTCAACGACGTCGCCTACTCGCTCGGCGACTACGTGCTGAGCGGCAACGAGCTGCTGCACTGCGAGGAGCGCGGCGTGTGGGTGCGCAAGGGAGAGATCCGACCGGACTGACCGCAGCGACGTGGCGCCTGTACGAGCAGCTGGACGAGGCCCGGCGCATCCAGGGTGCGATGCTCGATGCGCTCGGATTCGGCGCCCGGGAAACGCCCTCGCGAGTGGTGCTGCGCGAGCCCGGGCTCACGCTGAAGGCGTACTGCGAGCCGTCGCGGCCCGGGCCGGCGATCCTGATGGTGCCGGCTCCGATCAAGCGCGCGTATATCTGGGACCTGGCGCCCGGCGCGAGCGTGATCGAGCACTGCCTGCGACACGAAGCGCGCCCCTATCTAGCTCAGTGGGAGAACCCACGGGAGAGCTTCGGCCTCGACGACTGCGGGGAGCGCCTGATCCGCGTCTGCGCTGACGCGATCCGCGCCGAAACCGCAGAGCGCAGGATGTTTCTCTTCGGCCACTCGCTGGGCGGCCTGTTCGCCGCCATCTTCGCCGCGCTTCATCCGTCGCGCGTCGCCGGGCTGGTTCTGCTCGCCGCGCCGCTGCACTTCGATTTCACGCCGCAAGCGGGCGCGCTGGGTCCCGTGATGGCCGGGCTCGCGCGCTCGGGGCTGCTCGACGCGGCGCCGGGCAACATTCCGGGCTCATTGCTCAGCGCGGCGAGCTTCATCGCCTCGCCTGCGACCTTCGGCGGCGAGCGGCTGCTCGACTGGCTGCGCAGCTGGCCGAACCGAGAGGCGCTCGGCAATCACCTGCGCGTTGAGCGTTGGACGCTGGATGAGCTGCCGGTCGCGCGCCGCCTCGCGCGCGAGGTCGTGGAACAGCTCTACGGCGCCGACGCATTCCTGCGCGGCACGCTCGAGCTGGGTCGCCGTGTGGCCGCGGCGCGCAACGTGGTCGCGCCGCTGCTGGTCGTCGCCGACCGGCGCTGCCCGATCGTTCCGCCCCAGGCGATCCTGCCGTTCGCCGAGGTCGCCGGCGCCACCGACAAACGGCTGCTCTGGTATGAGGGCGACGTCGGCGTCGCGCTGCGGCACGTAGGGGTTCTGATCGGCGCAGGCGCGCAGCGCCGGCTCTGGCCGCAGATCCTGCGCTGGGTGCGGGCGCGGCGCCCTTAGGGGCGTTGCTCGGGGCGCTTCGCGGCGGCCGCGCGCCGCGGCTCGACCAGCAACCGGTCGATGCGGTTGCCGTCCATGTCGACGACCTCGAAGCGCAGGTCGTGCCACTCGAAGTGCTCGCCGATGCGCGGCACGCGGCCGAACTGATGCAGCACGAAGCCGGCGAGCGTCTCGTAGCCCGCTTCGTCCTCCGCGGGGAGCCTTTCGAGGCCCAGCGCTTCCTTAAACTCGTCCAGCGTGAGCACGCCATCGAGCAGCCAGGAGCCGTTCTCGCGCCGCACGATTCTCTCCTCGATCGTCTCCCCGCGCGAGGGCAACGCGCCGACGATGGCCTCGAGGATCCCGGTCAGCGTCACGAGCCCCCTGACCTCGCCGTACTCGTCCACCACGAGCGCCATGTGCTCGGCCGTGGTGCGGAACATCTCGAGCACGGTCAGCGGCGACGCAGTCTCCGGCACGTACGGCGCCGGGTGGAGCGCGGCCTCGATGTCCAGCGGCTGGCCGGACAGGATGCGCGTGAGCAGATCCTTGGCCTGCACCAGCCCGACAACGTGCTCGAAGCCGCCGCGCAGCACCGGAAAGCGGCCGTGCGGGCTTGCGGCGATCTTGCGCGCGTTGGCCTCGGGCGGATCGATCAAGTCGAGGCAGACGATGTCGCCGCGCGGCGTCATGAGCATTGCGATGCTGCGATCCGCGAAACGGATGACGTTGGTGAGCAGGTCCTGCTCGGCCTTCAGCAGCACCCCCGCGCGCGTGCCTTCCTCGATCATCGACCGGATCTCCGCCTCGGTGATCGTCGGGCCGGCGGGCGCACGCACGCGCATCAGCTTGAGGGAAAAATCGACCGAGGCGCTGAGCAGCCGCACGCCCGGATGGGCCAGCCGCGACAGCACGCGCATCGGACGGGCGACCAGGCATGCGACGTTCTCCGGCGCATGGAGCGCGAGGCGCTTGGGGACCAGTTCGCCCGCGACGAGCGAGACGTAGGTGATCGCGACCACGACCAGGCCGAGCGCCAGCGCGTCGCTGTAGGGCTCGAGCGCCGGGACCCGCGCGAGCACTGCCGCCAGGTCCGCCGCGAGCGCGCGCTCCCCCACCGCGCCGAGCAGCACGCCGACCAGGGTGATCCCGATCTGCGTCGTCGACAGGAGCACATTGGGCGCGTTGTGGAGCTCGAGCGCGGCGGCTGCGCGTCTGTCGCCCGCCCGCGCGCGTTCGCGCAGCCGGGCGCGCCGCGAGGCGACGACGGCCATCTCCGACATGGCGAACACACCGTTCAAGAGAATGAGGAGCGCGATGAACAGTAGTGCCATGACAGCCTCGCAATCCGGACCTGGGCACGACCGATTCTACAGAGCGGCCGCGCGTTGATCTTCGTCAATCCCGGGCCATCGCTTCGGCAGGATCATAGTTTCAAGGCAATGTTTGGGATAATCGCTGCGATTTGGCGACGTGGTGGCTGAGGAGAATGTCGTGCACTGGAGCAAGGAAATCGTAAACGCGGTGTGGGAACACGGCAGGGTCATGCCGGAGGCCGATGCCGCCACGTGGCGGCAGGACGTCTGCGGCGCCTGGATGCGGCGTGAGCATTTCGGCCAGGAGCACGCGGAATTCGGCTGGAAGATCGAGAAGATCAGCGCCGGCGGTTCCGCGACGCCCGAGAGCCTGCGGCCGTTCCACTCCCGCAATCGCTACGACATCGCGAACGGCACGCCGCACTGCCAAATGACCGCGGACCGCACCGACGCGCCGGCGGTGGAGTACGTGCGCCCGCCGCGCAATCGCGAACTCTGACTCGCGCGACGCGCGCGCCTGCCTAGCGCTTCTTCGCGCATCCTTCGAGGTGCGGCCGCCAGGCCGCGCACAGCTCGCGCCTGACGTCCGGATCGTCGAGGCTCGCGCGCAGCTTAGCCGGATCGACCGGCAACGACACCACCTGCCAGGCGTCCCCGGCCGCGCACTCGACCGAGAGCAGCCAGCCGCTGTCTTTCGCCTCGACGGTGAACGCGTAGGACCCGAGCCCGAGCTCGTCCAGAATGCGCGCGGCCGCGGTGCGCGCGGCGCGAATGTCCGGTGCAGGAGGAGTCATGGCGTGGCTCGCAATCGAGCGCAAGCCTGCATTGTCCCCCTTCGGGCCGGCCGAGCCTGTTGACGTGCGTCAAAGCGAGGCGTGCGCGCGCGCGTAGCGTGAAGCGTCTCACAGGTAGCCGCCGCCCCGACAATGAAAGCCCTCATCCTCAGCGCCGACGACTTCGAGGAAGCCGAGCTCCTCGTGCCGTACTATCGTCTGCAGGAGGAAGGTCTGGCGGTCGACATCGCCGCGCCGCGCCGCGGCCACGTGCGCGGCGAGCACGGCTATCCGATCGAAGCCAACCAGGCGTTCGCCGACATCGCGCCGCTGCAGCACGACGTGCTCGTCATTCCCGGCGGGCCGGCGGCCGAGGCGCTCGTCGACGACAAGGCGGCAGTCAGGATCGCCGTGTGGTTCATCGAGGAGCATCGGCCGATCGCGGCGATCTGCCACGGACCGTTGGTGCTGGTCGAGACGGGCCTGATGGAAGAGCGCGAGGCGACCGGTCATCCATCGATTGCCTCCGTGATGCGCGCCGCGCGCGTGCGCTACGTCGACCAGGAGGTGGCAAACGACGGCGAGATCGTCACCTCCCGCCGGCCGGCCGATCTCCCCGCCTTCATGCGCGAGCTGATGAAGCTCGTCCACCGGCGCCGCAGCGCGACCGGCGGCTGACACAGCTCTCAGGGCGCCGGCAGGCTGAGCGGCGACTCCGAGCGCAATCAGTCGACCTTGATCGTGCGCCGCTTGGCCTTCTCGATCTTGGGCAGGGTCAGCTCGAGGACGCCGTCCTTGAGCGCGGCCTTGGCCTTGGATTCGTCGACCTCCGCCGGCAGCGTCACCATGCGCGAGAATGCGCCGCGCGAGATCTCGGCGCGGTAGTAGTCGCCCTTCTCTTCCTTCTCTTCGCGCTTGGTCTCGCCCTTGATGGTCAGCATGTTGCCCGAGATCGAGACCTCGATATCCTCCTTCTTGACCGCAGGCACCTCCGCGCGCACCACGACTTCGTCGTCGCGATCGATGACGTCGACCTTCGGCATGGTCAAGTCGACCTCGGGCATGGTCAGCCAGTCGCGCCGGAACGGCCGCAGCCAGCCGCGCCCGAAGAACTCGTCGAACACGCGCTCCATGCCCTCGAAGGGGCTGGCGACCACCCTTGGCGGCGCCTTCTGGATTTCGCCTTTCCTGACAGTGACTTCCCTCTTCTCTTCCGCCATTTGGCACCTCCTGCAAATATTCCGCTCGACCGTCCGGGGCACGTTCCGCCCCACGTCGAGCATGCTGGCAGATTCCCGCCGCCCGCTTTTGACTTGGCTCAATAGCGCGCCTGCGGCGCGGGCATAACCTCGCCCTTGCCATGGCGATCATCGGCATCGATCTCGGCACTTCGAACTCGGCGGCTGCCGTGCTGCGGGGCGGGCGGCCGGTGCTCATCCCAAGCGCCGAGGGCTTCAGCCTCGGCGGCAAGGCGTTCCCCAGCTACGTCGCGCTGATGGCCGACGGAACGATGCTGATCGGCGAGCCGGCGCGGCGCCAGGCCGCCGCGAACCCCGAGGGCACGGCGACCGCGTTCAAGCGGCTCATGGGCACGCGCAAGAAAGTGCGCCTGCGCGAGCGCGAGTTCACTCCGGAGCAGCTCTCCGCGTTCCTGTTGCAGAAGATCAAGCGCGACTCCGAGGCGTTCCTCGGCGAGCCGGTGAAGGACGCGGTGGTCACCGTACCCGCCTACTTCGACGACAACCAGCGCTCGGCGACCAAGGATGCCGCGACCATCGCGGGCTTCAACGTGCTGCGGCTGGTGAACGAGCCGACGGCGGCCTCGCTCGCCTACGGCCTCGACCGGCTGCAGCAGGAGCTGCGCATCGCGGTCGTCGATTTCGGCGGCGGCACGCTCGACGTCACCATCATGGAGTTCGGCAAGGGCGTGTTCGAGGTGAAGGCGACCAGCGGCGACACCCAGCTCGGCGGCACCGACATGAACAGCGCGTTGTTCGACGACCTGGCCGAGCGCTTCCGGCAGCAGTCGGGCATCGACGTCAAGGCCGATCCAAAGGCCCGTGCGCGCCTGCTCGAGGCGGCCGAGATCGCCAAGATCGAGCTCTCCACCAGCACCACGACGCACATCAGCCTGCCGTTCATCGGCATGGCTCGCGGCGAGGCGAAGCACCTGGACATGGACCTCTCGCGCGCCGAGCTCGAGCGCGTGGTGCGCCCGGTGATCGATCGCTGCCGCCAGCCCGTCGAGCAGGCGCTGCACGACGGCGGCATCGGCCCGCGGGAGGTCGACCGCGTCGTGTTCGTCGGCGGCCCGACCCGAATGCCCGCGGTGCGCGCGTTCTTCGAGGAAATCTTTGGCCGCAAGGCCGAGCTGGGCGTCGATCCGATGGAGTGCGTCGCCGCTGGCGCAGCGCTGCAGGCGGGCGTGCTCGCGGGCGAAGTCAAAGACATCGTGCTGGTGGACGTCACGCCGCTTACGCTCGGCGTCGAGACGCTCGGCGGCGTCGCCACCCCGCTGATCGCGCGTAACACGCCGATCCCGGTCAAGAAAGCCGAGCTGTTCACCACCGCGGCCGACATGCAAACCAGCGTCACGGTGCACGTCTACCAGGGCGAGCGGCCGATGGCGGCCGACAACACGAGCCTGGGGCAGTTCAACCTCGACGGCCTCGCCCCCGCGCCGCGCGGCGTGCCGAAGATCGAGGTGACCTTCGACATCGACTCCAACGGCATCCTGAACGCGTCGGCGCGCGACGTCGCCACGGGCCGCTCGCAGTCGATCCGCATCAGCGAGTCCACGCGGCTGCCCGCGGACGTGAAACAGCGCATGATCGACGAAGCCGAGCGCTATGCGGAGGCGGACAAGAAGCGGCGCGAGGAAGCCGAGGCGCTCAACGCGGCCGACAGCCTGTGCTACCAGGCCGAGAAGACGCTCGCCGATTTCGGCGACAAGCTGACCGACGAGTTGAAAGGCCGCGTCGAGGCCGCGCGCCGCGAGGTCCGCGACGCGATCGCCAGACGCGACGTGAAGCTCGCCAAGGAAAAGCGCGAAGCGCTGGAGAAGGTGCTGAAGGAAGCCGGCGTCGTGATCTATGCACAGACCCCGGAGGCCGGGCCGTACAAGCAAGTGGTGGTGCCGCCCGCGGGCGAGGCGCGCCCGAGCGGCTCCGGCCCGCGCGGCAAGGTGGTCGACGCCGAGTACAAGGAGGCACACTAGCATCGCCACCGCGGCCAAACGCGACTACTACGAGGTCCTGGGCGTTGCCCGTGATGCCGACGCGAAAGCGATCAAGGACGCGTTCCGCAAGCTCGCCCTGCAGTACCACCCGGATCGCAACAAGGAACCGGGCGCCGAGGAACGCTTCAAGGAGATCGCGGAAGCCTACGCCGTGCTTTCCGACCCCAGGAAGCGTGCGGAGTACGACTCCGGCGGCTTCGCCGGGGTCGCCGGGTTCTCCGCGGAGGACCTGTTCGGCGGCATCGACTTCGATTCAATCTTCGGCGACCTCGGCTTCGGCCTGGGCGGCGGGCTGTTCGAGCGCCTGCTCCGGCACCGCCGCGCGGGTCCGCCGCGCGGCGCCGACATCGAGATCGAGGCGGTCGTGCCCCTGGAAACGATCGCGCGCGGCGGCGAGCAGCGCATCCGCTACGAGCGGCCGGACACCTGCCGCGAATGCGGCGGCAGCGGCGCCAAGGCGGGCACCCGGCCGCGCAGCTGCGCGACCTGCAACGGCACGGGAGAAAAAGTCTCGAGCCGCCGCGAGCAAGGCGTATTCATCCGCCAGTCGCGCACCTGCCCCGACTGCCATGGCACGGGCCGCGTGATCGACACGCCCTGCGCGGCCTGCGGCGGGCGCGGAACCGTGTCGCGCGAAGAATCGCTCGCGGTCACGATCCCGGCCGGCGCGGAGGACGGGTTGGTGCTGCGCATCCCGGGCAAGGGATATGCGAGCGAGCAGCCGGGCAGCGCCGCGGGCGATCTGCACGTGATCGTGCGCAGCGCGCCGGATGCGCGCTTCGTGCGTGACGGCGCCGACCTGTGGCACGAGGAGCGCATCGACGCGGCGGACGCGGTGCTCGGCACCGAGTTGCGCGTGCCCACGCTCGATGGTGTGCTCACGGTCAAGGTCCCGCCTGGCTCGCAGCCGGGCGCGCAGCTGCGGCTGCGCGCCAAGGGGCTGCCGCGCTTCGGCGCACGAGGCCGCGGCGATCTCTACGTGCGCCTCGCGGTGAGTCTGCCCGAGCGGCCCGATGCCGAGGAGCGCAGGCTGTGGGAGCGGCTGCGCGCGCTTCGCCGCGGCCGCTGAGCCATGGGGCTCCACGTCGAATGCCATGCCGGGTATCGCGGCGAGCAGGAGCCGCGCGCCTTCCGCCTCGGCGAGCGCCGCCTCGAGGTGATCGAGATCGTCGACCGCTGGATGGAGCCCGAGCGCCGCTGGTTCAAGTGTCGCGCGAGCGACGGCAACGCCTACATTCTGCGCCACGACGAGCAGAGCGGCGAGTGGGACCTCGCCGCGTTCACGCGCACCGCATGAGGGACGTCGAGTGCGTCCGGTTCCTGCAATGGGCGCTGCCGCGCATGCGTCTGCATTGGCCGGGATTTCGCAAGGTGCGCGGCGTCGTGTGCAAGCGCGTCGCGCGCAGGCGGCTGACGCTCGGCCTCGCCGATATCGACGCGTATCGCGCGCTGCTCGAGCGCGATGCCGCGGAGTGGCATGTGCTCGAGACCCTGTGCCCGATCCCGATCTCGCGCTTCTGGCGCGACCGCGCGGTGTTCGAGCATATCGAGCGCGAGGTGCTGCCCACGCTGGCGCAGGCGGCGAACGCGGCCGGGCGCGCAGCGCTCGAATGCTGGAGCGCGGGCTGCGCCTCGGGCGAAGAGCCCTACACGCTGGCGATGCTGTGGCGCCTGCGGCTGCAGTCAGGGTTTCCCGGGCTTCGCCTGCGCGTGCTGGCGACCGACGTCGATGCCCGCCTGCTCGAGCGCGCGGCGCTCGGCTGCTACCGCGCGAGCAGCCTCAGGGAGCTGCCGCCGGAGTTGCTGGCGCAGGCCTTCGAGCGCGCGGGCGAGCTGCTGTGCGTGCGCCCCGAGCCGCGCGCCGGCGTCGAGTTCGCGCGCCAGGACCTGCGCGCCGAGCTGCCCGCGGGCAGCTTCGACCTGATCCTGTGCCGCAACCTGGTGCTCACCTATTTCGAGCCGCGGCTGCAGGAGGAGACGATGCGCCGGATGATGGAGCACCTGCGGCCCGGCGGCGCGCTGGTGGTCGGCCTGCACGAGGAGCCTCCCGCGGCGCTCGAGGGACTGGCACCCTGGCCGGGGCTGCGCGCGACCTACCGCAAAGCCGGCGCGTGAGCGTCCGACCCCGGTTTGATCCTGGTCAAGCCACCGGCGCGCGCCGGCGTCAATATCGTCGTTCCGGGCTACCCAAGGAGGACGCCATGCCAGCACGACAGTCCACCACGCCTTCCAAATCTACCCGCATTCAGGCCGGCGAG
>Ga0316628_100004604_pt1 | contig 10853 bp, 8 predicted proteins | sample OWC_Aug_M2_C1_D5_FD_207648 | JGI IMG/M metagenome (GOLD analysis project Ga0316628, IMG submission 207648) | Wetland soil microbial communities from Old Woman Creek delta, Ohio, United States - OWC_Aug_M2_C1_D5_C | ecosystem: Environmental > Terrestrial > Soil > Wetlands | place: USA: Ohio... | reverse complement strand
TTGACGAAAGAAGGAAGATTCTCCTTGTAGCAGGCGATGGAAGGCTCATCAAGCTGGATGAGATCCGCACCTGCCTTTACCAACCCTTCGAGCTCCCGTCGCACAATTCCCGCCAGCGCCCAGCCCACATCTTCACGCGACTTGTAGATTTTGCCGTCGGGCACCAGCCGTCCCGCCAGTGTGTGCGGCCCCGGAACCGCCACTTTCACAGGGGCCGGCGTGCGCGCCCGCAAGAAACGGAGCTCTTCGACGATGCCCAACCCTTCCGGCGAAGTCAGCTCCGCTTCGATGGCGTACTTGGCCCTCTGATCGTGGCCGTCGGGGGGGAGGCGGCGCGCCACGGGCAGCTCGCGAATTCCCCGCAGCCGCTTGGGAAAACTCACGATGAAATCGAGGCGTCGCATCTCGCCGTCGGTGAGAATGTCGACGCCAGCGGCGATTTGATCCTGCAGAGCGATTTCAACAGCATCGTTCAGCGCCTCTTCGATATCCTGCGAGCCCATCTCGCCGCGCTCGGCGGCCGCCATCACCAGGTAGTACCAGCCCGGCCAGGAATAGCTGCCGACGGTGGTCACGGGGAAGAGTTTGCCAGCCATCATTCGACCTCACAGTTTCGGGGAGAGTCCCAGGTCAGAGTTTCTGCGCGCGGTCGTGGTAAGCCTGGAGGACGCGCTCGAATTCCTCGGCCGCTCGCTCGTCGCCCACCACGTGGGGGCTGGGCAGGACGTCAGGCTGAATCCCCCGCGCTGCGAGGTTCTCCGCCACCTGGCACTTGAGCGCGTTCATGATGGCCACCGCGCCAATCGTCGAACCCGGGCCCACGGGATAACGTACGCCTTCAACTTCGACCAGCGCGTCGCCGGGCGGCGTGCAATTGTCCAGCACGACGTCGGCGATCTCGAAAAGGCGCTTGCCGGACGCGTGCCGGCTGGCGGTGGCGCGCGCGTGCGCGCGAGAGGTAATCGCTATGACCTTCATCCCGCGCGCCTGAGCGCCCAGAGCCATTTCGATCGGCACGGCATTGATGCCGGTGCTCGAAACGACGATAAAGCTGTCTTTCGGCCCGAAGCGGAAACTCTGCAGAATGACTTCCGCCAACCCTTCCATCCGCTCCAGATACAAAGCCTGCCGCAGCCCGTTCGCGCCCACGACGTTGTGATAAGAGGTAAGAGAAAGTTCCGCGATGGGATGAAATCCCACCAGGCTTCCAATGCGAGGGAACATCTCCTCGACCGCCATGCGCGAGTGGCCCGTTCCGAAACAGTGCACCCAGCCGCCCGCGGCGATCGAGTCGGTGCAGATCTCCGCCGCCTTGAGAATGTTCGCCGACTGCGAGTCCATAATCTGATCGACGATTCTTCGACCCGCTTCAAGATAGCGCTGATAGGCTTGCTCTTTTTCCACGAGGTTCTCCAGATCGAGGCAATCGCCGCCTCCCGGGGGGGCACCCCTTCAGAAGGCAGCGCGCCCGATAGTTATCACTCCGCTGGGGGAGGAGGCGAAGGTGGCAGCCGCTTCAATTGTTCTCTGAGACTCTTGAAAGCCGCACCACTGCGCGTGAGGCCCGCGCGCGGCGGGTGCAGCTTCAACTCATTGCTCAGGGTTTCGACGCGCTCTTCAGGCAGCGGATGCCGACGCAGCAGCAGCTTGACGATATCGCGGTCGGCGCCGAACGCCGTCAGCCGGTTGAGGAAGGTGACCAACCCGTTCGGGTCCCAGCCCGCGCGCTCCGTATTGTAGAGTCCCAGCAGGTCGGCCTCGTTTTCCTCTTCCCGATTAAACTTGCGGTTGACGAAGAGCAGCGCCGCGCCGCCGTATTGCTGAAGCATGTCGTGAATCTGCTGGTCGCTCACGAGGCCGGCCTTCTGGCCTTCGTAGACCAGCCGGTCGACGAGCCAGCGGCGCGCCACGTCGTTCATGCTGTGGTACGCAACCACGTGTCCCACCTCGTGGCCGATCACCCCCGCCAGTTCGCTTTCGCTGGCTACAAAGTCCAGGAGGCCGCGGTCGACATACACATACCCCCCAGGCAGAGAGAACGCATTGACAGCGGAGGTGTCGACGACCTTGAAGTGATAATCCAGTGTGGGGCGGCGCGATGTTGCCGCGAGACGGCTTCCGATCTCCTGGACGTAGGACTCAATCTCGGGGTCGCTGAGGATCTTGTACTTCTTCTCAACTTCATCCGCGGCTTGCCGCCCCATGGACATCTCTTCTTCGTCCGAAAAGGTATTGTAAAGAGCCTTGGAAGGTACAGGCTCTTCCGCCCAGGCCGGGCGCTGGGCAAGAGTGCATAGCGCGACGAGCAGACCGCCAAAGAGCACACGGCGAGCGGGCAAGCAAGCCTCCATCACAGAGCGAGCGGATTGACTCAGAGCACCTTTGACGCAATCGGATCGGTGAACCCATACGCCGAAAGACGTCAGCCTAAACCACGCGGCCATTCTCCGCGTCCCAGTTGACTTTCGCGCCGCGCTTCAAGGCGATATCACCGATCCAAGACGTACGCGCCGCCTCATTGCCGACCTGGATCGGGGCGTTCGGCGTCTTGCGGCTGCGCACGCAATCGAGGAAGTTCCTCACGTGGTCGAGAGTCCCATCGTGCTCCGAGCGCACAAAAATTTCCGGCTCAGGAGCATTCGTGCCGGGGACCCACTTCGCGCCCTCGGGATAGACCGCCAGGTGGGCGCGGTCGATCTTGAGCGTCGCCCCACTGCCCCGAAATTCGATGCCACCGTCGTCAATGCTGCTGTTGTAGGCCCCGGTGAACGTCACGATGAAATCGCCCGGGAACTCGAACGTCGCGGTGACCGCGTCCGGCGCCTCCCACTTGAAGAGGTAGGTTCGCCCCGTGGTCGTGGCGGTCAACGGCGCCGGCTGGCCCATATACCACTGGATAACATCGATCCAATGAGTTAAGAGGTCGGTTAAGATCCCGCCGCCGAAATCCCAATAGTGCCGCCAGAGATGAAACTTGTCGGCGCTGAAAGGCTGATCGGGCGCGCTGCCCAGCCACCTCTTCCAATCAAGCTTCGCGGTGTCGACCGGCGAAGGGCTTCCGGTCCACTCCAGATAGTTCTGGTACCAGTAGGTGTGGACGTAGATGATGCGGCCGAGCTTGCCGGAATCGACGAGGTGTTTGCCCAGGATGTAGTGCTCCCAGCTTCGCTGCTGGGTTCCCGTTTGCACGACGCGCTTGGATTCCTCGACGGCGCGCACCATCTCGACGCCTTCCTCGATGGAATGCATGATGGGCTTTTCGAGGTAAGCGTCCTTGCCGGCGTGCACCGCGTCGATGAGCATCTGCTTATGCCAGTGGTCGGGGCTGCCGATGAGGACGGCGTCGATGTCCTTGCGGTCGAGCACCTCCCGATAGTCGAGATAAGCCTTGGCACCCGGCGCGGCGAGCTTCAGGGCTTGTTCGCGGTGCGGCCCGTAAACGTCGCACACTGCGACGATCTCGTTCGAAGGGACTTGGTTGAAGTGTCCCCCCACGTCTTGGGCCCGCCCGCCTGAGCCGAGGATGGCCACCCGGATCCGGTCGTTCGCGCCCAGAACCCGCGCGGGTGCGAAGCTGCTCAGGACCGCAGCGCCCGCCGCTCCCACGGCGGTGTCCTTGAGAAAATCACGACGCGAGAGGTCAGATTTGTTCTTCATAAGAGCATTCCTCCTGATGAGTTCCCTGCCGCGAAGCGGGCCTGCTACTGCGACCACATCGTCGGGGTGCGATCCCAGCGGTGGCTCTTGAGCCGCGCGTGGAGGTCTTGCGTCAAGGAAGGAGCATTGCTGACGGCGAGGTTCGCCTCCACGTGCGCGGTCTTGCGCATGCCCGGAATTACCGTGCTGATCAGCGGGTTGTCGAGAATAAAGCGCAGGGCCATTTCCGGCATGGTCATGCCTTTGGGAACGAGCGGCTTCAGCGCCTCGGCGTGCTCGACGCTGGCGTGGAGGTTTTCCGGCACAAAATAGGTGTTGCGCCAGTCCCCCTCCGGCCACGTGCTGTCCTTGGTCAGGGTGCCCGTGAGCGTCCCCTCGTCAAAAGGCACACGCGCGATGATGGCCACATCCATTTCCTTGCAAGCCGGGAACAAGTCGTCTTCGGGATTCTGATCAAAAATGTTGTAGATCACCTGCACGGCGTCGACCAGCCCGCTGCGCATCGCCCGCACGCCGTTCCACGGCTCCCAGCGGTTGATGCTGATGCCCACGGCGCGAATCAGTCCCTGGCTGCGCAGCTCCTCCATGGCCTTGACCCAGCGATGATCCTCTTCCCATTCGTCTTCCCAGGTGTGGAACTGGATCAGGTCCAAGCTGTCGAGGCCGAGGTTCTTCAGACTTTTGTTGACGTACTCTTTGATGTGATCAGGTGGGTAGCAATCGTCGAGCAAATACTCCCGGCGGCTGGGCCACTGGAGATTCTTAGGGGGGATCTTCGTAGCCGTGTAGAGCCGCTTGCCCGGATTGGCGCGCACGAGCTTCCCCAGGAGCTTTTCGCTTCGTCCATCGCCGTAGGCCCAGGCGGTGTCAAAGAAATTGCAGCCTAAGTCCACGGCGCGCTGCAACGATCCGAGGGATTCGTCATCGTCCGCTCCCACCCACTCGCCGATTCCCCACATGCCGTAGCCGACTTCGCTGACCTTCCAGCCCGTGCGGCCAAACCGCCGATAGCGCATGATGCTCACTCCCGGATTTTGTTGGCTTCCGCGCCCGCCGGCGCGCGAGCGGAAGCTATTCCGCCACCTCGCGCGGATCGATCGGAATCTTCGCGCGCTCGGTGGGCCACTCCCGCCAGGGGCCCGGCTTGCGAGTGCCCGTCGCGGCCCGCCCCAGAAAGTCCTTTTGGAAATGTTCGGCCGCGGGCACGTCGGGCGTCTTGCCTTGGACCGAGCACACCATGTTAAGCGCGTCGAGGTCGATTTCGAAACTCATATCCGCGTAGGCGCCGTTCTTGTCGAAGGCGAAGTATTTTTGCCACGCCGCGAGGTCCAAACGCAACGGGGGCTCAGGCCCGGAGATCCAATTGAGCCCGCGGCCTTCGGCGCGATATTCGTCGGCCACTTCCCCCGCGCCCTGCCAGTAGAGATTGCCCTCGGCGGTGTTTTCCCGGTGCGAGAAATCGATGCCCTTCCCGCAGTGGTAGAAGATGTTGTTGAGGACGCGGCTCCAGCGCGAAGTGCCGCCGCGGGTGAGGACGATGCGGTCCTCCGTGGTGCGCGTTTTGACTCCCGCATCCTCGCAATAGCCGAAGAGGTTGTGCGCGATCACCGCCTCGTCGCTGCCGTCGGTGATGATCCCCCAACCGCCCGACGGCGGCAGGTTGTAGGTTGCGCCGCCTTTTCCCTTGGTGATCTTCCAGAAGATATTGTGGTCGAGCACGTTAGGGTCGTGGGAGGCCTCCAGGTAAATGCCGCCGCGCACGGTTTCCTGGACGTCGCCAATCACGTTGCCGGTGACGCGTGTGTTCGTGTTGTCGTAGTCCAGCCAGATGCCCGGCGCGTAGCGCAGATGCCGGATCACGTTGCCACGCAGCAGGCAGCTCTTGGTGGTGTGCAGCTTGATGCCGCCGGATTCCCACATCAACTCGACGTTCTGCCTGCCCACGTTCTCGATCAGGTTGTGCTCGACCAGTGTCTCCTGAACACCCATCCCGGCGAGGCCGCAGACGCCGGCGTCTTCGATGTGATTGCCGCGGACAATGCTGTGCCCGATCACCTCGGGCGCGACGCGATTCCAGTCCTGGTACCCGATATCCAGCGCCACGGCGTTGGCATGGCGGAACGCGCAATCCTCAATGATCCAATGGTGCCCGCCGGTGGCCGAGACCATGCCGCGCTGGGGCACGGGAAAACCGTTCGCGGCCTGCTCAAAAGTGATCCCTTTGAGGCGGATGTAACTCAAGCCTCGCTGCTGGGGAGCAAAGACCTGCTCCTGAATCACCAGCTCGACGTCGTGGTCGGCGGGATGGACATCACCCGGCAGGCGCACGTGTAACGTCAGGCCGTTGTGCTCTGCCCAGAAGGTGCCGTCCTTTTGCGCCAGTTCCCAATAGAGCGCGACCTGCTCGAGGCGCTTCCCATCCACAAAGACCATCCCGCGTCTCATCAGGTGCGGCCGCAGCTCCTCCGGCTTGGGTCGCAGATACTCGCGGTCCATCATCACGTTGACCATGCCGAAGGGATTGTAGCCGTGGAAGGCAAGCGGCGAGAGGTCGAGCTGATAAATCTTCGCCTTCGGCTGGCCGCCTCCGAAGTGGCGGAGGGAGAAGCCGGTCGAAGGCTCCCAGCCGGCCTTGATCAGACGCGAACCCTTGACGATCACCGACGCGCCCGGGGCCGCCTCGTAACTGATCATCTTGCCGGGGCCTGTTCCCCCGCGCGCCGGAACGACACACTCGCGATAGACGCCGGACAGGATCACCACGCGCTCGCCGGGCTCGAGGACTTGCGCGGCCTCGTTAATGGTGAGGAACGGCAATTCCTTGCTGCCCGGATTCGAGTCGGCAGCCCGAGGATTTCGGTTGTCCACGTAATAGGTCTTGGTGAACTCGAGCGGCTGCTCCCAGGAGACAAACTCGCGGCCGTCCGGCAGGAGCACTCCGGTGCGCATTTCGCCCACGGCCTGTGGCAGGGATAGGCAGAAAGCCGCAAGCATGTAAACAAGCACAAAAAAAGCGAAGTGCCGACTGCGCCGAGGACCGGGTGAGACGAAACCAGCGCTACAATGACGCACCGTTCCTCCTTTCTGCGAGGGAGGTCGACTCAATTCTCGCCCGCGGAATCGCCCTCCGCGCGGTTGCGGCGAACTGCGGAGCGGCCTCCGGTCGAGAGAGGCCAAGCTTGATTACGTCGTGACGACTGGCAGCGACGCGCGCGCCGCAGGTACAGAGCGCTGGCAAGTCTAATCCCTGCGCCCTCAGGACGCAATTGAGAATGAAAGGCGGTTCAGGCTATATTGGGAGCCTGGGTCGCCGAACGAAAGGAGAGCGTTGAACCCCATCAGGCCAACAGGTTCCAGCCGTCGTCCGGGAAGGTATGCGCGTTGGGCCCCGCTCCTGCCGATGGCGTTGGCAGCTCTGATCCTGCCAGCCCTGCGCGGGGTCCGCGGCCAAACCAGCACGCCATCGCCGGTCGGCATCCCCGTGAAATTCACCGATGTCCGCAAGGCGGCGGGCATTACTTTCCAGCAGGATGGCACCGCAACTGCCGAGAAGATGTACATCGAGACGATGGGAACCGGGCTCGGCTGGATCGACTACGACCAGGACGGCCTGATGGATTTGTACCTCGTGCAGACTGCGTCCACAGAATGGTACAAGGCCCCCCGACCCTTACGCTCCGCCCTCTATCGGAACAACGGCGACGGGACATTTACGGACGTTACCGAGAAAGCCGGCGTGGGCGGCGAAGGGCTCTATGGCGAAGGCGTCGCCGTCGGGGACTACGACAACGACGGTTACCCGGATCTCTATCTGATGGGCTACGGCCACGCCATCCTCTACCGTAACAACGGCGATGGGACGTTCACGGACGTCACGGCCAAGGCCGGCGTCGGCGACGAGGGCCAGTGGTCGAGCAGTGCTGCCTGGATCGACTACGACAAGGACGGTCGTCTCGACCTGGTGGTCTGCAATTACATCCAGTGGTCAGCCTCCAACAACCTCTGGTGCGGCGAGAAACGCCCCGGCTATCGCGCCTACTGCCACCCGGACAATTACCGGGGACAGAAACTGAAGCTTTACCACAGCAACGGCGACGGGACTTTTGCGGACGTGAGCGACAAATCCGGCATCGGCGAGCCGGAGGCCAAGGGCTTGGGCGTCTTTACGGCGGACCTGAACAACGATGGCTGGCCCGACATCTTCATCGCCAATGACACCTGGCCGAACTTCCTTTTCCTCAACAATCACGATGGGACGTTCCGCGACGTCTCCTTCAGTTCCGGCGTAGCCGCCAGCGAAGATGGCAAATATGAGGCGGGGATGGGAACGGACGCCGCCGACCTGGATGGGGATGGCTGGCTGGATATCTACGTCACCCATCTCGATTTCGAGCTGAACCGGCTCTATCACAACAACCACGATGAAACCTTCGATGACGCCACCTATTCCTCGGGGCTCGGGAACAAGGCGATCTTCATGAGCGGCGTCAGCAGCAAGCTCCTGGATTACGACAACGACGGCTGGGTGGACATCTTCCAGTCCAACGGGTCCATGCTTGACAACATCCACATGTATCACTCGGAGGTTTCTTACGAGGAGCCTAAGCTGATGTTCCGCAACCTGGGGGAAGGGAAATTCGCAAAAGTCTCGGACCACTTGGGTCCCGACTTCGTGCGGCCCACGGCCGGCCGCGGCTGCGCCGTCGCCGACTTTGATAACGACGGCGACCTGGACGTGGCCGTCCTTAATCGCGACGACTACCCCGAATTGCTGCGCAACGACGGAGGGAACGCCAACAACTGGCTGAGCGTCAGACTCGTGGGGACCAAGGCCGCACGCGACGGCACCGGCGCCGTGCTCAAGCTGGTGTCGGAGGGCGTCACGCAAGTCGAGCAGGCCAAGGGCGGGATGGGCTACATGTCCGCGCACGACTCGCGCATTCATTTTGGCCTGGGCGAGCGGAAGACGATCACCTCGCTTGAGATCACGTGGTTGAGCGGCACCGTAGACAAGCTCACCAACATCCCTGTCAACCAGATCATCACGGTCAAAGAAGGCGCCGGGATCGTGCCCGGCAACTTCCCAAAGGTTCCCAGCAAGTAGCGGAAACCCGCATCCCGCCTCCTCTTCCAGAATGGTGAATTGGTTTGGGCCCCAGGCTTCCGGCCGGGGCCCCAGGGTGTGGGGCGCGACGACTTTGGCTACTCCGTCGCCCGCATCAAGGCGGCGCACGCGTCAAACGAGTGCAGACACCAACTGCGCCAGCCGCGAGCCGGTCACCAGCGTTGGTGCACTTGAGGCCGAATGAGACGGTCGTACACCTCCCGCACTTTGGCCATCTGCGCGTCGCTGAGCGGCGGGAGGTCGGCAGCGCGACAATTCTCTTCGACTTGCGCGGGACGCTTGGCGCCAGGAATGGCGCACGTCACGGCGTCGAACATGAGAATCCAGCGCAGAGCGAGTTGCGTCATTGTCGCGCCGGGCGGGACCAGTGAACGCAGCTCCTCCACCGCTTGGAGGCCCGTCTCAAAATCCACGCCGGAAAAGGTCTCACCGACATCGAACATCTCGCCGTGACGATTGAAGTTCCGGTGGTCGTCCTCTGCAAAAATGGTTTCGCGGCTCATGCGCCCAGTGAGCAGTCCGCTGGCCAGTGGCACACGCGCCAGGATTCCGACGCGCCGGCGCTTCGCCTCGGCAAAGAGGAGCTCGGCGGGCCGATGCCGAAACATGTTGAAGATGATCTGCACGCTTTGCACGCCCGGGTACTCGATGGCCTTTAAGGCTTCTTCAACGGTTTCGACGCTCACACCGTAGTAGCGGATCTTTCCGGCATGGACCAGATCGTCGAGCGCGCCGAAGACCTCCGGCCGGTAAAACACCGCGGTCGGCGGGCAGTGCAGTTGCAGCAGATCCAGGCAATCGGTCTCGAGGTTCTTGAGGCTGTCTTCAATGAAGCGTGTAAGGTTTTCCTTGTTGTATCCCTCTGCCGTGTGCGGGGAGAGGCGCCGTCCCGCCTTCGTGGCCACGTAGAGGGTCTCCCGCCGCTCTTTGCGCAGACGCGCGATCAGGCGCTCGCTCCGGCCCATGCCGTAGACGTCCGCCGTATCGATGAAATTCACGCCCAGATCCACAGCGCGATGGAGGGCAGCCAGCGATTCGCTATCCTCAACCTTCCCCCACAGCGAGCCGATGGCCCAGGCGCCAAAGCTGATCTCCGAAACCTTCCAACCCGTCCGACCGAGTTCGCGATAGACCACGAATGATGACTCCTCGAAGCACGGAAAGATGACTCGTGCCGCAGCTTGCTCGACACTCGCTCTTACGAAAGCCTGCATCACATAACGGGACCGTTCACGGCATGAAGCCCGCCTGGGCGGGCTGGCGTCCCGCTCACGCTGAGTCCCTCGCGGCATACTGCGGATTCCGGGCCGGGGCGCGACGGGAGACTTCCTGAGACAGCTTCTTGAGCCAGCGCAGTTCGACCCGGAACTGCAGAATCGTCAGGCTCACCACCCACACCGCCTCATGGAAGCGGTGGCCGACTTCCCTGCGAATGGCGCGCAACGTGTCCTGTTCCCGTGCCAGTTCTTTCTCTAGGAATTTCCGGCGGCGGCGAAGCTGCTGCTGAAAGACTCCCGGTCGAGCCTGCCAGGAAAGTGCCATCCAGGTGAGAAACGCGGGCCGCTCGCGCTCGACGGTCCACTCCGCGCGCTCGAGAGCATCGGCGAGCGCCTTACGGCCCTTGGCGCTCGTCACAAACGCCCGGCGCTCCGGACCCGCGACGGGGTCCGCGCTATCCACCGCGCGGATCAATCCCCGGCCCGCAAGCTTTTCAAGTGAGTAATACACCTGGGGCCGCGAGATGCCCACCCAATCGCGCACCTGGCGCCGCTCGAGTTCCAGGTTCGCCTGATAGCCGTGCATCGGCCGCTCGGCGAGCAGGCTGAGCAGCACCAGGTCCGGCGTCGTCAGCTCACGGGGCTTAGCGCCGCGCATCGCGCGCCTTCCGCTGGCGGCTCCAATACCACCACTGGCGTTGCTGGGCGGGGAGACGCGGATTCTTCGCCTGCGCGACGGCCGCCGAAAAAACATCCAGGCAGCAGATGTCCACGGATCGGCCGGTCACGCCGCAGAGTCTTTCGTAGAGTTTTTCCGGGTTCTGACGCGCCAGGTGGGCTACGCTCCGGATGCC
>Ga0316628_100004603_pt1 | contig 10854 bp, 7 predicted proteins | sample OWC_Aug_M2_C1_D5_FD_207648 | JGI IMG/M metagenome (GOLD analysis project Ga0316628, IMG submission 207648) | Wetland soil microbial communities from Old Woman Creek delta, Ohio, United States - OWC_Aug_M2_C1_D5_C | ecosystem: Environmental > Terrestrial > Soil > Wetlands | place: USA: Ohio... | reverse complement strand
ACCTGACGAATGGCCTACGGTCCAGCAGCCAGACGACACCAGACGCTGCATAGAGGATCAAAATCGCATCTACCGGCAGCCTGTAGCGGATCAGAGTCCAAGTGAGTAGATGAATCGCCGTATTGATGATTATGAAGAGAAGAAGCAGCAGATGACCATTCATCGGAGAGTTGTGGCCACGGCGCTCCGGTGCGGACTGTCTGAAGAAGGAGGCCGACAGGACTACAAGTCCTATCACCATGAAAGGGCAAAACAGTCCGAACGAGAGGGTGCGAACCAGATTACTCACCAGACTCGATTCCGCGGAGGGCCAGAACTTGAAATATTCTTTCGTGCGGCTCAGAGACAGCCACACGTAGCGCCGCGGATCCCGGACCACAAAACTCGCGCCCTTTCGTAGCAGTTCGCGGTCCATGGACGCTTCGTCGAGATTGCGCAACTCATGAGGAATTAGTTCACCGTAGGAAGCATCCTGGCCGTGCAGGACGGGGATAAAATTGCGGCCGTGCACGGGATGATTCCCCCAGAAAAAGGCAAACCCTGAGTTGGTGTTCAGCAGTACGAACTTACCGAAAGCAAAGTAGTTTCGCACTGTCCATGGCAAAATCATGAGGGTCGCAACCAGGCAACCGATCAGTATTTCCGAAGCGAGACGGCGAATATGGTTCCGATGATTGCCGTTTCCCAGCACATAAAACAGCCATCCAACGAGGAAGGGGGCGAAGAAGAGAAATAACTGCCGCAACAAGATGGCCGCACCTATGGCAATGCCCAGGAAAATCCAGGCAGTCCAGGCAGGACGGCTCTCCGCAAATTCTGATGATGCCAGCCGAGTGGCGATGTCCATCGTCCAAAGTATCGCCAGGACATAGAACGACTCGGTCATCAACGCTCCCGCATAATAGACAAAGTAGCCATAAACGGCGGCGATCAGGGCAGCGGTCAATCCGGTGCGGCTTCCCATGAGGCGCTTGCCTATGCGAAATGAGAGCCAGGGATGCAGTATGCCCACGGCAAGCGACTGAATCAGCCGCGCTGCCAGCGGATTGACGCCAAACAGCCAATAAACGAGTGCCAGGTAGAGCGTGTATAGATAGCTCCAGTGCGCGGTCGGCTCGCCTGCCTTTGTCGCGGGCCACCAGTCGCTGGCGAACGAAAAACCATGTCCGTCAACGACGCGGCACGCCAGCGCATGATAGGAGACCTGGTCATGGATGCCCGGCAGTGTCTCGACCGCACTCCCCTGGTAGAGGGCGGAGAAAAGGCGCAGGGCTACACTCAGAAACACAATACCGGACAGTAAGCCTCCGGAACCACGCAGAGATAGCATCGATGACTTGACTTGCTTTGCCTTCATGCACACGGCGCGTGAAATGTCATAGCGGGCGGCGAAACCGCAGAGTGCGGCGCCCTGAATGCCGGAGGGGGCAGGACTTAGATTGCGCGCTGATAAACCTGGTCCCAAGCCCGATAGAGCCCACGCCAGCCGTATTGTGATTCCAGTGTCTGGCGGCCGCCAACGGTGAGTTGTGAGGCTAGTTCGGGATTCTTCATCACCTCGACGACGGAGGCGGCGAAGGAGCCAGGGTCGTCCGCCAGACAGAGGTTTTCACGGTGCCGGGCGTCTAAGCCCTCTGCGCCTATGCTTGTACTTACTACCGGCAATCCCCAGGACCATGCTTCCAGGATCTTGACACGCATGCCTCCGCCGGCGAGCAATGGCACGACAAACACAGCTGTCTCCGCCAAGTAGGGCGTGAGATCCGCCAGGTATCCGGTGGTTTCGACAGAAGAATCGGCGCCATTCCAACGTTGCCGAAGCGGGTTCCTTCCTATGATCGTCAGCACCGCACCGGGCACTTGGCTCCTGATCTGCGGCCACACTTCCTTCTGGAACCATAGCACACCGCGCGCATTCGGGGGCCAGTGCAGGCCACCGATGAAGGTGACCCGATGTGCATCTGATCGTCGGCAAACTGGTTTGTTCACGGAAAGATCGAGAGCAATAGGAATCACGACCTGGGAAACAGGCAGCGCCGTCGGATCAGTACCCTGCCCGAGAAGCGCCGCTCGGTCCAGGTCCGTCACCCAGACAACCCGATCGAACTTGCCGCAGATGTTCCTCTCATAGCGCGCCAGTTTCAACGCTTCCCTGGCAAGAAGAGCGCGTTTCCAAGAGCTGGTTTCTGAATCGGCCAACCTTTTCGGAATCTTGAAGACGGCGTTGTGCTGATCCAGCACGGTCAATGGACGGCGCCCTGCGCGAGCGCACTCGCGCGCCAGCAGGGCATATGGCGCCATCCAAAGCTGGTCGGCGTGAACCGCATCCGGCGAGGGTTGCACACGAGCCAGATTCCTGATGACGTGTGCCATTGAAGGATTCCAATCTCTGGCCACCAGGAATGGCTGGCCTGTGATCAGTGCGCGCACGAGGGCCGTTCCATCAAGGATCCGGGAACGCCGCATCCGGACGGTGCGGATCTCTGCGCAGTAGCTGCGAAGATGCTCGACATATTTCGGGAGATCGTCATCGCGGATAAAGGAAACCAGGCTTACATGATGACCCGATTCGGCGAGGTGCCTTAGCACGAGGTAAGCCCTGACCTTGGGGCCCGCATCCAGCGGATACGGCAGCACCTGTGTCAGAAAGAGGATATTCATTGTCTTCTTGTTGGAGATGTACTGGAACAGGCAATCTGGGCGGGCAGGACCTACTCGGCCGCCCGATTGTCTACCGGTCGCGAGCCCAGATCTCCTCCCTGGATGCCGGTCGATGGCACATAAGGGAAGTGCGCAACTACGACTATCGCCATGCCTGCGCCTAGAATCCAGGCAGCTCTTTAGCCAGTCGCCGATAGCAGCGGGTCAATTCGAACATCCTGCGACGCTGTTCCCTGCCACACAGCAGGGCAAGAGGAACGAGGATTTGCCTAGAGACCGAGGCGCCAAGCAGCACGATCTTGTAGATCCCCGCTGAAACGGGGCCGTGGTGGATGCGGAAGTAGGCAATCTTTTCCCGATACAGGTGCACAAACATGTCCGCTTTTGCCTGCCTCGTGCTCTGGCCTCCATAGTGCGTGACCTTTGCTTGGGGCAGCCAGAAAATACGCCAGCCTCCTGATCGTAGCCTGCGGCACAGGTCCTGGTCTTCCGAATAGATGAAATACCTTTCGTCGAGAAACCCGCAGAGGTCCAGAACATCGCGGCGCAGGAGCATGCAGGCTCCCATCAAAACATCGACCTCTCGAGCGCTGTCGGTTCGCCACACCTTCATGCAATAGGTGCCCACTGGCCACAGACGGTCGAAATGAAAGAGCCGCCATACCTCGCGCAACAGCGTAGGTTCGGGATAGGCGGAGACCTGCAGGGATCCGTCGCCGTTCAGAAGCCTCGCCCCAACAGCGCCCGCACACGGATTGGATTCCATGAATTGCATCATCTCCCCCAGTGCCCCAGGCATTATCTCCGTGTCCGGGTTCAGCAACAGAACATACTGCCCTTTGCTCTGGCGGATCCCCTGATTGGTCGCTCGCGCGAATCCCAGGTTCTCGGCATTCTGGAGACGGCACACCGAAGGGAACTCCGGGCCCAGCCGCACAACGCTACCGTCGGAGGAAGCATTATCAACCAGGATTATTTCAGATTCGGTCAACCTAGAGCGGTCCAGGTCGGCAATCACCGCCCGGACGCAGTTCCGGAGGAGATCTCCCGCATTCCAGTTGACTATGATGACAGAGAGCCTCATGTCCTCCGTGCCAGCCGCTGTTCCAGAGCCACCAACCCGCCCATGAAGATCCATGGAAGCACGCTGGATCTGAACCCTGCAAACCCTGTGTTGTAAATAAATGGAATGACCCAATCCCCAAGACCTGCAGCCACGAGCGTAGCCAGCAACCCGGCAAGAACTGAATAAACATATCCGAGTTCAAACCCATTCATGAGCCGAAATCGAACCTTCCAGGCAGTCACCCCCACCGCCCATGCAAACCAAAGGAAACAGGCCAGTCCCAAGAGGCCTGTCTGGCCGATGAGATCTAAGTAGTTGTTGTGGGAATTGAACTTTACGTACCAACCCAGGATCGGATAGAGAATCGTGTAGTGATAATAGTTTGCCGGCCCCAATCCCAGCAACGGATTTGCACTCAGGAGCGGCAGGAGGCTCTTGATGGCTGCCACGCGGGTGCTGTAGCTATACGGGTTATCGCCGGCAGTCGCGAGCCCGATAAAATGACTCTCGCCCAACCAGGCCAGGGCCAGAATTGCTGGTGTCGCAGCTAGCGTCGGGATGGGAAAACGCAGAAATAGTAGTACGATCACCGAAAGTAGCGCGGGCAGCCACCCAGACATCCAACCTGTCATTTGAGTGAGCCCGATTCCGATCGCGGTCAGCGCCAAGCCTGCCATCACCCACCTTGCCACGGGACCAAGATCTCGGTTCATGAGAGCTTGGCCGAAGCTCATGGCGACCAACCACGTCCAGAACATGCTCCCCCCCATGACAGCTTCTGGCAGAGTGCCCGACAGACTGGCAAGTGATCCAGGCAAGAGCCGGACCAGCAGGTGGATGGATCCCAGCACAATGAAAAGATACGTGATCCACTTTAGCCAACGCTGGTCCTGGAGTTGGTAGGCTACGACCAGGAAAAGACCTCCCGAAAAGAGAAAGATCGCGAGTTGGGCGAGTTGTGCTGTCGTGGAAGCACGCGGCACTGGAAACCAGGGGTATTGTCCCACCACAAGTGCGAGCACGGCCGTAATCATGAGTAGATACAGCGGCAAAGTCGTACGGGAATGGACCCGATCATGCGTCTCGCGTCTAAACACGCGGTGAAGCAGCCAGCCTCCGATGAGAAGCGGTGAAAGCAGAATAGCCGCGTTCGCGCGCGACTCAGTTCCCGTCCCGATCTCAAACTTCACCAGAATCGCGCCAGTCAACAGCAGAGCCAGGCCCGCTTGCGGCCATTGGAGCAAGAACAGTAGAAAACCAAAGCCGAAGACCGCTGCAAGCTGCAGGATCACTATTCGGTCGAAAGCATAGGGTCCCGAGATGAAGATAGAGCCAACCGACACGGCTAGTACTCCCAATAGCACCAAGAGCACAGCCGGCGGCGGCCACCCGGCAGGGAGATGAGCGGCTTGCCCCTTGGGGAACGATCCAAGACTCATAGGTGGCAGAAAACGAACCGTGCGGATCGGCCTTCAGGCGTTACGCTGCGTCGCCGGGCCGACCCGAAGAGTTCGACTTGAGCACAGAGATGACATTACCTGCCGAAAGCCCACCCGAGATGCTCCATTCCTACTCGCACGGCACGCTTGAAGGTCTGCGCATCCCCCAAAAGCATTTTGAGATATGTATATGCGGGCCCGGGGCGAAACGCCCATTCGCGAAATGCCCGGCGCTGCCAGTACAACAGGTCCTCAGCGGACAGGTTTCCGTACTCGAGGACTGTATCTTTATCCATGTCGATCTGTTCCCACTTCGTTCCCTTGCGGAACCACCCGTTTTGCACCACCTGGAAAAAGAAGGGTGTCCCGGGATATGGCGCCGCCACATGGAAAAGGGCAATGTCCAACGGGAGCGACTTGGAGAGCTCAATGGTTTCACGGATCGTTTCCACGGTCTCTCCTGGAAGTCCGATGATAAAGTACCCCCAATTCCGGATGCCGGCGCCCTTTGCCCACGTCAGCGCCTGCCACGCTTTCCTGGGTGATGCACCTTTGTGAGCCTTCCTTAGGATCACCTCGTTGGCGCTCTCGATGCCCCATGAGATCATCCAGCAGCCGGCACGGCCCATCATTTTCAACATTTCCTCGTCTACAAAGTCAACCCGGCTATTGCAGGTCCACTTGATACGTAGGCTCTCCTTGGCGATAAGCTCACACATCTCCATCACCTGGGCCCGGTTGACGGTGAACAAGTCGGCGTACATGTGGATATTGTGTATGCCAAGGTCCGACAAGAGCTTCAGCTCGTCCATGATCCTCCCGGGAGAAAGCAGACGGACCGAATTCTGATAGGATACGTGCTTGATGCAGAAGGTGCATCCTGCCGGGCAGCCACGGCTCGTGACGATGAAGGTGAACGGGCCCTTCATCAAGGGCATCGTATAGCGCTGCAAGGGCAGGAGATGATGCATAGGCATCGGTAGATCGTCGAGGTCAGGGATGAAAGGCCGGCTGGCGTTGAGCCGGATTTCTCCACCTTTGCGCCAGATCAGCCCCTTGATATTCGATAAATCTCCAGGTTCATCGCGTTCCCCGATTATAACTTGAGGCTCCCACGACGGGTCGGCTTTCCGGAACAGGGCCCGCACCCACCCAGGTTGGGCGGATTGACGGTTCTCAAGAACATCCACCAATTCCCTGAGAGTGAGTTCCGGTTCACCGCGGAGTACAGAGTCGAGCGCCGGGTAGTCGCGCATCGTCTCGAAGGGCATGGGCGTCACGTGAGTGCCGAAAGCCATGGTGTGCGCACCAATGCTCTTGGCCAGCATCACACCGTACATATCATTGGTGAGCGTCGGTGCTGTGACTTGGGTCAGGTAGTACTTTGGCGACCTGGCACGCAACGCTGCTTCAAACTCCTGCCAGCTCATTCGTTCGGCAATGGCGTCAACAATGGCCACTGAGTATTCTGGATGCAGCATGGCAGCCAGTTGTGCCAACGAACACTGAGGCCAGATCATCTCCTCACGACTTCGGCGTCCGACCCGGTGTTGGGTTCGAATCCAGATGCCTCCGTCGGGGGACGGAGGATTGACCAGGAGCACGTCTACTGCGGTTTCCGGGCGTATTCTCCCCAGACCGCGGACGGCGGCCCCCGCATCCGGAAAATCCGCGGACCGCACCGGCTTGATTGCCCGCGTTCCCAGATTGTGTCGGAGTTCCGCCGGTATTTCCTGAACCTTCTGATCGTTTCCTTGGTCCGTCACGTTAGCTAATCTCCTGGGGGTGAGTGTCTAAGTCAAACCTGCCGACGTTTGAGGACGCCGATGTCCACCCTGTCCGTGTAGGAGCCCGGAAGCCGGCAGCGTCTTCTCTTCCTGCATGTCGCATCGGATGAGTTCATCGCGCTCAGCGAGGGCCTCGAGAACCCTTGCTACAATCCACGACACCAGGAATTGCAGCCCGACCAGCAGGAAGAGTGCACTGCCCAAAAGCCAAAGCCACAGGCGCGACATCTCCCAACCGGCCGACCCCAGCACCATGGCTGTTGCCGTCAGTGCAAATCCCGTTGCGACTGTCAGTACTCCAGCCCAGCCGAAGTAGGACTCCAGCGAGCGCTTAAACAGGCGTCCGCCAAGCAACCCCTGCCGTACCGGTCTGCGATGAAAAAGCGCAACCAGGAAGTTGAACGTCACACCTAGTGAATAGATGCTCACGCCGGCCACCCCCAAAACCAGGGCAACAAATACGCTTAACACACCCCAGTATTCGAGGGTGGTGATTCCTCGCAGGCGAGCCAACACCAACCCCACGCCGATCACGGCAGAAATCGCAAGCAGGCCGAGGCCTACAAGGCCCAGGACTTTCACTGGGTTATACTCGAGAGAAGTCCATAGAATCGTCTTAAGAAAGCGGGTTCCGTCCTGAACCACACTCAGCTTGGAGCGGCCTTGCCGTTCGCTGTATGGAACCGGGAACTCGATCACACGGAGTCCCTCGTGCATGCTTCGAGTGCTCATGACTGGCGTGAAATTCAGGCCGTCGGGCAAAGGGTAGAGTCTGGACAGCACAGACCGACGAAGGACTCTCATTCCGCTAGCGGGATCCGCACAACGCTCGTGGCCGATCATTGTCACCAAGCTGGACCAGATCAGGTTACCCAGCCGGCGCACAGGGGGCATCCTGCTTGCCGCTCCCGAGCGTCGAGACCCGACTGCAACATCGGCGCCGCCACTCATCACTGCTGCGCAGAGGTCAGGCAAGCGCTCGGGCGGATATGTGCCATCGGCGTCGAGGAAGGCCAACAATTCGCCACGAGCGTGTCGGAATCCGGTCTTTATGGCCGCCCCATAACCCCGGTTCTTCTCGTGGCGAACGAGAGACACACCGGGCAGTCTACTGACGATCTCGGCCGTGCCATCCCGGGAGCCGTCATCCACCACGATGACCTCCACGCCTCGGACGCCCACTTCTCTCAGTGCTCTTCCCATCGCCGTCACTCGCCGCACGATCTCAGCGATGCCGGCCTCCTCGTTCAACGCGGGTATTACAACGGAAAGCAGCGGGGAGAGGGGTTGCCGCGCAGCGCACTGGCAGCCATCCCCCGCAGCATGTTCCTGATCGCCAACTTCGTGCTGCTCGCTCCCCATTCTCTTCTCCTCAGAAATAAATTCGCTCGTTACGGACCGGTCGCGGATGCATGCCGATTTCGCGCACAACCCTGGCCGGTATGCCGGCCACAACCGTGTGCGCCGGGACATCTTTTGTGACGACAGCCCCAGCTGCCACGACAGCACCTTTGCCTACTCGGACCCCGTCAGTCACAATCGCGCCAGAGCCCACCCAGACATCATCTTCAATGCAAATACCCTTCGCAGTGATCCCCTGGTCCACGAAGGGACGTTCAACGTCATCAAATATGTGATTCACGGCAATGATCTGCACCATCGGCGAGGTGTACACCCGATCTCCAATGGTGATCCCCCCTTGTCCACGCAGTACGTTGTATTCTCCGATAAGGCTGTCATGGCCGATCCATATACCGGAGTGGGGAATGTTTCGGAAGTTGTAGACATGAAGCACCGAGCCATGCATGACCATGGTTCCAGCGCCTATTGCGATTCCACCGGGGCAGGCATGGAGATAGACCCTCTCATCCAAGTATGAGCCTTTTCCTAATCGAACGTTCTTTGCGTGCCGAAGGCGCACACCTTTCTCAACTGCCGCCAGTCCATCCATCTTCAGGATCAGCCGATAAAGAAACGCGCGCAATCCGATCCCTGCAATCGTCGGCACCCAGCCCGCGAGGCCAGTTACCGTCTGTTCGAGCCAATAGCGTGCGACACTGTCGGATTGCCTACTAAGGTACAGACTGACGCCCGCCTGTATGTCTCCTCTGCTGTTTGACGAGGACGCAACATTCATGGCCAGGGCTGTCATCCCAAGCGACAAATTGAAGCCTTCATCCCCGGTCCGTCGGCAGCCAGTATCGGCTCTTCAATTCCGAAAGCTCTGCCGCTCCGGTAGAAGGTTGGAAAGGGCAGTGCTGCCCTGCGGGTTTCTCCGCCCGCGGAGGGTTCAATGGTCGGCGGCCCGAGTCAGCTATTTAGCTGGTTTGACGGGTGCTGCTGCTGACCATGTCTCTCTGTGTAATAGTACTTACTGTACGAATGATACTCAGGGCTCCGCAGATCCACATCGTTAAGCGCCGCCCCGAGGATGCAAGCTCCCGATCGTACGAGCAGGAGGTTGGCCCTCGCGACGACCTCGTTCGGTGTGGCGCCTGCTCTGACGACAAGAATCACACCTTCCACCTTTGAGGCAAGAATGGTGGCATCTGCCACACTGAGAACAGGCGCGCTATCGATCAGGATAAACTGGAACTCCTGCTTCAGCGCCGCAAGGCATTCTGAAAGACGCCCCGCAGAAAGCAGAGCTACTGGATTGGGCGGAACCGGACCGGCAGAAAGAAAATACAGATTGGGGATCCGCGTGTCGCGAATATTGATCTCTCCACCGGCCAGATGTGTGCTCAGCCCACATCCATTTGCAGCACCAAACCATCTGGAGAGCGATGGACTTCGAAAATCAGAGTCGATCAGCAGTGTTCGAAACCCACCTTCAGCCAGGGTCTCTCCGAGACCTACTGAGGTAACAGTCTTGCCTTCCTGCGGAATTGATGAGGTGATCAGAAGGCATCTGGGTGGTTTCCCAGGCCTCGAAAGCAGCAGCGAGGCGACGATCGATCTGTAGGATTCACGGGCGCGCATGTCCACCATTTTGAAGGCGGGCGCAGGATGCGGGCAATCCACTGCCGCCCCCGAATGATTGAGGGCTCCCAGAATTCGTCTCCACTGGCTGCGGTCAATGGATCCTTTCGTGGGGCCCTGCAATCTCATAGCCGGGATCCATCCGAGCATTGGAAGTCCCATCGCTTCAAGATCGAATGCATTTCTCAGAGAACGGTCCAGATACTCCAGCAACACTGCCAGGCCCATTCCCGCGGAAATCCCAAGGAACAGGAGCAGGGAAACGTTCCATTTCTTCCTGGGCTGGAATGGAACAGGGCTGGGCACGGCGCGATCCACGATGCGGATATTCTCAAATTCGAGACCGGGGCTGACCCTGTTCTCTCTGAGGCGCTGGAGAAGTCCCTGGTAGAGCTGCTGGTTCGCGTCCACATCTCTTTTGAGATTGTTGTATTGAAGGGTGGCTTCGCTTAACCGGTCCATGAGCAGCTGTTGTTCCCCGAGGGTTTGGTTTAACATCCCGTACTCGTTTTGAGTCGAATTCAGGCGGATCTGCGCATCTCTTTTCGCGCGCGCGATCGCCGCGCGTTTCTCTTGAAGGAGCTGTTCCCGAGCAACAGCCAGGTCCTTCCTTCTCTGGATTACCTGCGGCCAATTGTCGCCAAACTGCGTGAGCAACCTGGATAAATCCTGTTCGAGCTGAAGAACTGTGCCCTCCAAACTCGTGATTGCCGGGCTTCGGAGGCTTTCAGGGAACTCCTCAGGTGTAATGCCCTGCACCTGGTCATACTCGGCCTGACGCGTGATGTGGCTGGCCTGAGCTCGTGCCAGGTCAGCGCTCAGGAGGCCAAAACGCTGGCTAATCACATTCACCTGGTCGCTGCCCGTGTCCGCGATCTTGTGTCGGCGCGCGTATTCAATCAGCTCAGATTCAGCCCGT
>Ga0316628_100004602_pt1 | contig 10854 bp, 11 predicted proteins | sample OWC_Aug_M2_C1_D5_FD_207648 | JGI IMG/M metagenome (GOLD analysis project Ga0316628, IMG submission 207648) | Wetland soil microbial communities from Old Woman Creek delta, Ohio, United States - OWC_Aug_M2_C1_D5_C | ecosystem: Environmental > Terrestrial > Soil > Wetlands | place: USA: Ohio... | reverse complement strand
TCAGCCGCCTCGGCACGCTGTTCACGTTCAACACCGAGCAGTTGATCGCGTCCTACTTCGGCAACTATCGCTACGCGCTGTGGGCGGCCGCGCTGCTGTGCCTCTTCTCGCTGCTGTGCAACCTCGTCTACAACGGGATGGACCGGCACGGCGAGCGCGTTCTCGACCTGCCACGGCCCGGCGCCGGCGACAAGATCGTGCTCGCGGACGTCCGCAAGTTCGGCGCGTCCTACTGGTACGTCGCCCTCTTGTGCGTCACCTTCTACAGCGCCATCTTCCCGTTCACGGCGCTCGCGCCCGACATGTTCCACACGAAGTGGAACATCCCGCTCGTCGCCGACACCGGCGGCAGTTTCATCTACCAGGTCTTCTCCAGCTTCCTGCACATGTTCAGCACCGCCGGCGGGATCACCAGCATCATCATCTTCGCGTCGATGGTGTGCGCGCCGTTTGCGGGCGGTCTCGTCGATCGCTTCGGCAGGCGGGCCAGCGTGATGGTGGTTGGCTCGCTGCTGATGATTCCGGCGCATCTCCTGATGGGGATCACGCACTGGAACCCGATCCCGAGCATGGTCGTGCTGGGGGCGGCGTTCGTGCTGGTGCCCGCGGCGCTATGGCCGTCGATCCCGCTGGTGGTCGAGGAAAAGCGCGTCGGCACCGCGTTCGGTCTCGTGACGGCCATCCAGAACGTCGGCCTGATGACGTTCCCCTACCTGGGCGGCCGCCTGACCGACGCGACCCACGGGTACACCGCGACGCAAGTGATGTTCTCGGCACTGGGACTGGCGGGGCTCGTCTTCGCGGCCCTGTTGCTGCGCGTGGACAAACGCGCCGGCGGGCTGCTGGAACGTCCGCACGCGCGCGCATGACGGCGACGTCGGCGGGTCCCGAGTCGCATAAGGCAGTTCTGTTCACTCTACCGGCGCCGAGACAACCACTGGTGCGGGACGGAGAGCCCAGGGCACCGAAGGGAGACGCCGGAACAGGGCTCTATACGGCCTATCGTCAGCGGCTCGGTGCGGAACAGGAAGGCGCGAATCGTCCTGCTGCCCATCCACGCGAGGCCCAGGCCCAGGAGGAGACCGAGCCCGACCAGGAGCGCGGTCTCAACCAACAGGAGGCCGCCGAGCTGCGAGCGCCGAGGGAAGCCCGAATGCCCAACTCGCGCCACCGCAGCACCGCCATCGACTCCGCCAGCACGTATGCGCCGAGCCCGAGGATGGGGCTACGCCCATCTGTACCGCCGCGGTGAGACCTGGCGGGATTCACGGCGCGCTGCATCACCACCCAATCCGCGAGGGCGCATTTCAGCGCGCGGCCAGAACTCGGACGATGCGCTCGCTGGACGTGCCCAACGCCCAACGCTGCAGCGCGCGCCGGATGGCGCGTCGATCAACTCGCACCCGGTCCACGTCTGAGGCTGGCACAAGGCGACCCGCCAGCCATGTTGCGAGGCGCATCAGAGCGCCAGTCCGTTCGGCGCCAGCTTCGTGGATGTGCCTACACACGATATCGCCGAGTCTGGCCCTTCGTCGGCGCTGTACCGCAGGCAGCAGCTCCCGGCCAACGCGTATAAAGCGCTCAACTTCAGCCGCTCCACATGCCCCAGAGACATCGACGCCAGCCCCCGGATGCCACACCATCTCAACATCGGCGAACGCCAGCACCCACAACAGGGCATGATGGCTCTCGAAGATCCTCTGAAGCGTTTGATACGTCGGCACCTGCATTCCGGCCTCGAGCGCCAGTGCCGCAACCTTGTGCAGACCGAGCAGGAAGAAAGGGATCCTCGCCGGCGGCAATCCCGGGAGAGCCCGCCGCCTAACGCCTGAGGGGAACGCCAACTGAGACCTCAGGGCAGCAGTCGACGCCACGACGACACTAACCAGCTCCGGACACCGCCCGTACGACGGTCCAGCCTCAGCCCCAAGCGCCTGCGCAAACGTATCGCAGAAAATCCGGATCGCAGCGTCGGGAGGAGCGGTGTCTGCTAACCCTTGTTCTCTGGTTTCGACAAGCTGCGCGCATGCGAATTCCTCGTACGTTGCCGAGCGAAGACAGCGCTCGGACCGCGCGAGAACCGACCTCTCGACCGCGATTAGAGAAGGATTCTGAGTCGCGGCGACTTCAAGTCTCCGTACGCCGGTGCCAAGCCCTGCGCTCGCCATTTCCCGGAATAGCTGACCGTGCGACGAGCATATGCTATGACCCGGCGGACTGACGACCGTCAGCGGACACAACCTGTGGTGGGGCGAGACGACGAGATAATCGCCGGCGAGCCTGAAATTGTTGAACGGAAAGAAACGGCATGTCTCGGGCTTCGCGTCGTAGCCGTGCTCAACTTGAACGCTGCACATGCTCCTCCCATCCAAGAAAAAGCACGACGGTGCGTAGTTGGCAACGACATAATGAGCCAGCAGTTCGCCTCTTCCCCCCCTATCACGCTGAATGAACGCCCGTAACGCCGGCCGCATTGCCAGCTGTCCAGCGAGCTCGCCGCACAAAAGGCTGTAACCGTGACCACGGCAGCATGCGGCACGGCAGGACACGCAATCATACGAAAACCTGCCGTCGCCGAAGGCGAAGTAGATTCTGTCTCTCGGGATCGTCACCGGGCCGCTCGGCCCTTCCACCTGAACCGTGCTCTCGTTCCCCACACCCCGATCCTCACCTGAAGCGAAACATCTCTGTTGTCATTTTCGGCCTATTAAGCACATACTCCTTGACCCTGACTTCCTCGACCAGCCGCCCATTGAGTCTTGCCGCCGCTCTGAACGGCAGCCTCATTTGACCCACGAGCCGAACGTCACTCAATTCCACGCAATACTCATCTTCAGCAGGCCCCGCCGGGACGCCGGGCGCAATCATGCGATCGACGTGATAAGTTATCTGCACCGGCCGGCAGCTATCCTTGTCCAACAATAACCGGGTCGCTGGCCACCCTGGGCCGGTGATGTCAATCTGGAGAGCCCTGCGCCCATCGGGACCATCTGTCTCTCCCGCGTAGGAGAGACTGAGCTGCATGAATGGAGGCACGCGCAGCAACCACTGCAGCATGAGCCGAGTGAACACGGCCCGTTCGCGAACCAGATTCGTCATACTCTTTGGCGCCACGGTTCCAGACGCCAAGTCGAGGCGCCTGTCAATCACTGATGAACCATTGAGGCCGAGGGCAGTCCGAACCACACGCGGCCCTGGCATCATCATTGAAGACATGAGCCGAAGGCATTTGTCCGGCAGGACAATGTGAACCTCGTAAGGAAGCCAAGGATCCTCCGGGCCAAGTGCCATCCGTCGACTGCCGGTCATCGACAGCGCCTTCACCGTGTCGACCGGCCCGATGGACGCACGCCCCCGAGCGATCAACTCTTGTGCCCGAGCCCCACGATCCTGCGGCGTGAGAACCGGATTCGGCCAGACTGATACGGCCACCACCCACACAAGCGGACAGAGCCATTTAAGAACCACGACGCTGCCTCCACCACGGCCGCCGTTGGCCGTCACCCATTGGCCATCCCGACCGAGCCCTAGGAAGCTGCCAATGCGACCGTCGCGTCGCTTGGGGTCGACAACGGTCATCACATATCGCGTAAGACGCTGGCTGGATTCGTCCGTCCCAGCTTGAGGGCGAATGGCACCGTCGCCGCCATGGCGAGCGTAAGAACGAAAGCGGCGACTGCACCGAACAGGGACGCACGGCGCTCAGGCAAGCCAAATACGAACGTAGAACTGGCCTGCGCGGCAAGCAGACATAGTGCGGTTCCCAATATGATGCCCAGCATAACGGCCGCTAGAACTTCCCTGGCAAGGGCGGACCACAAACTGGGCAGAGTGGCGCCAAGAGCGGACCGTATGGCCAATTCCCGCTGACGCGCGCCCATCAGATGTGACATCAAGGCCGTGATCGATACGCACGTCAAGGCGACACCAACGACTCCCAACACGGCCATCAGGAAAGACCCGAGCCGTTGAAGGGCCAGCTGCTGGTTGATGCGGTCCGCGGCAGATGCGACGACATCGGCCACGACCCTCGAATCCGTCTCGACTACAGCGGCCTTGATGGCCGCCGTGCCAAATGCTGCCTTCGTTGTGCGAACCACAACCGTCCGCTGACCACCCAACCAGCGTGCGTGTTGTCCGTGCGTGAGGTACAGATCGAGTGGTGTCACTTTTGTGACGCTGTACACGAGATCTGGCACGGTGCCGACTATTGTAATTAGAGCGCCGTCGCCTAGCCGAATCGTGTGCCCCAGCGGGTCACCGTTCGGGTTCACGACACGCGCTAGCGACGCGCTCACCACCCCGACCAGTGCTCCGCTCCCACGGACCTCATCCTGCGTGAACAGTCTCCCTTTCAGCGGCCCCACGTCCATTGCTGAAAAGAACCCGCTGTCGACCGCGGTGTAGAGGACTGGGCTCGGTGGGTGTTCACGACGGCCATCGATGCGCACATAGCCAGCTGGTGTCACACCGCCAGCGTACGTTGCGATCCCGACCGCATGCGGGCCAAATTGTGCTCGGAGTCGCTCCCGGAGCGGGTCTGTAAAGAGGTCGGCACGGCCGACGCCGTAGCCTTGGCGCCCCAGATCAAACTCAGCCATCACCGTCCTGTGAGGCGAGTAGCCGAAGTCGACAGTTAGAGCAGTTCGGAGAGCGGTCAGGAGCAACGATGTAGCGCCGAGCACGAAGACGGTACTGGCGACGTGCACCATCAGCATCGCCTGCCGAGAACGGTAGCCGAACGCCTGGGGCTGATCGACGTTGGAGTCGTGCCACAATCCGCCCAAGCTGGCAGACACCGCCCGCGCTGCGACTCCGACACTCAGGATCACAAAGAGGCTGGCCATCACGGCGGCAACGACCAGGCTGCCCGCCGTGAGGCGAACCTCAAGGAGCCCAAGCCGAACGCCGCCGGGCAGGTCAAAGCCCGAAAGGATCCGGAGTACACCGTGGGCCGCGGGAATCGCCGCGAGCGATGCGAGGCCCGCCAGACACGCTGCCTCGATTGCCACACCGACGACCGCCTGTGGAACGGTGCCCCCCAAGGCGATTCGTATCGCGAGTTCCTTGCGCCGCGCTTGAGCCCTCATCAGCAGGACGAAACCGGCGGTCAGGGAACAGACGACGAAAAGTAGGGCTGCTGCAACACCGATCACAGCTGCAAACCGTTTGCACTGGTGTTGCGCGGCCGCCGGCAGGACGGCCTCCACGGCCGGCAGAAAGGCGATGTCCGTCATCCCCTCAGGGCGCTCCGCCTGAGGTTTGGTCGGGTTGAATAGTGCAGCCGGATCTCGTGGGCGGCAGTAGATGTGTAGCCAGCTCCTCGGCGACTCCTCCTGGCCCGGACGTTGAAGATAGTTGGTGGCGGTACCCAGTGCCGTTTCAGCACTTTCAAGCGGCAGGTACACCATCGGGACAGCGCTCAACGTGGTGCCGTGAAATCCCCGCTTCAGGACACCTATGACTGTGACCAGCGCGGCGCCGACGCGGATTCGGCTGCCGAGACCCGCTCTGCGCTGCATGGCAAACTCGTAGGGCACGACCGCTAGAAGACCGTGAAATGAAGAGTCGCGCACAGACCCGATGTGGAAGGCCGGGTCGATGACCTCAAAGTAATTTGAGTCCACAAATGCCGCCACAGCAAAGTCGACGCCCACCGAGCTCTCGATGACGGCCTTCTCGAAGCCAGCAGCTGTCACGGGGCGGAGTTCTTCGTACCGCAGAAGATCGTGATATCGGCCATAAGTGAAGCGGTCCGTCGGAGGATCGGTGGCGTCGGAAAGAAGGGCGATGAGCCCCCCGGGATCCCGCACCGGAAGGGGTGAGACGACGGTCGCGATCAGTAGCGCGTGCACAGCGATCACGCAGCCCAATCCCGCGCCCAAGCTCACCGCCGAGACCACTGAGGCGCTCCGATGCCGCCGCAAAGCCCTGACGATGAGGCGAAGTTCACTCATACCGCGGCCCACGTCATATGACAATTGCCGCCTCGGAGGCGGCCGACAGCGCAGATCGGATGGGACGTTCGATAACGGCCGCTGTCGGCGTCGTGCGGAGGGCCATGTGCGCCACCATGCCCAGTCCGGTCAGGGCGAGCGATCGGAGGCCCGACCGAAGGTTGTCGAGATCAGCACGGAGTGCGAGGGGCCCCCGCGCTACGTTCACTCCACGGAAGCAGCCGGCCATGAGATTATGGCGAGTACCTCCGGCCAGTGCAACTGTCTCCCTGACGGAGCAGGCCGACCGCAATCGGGTTCGGGGGTCAAGGCCGGCCTCGACCCCCGAACGCATGCGTGCGCCTACTGGTTCTTGTTGCACGCCGAGTCTTCGACCCAGGCGCAAATGCCCGGCTCCGGCTCGGTGGAGTAGTCGCATCGAAGTCCGCCAGTCACCGGGTGGCACTCACCGAGACCGTAGCACTTACCCTGCGACCCGACCCAGCAGCCAAGCTGGCCGCCAGCATCGCAGCAATAGGGTCCTTCGTCCTCGGCGCGTGCGCTGGGTGTGGCGACGAACGCCAGCACCGCACCAGTGCCCATGATCGCGGACAGCAACGTCTTGAACGATCTGCTCATTTGGAGACTCCTTTCCTACGGCTGCAGCTCCGGAGAAGCGTCCCCACTCGGACGCCTAGGCCTAGGAGGCGCGCCGCCCAGACCCAATTCTGAACGGTGGACCGACTCTGGAAATGCCCCACCTTTCCAGGACAGTGGCACGTCGTTCGGCTTGGAGAAGACCGCCTGCGTTGTCACCTTGCGACGCGTCTCACGACGGCGAACGCGCAATCGCGCTGGAGGTGACGACTGGCCCTCCCACTACGTCAGCAAGGCACCTATCGGTTCTTATTGCATGCCTCCTCCTCGAACCAGGCGCAGTGCGGCCAGGGAAACTCGTCATACCCGCACGCGAATGCGCCGTCTGGGTGGCAAGCGCCAAGTGCATAACAGGTGCCCTGAGCCAAGCACCCGTGCTCGCCACCGAGAATACAACACCACGGATCCTGCTGCGCACGTGCAAAACGCGGGGCGAGGAGCAACACAACAGCACCTACGCCCACGATCATTGCCAGCGCAGTTCTCACGGTCTTCCTCATTTTGCTTACTTCCTCTGTCCACTGTGGCGTGCATCTCGAACACCAGGCAAAGAGCAGCTGAATCGGGCCGAAATCTCCTTCAAGGTGTCCCCCATATAGGCCCCCAGCCACACCGCTCGAGCTAGGCCATCGGCTGAGACGAGAATCGTGGTGGGCGTGCCGCCGATTTGCGTGGCCCGACGAAATTGTTGCGAGTCGTCAACAAGCACGTCGTACGGTGGGGACTCTGGTGCGAAATAATTGCTCATTCCATCGGAGATCAGGGCTACCACTTCAAAGCCGTAGCGGTGGCGCAGTGCGCATGCTCTCAGCGCCACGAGATTCGGTTCATTCCTCCAGCACCAGCCGCACTGAGGGGAAAAGACGTAGACGATGGTTCCGGCTGTGTGTGCGGCATAGTCGATGGTGCGACGCGTGTCGTGCCCCAACCATCGGAAGCCCGTCGGGGGCAGGCGTGTGCCGACAGCGACGGTTTCTGGTTCCCGGGCCTCGTGTGCGCCAATTACCCGTCTGGCCAGATACACGTTTGCCCCAAGTGAGCCTGCCAGGATCACGACCCAGCCATAGCTGAGTGCGACGCGGATCAGCCGACGCGCAAGATGCACGGACACGGCCTTCTCCTCCGTATCTTTAAGAGTCGAGTCACCGCCAGGACTGTGCGCGACAACGCGGCCCGGGGGCGACTGGCGCGCTGGGGCAAGACATCGCAAGGCCTCCGCCCGCCGCTCCCTCGCAGGCGGTCCTGGCACCAGGGGGCTCGGCGGCCTCAGCCCGCCGTTCAGTGAAGCCGTGCGACATCAGCGGGGGGCTTTCCACTATGGCGCGCCTTCGGGATAAGTTGGCCTTGGACGATGGCGATTATGGAGCCCGGATGGCACGTGTGCAAGTCGGCTGATCGGCTTACGCTGAACAGATTACGCTACTGCTACAGCCCTCGATCACCGCCGACGCCGGCGCGCAGGCCGCGCGATCTGCGGCATCTGCGGTACCTCGGTGATGTCGCCCGCGGCGTGGACGCGGGGCATGCACTCATCTCGCCCATCTCGCGGTGAGGGTGCGGCAGCCACATCGCACCCATAGCGCTCCGACGCAGATCGCAATTCACAGAAGACCCTTGCAAGGAGGTGCGCGCGGTTGTGGACCTGCAGGCGAAGGTAGAGGCGCGTGGTGTGCGTGTGAACTGTTCGCTCCGAAACCGACAACTGGTTGGCTATTTCCTTCTCGCCCAGACCATCGAAGAGACGGCGCAGGATTTGGAGCTCACGCGGGGAAATGTGCAAGCGATGGGCAGCGTCCAGCCAGGCCGAATCTTCAACCTGAGCTTTGGCGGAACCAGACGGGCGGGGCGATTCGTGAAATCGGCTCGCGGCGCCCGGCGGGAAGGTCCCTTTGGGCACGGCTTGACGCGGATGCCTCATGGCCTGGCTCCCCTCCCGCTGCGGATACGAGGATGCCGGCCGGCGTCCTGATCGCCGGTAAACCCCCGGGACTAACAACGATGATTAGCGATGGTAGGCGGGTAGTAACCAGTTGTCAAACATGAAGGCCCCACGCGAAGAGGGATTGTGCAACCGTGTCTGGTGAGCGGGGTGCACGGGCCTGAACGGCGGACCAAACGCTACTTTGGAATAGCCTCCTCGAGCACCACCGCGTATTTGTAGCCGGAACCGATGTCCTGTACGGTTCAATCCGCCGCCGCTGGCCGTCGGCGCGGAGCGTCGGGGCCGCTGAGCGCCGGTGTCGAGACCGCGTGGAGCCGACCGTCACGGCCTCTACTCCAGGCGTACCCGTGAGGCGTGCACAGAGTTGATCGACCAGCGCCGTCGTGCGTTGTCTGTCGTAACGGCGCAGGCGGGGGTTCAAATCGAGGCTGACGAGCCGTTCGGAACGGAACACGAAATCGACTGAAAGACCCGCCTGAACGCTCCTGACGAACAGCCCGGCACCGGCGAGAAGAACAACTGTCAGCGCCACCTGGAGCGCGAGCGTCGCCGCCTGCGCACGCGAACGTCCGCGTGCGGTCGTTCGGCCGATCGTCTTCAGCCAGGACGCAACATCGCAGGCAAACGCAGCTCTCCATGCCGGCACGATGCCCGAGAGAATGCCGGTCAGCAACGCGGCAACCATCGCAAAAGCGAGTACCCAGCGGTTCAGATGCGGATCTAGATCATCGATCGGCAGGCGACCGGGCAGCTCGAAGGAAGAAAGCGCCGCGAGCATGAAGTTTGCAACGACCAGTCCACACAACGAGCCGATCAGCACCAGCAGGCCGATTTGCGTGAGCAACTGGCGCAGCCACCGGCGGCGAAGCGCGCCAAGCGCCATGCGGGCGGCAAGCTCGCGGCGCCGCTTGTCCATCTGCGCGTGCAGCAGACCAGCCGGGCTCGTGCATCCGACCAGCAGAACCAGGGCAACAATCCCGGCGAGAAGCTCTGCGAAGCTGACATCGTTCGCGCGGTATCGTTCGGGCAGGGCGGAGGCGGCCGCGGGCGCCAGCGACAGGACGCCGCCTCTCATCGAACGCTGAGACGAACGACCGGCGAACACGCGGAGTTCGGCTTCGGTCGTCTCGCGGCTCACACCCGGCTTCAAGCGTCCCACGACTCGGAACTGTTAAGCGGCCCGTAAGAACGTCGTCGCCAGGTCCCCCGAGCAACGCGTTATCTGCGTTGTCGCCTTCGAGCGTGTCGTTCCCGGATCCTCCGACCAGCCTCTCGACCATGGCAAACTGGTCACCTTCGCAGAACGGTCCCGGACAGTTCGCCCCGCCTTCACCTGTCATCAAACTCGCCGAGATTCCCTCTGCCGGCAGCGAAAGGCCGTCGCGGCTCGCGTAGCTCAACGTGTCGATGCCATCGCCGCCGCTCATAATGTCCGCGCCTTCTCGGCCATCGATCAGGTCATCACCTGGCCCACCCTCGATTCGATCGGGGCCGCTCCAATCAGGATGTCATTGCCGCCGAGGCCGTAAATGACACGGGGTTCCGCGATCGACAAACCAGAACAATCGATGATGTCATTTCCTTCCGTCCCCACGATAACTCCGCCGCTTTGGCTCACTCCGGCCGTGACGATGCAATCCGTCGCGTACGCCGGAGCCGCCCATGCCACGGTCAGCAAGAGACCGACAGCCACCGCCCACTTCTCGCTGAAGCATCCACGACTCGTTCGCATTGGCCTCCCTCCTCTCACTGTCCACGTGCTCGTGTGGTGCGAGGCTCGCGCGGCCGGAGCTCGCATCACGTGGACTCCGAAGTTCCCGTGGGCGTCGGGCGACTTTCGCAATTGTTGGACCACGAAGAACGGATCGATCTGCCGACCAGACAACGCGAAACCCGAGCCGATTACAGGAACGTGATGACGAAACGCGTAGACGGGCAGCGAAATTGGCTGGTTCGGCGACCGAGCGTCTGGCGCTCGGGATGCCATGGCTGCCGCCGAAGGTCCGGGCCGGGTGCGGACCGGGCGCACAGACAGAAACGCTCAACACCTCCACGTAGATCCACAACTGGCCGCCTGCGCTGCCGGATGGCGTGACGTTGAGAGAAGGCCACGGCAATTCGCCCAGGTGTCGAAGGGGGCTGACCCCTTTTCTCCTTACACCCGGTCGGCTCTGATACCATCTGGCAGGCACACCCCCGCGTGACACGGGACCCGGAGGCCCCCTGATGCCCTCCGAAGCTGACGAGACGATCGCGTCCCCGCGCAGCCCGGGCGACGGACCGGCGGGTCCCGGACGACGCACAGTCTCACGCACCCGA
>Ga0316628_100004600_pt1 | contig 10856 bp, 7 predicted proteins | sample OWC_Aug_M2_C1_D5_FD_207648 | JGI IMG/M metagenome (GOLD analysis project Ga0316628, IMG submission 207648) | Wetland soil microbial communities from Old Woman Creek delta, Ohio, United States - OWC_Aug_M2_C1_D5_C | ecosystem: Environmental > Terrestrial > Soil > Wetlands | place: USA: Ohio... | reverse complement strand
ATACCGTTTCCAGCACCTCGGCGTTGCCGCCTGGCTCGGATAGAAGAATGCGCTGCACGCCGGTCACCCGTCCGATCGCCTCGGCGACGGCCGCTCGTTGCGCCCACGGGCACAGAATCTTCACCTGGGGCCCGGCATCGATGGTGAAGAACGCCTCGAACCCCTCGTCGCGCAGCCGCCACACCCGCTGCATGACCGCGACCGTGGCCGGGCTCCAGTAGAGCAGCGGCGGCCGAACTGCCATGGCGACGGCGTGCATCTTCAAGCAGTTGTGCTCGGCCGCCTGCCCGACCCGCGGCAAGTCGCGCTCCAAGATTCCCCGCCGAACGTCCTCCAGGTCGGCCTCGTGCGATTCCAGCCATGCCGGGAAGAACGGCGACTCCTTGACGGCCCGCGCCATCCCTTCGCGCGATCCGACCTTCTTTTGCCCCTCGTTGGTAATCGCAACCACGATCCCCAGCCGCCAATGGTCGGGGGTCGCGAACTGAACTGCGTAGGAGTCGGAACCGTCCGAGGCCTCGCCGGCCAGCCACTCGACGTATCCCCCGAAGATCGACCGCGCCGCCGAGCCCGAGCCTCGGCGGGCCAGCACCGACAACGATCGGTCATCCAACACCATCCCGGCAGCTCGGCTCGCCGACAGGGCCAGGGCGGCAAAGGTCGATGCCGACGACGCCAAGCCGGCGGCCACCGGGAAGTTGCTGCTGACCTCCACCTCCGCACGGGCGGCGCTGCCGGTCCGACGGCGCACCAGATCGAGGAAAGAGCTGATCCGGTCCGCTTCGCGCCCCTCCGAAAGCTCGCCATTCAGGATGATCCGATCGGCCGGTAAAGAGGCGCTGAAGCCTGTCCTGACCGTGGTGGTGAGGCCGGCCAGGGTCACCGAGATACTTCCGGTGTACGGGAGGTTGAGCGGCTCGTTCCGCTTCCCCCAATACTTCGCCAACGCAACGTTGGAATTGGCTCTAGCTACAGCTTCCTTCACGACCCTAACCGTGCGGTCAATCCGTCTCTGCAACCTACGGCCAAGTGCGATAGAGCCCAGCCCTGACCGAGTGGTTAGCGGTGTATAGCCGCCGGGCAAACATGTCAAGACGCCAATCTTCGAGGATGGCGGTATCAGCCTTCATTTGCGTTCATTCCCCGCAGCGCCACGGCTGGGTCGGGGCGCGGCGCCTAGCGCCGGAGCAAGCCCCGCGGGAAGGTCCACGGCAAACGAAAAGGAGAGCTAGTTAAGCGCAGACCACCTCGGCGGCGAGGCTCGATATCGCCACACCCCGCCGCGCTTGTCGCACCGGATGGCGGTCGAAGCCGTTAGTGCAGTACCCGAGCGAGATCCCGCTTTCGGGATCTCCCCAGGCGATCTGGCCGCCCGCACCACCGTGGCCAAACATCTCGGGCGAACCGGTGCGACCGAAGCCACGGTAGGTACGATCCGCGTCGCCGGCGATCACCACCCCGAGGGCTCGATTCGCCCGCTTGCCGAAGATCGGATCGCGCAGATCGCCGCTGCGAATCTGGCGTGCCGTGCGGATGGTTTCCGGCTTCCATAGCGAAGCCGGACCGTTGCCGTGGCCGGCAGCCAGCAGAGCCTGATAGAAGAGCGCGAGATCGGCGGCGGTCATGGTGCCGCCGCCACCCGGGACCGCAGCTTCTCGCGCCAGCGGGTGGTTGAATCCCACGATCGCCTGCTCTGTCACCTCCCCTTCGGGGATGACGGGAAAGCCGAGCTGCCGCAACTCCTCGGGGGTCGGGGCGTCGCCGACATACACCACATCGGCCAGCCGATGGTGCAGCGATCGCGGCAGGCCGACGCGCAGATCCGGCAGGCCGAGCGGCTCAGCGATGCGCGTTCGCACGAACTCGCGGAGATCCGTGCCTGCCAGCCGCTCTATGATCTCGGCCACGACCCACATGCTCGACGTGGGATGGTATTCGAAGCACGTTCCCGGCTGCCAATTGAGCCGCCAGCGGCGGAAGCGCTCCAGCCGTTTTTCGCGATCACCCCACTCGGCCGGCGGATACGGAGCCAGGGGAAATCCGGCGGTGTGAGTGAAAAGTTGCTCGACGGTGACGACGTCCTTTCCGTTGGTAGCGAACTCGGGGATGATGTCCGCCACGCGCTCGTCGGTGCTCAGCTTGCCTTCTTGGATCAGCAACCAGGCGGCCGCGGAGGTGATCGCCTTGGTGCACGAGAAGACCATGTAGAGAGTGTCGTTGGTGGCCGGGGCGGGACGTTCTTCATGGCTCACGCGTCCAAAGCTGCGCATGCCGGCAATCTTGCCCGCGCGCGCAACGGCGATCTGCACCGACGGCAGCAGTCCCTCCCGGACCTCGCGTTCGGCGCGCGCGAACAGGGCTTCGAGCCTCTTCGAATCGACTCCGACTTGCTCCGGCGAGTCGGCGAAATACCGTGCGTCTGGCATGCTCGCAAGCATACCCTCGCTCGCGTCCTGGTGCCAAGCGGCGTGCGGCATGTTGTGACGAGCGATTGATTACACCGGTCAGTCCGCATACGGTACGGTGCATTCCAGTCAGGGGGGGGCAGGAACCATGGCGAGCGCTGGCGAACGGCTGCATCTGCTCTACGAGATCAATCGACGATTGACGACCTTTGGGAACCTCGACGAGCTGACCCGCTACGCCACCCGGCGTACCCGAGAGGTGTTCGAGGCCGAGGGTTGCGCCTTGCTCCTTCTCGACCGCTCGCGGCGCGAGTTCTACTTCCCGGTCGCGAGCCAGATCGAGTCGCAGAAGGCGGCGCAGGAGCGCCTGGCAGAGGTCCGCTTCCCGGCCGATCGCGGTGTGGCGGGCTGGGTGCTCAGCCACGACGAGGCGGCCCTGGTCGCGGAGACCGCCAAGGATCCGCGCTTCTACGCGGACGTCGACAGCCGCACGGACATGATCACGCGCTCGTTGCTGTGCGCGCCGCTGCGCACACCGTCGGGCAACATCGGCGTGCTCGAGGTGGTCAACCCGCCCGATGCGGCGCTGACGCCCGAGGACCTCGAGTTCCTCGAAGCCGTCGCCAATGACATTGCGGTGGCCTACGAGAAGGCGGACCTCTACCACCAGCTGCGCGGCGAGGTGATCGGCTTGCGGCAAGCCTGCGCTTACGCGGGCGGGGGATTGATCACCCTCGGCGCCCTGTTCTCGATCGGCCTCGTCTTCGGGCACGTCGCGCGGTCGCTGCCGCTCGGCGAAGTGCTGCGGCGGCCGGCGATGCTCGGTGGGCTGCTGACCGTGCTCATCGGGGGGATTCTCCTGGCCGTGTCACGGGGATGGCTGGTGGCGCGAGCGCGCGAGCCAAGACACGCTTGAGCGCGGGCCGTCCGCGACGAGCGTTCGTCGGTTTCCCCAATTCGTAGGGACACGGCATGCCGTGCCCCTACGAAGGCCGGAAGTGGGGACAGGCTAGCGAATCAAGTGGGCGCGCCGGAAAGTCTCGTCGGAAATGTCGGCGTTGTACTTGATCTCGGTCAGCATCAGCTTCGACTCCGTGTCGTCCTGCACGTTCTTCATTACCTGAACCATCGGAGTCCAGTAACCGTCGACCTTCTCCAGCTTCTCGATCGTCCACACCTTGAGAAGCTTGCCCTTGGCATCGAAGAACTGCGTCCGAACGATCACCATGTCCTTGGGGTCGACCGCGATGATGCTCTTGCTGTAGGTCTCCTTGGCCGGATCCTTGGGTGTACCCTCGATCAGCTTGCAGTGCCGACCCAGCACGTCCTCCTCGCCGACGAAGCGGTACGTATACCCGTCGAGGTCGGGCCGCACCATGTCGGAGACGTAGAAATCCGAGCCCAGAAAGGGCTGCTTGCGCGTCTGCTCCGACACTTGGATGCTGCGCTTGATGGCGGGGACGTAGATGAACTGCTCGTCGGCGCCGTGCTCGTGGTCGAGCAGGAGGAAGCGCGTGTCCTTGACGTCGAGGGGGGAGGTCACCTCCATGTAGCTCGCGTCGACATCGTCCATGTGCTTGTACATCAGCGTCATCTCCCGAACCCAGCCTCGGCTCGGCGAGGTTAGCGTGGCCTTCGCCATGAGTGGGACACGCGGAATCGAACTCTCCACCTTGTCCAACAAGGCCCTTGCGTTCTCGTCTTGTGCTCGTGCTGCGGCGGCAGGCGCCAAGAAGCACGCCGCCAGAATCGCCACCACAGAAACATACCGATAGCCCAATCGCATCTCATCCTCCTTGAAGACTCGGCGGGCTGCGCCCGCGCGGTGTTTGTCGTTGGGTGTACGTCGGTCAGACTACTCGTGCACGCGCCGCCTCCGGGGGCGTCATGTTGCCTTTGGGCACCGCCGCCAGCGCGTCGGTGGTGCTCTCGAGGCGATCGCTCAGGATTCGCGTCAGGTTGAGAAACACGGTGGCGGCCACGCGCGGGTAACGACGCCGCAAGCGTTGCAAGAACCGGTCATCGAGCACGACGTATTCCAAGTCCTCCGCCGCGATGACGTCAGCCGAACGCGGTTGTTGCCGAACCAGCCCCATCTCGCCCACCACATCACCTCGACCGACGGAGCGAATGACACGATCGTTACCACTACCGCGACGGACCTCGGCGCGGCCGTTCAAGAGAACATACAACTCGGGCTTCATCTCACCCCGGCGTGCGATGTAGGTGCCGCGCTTGACCGACTCGAGGCGCCCCATCAAAACGACCAGCTTGGCCTGGATTGGACGCAGGCCGGCAAACAACGGCACCTGCTTGTGCGGCTCGGGGCCCAGCTTCAAGAACAGCAGGTCCCACAAGGTGATGATCTTCGTGGTCATGACGATCGCCGGGCTGATGAACAGGTCCGCCAGCAGCGCCACGGCCATCGTCAGACTGGCGAGGTAGCCGAAATATTCGACCGGCTGGAAGTTGGAGAGACAGACGACCAGGAATCCTGCGCACAAGGCAACCGAGGTGACGATCATCGGCTTGCCCATCGCGCGGGTCGCGTTGCGAACCGACTGGGCCTGGTCGCCGGTCTCGCGCAGTTGGCCGTTCACGGCGCTGAAGTAGTGAATGGTGTCGTCGATCGCGATGCCGATCGCGAGAGCCGCGATCAGGCTGGTGGAGATGTTCAAGCTCACGCCGGTCCAGCCCATGACCCCGAACAGGATCACGATCGGGACCACGTTCGGGATCAACGACAGCAATCCGACCCGGAGGGACAAGAAGAGGGCCGACATCAGGATCAGGAGCACCACGAACACCTGCCAGAGGCTGGTCACCTGCCCCCACGCGAGGGTGTCGGCGGAGCGATTGAGGAGCACGACCGTGCCGGTCGGCTGCACGGTCACGTCGCGCGGGAAGCGTTCGGCGGCAAACGCCTTCACTCGGTTTACGAAGTCGCCCACCTCGCCGGAGCCCGACAGGGTGGTCCGCACGATGATGTTGGCGCGAGAGTAGTCGCGATTCACCACCGCCTCGATGTCGGCGGGGTCGATCAGCAGCAGCAACTGGTCGACCTCCTTCTGCGAGGCCGGCAGCGGCTCGGTCCCGGCCTCCAGCGCGCGCCGCACCACGCCGAGGTAATCGAGCAGCGACATCGTCTTGTCCACGCCCGGCTGCCGGTCGATGAAGGCCTGCAGATCGCTCATCGCCTTCAGCGTCCCGAGACGGGTGACGCTCTGTGGCTCGCCGCCGTCGACCACGACGTACACCGGTTGGGTGCCCGCCAGGTGCTCGGCGACGCGCGCGTTGTCGATGCGGATCTGGCTGTCGGGACGAAAAAAACCGAGGAAGTCGGTCTCCACGCGGATGCCACGCACGCCCCAGGCGCACACCAGGCAGACCAGCAGTCCCATCAGCAGCACGACCCTGCTGTGCCGGACGGCGAGCTCTCCGAGCACCCGCAGCAGCCGTGCCAGCCAGTTGTTCTCGTCGTGCAAGTTGCTGGTTCGCTTGGGCGTCGGCAACAACACCAGCGCGGCGGGCAGGATCGCGAGCGAGAGAATGAAGATAGCGGTGATGCCGAACACCGAGTACACGCCGAACTCGCGAATGGCGCGAATGGGCGTGAAGAGAAAGGTGGCGAAACCGGCCACGGTCGTGAGGGCGGCGATGGTGAGGGGCAAACTGATGTGATCGATCGTGGCGGCGACCACCTCGTGGGGGCCGCGGCCCGGGCGCAGTTCGTGGTAGTACTGGCTCATGATATGGATGGCGTAGGCGATGCCGACCGCCATCAGCAGCGCCGGCAAGACGAACGTGCCCATGTTGATCGGAGTACTGGTCAGCACCATCAACCCGGTGGTCCAGACCACCCCGGCCATCACCGACAGCAACGGCAGTATCACGCCGCGCGGAGTCCGAAACGCCCACACCAGCACCAGCACCGCGATGAGCACGCCGAACGGCAGAAACTTCAGCGTATCGCCCTCCATGTAACGGGCGCTGAACACCTTGATCGTGGGGATGCCGGTGATCGCGTACTGCTCGGGACCTCCGGCGGCGGCGACCGCGGCGCGAATCCGACCCTCGATGCCGCTCTGAATGAACTCCTCGTCGCTCATGGGCTCGAAGACGATCGAAATGCCCGCCGCGCGGCCGTCGGCCGACACCACGTTCTTGATGTAGATCGGGTTGGCCATGATCTTGGCCCGGAAGGACGCCGCCTCCTCGGGCGTCCGCGGCAACGTGCGCATCACCCGGCCGGCATTCAGACCGAAGTCCCCATTCTCGATGCCCTTGACGGTGGTCAGACTGATCACCTCGCGCACGCCGTCGATGTGCGCCACTTGCTCCGATAGGCGATCGATTTTCGCGAGAGTTGCGGGCGCAAACACATCGTCGGCAAAGACGCCGACGACGGTGACGGCCTCGTCGCCGAACGCCTTCTTCACCTCGTCGTAGTAGAGCTTGTCGGGATCATTGGCGGGCAGCAGGTTTTCGATCGAGCTGTCGACCCTGATCTCCCGGGCGTAGAAGCCGAAGAAGGCGGTCAGCGCCAGGATCACCGCCAGCGTGAGGCGCGGGGCGCGCAGCGGCAGCGTCAGCAGCCGTCTCATTTGGCCCCTCCGACGGGCAGCGTGATGCGAAAGGTCGTGCCCTTTCCGACCGCGCTGCTCACTTCGATCTTGCCCTGGTGATTGGCGATGATGCGGTAGCAGATCGCCAGCCCCAAGCCAGTGCCGACGCCCACCCCCTTGGTGGTGAATCCCGGGTTGAAGATCTTTTCGAGATTTTCCGGGGCAATGCCCGCGCCGGTGTCGGAGATCTCGATGACGACCGATTGAGCGGCCGACCCGCTTTCGGGCACCGGCCGGGTACGGATGGTGATCTCGCCCTGACCCTCGATGGCCTGGGACGCGTTGACCAAGATGTTGAGAAAGACCTGATTGAGCTGGTTGGCGTAGCAGTCCACCGCGGGAAGCTGGCCGAAATCCCGGTGCAGGGTGATGCGGTTCTTCAGCAGGTGTGACGCCAGCGTCAACGTCGACTCGATCCCTTCGTGCAGGTCCGCCGGCTTGCGCTCGGCCTCGTCGAGCCTGGCGAAGTTGCGCAGGCTGCGAACGATCTCGCCGATGCGCCGGCAGGCCTCGCGGCTGACCTCCGCCATGGCGGCGGCGCGATCGATGTAGCTGCGCGACTTCTCCGCCTGGGTGGGATCGGCAACCGCATCCTTCACCCTGGCGAGCGCCCGCGCCACCAGATCGGTGTTGCTCGAGACCGCTCCCAGCGGCGTGTTGATCTCGTGCGCCACGCCCGCCACCAGATCGCCGAGCGCCGCCATCTTCTCGGATTGCACAAGCTGCGCCTGCGTCTCGCGCAGCTCGCCGAGTGTGCGCGTCAGCTCCGCGGTGCGCTGCGAGACTCTTTCCTCGAGGTTCTCGTAGAGCCGGGCGTTCTCGATGGCGACCCCACCCATGCCGGCGAGCGCCTCCAGCAGCCTCTGGTCGTCGTCGGTGAAGGGGCCACCACGGCGGTTGAGCACCTGGATGACCCCGATGATACTGCCGCGGGTCTCGATCGGAACGCACAGGATGGAGCGGGTGGTGAAACCGCTCTCATCGTCGTATTTCCGCCCCTGCCAGCGCGGATCGTTCTGCGCATCCTCGATGCGGATCGCCCTGCCGGTCTCGGCGACACGACCGCTGATTCCCTGGCCGAGCGGCACCGACAGGGTCTGCAGCTTGCCGGCGCCCTCGCCGAGCGCCACTTCCCAGCGCAAGGTCCGACTCGACGCGTCCATCAGCATCACCGAGCAGGCTTCGGCCTCGAGCACGTCGCGGACCCGCTCCATCATCGCCGACAGCAGCTCGCGCAGATGCAACGTACCGCAGAGGGCTGCGCCGACTTCGATCAGCGTCGAGAACGGGTCCGGCCGACGCGGGGACGCGACGGCGTCCGTCTCCGCAGTTTGCCCAAGCTGCTCGTCTATCGATCTTTCGTCGCCCATCGTTCCGTGCCGGCCTCGCCGTCCCCACGCGATCGCACCAGGTCTAGCCAAAAGCGCCCGAGTTGCCGGTGGCGGAGGATAGTCGGAATGCACCCATCGCGGCAAATGCTGGCGGCTTCCGAGGCAAGAGGTCGCTCAGAGATCCTCGACGCGCAGCCGGCTGACGTGATCGATGACCGCGTCAGCTTCTGTCAAGACATCGATCGGGTGATGCGTGGTGACGGCGACGCAACGCATGCCGGCCGCGCGCGCCGCCGTGATGCCGTGCAACGAGTCCTCGATCACCACACATTCGAACGGCGCCAGCGGCGACGGCAGTCGGCGGTTGATCTCCCGCAAGGCCTGCAGAAAAGGGTCGGGCGCCGGCTTGCCGGCTCGGACGTCCTCGGCTCCCACCACCGCGGCGAAGAGCTCCCGCACCCCCGAGCGGGCGAGAATCGGCTCGATCTCGTCGCGAAAGGCTCCCGACGCAATCGCCAACGTGAATCGGGCGTGGAGCTGCCGCAGCACCGGCGTCACGCCCGGGTAGAGGCTGGCCCTGTCGGCCAAGCGCGCGAACTGCTCCCGCTTTTGCGCCACCAGCCGGTCGAGCGAGATTCTGTCGAGCGGTACACCATGCCGCTGGCACAACGCCGCCAGACACTCGCGATCGGGCAGACCGAGGTAGTGGCGATGATAGTCCTCGAGGGTCAGACCGACTCCGACGGTGGTCGCCACCGCCTGGTACGCGGCGCAATGGAGGTCTTCGGTATCGGCGAGCACGCCGTCGAAATCGAAGATGATGGCGCGTGCTCGCGTCATGCCGAGCGCCCTCGGTCGTAGCTTGACACCACGGAGCTTGCGCGGGTATCCAGGGGCCGAATGTCTTCCGGGGAAGAATCAGCAACCATCTTGCTCGTGGACGATGAGCCGTCGGTGGGCCAGAGCCTGTCCGCCCTGCTGGAGCTCGAGACACCGCACAAGGTGATGGTGGAGACATCGCCGCAACGGGCTCTGCAGCTGGCCAAGGTCACCCCACTCGACATGGTCATCTCCGATTTTCTCATGCCCGAGATCGACGGCATCGCCCTACTGCTGGAGGTTCGTGCGCTCTACCCGGAAAGCACGCTCATCCTTCTGACCGGGTACGCGGACAAGGAGAACGCGATTCGCGGCATCAACGAGGTCGGCATCTTCCACTACATCGAGAAGCCCTGGGACAACGACGACCTCCTCACCATCATCCGCACCGGGCTCGACAGGCGGCTCCAGCTTCATCGCCTCTACGAACGCAGCCGTGAGCTCGAGGCGCGCGTGCGCCAACTCGAGCAGGTCAATCGCGCGCTCGAGGACCGCTTGGCCGGCAAATGAATCCGCAGGCTTACGACCACGGGCTCGACCTCATGACTCGAAAGGCTCGGGCTCGCGGCGTCGCTTGTTCCAGCGCCAGAGTCGACACTGGCGCTCGCTGCCCTCGCCCGCAGCGGCGAAATACACGAAGAACGCGTCGTCGCTGACGGGCACCCAAGTGCCCACATTGACGTAGGTGGTGCCGTTGGCAACCGGCCAGGTCCCGGCGGCGTGCGAGTGCCCGAGGATGACGTAGGGCACCTTGAAGAGGTTTGCGAGCCGTTCGGCGGTGTGTCGGAGCTGAGCGGCCTCGGCGATGCGACGAAAGCGCAGGGCTCCCACGTAAATGATGAGACCGAGCACGGCGGCGGCGCCGACCATGGCCAACAGCCCAATGCGAGCGGGATACCAGATCAAGAGGCCGACCAGGACCGTGGCCAGGATCAGCCCCGCCGCGATCAAATCGAGGGCGAGAAAACGGGCCGTGGCCATCGCGCTACGCATCACCGGCCGGGCGCGCATCTCGTTCACCTTCGCGGCGGTGCCCGAGGGCAGCCCGAAGCGCGCGTCGACCGCAGCGATGCGCCGGTCGTTTTCCTCTCGCACCACTCTTTCCGCCTGGGGATCGGGGCGCCCCGCCTTGGCGAGCACGCGCCGCACCATGCCGCCGTAGAGGCGGGCCACACGCGGCAGGATGCTCAGGTTCCCCCCTACCACCCACCCGATGTACTCGCTCACCGACATGATGTTTTCGGCCGCCATGGCGTTGATCGTCTTCATTTGGTTGGTGAAGTACCGGATGGCAAGCTCGGCGATCGAGAGCTGAACCCGTGTCGGGGAGCCGGGCACGAGCGGATTGAGTACGTGCTCGGTCGCGCAGAACGGGTCGTACTGGCAACCGTGCTCGACATAGAACAGGTTTGGCACGTACCAGAACCACTGCGGAAACTGAACTCGCTCGGCCGCCGCCTCCTTCATTGCCATGTAGCTGAACTCGTTCGGGTGATGCTCCGCGATCAGACGCCGGAAATGATCCTGTACCTCGGGCCAGAACATCTCCAGGTCGTGGTTGCCGCGCAGCACCACGATTCGGTTGCCCTCGGCGACGAAGCGCGCCAGCGCCAGCA
>Ga0316628_100004599_pt1 | contig 10858 bp, 10 predicted proteins | sample OWC_Aug_M2_C1_D5_FD_207648 | JGI IMG/M metagenome (GOLD analysis project Ga0316628, IMG submission 207648) | Wetland soil microbial communities from Old Woman Creek delta, Ohio, United States - OWC_Aug_M2_C1_D5_C | ecosystem: Environmental > Terrestrial > Soil > Wetlands | place: USA: Ohio... | reverse complement strand
CCCGGATCTCGGCCTCGTCGCGCACACCGCCCAACGAAAAACGGACGAATTTGCGGTCCAGGGCGCGGGCGATCGACTTGGAAAGCGAACTTTTGCCGACCCCTGGCGGGCCGACGAAACACAGGATTTCCCCCCCCGGCTTGGCGACCAGCTGACGGACGGCGATGTAATCCAGTATTCGGTCTTTGACCTTGTGCAGCCCGTAGTGATCCTCATCCAAAATCCGGGCCGCTTTTTTGATGTCGCGGTTCTCCTTGCGGAACTTGTTCCAGGGAATGATCAGGATCCAGTCCAGATAGTACCGCGAGACCGTGCTTTCCGCGGAAAAAGGCGGCATGGCGGCCAACCTTTCCAGCTCCTCGTCGGCCCGGTCCTTGACGTATCCGGGAAGATCCGCGGCCGCTATTTTCCGTTTGTACTCCTCGTAATCGTTGTCCTGGGCGTCCTCCCTTCTCAGCCGGGGCTCGCTATCTCGCTGGGTCTTCAGCCGCAGAACGTCTTTTTTCAGGATGTTTAGCACACGCACGCCGCGCAGATAGACGTTCAGTTCTTCGAGCAGGTTCTGCTTAAGTTTGAGGGGGATGTTGAGGATCGAGATGATGATGTCAGCCGTCTCGGCCAGCTGGGTTGGTTTGAGCTTGGCCAGCAGGCCGACCAGCTTCAATTTTTTCAAGCTGACGTATTCTTCAAACAGGCCGATCAGGTTCTTGGCCAGTTCGTTCACGTCCTTGTCCGGATCGAGATTGTCCTCAAGCAGTTCGACCCGGACCAGGTGGTATTCCTTGCCGCCGATATATTCCAACACCTGGCAGCGCTTCAATCCCTGAATGACCACCCGGTAACTTCCGTTGCTTTGTTCGGCCGCCTTCTCAATCCGGGCGATGGTCCCGACCTCGTATATTTCATGGGCTTGGGGAGAATCGCTAACCTGGTTTTTCTGGGTGGCCAGCATGATGTGGCCATCGAAATGGGCCATGGCGTCTTTCAGGGCGGTTATCGATTTGTCGCGTCCGACCAGGATGGGGATGATGACCGAGGGGAAAACCACCAGCTCCCGCAGTGGAATGAGCGGGAAAACCGGCTCTCTGGTCTTCAGGCGATCCATTTTTTTTCGTTGATAAAATCGAGATCGACAATCACCTTGCTCAGCTTGTCCTTGCGGGAGGGTATCTCGAACATCAGGTCGAGCATGATCTCCTCGAAAATGGCGCGTAGGCCGCGGGCGCCGATGCCTCGCGCCACCGCCTGTTCGGTGATTTTTTCCAGGGCGTCGCGGGAGAAATCGAGTTCGACGCCGTCCATTTTGAACAACGCCTGGTACTGCTTGATGATGGCATCCTTGGGTTCGACCAGGATACGGTACAACTGTTCTTGGCTCAATTCATTCAAAACGCCGGTGACCGGGAACCGGCCGACCAGCTCGGGTATCAGTCCGTACTTGATCAGGTCCTCGGTCTGAACCTTTTCGTAGATGTTCATTTCCGCGACCTGATTCTTATCCTTGAGGGCATTGAAGCCGATCAGATTCTTCTTCAGGCGACGGCGGATGATCTTGTCCAGGCCGACGAAGGCCCCGCCGGCGATGAATAGGATGTTCTTGGTGTCGATCTTCAGAAATTCCTGATAGGGGTGCTTCCGGCCGCCCAACGGCGGCACGTTGGCCACCACGCCTTCGACGATTTTGAGCAGCGCCTGCTGGACGCCCTCGCCGGACACGTCGCGGGTGATGGAAGGATTTTCGCTTTTGCGGGAAATCTTGTCCAGTTCATCGATGTAGACGATGCCCTTCTCGGCCAGTTCCTTGTTTTCGCCGGCGGCCTGAAAAAGCTTGAGCAGGATGTTCTCCACGTCTTCGCCGACGTAACCGGCCTCGGTGAGGGTGGTGGCGTCGGCCATGGCGAAGGGCACATCGAGGATTTTGGCCAGGGTCTCGGCCAGCAGAGTTTTCCCGGTTCCGGTCGGCCCGATCAACAGGACATTGCTCTTGCGGATTTCGACGCCGCTCAGGTTGCTGGTGATCCGTTTGTAATGGTTGTAGACGGCCACCGCCAACTTCTTCTTGGCCGTATCCTGAGAAATGATATATTCATCCAGCTTACTTTTTATTTCCTGCGGAGTCAGCAGTTTGGCTTTGCGCCGCGGCGCAGCGGTTTTGGGCGGCTCCTGGTTGCCGAAGATCAGGTTGTACGCCGTACGGGTGCACTCATCGCAGATGTACACGCCCGGCCCGGCGATCAGTTTGAAGGCCTTGCTTTGGGGCAGGCTACAAAAGTTGCACCGGGCTTCCTTTTCTTCCTTCATTTGGGGGCTTTCTTGTCCTTTTTACGCTCGCTGATCACCGAATCGATTATACCATATTTCAGGGCTTCCTGGGGATCCATGATGTAATCCCGCTCGATATCCTCGGCGATTTTCTCCCGGCGTTGGCCAGTATGCAAGGCCAGGATGTCGATGGTGCGTTCCTTGACGCGGCGAATCTCCTCGGCCTGGATCAAGATGTCGGTGGCCTGGCCTTCGAATCCTCCCAACGGCTGGTGGATGACGATCTTGGAATTGGGGAGGGCAAACCGTTTGCCCTTGGTCCCGGCGGCCAGCAGAATGGCGGCCATCGATGACGCCTGGCCGATGCAAATGGTCACCACGTCGTTGCGGATGAAACGCATGGTGTCGTAGATGGCCAGGCCAGAGCTGATGAGCCCACCGGGCGAATTGATGTAGATGGAAACGTCCTTTTCGGGGTCCTCGGCCTCCAAGAACAGCAGCTGGGCGATGATCACGTTGGCCACGTTGTCATCGATGGCATTGCCCAGAAAGATGACCCCGTCTTTCAGCAGGCGGGAGTAGATATCGTACGCCCGCTCAACATTGCCGGTCTGCTCAATCACGATCGGAATCAGTGACATGTTACCCCTCTTTTATTTTCACTTTTTCTCTGACCAAGGCCAACACTTTTTGATCGAACAGATGGTCTTTAAGATTTTCCAGATGCTCGGGATTGGAGAAATACTGCCTGATCTCTTTTTCAGCCAGCCCGTGCTGCTGGGATTGGTTGCGGAATTCCTGGTCGATATCCTGTTGGCTGACCGCGACGCCATATTTCTTGCCGATCTGGCTGAGAATCAGGGAGAGTTTGACGGACCGGCGCGCATTGTCCTTGACCGACTGGATGTATTGGTCCCGCTCTTCAGGGGTCTTGAACTGTACCGGGTGGCGGTTCTGGTTCATCTGGCGGCCGATCTCGTGTTCGATTAGCGAATCCGGCACCGGGAAGTCGACCTGTTCCTGCAAGCGGGCGAAAATCGCCTGCATGATCAGATCCTCTCGGCGGCGCACCTGCTGCCGATCGAATTCCTGGCGCAGTCGCTGGCGAAATTCGTTCTCGTCCTTCACTCCCACCGCCTTAAGAAATCCGTCATCCAGCGCCGGGCGCTTCAGTTCATAAACCGCATCGACTTCGACATGATGCTCGACCCTTTTGCCAGCCCAGGTCTTCTTGGCATGGTCGGCGGCGTACTCCTGGGTAAAGACCACTCGGTTGCCCTTCGGCTTGCCGATGACCTGATGATAAAGACCGGCGATCTCGTTGTCGGTCTCGGGATTGACCATATAGTATACGTCGCGGCGCGGGGACATCTTGTTTCCGGTCAGGATTTTGTTTTGGACTTTCAGCAGTGCCAAATCGTTGTCCTGGAGGCCGCGGTCGCTGACCGGGACGGTACGTTTGTTGGCGTCCAGCACGGCGTCGATCTGCTTCTGTTCATCGAACTCGTCGCCTTTGACCAGGGCAGCGGACACCTCGACTTCCAGGGCGTCGATTTCAGGCAGAACGATCTCGGGCAGGACTTCAACGGCGATCTGGGCAGTGAGATCCTGGCCTTCCTGGTAATCGACTTTTTCGACCACCGGCTGGGAGGCGATTCTCAGGCCGTCGTTCTTGATCCGTTCAAATGCCAGCCGGTTGAGCGCCTCGTGGATGACCTCATCGTTCAATTCCTTTTTATATGCTTTTTTGACCACATCGCGGGGAACCTTGCCCTGACGAAAACCGGGAATCTTCGCCTTCTGGCTGTAGCGGTCGGCCAGCTGGTCGATTTCATGTTCGATTTGCTCTTTGGCCAGGGAAACGACAAATTGTTTAACCAGCGCCGGCGGCAGTTTGTCAGGCTGCCCGTTTGGCGTTTTGATGGCGGTGGACTCGGCGGCGCTTTCTCCCATATTCATCGGGTCTCCTGTGTAACGTTACGTATATCTTTATCAGAAACGGGACCCGTTGTCAAATGACGCCGCGGCGATATCTTTCCCGATTTGCTCGGCCAAGGCCTCCGGGGTGGGGAAGGTGGTTTCATCGCGGATCTTGCGGCAAAAAAATATCCTAACCTTCTGGCCGTAAATCGACTGCCGGAATCGGAGAATATGGGTCTCGATTTTTTTCTCGGCCCGGGAAAAAGTGGGGCCGTAGCCGATATTGGTCAACGAAGCGTAGCGGCGGCCGCGGTGCTCAACCAGGGTATGAAACACACCTTCGGGAAGGATCTGGTTGGCTGAACGCAGGTTGATGGTCGGGAATCCCATTTGCCGGCCTCGCCCCGCTCCCTTTTCCACGATGCCGTCGATGCGGTACATGCCGCCCAACATGCGGTTGGCTTGCCGGATTTCGCCCTTGAGGAGCAACTGGCGGATCAGTGAGCTGGACACCCGCTGGCCGTCGACTCGCACCGGATCGACTTCGCTGACCAGGAAAGGAAGACGCCGTGATAGCCGCCGCAGATCGGCGATCCGGCCCTTCCGGCCGCGGCCGAATCGGAAATCGTGACCGACGATTAGCCACCGCGTCCGCAGCCGATCCAGCAACACGTTGGTGATGAAACCATCGACCTCCATGTCCGCCACCTCAGCGAAGGGAACGAACAGCAGCACGTCGGCCGGCTGGCGGGAAAGAGTCTCCCGGCGTTGGAGGTCGGTGCTGATCAGACGCACCGGCTGGTTGAAAAAAATCCGCGGATGAGGTGTGAAGGTGAGGATGACCGCCTGTAGGTTCTCTTTTTTGGAAAATTCGATCAAGCGGTCGATGATCCGCTGGTGACCGAGATGGAACCCGTCAAAGTTGCCGATGGCGACGGCGCTGTCATCGCCAAGCTCCGGCAGCGAAGTCGACAGGCGCATGTGAGTTCAGGAAGAGGGCGGGGTGGGGTGATACACTCGTTGATACAGGTCCGCCTTGATCAGCAGGTTGTGGCGGCTGATGGGGCGGAAAGGGGTGAAGTAGGTGAGAATGAAAATCAAGGCCAGCAAAGCCATGAGGATTTTGGCCAGCAAGTTGATTCGCACCGTGTTTTCCTGTAGCAATTCTTCGCGCAGCTTTTTCTCGACCAATTCTTGGGTCTTGGTTTTTTCCCGCTTTCTGATCAGCGATTTGTTCAGCAGGTTGAAAAGGTTCTTGTATACCTTGTATTCGGTAAACAGCCCCATCTCGACCAGGTCTTTAACGGTATTCTTGCCGTTGATGTACTTGAGCAGGTTGACTTCGGTCTCGTTCAGGTAAGCGGCGTTGCCGCCGCGGATCTCATCTTCATCTTCGGCTTCGGAGATCACCTGGATTTTCTTGCTGCCCAGGAATACCGGTTCAAAGACAATGTCATCGCTGGAGATGACCTTCTTGATCAGCGGCCATTCGTCCAGCATCTGCACCCCTTCCATGATCAGGTTGTCGGCGGAGATCGCCGGCAGGGTCTTCATCTCCTCCTCGAGATAATCGAGGATCTTGAAGTTGTACTCCCCTTTGCGCCAATTGAATAACGACAACACGATTTGGGTGGCCTGCGTCTTCAGCGCTTCGAGAATGGTCTTGTCATCGATCAGCCCCATGCCGATCAGGATCTCACCCACTTTCTGGCCGGTCCGTTTCTGGATGGCCAGCGCCCGTTGCAGCATCTCTTCACTGATCACTTCCTGCTTGACCAGCACGTTGCCGACCCGCATTTCCAGTTTTTTGGGGAAGGCGTCGACGTTGACGATGCCGCCCTCCTCGAAGATGATGGTAATGAAACCATCGGCGCTGTTGAACGTCAACAGCCCGGTCTTGCGCTGCAACGAGATCAGCTGCAGGATGTCCGGCACCTTGAATTCTTTTAATGTTCCTTTAAAAGCCATTGTCTTCCCCCCGGAAGATCAGCAGGTTGGCCAACCCGTACAAAATCAGGGCGGCCATGCCCGTCAGATTCAGGAAAATCGGCTTCAGAGAAAAGAACCCGGCGAACGTCAAGGAGTTGACGACGAAGATTCCCAGCAACACGAAGAAGGGCCAAACCAGTGCGATGAACAGTCTGCTCCTCTCCCGATAGTTCAGGAAAAAACCGGGAACCAGCAGCGAGACCAACAGGTAAACCAAATACTTCAGCCGCAAGGCCTTCTTGATCTCCCTTTCCTTTATGGCCTTGGCTTCACGGAAAATTGGATCCTTGATCAAAAAAAGCTGGTAACATTCGTCACACAGGATATATTGCTGCTCGATGGATGATTTTTTGATGATCCGGGAGCATTTGGTACAATAGGTGCTGTTGCCGAAGAACTTGAAAAACCGGTGCAACAGGATGATGTATAAAAACATCAGTAGAATGTAGAAGATGAGTGGGATTTTGAGCCACTCCAGGACAACGATTTTGGTCATGTTCCAGAAGCTGAACTGCGGTTGTGCGAAATTGAAGCAGCGCCGCCATAGGAACCGATCCGAAAGGACGAGCGGGGACAATCCCTCAAGCCCCCTTTTTAATTCGACCAGCTTGGGATAACGGGCGGCATAGGAATCAAACTGCTTGGGATCGTTCTTCCTGAGCAGAGCCAGAGCGAAATTCTTCAGCGTCGTGTCATCATGCTCGTTCAGGTTAAGCGCTTCGCGGAAATTGCGGATGCTGCTTTCCAGGTTGGTGGCCTGATAGTTGATGCTGCCAAGCAGATTGAATTTCAGCGGGTTGCGGAAATGGCCCTTGACCGTATCCAAGATCTCCAGAGCGATGTCGGGTTGGTGGTGCTCATAGTATCCGAAGGCTTGAAAAACCTTGAGCTCGTCATCGAAACTCCGATAGGTCTCCTCCGGATAGAGTCGTCCGCTGAACACATTCTGGACCAGTTGGAATTGAGGGCTGGCGGCGCTTTTTTCCAGAAAGCGGTTGCCGGCCAACAGCAGTGAAAAGAATATCAGCGGGATCAAGATTCCCAGGGTGGTTTTCTTTTCATCGTGGGTCAGATAAGTCCACAGGAAGCCGGCGATCAGAAAAGGATAAATTCCCCAGCCACTCAACAGCAGGATCGGCCAGCAAAGCATGAAAGCCGTTAACAAAAGCTTTTTGGGTAAGAACTGGTTATCGTCATTCATCAGGATATCGTTGGTTGCCAGCTTGAAATATTTCCAACTGAGAAAAACCATGTAGACGAAAAAGAGCAGCAGCGTCGCGAAGAAGAGGACGCTGACCAGGTTGTTGAACAGCACGAAGGTGTTCGCGAAGCTGCCCAAAACCAGAACCAGCTGCCTCCAGACCGTTTTCATGCTGATCAAGAAACGGCCGTTGCGCCGGTTGATCGTCTCCAGCCGGTTGTAAACCGGCCAGGCGGCCGGAGAAACGGTCAGGGCATGGTGATAGAACTCCTCAGCAAGCGACAGGTTGTTCCGACCGAAATAACGGTCGCCCATTTCGGTCAATTTCTGGGCCAACTCGCTTCGTTCCAACCGGCTTAGGGTGTCGCCTGTCACCTGGTGAAGGTTCTGCCGCACCTGGTCGTGGTCGTTGATCGAGTAGTAAAAGTAGATTTTCTTGAGGTCTCCCCAGGGATTGCTCTTGGCGCCGAGGCCGCTAGCCAGGACCAGCATCACCAGCAGCGTTAGAAAAACTTTTTTAGCCATGTCGATCCCCCATCCGCTTTTTCAAAAGGAACTTCAAATTGCCAGCCACGTCGTCCAAAAACTTCTCCTCGTCGGCGGTCAGATTCCCCTTGGTCTTGTTTTGCAATTCGGTCAGCAAATCGGCGAACAAGGCCGCGCTTCCCAGGTTCACTCTTTTGCCGCCGATCAGGGGGTCATTAATCTCCCCCAGACCAATCAGGCTCTGGGTAGCCAGTAAGATAATGATCGCCCGGATATCCCGCGGTTGGGACGACTTCTTTTCAGCCATTTATGTCACTATATCACAAACCCCCAGCCTGCATCAACAAAACGGGGGACTTGCGCTCCGGCCGTTTTCCCTATATTATGCGAATTACACCTGAAAAGCAACCCATGAGAGAATTCAAGAAACTGCTTAGAATCATGAAACGACTGCGCCATCCTCGGCGCGGGTGTCCCTGGGACCTGAAGCAAACCGAGGAGACGCTCAAAGAGTACCTGGTGGAAGAGACCTACGAGCTGATCGAAGCCATCGACCGGCGTCGCAGCGATCAAATCAAGGAAGAGCTCGGCGATCTGCTTTTGCAGATCGTTTTCCTAGCTACCCTGCAGGAGGAGAAACGGTGCTTTGGCATGCGCGATGTCCTCGCCACCATCACCGCCAAGCTGATCAACCGGCATCCGCACATATTCGCTACCACCCGCGTCAGCGGCGCTGACGAGGTCCGGCAGAACTGGGAAAAAATCAAGATGAACGAAAAAAGTAAACCGAGCGTCATCTCCGATTATCCGGTGGAGATGCCGGCACTGCTGACGGCCAACCGCATTGCCAGTCAGGCCGCTACCGTGGGCTTCGATTTCAACAACGCCCGCCAGGCATTGCAGAAGGTGGAGGAGGAGATCGGCGAACTGAAAAAGGAGCTCCGTCGCCGGCAGCCGCCGGGGAAAGCGGCCGAGGAAATCGGCGATCTGCTCTTTGCCGTTGCCAACGTCGCCCGGTTGCTGAAGGTCAATCCCGAATTCGCCCTGACCCGAACCAACCGCAAATTCATCAACCGCTTTCGCTTCATCGAAAAAAAACTGGCGAAACAGGGCCGGGAAATCAGCCGCCTGCCGCTGCCGGAATTGGAAAGGTTGTGGCTCGAGGCAAAAAAGGGCTGACCGCTACTGTTCGACGCCGCCAAAATCTTCCAGCGTCAGGGAGTTGAACCATTCATCGATTTTGTCCTGACTGTCAAGGAAATTGGTGAACATCTCTGACATCATCGACGTCTCCAAAACCTGCTCGGAGACGAAGATTTTGGCCCGGTTCTTCAACGCCATGGCCACCGCGTCCGAAGGGCGGCAGTCGATTATCCGGACCTGTCCTTCGTTGTTGATGTAGAGCTCGGCGTAGTAAGTGTTTTCGATGATATCGGTGATGATCACCTTTTCAATATCAGCATGAAGTTGAGACATGATGCTTTTGATCAGGTCATGGGTCATGGGACGGGGCGACGCGATTTTTTCAAGTTCCAAGGCAATGGCGTTGGCTTCGAACATGCCGATCCAGATGGGAATGATCTTTTTGTCGTGAAGGGGCTTGAGAATCATTACCGGTGACTTCGAAACTGGATCGATGATCAAGCCGACGACATTGACCTCAATCATTTTTGCCATGCGTAATGAATATAGTATCAAAACCCCGATTTGTCAATTTCGACGACTGGCCGGGTGCAGCGACCAACGCCGATATGATGAGGCGGGTGAGTCAGTCAATGGAAGTAACTGGCGGCATTGAAATCAAAGGTGCCGCCGGTGGCATGATCGGCCAATCCGCTGGCCAGCAGAACCACCAGTGGGGCGATATCGTTCGGTTCGGTGATACGATTGAGGGCGACATCCCGTTCGACCAGACTTTTACCGTAACGGGCGATGAAATCCCGGGTCATGTCGGTGCGGGTGTAACCGGGAGCGATGATGAAAGCCTTGATATTCTGCTTGCCGAAGCCGCGGGCAATGGAACGGGTCAGGGCCACCATCCCACCCTTGGAAGCGGCATACGCCAGGTACTCGGGAGTGTCGCCGCGAAACGCCGCCCGCGAGGCGACGGCGATAATCCGGCCGCCGCCATGTTTCTGGAAGTGGCGTACGGCCTGGACGGCCAGCAGACTGGACGCCGTCAGATTGACAGCCATGGTCTGTTCCCAGACCTGAAGCCACGACTTATCGGATCCGCCAAGCGGCGCGGCGATCGCGACTCCGGCGTTGTTGACCAGCACGTCCAAACGGCCGAATTCGGCCACCGCCGCCGCCAGCAGATCAGCGGCCAGCCGCGGCTGCCCCAGGTCGGCCCGGAAAACAACCGCCCGATCGGGGAACTCGGCAACCACCCGCTGGGCCGAACCCGGATGGCGATGGCAATGGAGCCCCACCGTGGCTCCGGCCCGCAACAGCTGACGGGCAATGGCCAGGCCGATGCCACGCGACGCACCGGTGACCAGTGCCGTTTTTCCGGACAGATCGATCTGCATCATCGCCTCCTCCTTGCTTGCTTCCCGCTCAATCGGTCATGACCAACGCCTCTATCCGGCCGCTGCTTTCAGGAAATCGATCATCATCCGCACACCGAAACCGGTGGCGCCTTCGGTGGCCAGACAGTAGTTCGGCTTGGAGAGAAATGCCGTTCCGGCTATATCCAAATGGGCGAAGGGGACCTTGGCGGTGAACTCGTTTAAAAACAATCCGGCTTTCAGTGACGAAGCGCCATTGTAGTTGGCGTTCTTCAAATCGGCGATCTTGGATGAGATGCTCTCCTCATATTCCCCGAAAAGCGGCAACTCCCACAGCAGTTCGCCGCTGCGTTCGCCCGCTTTGAGCAGTTGGGCGGCCAGTTTACGGTTCCGGCACATCAATCCGGCCAGGGAATCGCCCAGGGCAGTGACGATGGCTCCGGTCAGGGTTGAGAATTCGACGATCAGATCCGGTTTCAACCGCGCCGCG
>Ga0316628_100004598_pt1 | contig 10858 bp, 4 predicted proteins | sample OWC_Aug_M2_C1_D5_FD_207648 | JGI IMG/M metagenome (GOLD analysis project Ga0316628, IMG submission 207648) | Wetland soil microbial communities from Old Woman Creek delta, Ohio, United States - OWC_Aug_M2_C1_D5_C | ecosystem: Environmental > Terrestrial > Soil > Wetlands | place: USA: Ohio... | reverse complement strand
CGAATCACCCGCCATGACCAGCCTGCTGATGATGGCCGACTGCCGCGATCTCGATTGCCTTACCGCGGTCGAGTCCATCATCCGGCCCGGCGCCGCCAACGAGGGCAAGAAGCGCGCCTTCGCGCGCCGCCACCAGGGGCTGGAGCCGGTCACCTACGCGCACCCTTCGCTCGAACCGCTGCTGGCCGACACCTACGGGGTGATGGCCTACGAGGAGCACATCCTGCTGGTGGCCAACGGATTCGCCGGGATGCCCTGGGGCCGCGCCGACATTCTGCGGCGCGCGCTGGTGAAGAACAAAGACCGGCGCAAGATCGCCGAAATGGGCGAGGAGTTCCGCGCCTGCGCGCTCGGCGCCGGGCGCACGCCGGAGGAGGCCGGGACGGTGTGGGCTCTGGTCGAAGACTTCGCCGGCTATATGTTCAACAAGGCGCACTCGGCCGCCTATGCGGTGGAAGCCTTCCAGGGCGCGTACCTGAAGGCGCAGTATCCCGTCGAATTCCTGGCCGCCGTGCTCTCCAGCCGCCGCGGCTTCTACGCCCCGATCTTTTACGTGCTCGAGGCGCTGCGCCAGGGGGCGCGTTTCCTGGCGCCGGACGTGAACCTCTCCGAACCGCGCTTCCTGGTGCGCGGCAACACCATCCGGCTGCCGCTCGACCAGGTGAAAGGAATGACCGCCGGAACCCTGGAGCGCATTCACGCCTCGCGGCCGTTCCGGGACGCGGGCGAGTTCTACCGGCTGGCTCGCCCCTCGCACGCGGAATGGCTGGCGCTTCTGAAGGTGGGCGCGCTCGATTCGCTCGGCGAACCGCGTGGACGGCTGTTCTGGCGGTTGTGCCGGCTGGAAGCAAAGAAATCCGGGGACACTCCGGGCTGGTTCGAAGAAAGCTCCGACCTTCAACCCAAGGCAGGCTCGTCCCCCGGATTTCTTTCCTGGGAACACGAACTGCTCGGTTTTCCCGTAAGCTGTCACCCGCTCGACTACTTCGCCCCGAACGTGGACTGGTCCCGCTACGTGCCCGCCGCGGAAGTCACTCGCTACATGGACCGCCAGATCGATGTTTGCGGCTTGATCGTGGCCGAGCGTATCCACCCCACCGACCGCGGGGCGATGAAGTTTCTGACCCTGGCCGACCATACCGGGTTCGTTGAGGTGTCTCTATTTGCCGACGCCTACCGGCGCTTCGGCCACCTGACCACCAACCCGGTGGTAGCCGTGACGGCGCTCGCCGAGCCCTTCGATAACCGCAAGGGCGTTTCGCTGAACGCCGTTGCGCTACGCAGTTTGATATAATCTTTCCGTTTGTACTCGCTAGAACGGGAGGAGGATATTTTATGAAACACCTCTTGGTGTTAACGCTTTGTGTCGTTATCTTCACGACCTGCGCCATGGGCCAGGCCGCGCGTACCGCAACATTGGTCGGCACGGTGACGGACCCGGCCGGTGCACTGGTTCCGAACGCCAAGGTCACACTGACGCACGCCAGCACGGGTTTCGTCTCCAACGGCGTGACTAACGCGGAAGGTTCCTACTACATTCCGTTCCTGGCCGTGGGCATGTACGAACTGAGAATAGAGGCCCCCGGCTTCAAGACCTATGTCCAGAAGGGCATCGAGCTGCGCGCCGCGGAGGTGCCGCGCGTCGATGTGAAGCTCGAAGTCGGAGCTACCAGTGAGTCGGTGCAGGTGACCGGCTCGGCGCCGCTGCTGGAGACCGAAACGTCGCAAGTCAGCCAGACGATGGCGGCCAACGCCATTCAGCAGCTACCTGTGCTGCAGATGAAGGCCCACCGACTGCTCTACTATGTGGAGGGATTGCAGATCCGAGGGGCCAATGCCAGCGTGGTGGGCCAGTCTTCCGACGCCCTGGGTTTCACCTTGGACGGTGTTAGTGGCAAGACCTCGGTGCGCGATTCGATCGGCGACGTCAACACCAGCGTGCAACCCGCCCTGGACGCGTTGGCCGAAGCCAAGGTCTACACCACCGGCGCTCCCGCCGAGCTTGGTCACGCTTCCGGCGGCATCCTCTCGATGACGTTCAAGAGCGGGACCAACGAGTTGCACGGTTCGCTCGAGGACCGCTGGACCAACCAAGCCATGACGCATCGCGGCTACCTGGAGCAGGGCACACGCTCCAACCCGCTCACTTTTCATCAGGCGATGGGGACGATCTCTGGCCCGCTGGTCATCCCCAAGATCTACAACGGGCGCAACAAGACCTTCTTCCTTTTCGCTCTCGGGCGGCACCACGAAAAGAGCGACGAGCCGCAGACCGCGACCGTACCCGACCTGAACATGCTCAGCGGTGACTTCAGCTTCTCCCAAGCCACGGGAGGCGGCTACCCGATCTACGATCCCAAGTCGATCCGCCAGTCCGGCACCACCTGGACGGCGGATCCGTTCGCCGACAAGCGTGTTCCCACGGCCCGTTTCGACCCGGTTTTCGTCAATTTCATGGCAATTAAGCCCTGGGTAGCACCCAACAATCCGGGGGGCACCACTTACAGCCGCACCGGCCCCAGCAATAACTTCCTGGGTCAGACGAAGTACCGCTCCTATCGCAGCCGCTACGACACCAAGTTCGACCACCAGATCAGCGCCAGCAACAAGTTCTTCATTCGGAACTCGTGGAACCGGCATCGCCAGTTGTCCCGTCTCAGCGCCTTTGTGAACGACCTTCTGCTGGATACCGCAACCCCCGGCCTCGGCCGGCCGAACCCCATCGACCAGCAAAACTGGGCGTTTGCCGACTATCACACCTTCACCCCCACGCTGATGAACGAAGTGCGGCTGGGCTTCGGCCGTCGTGCAAGCACCATCAACCCGCCCACCGTCGGCCAGGGCTGGGCCAAGAAACTGGGAATTCCCAACGTGGGTGACGAGACCTTCCCCAGCTTCGGCTTCTACAACATCGGTCCCGGCAACTTCTCCCGGACCATTCAAGAAGACGTTACCTTCCAGAACAACACGACCAAGCTCCTGAGCAAGCACACCGTGAAATTCGGTTATGAGGTGATTCGTACGCGCGAGAATCGGGTCGACGAAGTCCTGCCATCCGGCAGTTACAGCTTCGGAACGGGCGGCACGGCGCTGCCGTATACGCCCAACACGGGTAACTCGTTTGCCTCCTTCGTGCTCGGTTCGGTGTCCTCGGCCACTTACACCCAACAGATCTGGAACCGTCTGCCTCGCTGGTGGAGCCATTCCGGCTACGTCCAGACCGATTGGAAAGCCAGGCGAAACCTGACGCTCAACCTCGGCCTGCGGTACAGTCTCGAGACACCGTACCGTGACAAGTGGGACCACCAGTCGGTGTTCAACCCGGCTGTGGCCGATCCCCTGACTGGCAAGATGGGCGCCATCACGCACCCCACCGGTGGTGCCTACAAGACCGACCGCAACAACTTCCAGCCGCGCGTGGGCGTGGCCTGGAATTTCCGCAGCGGCATGGTATTCCGGGGATCTTGGGGCATGCTGACGCAGGACGTTATGCCCAGCGCCGGGTTCCAGGACTACACGGCCACGGCGATTGTGCAGTCGGTGACGGGCGACCCGCGCCCCGCGTTCTATCTCTCGCAGGGCCCGCCGAACCGCAACTTTATCGTGAACGCCGACGGTACATCGCAGTTCCTGGGGACCAACTACAGCGGCCGCGGCGCCAACTTCATCGATACCAACCTGCGCATGCCCTACGTGATGAACTGGTCGGCGAGCGTCCAGACGCAGTTGGGTCCGACGTGGCTGGGTGAGTTTCTATACCAGGGATCATCGGGCGTCCGGCTGACGAGCAGCACGAACTGGAACCAGTTGGCTAGCTCCTACTACACTTCCACGGACCTCACGCTGCTTAACGCTGTGTATGCGGCGACTCAGAACTACCGCCCCTACACGCAATTCGGCAACATCTCCTACCTCACAAACGGAGGCCACAACAACTACCACGGGTTCACGGCACGAGCCGAGAAACGCTATGCGTCCGACGGGCTTACGCTCAACGCGCACTACACCTGGAGCAAGAACCTCTCGGGCACTGTAGGCGATGGCTGGCAGTATTCCAACTGGGCCTTGACCAAGGGGCCGACCGGTTTCGACACCCGGCACCGGTTCATCCTTCAAGGAATGTATGACCTGCCGGTAGGCCAGGGCCGGAAGTTCATGAACACGGGCGGCGTGCTCAATGCCGTGCTGGGTGGCTGGAACGTGGTGGTCATCGAGACCATTCAATCCGGCCCCGCAGTCACGTTCAGTATCGGGGGCAGTCCCTACAAATACCTGTCGGGCGGCCCCTCGCGGCCCCACCAGCTTGTGCCAGACGACCAGGTCAGGGTCGCCGACTGGAGCATAGGAGAGCACCGCTTCCCGCAGAATGCGCAGAATCCGCTGTACAACATCAGCGCCTTCGCCTATCCGGCGGCTTATACGTATGGGTCGCTGGGAACGGGTACCCAGAGGGGGCTGTGGCTGATCTGGCCGCAGTGGTCACTGTCGAAGTACTGGATGCTGGAGCGTTACAAGTTCAGCGTCCGGGTTGACGGCAACAATATCCCTGTGCGCCTTTCAGCCACGTCTCCCAACACGACGGTGAACTTGACCAGCCCGGAGACCTTCGGCAAGTTCGCCCTCCAAACCAGCTCAAGCTACTCCACCATGGGTCAATCGAACGGCCAAATCATCATAAGCGGCCGCTTTGAGTTCTAGGAATGTTGGGGGCACGCCGGCGGCGTGCCCCCACACGCACTGAGAAACTGCTGCGTGACGGCTGGCGTATTGTACTTCGCCACGGTCTTTGCGCCCGCTTCTGCTAGACGGCCGCGCAGGCCGGCGTCCTGGTACAGCCGCCCGAGACCTCCCGCCAGCGCTGCGGCGCTCTCCGGTTCGACCAGCAGACCGTCCTCGACGACTTCCGGTACAGCCGCCGCCCGTGCCGCCACGATGGGCTTGCCCGCGGCCATGGCCTCCAGAAACACAATCCCAAAACCTTCCTGCACGCTAGGTAGACAGAATACATCGCACCGTCTATACTCCCGCGCCAGTTCATCCTGGGATAGGTCGCCGAGCCACCGGACCGTAGTCTCCAGGCCCAGCCGGCGCCACATCACCTGGAGCCGGTTCCATTCCGGGCCGCGGCCCACGATTCGCACCCGCAGCCCCGGAATCTCGCCCCGCAATCTCGCCGCCGCTTCCAGCAGAATGTCGAGTCGTTTGCGCGGGTAGAACCGGCCGACCGCCAACACCGTGAATTCCTCGGGATTCGGGGAGGCCGGATTGCGGCGGAATAACTCTCTCCAGGCGGCGAGGTCGATCAACTCCGGCACGATCACGGGCGACCGGCGAATTCCGTAGAACTCCTGCAAGCGGCCGGCGGCGTAACGGCTGGTGGTCATCACTAAGTCCGCGCGCCGCACGTGCTGCGCTTCGCAGGCAGCCTGGATGGACATGCTGAGCTGCGCGAGCCCCCGCTCGAAGCGCATTTCGTCGGCGATGACGCCCTTGATCGAGGCGACGTGCGGGCGCCCCGTACGCCCCGCGATCCGGTAGCCGTCCATGTCGAAGCCGACGACCAGGTCGAACGCGTCCCATCGGCGTCTCCGGATCTGCTCGTTAAACCAGAGGCGCCGTGCCGTGTAGACAGGAAGGCGGGACCTCGGCGCCACGATCTCGACTTCGATGCCCAGTGCCCGCAGCCCGCCGGCCAGCGCGGACACACCCGCAAATGTGCCGCTGCCCCCGATGGGATTCAAGGGCGTGGCGGTCAGGAAACCAAGCCGCATGATCGAGGTGGGGCAGGCCTTCAGCCTGCCGGAGGCCTTCAGGCCTCGCGAACGCCCGCGCCTACTTATCGCTCGACGGGGGTGTGACGCCCTTCAGCCGCATGTAGATGCAAAGGTAGCCGTAGGACTCGTTCATGTGCGTCGTGTTGTAGGCGAGCGCAAACGCCCTGGTTCGCCCGCCCCGGCCGGCCTTGATCACTTCCATCGCGTTGGCGTCGGTCAGCGTTTCATACGCGCTGTCGCAATAATCCAGGGACGTCTTGAGGGCGGCTGTCAGTTCGGCCTTGGTCTTCTTAGTGGCGGCATCCGCCTTCTGCTGCTCGCCCTTCACACCCGCGCAGGTCCTGAGCGCGCTGTCGGCGACGTGCGCGATCATCTCCCCGAAGCTGCGGATCTCGGGCGTCGGCTTGAAGCTGTAATCCGCCTCGGACATCTTGTCGGCGGACTTCAGCAGGTTGCCTTTGATAGTCGCCCAAGCCTGCTTCGTCTCGGCGCTGAGGGTCGGCGTCGGCGCCTGAGCCTGGAGGGCGCCGGTAATCAAGAACACAAACACGAAAGTTAACACGAAATAGCGGGTCATAGTCACATTCTATCCCGTCACGGGAGGCGGCACAGGTGCTGCTCCAGGGCCTGGCGCTCCTGGGGCAGGTAAGCCGAATTCCGCCGGATCAGCTCGTCGAAATCCACCTGGTGGGCGTCGAACTCCGGCCCGTCCACACAGGCGAACTTGACTTTGCCGCCCACCGCGACGCGGCAGCCGCCGCACATGCCGGTGCCGTCCACCATGATCGGATTCAAACTGGCGTAAGTCGGAACTCCCCACTCCCGGGTGAGCGCAGCCGCGGCGCGCATCATGGGGATGGGCCCGATTACGTGTACGGCGTCCGGTGCGGACGCCTGCTCGCCTCGCCAAGCGCGCATCAGGTCCACTACAGTCCCGTGAAACTCGCCCGAGCCGTCGTCGGTGGACCAGCGAAGCTCGTCCACCACCGACCGCAGTTCCTGGTCGAGGATGATGTGCGCGGTCGAGCGCGCGCCGCACAGAGCGGTGACGCGGTTGCCGGCCTCGCGAAAGGCGCGCGCCACCGGCAGCAGTTCGGCCGTGCCCACGCCGCCGGACACGCACACCACGTGTCCCATCTTTTTGATGCTGGCAGGCTGGCCCAGAGGACCAAGCAGATCCGCGACCCGGTCGCCCACATTCAGAGCGACCGTCTGCCGGGACGTCTTGCCCAGGGCCTGGACCACCAGGTGGATGGTCCCCCGAGCCCCATCGCCGCCCAGGATCGTCAGCGGGATGCGCTCGCTCTCCCCGGTCGGACGGAGGATGATGAACTGGCCGGGCTTCCAATGCGTGGAGATCTCAGGAGCCTCGACCTCCAGCCAGGCGATCTCCGGCGTGAGGCTGCGCTTGGCTACGATCCGTTGCCCGGCGCCATCCAGGACGAGCGGCGGGCCGCCCACGCGGGCCACTGTACCAGCAGCCCGTTCCGCGGTCAAGGCGCGGTCGATGGCCTCGGCCGCGACGCGGCCGTCCCGCATTGCCAGGATGACCGTCGATCCGCCCCGCACCACGTCGCCGCCGGCGAACACGCCCTTCATGCTCGTCTCGCCGAAGTCATCGATGACGATCTTCCCCCGGTTCGTGATGAGTTGCGGAGTCGCCCGCTGCACCGTCGGATTCGGGCTCTGGCCGATGGCCATGACCAGCGTATCGACAGGCACGCGATACTCGGAGCCGGGCAGAGGAATAGGTGACGGCCGGCCCGACTCATCCGGCTCGCCGAGCTGCATCTTGATGCACTCCATCTCGTGCAGCACGCCCTTCTCGTCGCCCATCAGCCGCACCGGCACCGCCAGGAAGTCGAAGATGACGCCCTCCTCCTCGGCGTGTTCAACCTCCTCGAGGCGCGCCCTGAGTTCCGCGCGCCCGCGCCGGAACATGATGCGGGACTCGCTGCCCATGCGCTTCGCCCAGCGCGCCGCGTCCATGGCCGAGTTGCCGCCGCCCACCACCACCGTGCGCGCCCCCACGCGCACCGGTGTATCGCTCGCCGGGAATTGATAGGCCCGCATCAGGTTGATACGCGTCAGAAACTCGTTCGCCGTGTAGACTCCGATCAGGTTCTCTCCCGGAATCCCCATCAGGTGCGGCAGTCCCGCGCCCGTGCCCAGGAACACCGCCGAGTAACCCTGCTCGAAGAGTTCCTCCACCGTGCCCGTGCGGCCTACAATAAAGTCCCGCCGGAACTTGACGTTCAGCATCCCGAGCCGCTCGATCTCCTCCCGCAGGATCTCGCGCGGCAGCCGGAACGGCGGGATGCCATAGGCCAGCACTCCTCCGAGCTCGTGCAGAGCCTCGAAGACCGTGACCTCGTAACCCTTTCTCACCAGATCGAAGGCCGCGATCAGCGATGCCGGTCCGCTGCCGACCAGGGCGACCTTCTGCCCGTTCGGCGGCGCTACCGGCGGCAGCCGCAGCTCGCCGGACTCGCGGAAGTAGTCGGCCGCGAAGCGCTCCAGCGAGCCGACCGCCACCGGCTCCAGCTTCTTGCCCATCAGGCAGGCCTTCTCGCAGAACAACTCGTGCTGGCATACCCGCCCGCAAATGCCCGGGAAGGGATTCTGTTCGTTGATCTTCTCGAACGCGCCGCCGAAATCGCCCTCCACCAGCCTGGCGATGAAGCCCTTGATGTCGATATTAAGCGGGCAGGCCCCGACGCACTTCGGGTCCTTGCAGTCCAGGCAGCGGAGAGCCTCCACCAGAGCCTGTTCCGCGCTGAATCCGAGCGCCACTTCCATGGGGGTCCTGGAACGGGCCTCGGGCTCCAGCAGCGGGAGTTGCTGGCGGGGCAGCTTCGGATTGCGCCTCTTCTTGCTCTTTGCGGCGGCGGGCGTTAGGTCTGTTTCGGGCATGTTGCTCCCCCAAGGGCGCGGACCATGCTTCCGTGGCTCACAGACGGCCCGCGAGGCTCACTAACTCATTTTAAACCATAGGGATCGACGAAACAATCGACGCCGAAAGCCTATGGGGAATCCTGGCGCCGAAAGCCCAGGACGCGAGGTAGATCAACGCCGCCAGGGCGAGGAGCCACTGGAATCCGATGAGAAGCGAGGCGGTTTCCGCGAGGCCGCCCAGTATCGCGCCCGCCGTGTTCCAGGCCAGCGCCTGCTCCGGCTTCTCGGCTTTCTCGAACAGCCTGGCGAAAATCACGCCTGCGCACAGGATCGGCGAGAACACCAGAACTCCACCCGCGACTCCCTGCACCAGCACCGGCAGGCCGAGAAAGCTGTCCAACGGAACCGCCACGTTCAACACCAGTGTCGCTAACAGCACCAAGTAGTACGGCCGCGGGCTGCCGGGCTTTCTCCTGAGCACCCAATAGTTCGCGGCCAGGATCATCACCAGCATCGCGGAGAAGACTACCGTGTTGACGATCCACGTGCTGCCGAAGATCAGCGCCATGTGGACCACGGCTTTCGTCTCAAGCAGCATGAAGCCGGCGCCCAGCAACAGCATCGCGGCGTTGAGGCCGGCGGAATGCCCGCCGCGAGTCCGCCACCCGAACAGCCACAGCATCCCCAGGGAAACCAGCCCGATCACGGCGATGCCACGCATCGACAGGTCCGGGATCATCGGGTTCCGGAGATACAGAAACGGCCAGACGTCGCTGGCCACGCGCAGGTCCGCGGGGAGTTCGACCCTGGCGGGGCCGAAGCGCGTGTGCGTCTTCTCGCTCGCCGGCAGAAACCCGTTGGGTGAAGACGGGCTTGGCGCCACCCCGTTCTCGACGAAATACGATCCGTGCTCTTCAAAGGCCCGGTCGATCGCCTGGCTCCGCGCGCCCTCCAGCAGAACCGTGAAGCCCTCCGACCTCTGGCCGGCCGTAAGCCGCTCCTTGTAAGGCAGCGTCAGCACCACGGGTGGCCGGCCAAAGACGCCTCCCAACGTCTTCGCCAGACGCGAGACGATCCACACCTGGCGAAAATAGTTGTACATCACGAACAGCCCGTCCGGCTTGAGCGAGCGGCGCACATCGGCCATGGCTTCGCTCGTGAACAGGTAGCTTTCCAGACGGATGTTGCTGACGCTGCTGTGCAGCACCAGGGAATCGACCTGGGCGAAAACACTTAGGTCGTACTTCCTGTTCGTGGAGCGCAGGAAATTCCGGCCGTCATTCAGGTGTACCGTGACCCTCGGGTCCTGATAGGGGCGGTCCGGGTGATCGCGCTGGCCCATGCTCTGGATGACCGGGTCGATTTCCACCGCGTCGATGCGCGCATCCGGCGCTCCCCACTGAAGCGCCCGGCTGACGTCGTTGCCGCTTCCGGCCCCTACGATCAGAATGTCCCGGAACTGCCGCTGGCCGGCATCGCGGTTCAGCATGTAGGGGAGGGCGTATTCGGGGCTCGGATTGGCGAGACCGGCCATGCTCTGGTGGCCGAGCAGGTTCACGACGATGATGCGCGAAGACGGCGAATAGTTGATCCGATAGTAGGGCGACCAGGTTTCCACCGGGTAGTTCTTGCGGATGACGCCCACCGAGAAAAACTCCGGCGCCAGCACCACGAGCGGCGCAGCGGCTGCCAGCGCCACGGCCCACCACCGTCGCGGGGCGTCCCGCCAGAGAAAGTACACGAGGCCCGCCGCGATGGCCCCGAACCACCACGCCGGAGGCAGCCACCAGGAACCCACGTTGAACAGCAATACGCCGGCCAGGCTGCCGCCGATGTTGACCACATAAGCTCTCACCGGGTTCGGCAGCGCGGCAAAGCGCCGGCCGATCAACTGCCCCAGGCCGATCATCGTGGACGCGATCAGCAGGAAGAAGAACCCCGCGACCCACTCCATGGGAACGACGAACGCGGCCACGTCCTTCACGCGGATCTCGGTGCCGAAATACACCACCTGGGGCGCAGTCGTGTTCTTCCCCACGTCGAGAATGTCCTGGAGCGCCAGCCGCACTCCCTCCATTCCCGCGCCCGCGGCGATTGCCGCGACCAGCAGCACGGCGGTGAGCGGGAGGTAGTTCCGGCGCTGGCGCGCGGCCAGGCATCCCAGCGACAGCCCCAGGAACGAAGCCAGC
>Ga0316628_100004597_pt1 | contig 10858 bp, 6 predicted proteins | sample OWC_Aug_M2_C1_D5_FD_207648 | JGI IMG/M metagenome (GOLD analysis project Ga0316628, IMG submission 207648) | Wetland soil microbial communities from Old Woman Creek delta, Ohio, United States - OWC_Aug_M2_C1_D5_C | ecosystem: Environmental > Terrestrial > Soil > Wetlands | place: USA: Ohio... | reverse complement strand
AATGGTGGAGATCGTTACGCAATGGCCCGGACATGCCGCCGAGGAAGTGGAGCGGCTGATTACGCTTCCGCTGGAAGTGGAGTTCTCCGGGGCGCCGAAGATGGTGGTGATGCGTTCGATCTCGCTCTACGGGCTTTCCGACATCCGGCTTACTTTTGAAGATGGTACTGACAATTATTTTGCCCGTCAGGTGATCTTCCAGCGCATTGGCGACGCGGAGCTGCCTTCAGGCGTCGCGCCCAGCATGGCGCCACTGTTCAGCCCCAGCGGGCTGGTGTACCGCTATGTTCTGGAGAGCCCCGATCGCAGTCCACAAGAGCTGAAGACCCTGGAAGACTGGGTGGTGGAGCGCGCGTACAAAGCCGTTCCCGGCGTGGCCGATGACTCCGGACTGGGCGGCACCGTGATGCAATACCAGGTGCTGCTCGATCCGGCGCGTCTCTATGGCTACCACATGACGGTGCCGCAGGTGATGCAGGCCCTGGCCAACAACAATTCCAACGCCGGAGGAGGTTTTTATTCCCAGGGCGGACAGTTCTACTACGTACGCGGTATCGGCCTGGTAAAGAGCACCAATGACATCGGCAACATCATCGTTGCCAGCAATAAGGGGACGCCCGTCCGCATACGCGACGTCGGAGAAGTGACCATCGGGCATGCGCCGCGCCTGGGAGAGTTTGGGTTCCAGACGCACAACTCCAATCAGAATGATGCCGTGGAAGGCGTGATTCTGATGCGTCGTGATGAGCAGACCCAGAACGTGCTCAGGGCAGTGGAGAAGAAAACCGAGGAACTGAACAACTCCATCCTGCCCAAGGACGTGAAAATCCGTCCCTTTTATGACCGCAGCGAACTGGTGAAGCTGACCACAGACACCGTAGAAGGCAACCTGGTGCGCGGCATGATCCTGGTGCTGCTGGTTCTTTTGTTTTTCTTGTTCAGCGTGCGCGCCGCAGTGATTGTTTCACTGACCATACCGCTGAGCCTGCTGTTCGCCTTCATTGTGCTGCATGCGCATGACGTTTCGGCCAACCTGCTCTCCATCGGGGCCATAGATTTCGGCATCATTATCGACGGCACGGTGGTGATGGTAGAAAACATCTACCGCGAGCTGGCGCTGCGCCACGGACAGCAATACAAGGTCACGGACGTGATTCTTGCCGCCGCCGCGGATGTTGACCGGCCCATCTTTTACTCCGTGGCCGTGATCATTGCCGGTTATCTGCCCATCTATGCGCTGAGCGGCCCCTCGGGCAAGCTCTTTCACCCGATGGCGGACACCATGTCTTTCGCCCTCATCGGCGCTCTGATTCTTACGCTGACGCTGGTGCCTGTGCTGGCTTCTTACTGGTTCAAGAGCGGAGTGAAGGAAGCCACCAACCGGGCTTTTGAGTGGATCAAGGGTGTGTACACCTGGCAACTTGACTGGTGCCTGGAACATCGCCGGCTGACGTTGTTGATCGCCGCGCTGACTTTCGGGGCCACGCTCCTGCTGGTTCCGTTTATCGGCGGAGAATTCATGCCTCACCTGGACGAAGGCGCGTTATGGGTGCGGGCCACCATGCCGTACACCATCTCCTTTGAGGAATCCAGCAAGATCGTGCCAAAGATCCGAGACATTCTGATCTCTTATCCTCAGGTCACGGTGGTTGGCTCAGAGCACGGGCGGCCCGACGACGGTACCGACCCCACGGGCTTCTTTAACGCCGAGTTTTACGTCGGCCTCAAGCCATACAGCGATAAGTCCTGGAGCGGCTCAGTTGACACCAAGGAAAAACTGATTGAATCCGTCAACAAGAAGCTGAGCTCATTCCCCGGAATCATCTTCAATTACACCCAGCCGGCGGAAGATGCCGTGGATGAAGCGCTCACTGGATTGAAGAGTGCGCTGGCCGTAAAGATCTATGGCACAGACCTCCAGGTGCTGGAGACCAAAGCCCTGGAAATCAAGAAGACGCTGGAAAGCGTGCCCGGCTTCACCGGACTGACCGTGGTGCGCGAACTGGGGCAGCCCAGCCTGATCATTAACGTGGACCGTGAAAAGATCGCGCGCTACGGCATCAATGTATCTGATGTGGAGGCGGTGATCCAGGCGGCGGTCGGGGGACAGGCGGCAACGCAAGTAATTCAGGGAGAAAAGCTGTTTGACCTGGTGGTGCGCATGCAGCCGCAGTTCCGCAGCAGCGCGCAGCAGATCGGCAACCTGCTGGTAGGCACGCCGGACGGCCAGCAGATTCCCATCAGCCAACTGGCTGAGATCCACCAGGGCAACGGCGCGTCATTCATCTACCGCCAGAACAACTCCCGCTACATCGGCGTGCAGTACAGCATTGAAGGCCGCGATTTGGAGCGCGCGGTCAAGGATGGACAGCAGGCCATCAAGAAGAACGTCGCCATCCCAGCCGGGTACCGGGTGGAGTGGGGCGGTGAATATGACCAGTTCCTCGCGGCCAAGCAACAGCTCACCGTAATCGGACCGTTGGCAGTACTTCTGATTTTCTTCATTTTGTTTGCCCTTTACGGCAATTTCAAGTTTCCGGCCATCATTGCGCTGGATGTGGTGATGACTGAACCGGTGGGCGCGCTGATCGCCCTCAAGCTCACCAATACGCCGTTCAGCGTTTCGTCCGTGCTGGGGCTGCTGGCCCTGATGGGCGTCTCCGTGGAGACCGGCGTGATCCTTGTTTCCTACATCAACAAGATGCGGCGTGAGGGCATGGACATTCCCACGGCCACGCGCGCAGCCGCGTTGTTGCGCCTGCGGCCAATCATGATGACGGCGCTGGTGGCTTGCCTGGGACTGCTGCCTGCGGCGCTTTCCACGGGTATCGGCTCCGATACGCAGAAGCCATTCGCCATCGTCATTGTGGCCGGTTTGATTTCCCGCTTGTTTCTGGGCTTCTTCGTCAACCCCGTGCTTTACCGCACGGTAGCGCGAGAAGGCGACGTGCTGCAGGTGTGATGATCGCCACCTTCGTTCCTGCATCTACGCCGGGAATTTAGCGTGAGAAGAAGATTGTAAGCACAGGGATTTTCGCGGTGCTCACAATCTTTTTGCGTAAATTAAGCTGGGTCCTGGCTGGCGGGTGTAGGATAGCGGGATGACTTCTGCTCCCGCCATGGAAGTCTCCCGCTACGCGCAGGTCCGGCGCGTTCAGCTCATCAGCATCGCCTGGATGTCACTGGAAGTTGTGGTTTCGCTGGTGGCCGCGGCCCGGGCGCAAAGCATCGCCTTGCTGGCTTTCGGCGGTGACAGCGTGATTGAACTGGCTTCCGCTCTCGTAGTGCTTTATCGCTTCAACGGCTCCGGCCTGAGCGAGCGAGTGGCGGCAAGAACGGCCGCCGTCCTGCTCTACCTGCTGGCCGGGTTCATCGTTGTCGCGTCCGTGTTTTCTCTTCTCGGGTTCGGCCTGGCACCACGGCCCAGTTATCTGGGGATTGTGTTTCTCATGGCTGCCGGATTTGTCATGCCCTGGCTGGCAAGCCAGAAACGGCGGCTGGCGCGGGAAAACGGCAGCTCGGCATTGGCGGCCGACGCCACACAAAGCGCTGTCTGCGCCTGGCTCTCCTGGATCGCCCTGGCAGGGTTGGCGGCCAACGCATGTTTCAGGATGCCATGGGCTGATGAGTTGGCGGCTCTGGCCCTGGTCCCGCTAGTGATCAAAGAAGGCCGCGTGTCCTGGCAGGGCAAGGCATGTCACTGCTGCTGAGCTTGGAATGCCCCGCGTCACTTGGGGTGCCGGTTCCACTAGAATGGAACTGTGGCTGCCAAAGTCAGCTCCGACGTTCTGCAAGCTTTTGCCGCTCTGGTGCAACCAGAAATCGAAGATGACCGCATTGACCTGCTGCGGGCGGCCCTGACTTTTGCCCGTATCGAATCGCCGCAGCTGGATATCGAACACTACGTTCATCGGGTAGAGGAACTGGCCCATCGGGTGGCCGCCGCCATCCATGACGCCGACGATGCCGCCGAATGCGTTGCCGCACTCAACCGCGTTCTTTTCCAGGAGGAGATGTTCCACGGCAATGCCGCGGATTATTACGACCCCCGCAACTCCTTCCTTCATGACGTGCTTGATCGCCGCCTGGGAATCCCCATTACGTTGTCCCTGCTCTATATGGAAGTAGGCCGGCGCGCCGGGTTCCCCATGTTCGGCGTAGGCATGCCGGGACATTTTCTGGTCAAGCACTATGACGTGAACGGCCGGTCGTTCCTGATTGACGCGTTCGAGCGCGGCGCTATCGTTACGGAAGAAGATTGCCGCAGGAAGGTGGACAGCATCTATGCCGGCCAGATCACCCTGCAGCCGCACTTTCTGCTCACGGTGACGCGCCGCCAGATGCTCACGCGCATGCTCAACAACCTGCGTACCATCTATCTTTCCCTGCGCGACTTCCGCCGCGCCGTACAAGTGGTGGACCTGATCCTGGCGATCTACCCGCGTTCGCCGGAAGACGTAAAACAGCGTGCCGCGCTGCGCTACAACCTGGGTGACAACAGCGGGGCGCTGGCCGATTTCGAGGAGTACGTGAAAATGGCCCCCGATGCGTCAGACGCGGAGGAGGTGCGCCAGACGGCGCTGGCGCTGCGCCGGCGGATCGCGATGATGAACTGAAAGACCGCCGCGTGGAGCGTGCCCGGCTACATTCCGCAGAAGCAAGAACTCGGCACGATTTTTGCCCGTCCCTCTAACTTAACTAATTAGGCGGCCCGTCTGCTCTGGATCTTTTGCATCTGTCTGGCGACAGTCTTCAGATCCTCCACAAACTTGCGCATCTCTTCATGACGGGACTCATCGTCCGGAGCGCGCAAAACGGCGGAGGGATGGACCGTGGCGATCACGAGCGGCGCAATTTCTGATCGGACCCACTGACCACGGTGATGAGTGACCCGGAAAGCACGTCCCAAGACGCCCTGGGCCGCGGTTGCGCCCAGCAGCACGACGACTTGCGGTTTGATGACAGCGATCTCCGCGTCCAGCCAGGGCCGGCAGGCGCTGATTTCAAGGGCGCTGGGCTTTTTATGGATGCGGCGTTTGCCGCGCGGCTCCCACTTGAAGTGCTTGACGATGTTGGTGACGTACACATCATCGCGATCGATGCCGGCTTCTTCGAGCGCCTTGTCCAGCACGGCGCCGGCCGGCCCGACAAAAGGACGGCCCGACAAGTCCTCTTTGTCTCCCGGCTGCTCGCCCACCATCACGATCCTGGCGTGCGCGCTGCCTTCACCGAAGACGGTTTGCGTTCCACGCTGCCACAGATCGCAACCCTTGCAGTGAGCAGCGGCTTCGCGCAGCCTGGGCATCGTGGGATTTTCGGGGAGAAACGGCGCGGCAGTAAGGAATATCTCAGGCATATCAATTGGATGCTTGCAACGCGTCTGTGCGCTGCGACGCGGCCAACCATTTAAACTCCTTGGGCAAACCCATGATCGGCGGAAATCTCCAATGAAATTCCATACTGAATACCTTACGTTCAATACCAGGAAACACCGCGAATACGTCCACATTACGCCCCAGGTGGAAAAGATCGTGCAAAACTCCGGGATCAGCAACGGGCTGACCCTGGTGTCGGCGATGCACATCACCGCCGGAGTCTATGTGAACGACAATGAAAACGGGCTGATCCATGACATCGACCGCTGGCTGGAGCAGCTTGCGCCCTTTCGTGAAGACTATCTGCACCACGAAACTGGCGAGGACAACGGCGACTCGCACCTGAAGGCCATTCTGGTCCACCATCAGGTCATCCTGCCGGTCACCGGGGGCCGCCTGCTTCTGGGGACTTGGCAAAGGGTGTTTTATGCAGAGTTTGACGGGCAACGGTCCAAGCGCGTGGTAGTGGCCGTAATGGGAGAGTGAACTCCGGATGGGCGCAAGACAGCAAAGGTCCGGCGCTCAGTGAACAATGGCTTCCGAGACGGAGGCGCGAGGTCCTGCGGGAAGCGCCAATTCGATGCGCGGCTTGTCCTCACCGAACAGCAGTTCGCCTCCTACGGAACGGGCCATGTCGGCCATGTCCCTGAAGTCTTTCGAGAGGATGCTCTTTGCATCCAGCAACTCGGCGCCTGAGCCGTCATTGGGCTCCCAGCGCAGTTCCAGATGGCAGTGTTGTTCCATCAGGTTGCCAGAAATGCTGAGCGTGAGCGGACGAGTATTGCGGCCGGTTAACTTGGCCACCAGGAGCACAAGCAACTGGCGCAGCACCGGGCTGCTGGTCACCTGAGTAGACGGGGCCAGGTCTTTGTGCAGAGTGAGAAACCCCGAATGCACAAGAACGAGAAAATCGTCGAAGACATCGTTGAGCAGCGTATCGAGCGGGAGCCATGGGCCGGTGGGCGCGCCCATTTCGCGCACCATGGCGGAGATGCCTTTGGTGAGGGCGATGGCGCGGTCGGCCTGCTGCTCAATTCCTTTGATCTCCACGGGCTGCAATGAGACACCTTGTTTGCGCAAGGCCAGAACTTCCAGGAAGCAACGGACGCTGGTGAGGGGCTGGGCGAGGTCATGCGCCATGGAATGGATCAGGGTGCGCAGCAGGCCCTGCTGGCGTGCTGCAGTTTGTGACTCAACCGCGGTCTCCGGATGGTCGTTCGCCGCGCCCGCAGGATGTTCAGGATACTCGGTGTCAAGTTCCGGAGAGGATGACAGGGGAGCGGGCTTTCCCAGACGGTAGCCTTCGCCACGAACGGTAAATAGCAACTTAGGCTCACTGGCGGAATCGATCTTTTTGCGCAGGTAGTTAATATAGACATCCACCAGATTGCTGTCCGTGTCCGCTTCGTGGCCCCAGCATAGTTGCAGAAGTGCATTACGGCTGATGGTTTCGCCGGCGCGCCGCATGAGGAGGTGAAGCAGGTCAAACTCGCGCGGACTTAACTTGATCTCGCGTTTTCCGCGGCGCACTTTACGGGTCGCGGGGTCAAGCTCAAGATCTTCCACGCGCCGCACGCTCAATCCGGGGTCAGTCTTTCGCCGCAGCAGGGCTGCGGAGCGGGCAGCCAGCTCCTGAAAAGAAAAAGGCTTGGTCACATAGTCGTCCGCACCCAGATTGAGGGACTGAATCCGGTCTGAGACGCGATTGCGGGCGCTGAGCACCATAATGGGTGTCTCCACTCCCCCACCGCGCAGGCGCTCCAGCAGCTTCAATCCGTCTGTTTGTCCAAAGTTCAAGTCGAGAATGATCAGCTTGTAGTTCTGGCGTTTCAGTTCGGAAAGAACGGTTTCCTCATCCAGCGCTATCCGGACAGAGTACCCTTCGGACTCGAGAGACTTGGAGAGGAATGTCGCAAGTTGAAGGTCATCGTCAGCAAGTAGAATCGACATAGCACCGGGCCTTCCTAAGGTATCATGCGTCAACCGGGTATCTCTAAGAATGCACCAAAATGAGGTAGTTTTGGGAACAAAAAGCTAGATTGGCTTGAAGAAGGTGCCGTTTCGGGACTCTCCGTTCCAGGTCTCGATTGGGATAAAGCAGACTTCCCTGCCGTGGTAACCGCGAGTTCTCATGCCTGAGGACTGTTCAAAGGGCAATCCGGAGAAGGATTTTGAGGGGTCCTTTCAGAACGCCGCAGAAACTTGGTACGATGGAGAGTTTTGATTCCCAGAAAGGTAATCAGGGTACGAATGGCGGCCAAAATCTACAAGAACCTGATCGGCGGCGAGTGGGTGGAATCCCGCAGCGGCCAGACTTATGAGAACCTGAATCCAGCCGACACCCGCGACGTCATCGGCATTTTCCAGCGGTCGGACAAGCGCGATGTCGATGATGCCGTTGCCGCGGCGCGCCAGGCATGGGAACGCTGGCGGCTGGTTCCTGCACCGCGGCGCGCGGAGGTCATCTATCGTGCCGGAGAAATCTTGCAGGAGCGCAAGGAAGAATACGCCCGCCTGATGACGCGAGAGATGGGCAAGGTGCTGAAAGAAACGCGGGGCGACGTGCAGGAGGCCATCGACACGGCCTATTACATGGCGGGCGAAGGGCGCCGGCAATTCGGGGCAACCGTGCCGTCCGAGCTGCCCAACAAATTTGCCATGGCCGTGCGCATGCCCCTGGGCGTCTGCGGCATGATCGCGCCATGGAACTTCCCCATGGCGATCCCGTCATGGAAGCTGCTGCCGGCTCTGGTCTGCGGCAATACCTGCGTGATCAAGCCGGCGGAAGACACGCCTCTTTCTACATTCAATCTGGTCAAGGCCCTGACCGACGCCGGCCTGCCCAAGGGAGTGGTCAACATCGTCACCGGATTCGGGCCTGATGCGGGAGCTCCGATTGTGGAACATCCCGGCGTAAGCGCAGTGTCATTTACCGGTTCAAGCGAAGTTGGGCGCACGGTGGGCGAAGTGGCTGCGCGCAGCTTCAAGCCGTGTTCGCTGGAAATGGGCGGCAAGAACGCAATCATCGTTCTGGATGATGCCAACCTCGATCTCGCGCTGGATGGCGTTCTCTGGGGCGCATTCGGCACCACGGGCCAGCGCTGCACCGCAACCAGCAGAGTGATCGTGCAGAAGAGTGTTTACCGCCAGTTTGCCGACAGCCTGATCTACCGCGCCCAGCGCCTCAAGGTGGGCAATGGGCTGGATGAGAGCGTGGAGGTGGGCCCGCAAATCAATGAACAGCAGGTTGCGACCACGGAAAAGTATGTCCAAATAGGCAAGAACGAAGGCGCCAAGCTGGAGGCCGGCGGCAAGGCCTTGAACAAGCCTGAGCATGCTTACGGCTGGTTCTTTGAACCCACGGTCTTTACGGACGTTGATAGCCGCATGCGCATCGCCCAGGAAGAGATCTTCGGACCGGTGTTGAGCGTGGTCCCCTGCGAGAACTTCGACGAGGCGATTGAGATTTCCAACAGCGTGCCGTACGGTCTTTCTTCGGCAATCTATACGCGTGACGTCAACCGGGCGTTCCGCGCCATGCGCGACATCAACGCGGGAATCACCTACGTGAACGCGCCGACCATCGGCGCAGAAGTGCACTTGCCCTTCGGGGGCACCAAGTCCACGGGCAATGGGCACCGCGAGGGCGGCCTGGGCGCGATTGATTTCTACACCCAGTGGAAGTCGATTTACGTGGACTACTCGGACAAGCTGCAGCGGGCGCAGATCGATACCGGAGAATAGCGGGGCTCCCGGCAAAATGCGGGGCCCTGGCGCCAGCTTATAATGTCTCTTGGAACGCGGCATTGTCGAGAGAACATTGAGTCCACCTAAAGCAGAGCAAACCAGCAAACGGCCGCTTTCGCTGAGCCAGCGGCGGGCCACGTTGATCCCGCTGGCGCTGGGGATTTTCCTGCTTTTCGGGGTGGTCTTCTCCCAGCAAGCGTTCAACTTGAAGCAGTTGCAGCCTGACTCGGCGCAAGAAACGCTGGTTCTGGTGGCGCTCTCAGCCCTGGTGTTCCTGCTTCTCGTCGTGCTGACGTTCGTCCTGTTCCGCAACCTGCTCAAGCTTTACGCCGAGCGGCGTCTGGGCGTGCTGGGATCGCGTTTCCGCACGCGTATGGTCATCGGGGCACTGGTGCTTTCCTTTGCCCCCGCGCTGGTCATGTTCATGTTCGCCTACGGGCTGATGAACCGCTCGATCGAGCGGTGGTTTTCCACCCCAGTCAACGAGTTGCAGCAGGATTCAGACCGCGTGGGGAGGTTATTGGCAGCCTACGCAGGCGACAATGCGCACCAGGAGGCCCGTGAAATCGCGGATTCGCCAGAAACGCAGCGCGGGTTTGAAACGGCAAACTATGCCGGCGTGCTGCGCGAAATGCGCCGTCATGGGCCCACGCTGCAAGGCGGCTTTGCGCTGGCAGTCGTCAATGACGCGGCCGTAGCCACCTGGAATGCACCGCAGGAGTGGCCCGCGTTGAAACAGCGCCTGCCCGGCCTGGATCAATTGGCGAAAGCCCCGCAAAAGTGGACTTTTCACGGCACCGAGTACCTGCTTGCCGCGTCCACGGCGGGCCAATCCGGGGACATCCTGGTTGGGCTGCCTTTGCCGAAAGATTTCTCTCCTACGTTGGAACAAATCAAGCAGAACCAGCAGCGCTATTTTGCCCTGAGCCGCGAAGCGAAACGCATTCGCGGCATGTACATGCTGTTGCTGACTTTGCTGACCGTTCTGGTGCTTTTTGTAGCCACATGGTTTTCCCTGTTCATCGCCAAGCTGGTCACCCGCCCTGTGGAGGCGCTGGCGGAAGCGACACGTGAGATTTCGCTGGGACACCTTGGGCACCGGGTGGAAGTTACCGCCGCGGACGAACTGGGTGAACTGGTTGCCTCGTTCAATCGCATGGCGGCGGAACTGGAATCAAGCCGGAAGAAAGTTGAGGAATCGGCCCGCGCGCTCACGGACACCAATACGGAACTCGAGCAGCGGCGCCGGCACATTGAGACCATCCTGGAGAGCATCCCCACGGGTGTGCTTTCCCTGGGACCGGACCGCCGGGTGACGCACAGCAACCTGGCCTTTGGGCGCATGTTCTGGAGTAACGGCGGCGCACCCATGGCCGGCGCAACGCTCGAGGAAATCTTCCCGCAGGAAGTGGCTTCTGAACTTGAGCACCTGTTGCGGCGCGCCGACCGCATGGCGATCACAGCGGCCCAATTCGAGATACCGATGGGGAACAACAAGATCAACGCCAGCGTAACGGCTTCTTCCGTGCAGCACGGCAGACAGCGGCTCGGCTATGTGATCGTGTTTGAAGACTTCAGCGACCTGCTGAAGGCACAGAAGGAAGCGGCATGGCGCGAAGTGGCGCGGCGGGTGGCGCATGAGATCAAGAACCCGCTGACGCCGATTGCGCTTTCAGCCGAACGCATCCGCCGTCACCTGGAGCGCGGCGCCGCACCGGATGCGAGTTCACTCTCGG
>Ga0316628_100004596_pt1 | contig 10859 bp, 7 predicted proteins | sample OWC_Aug_M2_C1_D5_FD_207648 | JGI IMG/M metagenome (GOLD analysis project Ga0316628, IMG submission 207648) | Wetland soil microbial communities from Old Woman Creek delta, Ohio, United States - OWC_Aug_M2_C1_D5_C | ecosystem: Environmental > Terrestrial > Soil > Wetlands | place: USA: Ohio... | reverse complement strand
GTTCCGGCTCAGTGGACGTGGTGGTGGTGGACTCTGTTGCAGCGCTGACACCAAAGGCCGAGATCGAAGGCGAGATGGGCGACGCGCAGATGGGCCTGCATGCCCGCCTGATGTCGCAAGCGCTGCGCAAACTCACGGCCAACATCAATCGTGCCAACACCATGGTCATCTTCATCAACCAGATCCGCATGAAGATTGGCGTGATGTTCGGCAACCCCGAGACCACCACCGGCGGCAACGCGCTCAAGTTCTATGCCTCCGTGCGCATGGACATCCGCCGTACCGGCGCGATCAAGAAGGGCGATGAAGTCATCGGCAACGAGACTCGCGTCAAGGTGGTCAAGAACAAGGTCGCACCTCCGTTCAAGGAAGCCAACTTCGATATCCTGTACGGCGAAGGCATTTCGCGCGAAGGCGAGATCATCGAGCTGGGCGTGCAGCACAAGATCGTCGAGAAGTCCGGCGCCTGGTATGCCTACGGCGGCGAGAAGATCGGCCAAGGCAAGGACAATGCGCGCGAATTCCTCAAGAGCAATCCCGAGATCGCTGCCGAGATTGAGAACAGGGTGCGTGCAGAAGTGGGCGTCGCCGCCTTGGGTACAATTGAAGTCGCAGAAGAAGCCTGAGTTAAGCCTGCGCGTCCGCGCCATGCGGTATCTGGCGCGGCGCGAGCATAGCCGGGCCGAGCTGCAAAGCAAGCTGCTGCCCCATGTGCAGGAAGGCGAAGACCTCGATGCTGTGCTGGACGAGCTGGAAAAGCGCAACTGGCTTTCCGACGCCCGCGCCGCCACACAATGGGTGGATGCCAAGCGCAGCCGCTTCGGCACCCAGCGCATTGCCCATGAACTTCGCCAGAAAGGAATAGCCGAGAACCTGATCGCCGATGCCATTCCACAACTGAAAGAAACCGAACTGGATGCCGCACGTGAGGTGTGGCAGAAGAAATTCGGCGTTTCCCCGCAAGACCAGAAAGAAAGAGCACGGCAAGCACGCTTCCTGCAATCGCGGGGATTTTCGATGGAGGTCATTCTCCGGGTGCTGCGCACGGGCCATCCAGAAGACGCACCCGTCTAAACCGTTCTGCTTCACCCGCCAGCCTGCCGTTCAAACCATCCAAATGGTATGATGCGCGCCTTGTCCAGCTTGGCTGGAACGTGACTTTAGAGTTCAGGGTGCATCGATGAAAAGCAGTGAAATCCGCCAGAAATTCCTCGACTACTTCGCTTCCAAAGGCCACGCCGTGGTCGCTTCCAGCTCGCTGGTGCCGCACGAAGACCCGACGCTGCTGTTCACCAATGCAGGCATGAACCAATTCAAGGATGTGTTCCTCGGCTTCGACAAGCGCCCGTACACACGTGCTGCTTCCAGCCAGAAATGCGTGCGCGCCGGCGGCAAGCACAATGACCTGGAGAACGTCGGCTACACTGCGCGTCACCACACTTTCTTCGAGATGCTGGGCAACTTCAGCTTCGGCGATTACTTCAAGCGCGACGCGATCAGGTTCGCATGGGAGTTCCTCACCGATGTGCTCAAGCTGCCCAAGGATAAGCTCTACGTCACCGTGTATGCCGAGGACGACGAGGCATACGACATCTGGCACAAGGAGATGGGCCTCGAAGCCGTTCGCGTCATCCGCATCGGCGACAACAAGGGCGCGCGCTACGCGTCCGACAACTTCTGGATGATGGGCGATACCGGTCCCTGCGGCCCGTGCACCGAGATCTTCTACGACCACGGCGCGGAGATTCCTGGCGGCCTGCCCGGCACACCGGAAGAGGATGGCGACCGCTACATCGAAATCTGGAACAACGTGTTCATGCAGTTCAACCGTGACGAGGCAGGTGTGATGCATCCGCTGCCCAAGCCTTCGGTTGATACCGGCATGGGGCTGGAGCGCATCTCGGCAGTGATGCAGCACGTGCATTCCAACTACGAGATTGACCTGTTCCAGGCGCTGATCAAGGCGGCGGCGCGCGAGACGTTGAGCGCGAATTTGGATTCGCCCTCGCTTAAAGTGCTGGCCGACCATATTCGCGCCTGCTCCTTCCTGATCGCCGACGGCGTGATCCCCGGCAACGAAGGCCGCGGCTACGTGCTGCGCCGGATCATCCGCCGCGCCATCCGCCACGGCTACAAGCTGGGCGCGCGCGAGGCGTTCTTCTACAAAATGGTGCCCGACCTGGTTGAGCAGATGGGCGCGGCCTATCCCGAGCTGGTTGCAGAGCAGGTGCGCGTGAAGGGCATCCTCAAGCAGGAAGAGGAACGCTTCTTCGCCACTATCGAGCATGGCATGGCGATCCTCGAAGCGGACCTAGCCGAAATGAGCAAAGCCGGTGTGAAGGTATTCAACGGCGAAACCGCGTTCAAGCTGCACGATACCTACGGCTTCCCGCTCGACCTGACTGCCGACATCTGCCGCGAGCGCGGCGTGACGGTGGACGATGCTGCGTTCAACGCAGCGATGGCGCGACAGAAGGAGCAGGCACGCGCCGCTGGCAAGTTCAAGATGGCTGCCAATCTCGAATACTCCGGCCCGGCGACGACTTTCCGCGGCTACGAGACCTTGGAACACAAGGGCAATATCCTCGCGTTGTACAAGGATGGCGTTGAGGTGAATGAACTGAGTGAAGGCGACATGGGCGTGGTGGTGCTGGACGACACTCCGTTCTATGCCGAATCCGGCGGCCAAGTCGGAGACCGCGGTGAATTGCGCAGCGTGCATGGCATCTTTGCGGTCGAGGACACGCAGAAGATTCAGGCCGCGGTATTTGGCCATCACGGCGTGGTCAAAACTGGCAAGCTAACCGTAGGCAACGGAGTCACGGCAAAGGTGGATGTTGCGGCGCGTTCCGCGATCATGCGCAATCACTCGGTGACGCACCTGATGCACAAGGCACTGCGTGAGGTGCTCGGCCCCCACGTGCAGCAGAAAGGCTCGCAAGTCGATCCGGACAAGACGCGCTTCGACTTCGTGCAGACCCAGGCGCTGACCGATGCCGAGATATGCAAGGTGGAGGCCATCGTGAACGCCGAGATCCTCGCGAACGCAGAGACACAGGCGCGGGTGATGTCCATTGAAGACGCGCAGAAGACCGGCGCCATGATGCTGTTTGGCGAAAAATACGGTGACGAGGTGCGCGTGCTGGACATCGGTTCCAGCCGCGAACTGTGCGGTGGCACCCATGTGAAGCGCACCGGCGATATCGGCCTGTTCAAGATCGTGTCCGAGAGCGGTGTGGCCGCGGGCGTGCGGCGGGTGGAGGCGGTTACTGGTGAAGGTGCGTTGGCGCTGGTGCAGCAGCAGGAGCGGCAGTTGCAGGAAGTGGCTGATGTCATCAAAGTGCAGCCGCAAGAAGCGGCAGCCCGCATTGCGCAGATCATGGATAACGTGAAATCGCTGGAAAAAGAACTGGCGGCGCTGAAATCGAGACTCGCTTCCGCCCAAGGCGACGAGTTGCTGGCGCAGGCCCAGGACATCAACGGTGTGAAGGTGCTGGCGGCCAAGCTGGACGGTGCCGACGTCGCCACCCTTCGCGAAACCATGGACAAGCTGAAGGACAAGCTCAAGACCGCCGCCATCGTGCTGGCGGCCGTGAGCGAGGGCAAGGTCAGCCTGATTGCAGGTGTAACTGCAGATGCTACTGCGAAAGTGAAAGCGGGCGAATTGGTGAACTTCGTTGCGCAGCAGGTCGGCGGCAAGGGCGGCGGCAGGCCGGACATGGCGCAGGCTGGCGGTACGCAGCCTGAGAATTTGCCGACCGCGTTGGCCGGGGTGATTGGCTGGGTTAAGGCTAAGTTGTAACTGGCCGATTCGGCCAATATAAAAGGCATCCTGATTTTCAGGATGCCTTTTATTTTTAGTGCTCGAAATTCAGAACGGCAACTGCAGCTTCGGATCGGCCGAAAGCAGCACGCGCCGGAAATCATCCTGAATGCGCTTGAGAGCGGCGGCATCGTCCGCCTCGAAACGCAGTACGATCACCGGAGTCGTGTTGGACGGGCGCATCAGGCCGAAGCCGTCTGCGTATTCCACGCGCAATCCGTCGATGGTGATGATGTCCTTCGCATCCGTGAAGCGCGCTTCCTTCTGCAGTTTTGCGATCAGCGAGTGGTTCACGCCCTCACTGGTGTGGATGTGTAGTTCCGGTGTGCACACCGCGTCCGGCAGGGCGTTCAGCGTGGCGCTCGGGTTGCCTGCCTTGCTCAGTATCTCCAGCAGGCGCGCTCCGGCATACAGCCCGTCATCGAAGCCATACCAGCGCTCCTTGAAGAACACATGGCCGCTCATTTCGCCCGCCAGCAACGCGCCGGTTTCGCGCATCTTGGCTTTTACCAGCGAGTGGCCGGTCTTCCATAGCGTCGGCTTGCCGCCATGCTTGCGTATCCAGCCGAACAGGTTGCGCGTGGACTTCACGTCGAAGATGATCTCGGCGCCGGCATTGCGGCCCAAGACATCGGCGGCGAACAGCATCAACTGCCGGTCGGGGAAGATGATCTTGCCGTCCTTGGTGACCACGCCCAGCCGGTCGCCGTCGCCGTCGAAAGCCAGTCCCAGTTCGCTGTCGTTGTCGCGCAGCGCGGCGATCAGGTCTTCCAGGTTGTGCGGATCTGAGGGGTCGGGATGGTGGTTGGGGAAGTTGCCATCCACTTCGCAGAACATCTCCGTCACCGCGCAGCCGATGCCGCGATACAGCTTGGCGGCGAAATCGCCGGCCACGCCGTTGCCGCAATCCACGGTGATATTCAGCGGACGCGCCAGCTTGATGTTGCCGATGATGCGCGCAAGGTATTCCGGCGCGATATCGTATTGCGAATAGCTGCCGCTGCCGTGCGCGAGGTCGTTGGCCTCGATGCGCTGGCGCAGCTTCTGGATGGTCTCGCCGGACAGTGTCTCGCCCGCCAGCACCATCTTCAGGCCATTGTAGTCCGGCGGGTTGTGGCTGCCGGTGATCATCACAGCGCAATCGGTTTTGAGCTGGAAGGCGGCAAAGTAGGTCATCGGCGTGGCGACGCGGCCTACATCGATGACGTTGATGCCGCTCTTGCGGATGCCGCGCGCCAGCGCCTGCGCGAACTCGGGGCCGGAAAGGCGCCCATCGCGCCCGATGGCGATCGTGTGTTGTTTGCGTGCAACCGCTTCGGAGCCGATGGCGTGGCCGATGGCTTCCACGATTTCGGCGGTCAGCGTCCTGCCGACGATGCCGCGGATGTCATAAGCCTTGAATATTTCTTTCGGTATTGCGTCCATCATCAACCTTTGGCGTGAATGGGAATGTGCCGGGCGACTTCCTTCGGGGGTAGTTTGAGCATGCAGTTGAAATGCCTTAGCGGACACTCCCGCTTGAAGCAGGGGCTGCACGCCAGGTCGAGCTTGAGAACCCGAGCCTCGTCCGAGAGCGGGGGAGTGAACTGCGGGCTGCTGGAACCGAAGATCGCCAGCATAGGCCTGTCCAGCGCGGCGGCGATATGCATCAATCCGGAATCGTTGCTGACCACAACATCGGCACAGGAGATCAGAGCGATGGCCTCGGCAAGGTCGGTCGAGCCGCACAGGTTGCGGCATTGCTCGTTGCCGAGCGCGACGATGATGTCGGCGACGGGTTTGTCCTTGGGCGAGCCGATCAGCCAGACCGCATAGCCTTGCGCCCGCAGGTGCTGGGCGAGTTCGGCGTAGTACTGCGGTGGCCAGCGCTTTGACGGACCGTATTCCGCGCCGGGGCAGAACACGGCGACGGGCCGATCGACCGAAAGGCCGAACTTGGCGAGCGTTTGCGTGCGCTGGGCATCGCCCACGTGCAACTGGGGCGGAGGCAGCGGGCGCTGCAGTTCGTCCGTGGCGGCTTCGGCGAGCTGCGCGAAGCGTTCGGCCATCAGCGGTAGCTTCTTCTTGCTCAGCGTGCGTGCGTCGCTTAGCAAGCCGTAGCGAAATTCGCCCACGAACCCTGTTCGCATCGGGATGCCGGCAAAGTAGGGTACCAGTGCGGACTTCCACGAGTTGGGCAGGACGATGGCCTGATCGTAGTGCGCTTCGCGCAGCCGGAGGCCAAGCTCCTTGCGGGCGGCCAGTTGCAGTGAGCCGTGCGGGAAGGGGTTGATGATGACCTCGTTGACTTCCCGCATCTGGTCCAGCAGCTTTTCGGTCCAGGGCGGGGCGAGCACGTCAATGCGCGCGCCGGGATGGCGGTCGTGCAGGCGCTGTAGCATGGGCTGCATCAGCATGCAGTCGCCCACCCAGCTCGGTGCGACAACGAGGATTTTGCGGGCTGTGTTCAAGTTTCGTTGGATTCGAGCGTTATGCGATCCGGCGCATGAAAGGGGCGTTGCTGTCGAGCCCGCGGACGCATTAGTGGTGCCCGTGCGGCAATTCGCCCTTGAACCTGTATAGGGTTCCGCAATAGGGACAGCGCGCCTCGCCCAGTTTCTCCACCGGGATGGCCACGCGCGGGTGCGAGCTCCACAGGCTGACTGCGGGGGTCGGGCAGAACAGCGGCAGAGCCTCTGCGGTGACTTCGACAAAATGCTGCGTGGCGTGCTGGTTGGACATGCTATCCCCTCGTTTCTTTGAGTCGTTATACGTGCGTCAGCCAGCCGGCATACTTGGGGTTCTTGCCGGCAACAATGTCGAAGAATGCTGCCTGCAACTTGGCCGTGATCGGCCCGCGGCTGCCGCTGCCGATGGTGCGGTTGTCGAGTTCGCGGATCGGCGTGACTTCGGCTGCCGTGCCGGTGAAGAATGCTTCTTCTGCGCAATACACTTCGTCGCGGGTGATGCGTTTCTCGATCAGTTCCAGGCCCATGTCCTTCGCCAGCGTGACGATGGAGTCGCGCGTGATGCCCTCGAGAGATGAGGTCAGGTCGGGGGTGTAGAGCTTGCCTTTCTTTACGATGAAGATGTTTTCGCCCGCGCCTTCGGCTACGTAGCCATCCACATCGAGCAGCAGAGCCTCGTCATAGCCGTCGTGCGCCACTTCCTGGTGGGCCAGGATGGAGTTGGTGTAGGTGCTGACCGATTTGGCGCGGCACATGTTGATATTCACGTGATGGCGCGTGTAACTGGAAGTCTTCACGCGGATGCCTTTCGCCATGCCTTCTTCGCCGAGATAGGCGCCCCACGGCCAGGCGGCGATTGCGATATGCACGCTCAGCGTGGTCGCGGCGATGCCCATGGCTTCGGAGCCGTAGAACACGATGGGGCGGATGTAGCAGGATTCCAGCTTGTTCGAGCGCACGACTTCCTTTTGCGCTTCGATCAGGGTTTCCTTGTCGAACGGCATCTTCATCTGGAAGATGTAGGCCGAGTTGAACAGGCGGTCGGTATGGTCCTTCAGTCGAAAGATGGCCGTCCCTTGGGCCGTCTTGTATGCGCGCACCCCCTCGAATACGCCCATGCCGTAATGCAGAGTATGAGTGAGTACGTGAGTGGTAGCTTCACGCCAGGGTACGAGCTTGCCGTCGTACCAGATGAAGCCGTCGCGGTCGGACATGGACATGGTGCGTTCCTTAACAATTAAGTCATTGGTTGTTCGAAGGCCGCGATTCTAGCCGTTTCCGAACGTTTTATGAAGCTTCGGGGCGAATGGCGATTGTGCGGGCTACCCAGGCATCGCTGTAACTCCGGTCTGTTTCCTTTGCAGGCGGTTCATGTAATGATTCGGACGAATGGCCGGAAGGTATTTCTAGGAGGCGGGATGGCGGAGGGCGAGCAGTTGCCGCGAGTGGGTGCGGAGATCATGGATACGCAGGAAGAAAAGCTGCGCAAGAGCCTGTTGATCTTCGCCAGCGCGTTCATGACGTTCGCGGTCATGCTGTGGCTGGCCATCTACTGGATGATGGGCATCGCTTTTTCCAGCAATGTCCCGCTCGGTTATCAGGCCATCTCTGTCGCCTCGCTGGTTTACTACATGCGGACCCGCAATTTCGCGGTGCTCCGCGCCATCCAGCTCACGCTGTTCCTGTTCGCGCCCTTTATCATGCAGTGGAGCATCGGCAGTTCGGTTACTTCCAGTGGCGTGACGTTGTGGGCCTTGTTGGCGCCAATTGGTGCACTGGTGGTGGCGGGCTGGCGCGAGTCCATCCCCTGGTTCATCGCTTACGTCGTGTTAACGGCAGTCTCCGGCTTCTTTGACTGGTACCTCGGCACCGGCTCGGCCACCGGCATCCCCTTGAAAACTATCGGGCTGTTCTTTGCGCTTAATTTTACTGCGATGTCCGCAATTCTGTATTTCCTGGTGCGCTACTTTGTGGTGGAGACGGAAAAGATCAAGTCGCAGCTCGACAAGCAGCACGCGTTGCTGGCGGAAGAGCAGAAGAAGTCCGAGCGGGTGCTGTTCAACGTTCTGCCCTCCAACATCGCGGAGCGCCTGAAGAATAATCAGGGGCTGATTGCCGATGGGTACGCGGATGTCACCGTGATGTTCGCCGATCTGGTGAACTTCACCCAACTCACCGAGCAGATGTCGCCGGAGCAGATGGTCAGTCTTCTGAATACCGTGTTTTCCGGCTTCGATGAATTGTCCGAGAAATATGGCCTGGAAAAGATCAAGACCATCGGCGATGCCTACATGGTCGTGGGTGGCCTGACGCGCGAACGTCAGGAATATGTGCAGGACGTTGCCAACATGGCACTCGACATGCAGGATTTCGTTGCGAAACACCCGGCGCTGGTCAAGCGCAACGTGGGAATACACATCGGGATTGCCACCGGCCCGGTGGTGGCAGGAGTGATCGGGACCAAACGGTTCATCTACGACATGTGGGGCGATACGGTAAATATTGCCAGCCGCCTGACCGACGACGCGAAGCAAGGGTACATACTCACCGACAAGGCCACCTATAACCGCCTGCGGCATGAGTACCTGTTCGAGCCGCCCAATGTACTCAACGTCAAGGGCAAGGGCGAAATGACTTCATACCGGATGATCGGGCGAGCCGCTCATGCTGCCGAAGCGGCTCCCGGCGGCAACGTCTATCAGCTCCAAACCGGGGGCACGCCCGCTTCGGCCTAGCTTTCCCCCAGCAGCGTCTTCCAGAGTTCAGTTACCGGCGCTGTGTCCAGTTGTTCCCGCCTGATGAGGCACTGGTTCTGGTTGTTCAGCCGCATCTGGTGCTGCAGGCGGCGCAACTCGCGGTACAGTTCGCGCACCTTGTTACTACTTTCCTGGTCGATCAATTGCAGCTTCGCGGCAGCATCCAGCAAAGCGAGGTTTCCGCTATTGGCGGTAAGCTCGGGGTGGGTGGCGGAGTAAGCGAGCACCAGGAACTGCACCATGAACTCGATATCGACCATGCCACCGGTGTCGTGCTTGATATCGAACAGATCAGTCTTGTTCGGATGGCCGTCGTGCATCTTCTGGCGCATTTCGACGACTTCGTGCCGGAGCTTGGCAACGTCGCGCGGCAGTCGCAGCAATTCCTTGCGGATGCGCTCGAATTGCGCGCCAACCGCTTCATCTCCGGCACAGAAGCGGGCGCGCGTCAGTGCCTGATGCTCCCATACCCAGGCGTGCTGGCGCTGGTACTCCTCGAATGCGTGGATCGGACTTACCAGCAGCCCGCTCTCGCCGTTCGGACGCAACCGCAAATCCACTTCATACAGGCGGCCGGACGATGTATGGCTTGAAAGCATGGTGTTGATGCGTTGTGCCAGGCGTGCGTAGATTTCGCCGGCGTCTGGATGGTCGTCGTCATAAAGAAAAACCAGATCAAGGTCTGAGGCATAACCCAGTTCGCGGCCGCCCAGCTTGCCATACGAAATGATCGCAAACTTTGCGTGCTCCCGATGTTTCTTCCGCGCATCGCGCCAGCAGAGCCGTAAAACATGGCGCAAGATCAGATCGGCGAGATCGCTCAGGTAATCGCTCAATTTTTCCAGCGGTAACAATCCTTCCAGGTCCATCGCCAGGAGATGGAAGGTCCATACCTGCTGGAACTGCCGCAGCGTATCCATCTCGCGTTCGATGTCGCCGACATGCGCTTCTAGCTGGGCCGTGAGTTGCGCGTCGAGAACTCCCCATTCCGGCGCGGCATACAACTCGCGCGTGTCCAGCAACTCGTCCAGCAAGATGGGATGCTGCGTCAGATAGTCACCCGCCCAGGCACTGGCAGCCAGCAGGCGTACCAGACCGGGCAGCGCCTTCGGATATTCGGCGAGGAAAGCGAGGTAGGACGACCGGCGGGCGATGGTTTCGAGCATGACAATGGTACGGCGCAGCGCGTCGTCGCGGTTGGATGTTTCCGCGCACAACTCGGTCAGGCGCGGCAGCAGCATGTCCAGCCGTAGACGGCTCGCCTCGGGCAATTGGCGATAGCGGCTGCCGGTGCGAAGCTGCAGCAGAATGTCGGCGAGACTACCAGTGTCCTGATAGCCAAGTGCGCCAAGTGCGCTGGCGAATTCGTCCTTGGTTGCGTCGTCGTGCCACCACGTGCGCTCGTCGCTTTCCTGCTTCTCGCCGAACACAGTTTCGAACTGCTGGTTGACGAATTCCCTTAGCGGGGCAAGCGCGGAAAGTAACTCCTCATAGCTGGCAAAGTTCATTGCCTCCGCGATGATGGTTTGCTCCTCGGCTTTTTCGGGCAGTTCCTGGGTCTGCTGGTCGTCCAGATATTGCAGGCGGTGTTCGAGATTTCGCAGGAATACATAGCTGCTGTCGAGCCGCGCCACGATCTCAGAACTCAGTTCGCCGCCGCGCGCCAGTTGCCGCAAGACCTGCTGGGTTGGCCGGATTCGCAGGGCCGCCTCGCGGCCGCCGCGTATCAACTGGAATACCTGTGCAATGAACTCGATCTCGCGGATTCCGCCGGGACCAAGCTTGATGTTGTGATGGCGTTCGCGGCGGGCGACCTCCGCACGGATCTGCGCG
>Ga0316628_100004595_pt1 | contig 10859 bp, 2 predicted proteins | sample OWC_Aug_M2_C1_D5_FD_207648 | JGI IMG/M metagenome (GOLD analysis project Ga0316628, IMG submission 207648) | Wetland soil microbial communities from Old Woman Creek delta, Ohio, United States - OWC_Aug_M2_C1_D5_C | ecosystem: Environmental > Terrestrial > Soil > Wetlands | place: USA: Ohio... | reverse complement strand
GACAAAAGGTCTGGCGGAAGAGAGGAGAGTTGGAGTTGTGCCGCAGCAGGCCGCGCCGCAGCGCGGTGCCAGGTCAGGCGTCGAAGGAGAAGCGATCTGCCGGCGCTGAGTCCCTCACCCGGCCCCATTTCGCGGGCCCACCCTCTCCCCGAGGGAGAGGGCCGGGGTGAAGCGTACTGCAGCTTCACTAAAGGCGTTCGTCCTAGTTGACCTTCAACGTCAGGGTGGTGGTGTGGACCGTGCTTCCCGACGTTGCCGTGACGACGACGTTATAGGTTCCCGCCGGCGTTCCGACGTCTCCCGGAGGCACGTTGGCGGTCTCACCGCCGCAAGCCGCCCAGAGCAGGGCGGTCATGAGGACGGCCGCGAGAACCAAGGCGTTAAGCCGCAGCCGGCGTGCGCGTGCGTTCCCCGCCCGCAGGATTCCCGCCAGCATCAGGAAGGCGAGCAGCCAGAGCATCTGCTGGCGGAGCCCGTCAAAGATCCCCAATCCGGGCGGAGCGAATCTCGTCGCGGGACTGGGCGGCGCCACGGCCCGTGCCGTCGTATTGATGGTAACCGTGGCCGACGCGGGGTTCACACCGTCCAGGGTCACCGACGTGGGCGAAATCGAGCAGGTTGACCTGACCGGGTTCCCCGAGCACGCCAACGAGACCGTCCCTGTGAATCCATTCGCCGCGGCGAAGTTCAGCGTGTAGGTGGCGGGCTGCCCGGCGGTGACCGTGACACTGGGCGCTGCCGGCGCCATCGTATAGTCAGAAATCAGGAGGGTGAGTGTTTGGGAAGCCGCCTGGAAGCCGCTGAGTCCCTGCACCGAGAAGATCAGGAAGTTGCCGGTGAATCCCGCGGCCCCGCTCAGCGTGAGGGTGCTCGACTGGCCGGGTTTGATCGTGGCGGGGCTGAACGTGCACACGCCCGATTCCGTGCCGGAGCAGGAAAGCACAATGTCGCCGGTGAAGCCGAAAGTGCTTGTGGCGTTGATCGTGTACGTGGCCGCATCAACACCCCTCGAGACGGTAACCGTGTCGGCAGCCGTGGAGAGAGCGAAGGGCGTCGCGCCGGTCCCCGAGAGGCCGACCACGTGCGGGCTGCCGATGGCATTGTCGGTAATGGTGACCGCGCCGTGCCGGACGTCGGTCGCGGTCGGAGTGAAGGTTGCCGTCAAGTTGCAGGTGGCGCCCGCCGCGAGGGTCGCCGGGAATGCCCCGCAAGGAGTGGCGCTGGTCAAGGCAAAGTCACCGCTGACGGCAATGCTCGTGATGGTCAGCGGCGCCGTGCCGGTGTTCTTGAGGGCAGCGGTCTGACTGGCGCTGGTGGTACCAACCCCCTGCGTAACAAAGGTCAGCAGGTCGGGCGTAAGCGTCACGCCGGGAGTCGCGCCGAATCCGCCCAGGCTTAAGGCATGGGGGCTCCCACTGGCGTTGCTGAAGACGGTGATGGCGCCGCGCCGGATGTCAGGCGCGGACGGAGTGAATGTAACCGTGAACGTGCAAGTGCCGTTGGCCGCTATCGTCGCCGGCAGGGCCCCGCACGGGTTGGGCGTCGTCAGGGCAAAGTCCCCGGTCAGCGTAATGGCTGAGATGACGAGCGGTGCCCCGCCTGTATTGGTTAGAGTCGCGCTCTGGGACGCGCTGGTTACCCCTACGGCCTGATTCCCAAAGTCGAGCGAAACGGGTGCAAACCCGACCGCCGGCGCCGTCCCCACACCATTCAGGCTGATGACGTGGGGGCTCCCCGGCGCGTTATCGGTAATCGTAATGCCCGCGCGGCGGATATCCGTAGTCGTGGGCGTGAAGGTGACCGTGAAAGTGCATGTGGCGCCGACCGCCAGTGTCGCCGGCAGGGGCCCGCACGGCGTGGCGCTGGTCAGCGCAAAGTCCGTGCTGGCAAGAACGATGCCGGTAATCGTGAGCGGAGCGCTGCCCGTATTTTGCAGCGTCGCTGACAGCGGGGCGCTTGTCGTGTTCACCAGCTGATCAGGGAATGATACAGAGGGTGGAGTGATAGACACGCCGGGCGCCGTGCCCGTGCCGCTCAGGGCAAGGGTTTGCGGGCTGTCGGCGGCGTCATCGGTAATGGTAATCCCCCCGCGACGAATATCCGTGGTCGTCGGCGTGAAGGTCACTGTGAAAGTGCACGTGCCCCCGACCACCAGTGTGGCCGGCAGCGGTCCGCACGGGGTGGGAGTGCTCAGCGCGAAGTCCGTACCCGCAAGCGTGATATTGCTGATGGTCAGCGAGGAAGTCCCGCTGTTGGTCAACGTGGCACTCATAGGGGCGCTGGTAGTCCCAACGATCTGGTTGGCGAAAGCCAGATTGGGCGGAGCGAAGGTCGCCGCCGGGGCAATCCCGGTACCGCTCAGGTTGAGGGTTTGCGGGCTGTCGGCGGCGTCATCGGTAATGGTAATGCCTCCGCGCCGGATGTCCGTGGTAGTGGGGCTAAAGGTCACGGTCAGCGTGCAAGTCCCATTGGGCGCGAGCGTCGCCGGCAACGGACCGCACGGCGTGGCGCTGGTCAGCGCAAAGTCGGGGCTGGGAAGAACAATACCCGTGATGGTAAGGGTGGAGGTTCCCGAGTTGGTCAAGATTACTGACTTCGAGGCGCTGGTCGTCCCGACAAGCTGAGTGCCGAAGTCCAGCACCGCCGGCGCAAACATCACCGCCGGCGCCACGCCCGTCCCATCCAGGGTCACCACGTCGACGTGTACGGCCGCCCCTGAGTCGTCATTAATCGTCACCGTCCCCAGGCGCGTCCCCGCCGCCGTTGGGGTGAACGTCACTGTCACCGTGCAGTTTGCGTTGACGGCGACTGTTGCCGGAAACGCTCCACACGGTGTGGCACTGGTCAGCGCGAAATCTCCGCCCGCTGTGATGGCGGTGATATGCAGCGGCGCCGTGCCAGTGTTGGTTATTGTGAATGACTTACCCGCGCTTGTCGTTCCCAGCAACTGGTTCCCGAACGAGAGGGTCGCGAGGGACAGTGTGGAGGTTGGCGCGGTCCCCGTACCGTCCAGGGTCACCGTATCGACGTGGACCGCCGCTCCTGAGTCGTCGTCAATCGTCACGGCTCCGAGGCGAGTTCCAGAAGCCGTCGGCGTAAATGTCACCGTCACCGTGCAACTTCCACTTACCGCCACTGTCGCCGGCAATGCCCCGCAGGTATTCGTTTGAGCAAAATCTCCGCCCACCGTTATCGCCGTGATGTGCAACGGCGCCGTGCCTGTGTTCTGAATCGCGAAGCTCTGACCCGCGCTCGTCGTATTAACCAGCCGGGCGGCGAATGTCAGGCTCGCTGGCGCCAGCGTCGCGACCGGCGCGGTCCCCGTCCCATTCAGGGTCACCGTGTCGGTGTGGACTGCCGCTCCCGAATCGTCGGCGATGGTCACCGCCCCCACTCGCGTCCCCGCCGCCGTGGGCGTGAACGTCACCGTCACCGTGCAACTCGCCGCTATCGCCACCGTCGCCGGGAACGCTCCGCACGGTGTGGCGCTGGTCAGGGCAAAGTCCCCGCCCGCCGTTATGGCCGTGATGTGCAGCGGCGCTGTCCCCGTGTTCGTGATCGTGAAGCTCTGACCCGCGCTCGTCGTATTAACCAGGCGGGCGGCGAACGTCAGGCTAAGCGGCGCGAGAGTGGCTACCGGCGCAATTCCGTTAACACTCAAACTGATCGTGTGCGTGCTCCCCGCCGTCGGGGCATCATCGGTGATCGTGACTTCACCCAGGCGCGTCCCGGTTGCCGTGGGCAGGGCCCTTACCGTAATCGCGCAATTGAGTCCTGCTCCCAGCGAGCCGGGGCAGGTGTTGGTCTGGATATTAAAATCCGCGCTGGCAAGCGTGATGCTGGTGATGGTCAGGGCCGTATTGCCGGTGTTGGTCAACGTGACGGTCTGACCGGTGCTTTGCGTCCCCACCACCTGGTCGGCGAATGTCAAGCTGGTTGAAGTCAAATCCACGACGGGGAGGATTCCGGTCCCACTGAGAGTCACAGCATGGGGGCTGCCGGCGTCGTCTCCGGTAATCGTCAGTGTTCCGGCATTGGCCCCGGATGTGGCAGGCGAATAGCTGACATTGATCGTGCAGTTGGCTCCCGCCAAGACCGTGGCGCCACAGGTGCTGCTGCCGGCCACGTTGTAGTCGGTAGTTGCTGTGATGCTGGCGATGTTGAGCGTCCCGGTGCCGCTGTTGGTGAGCGTCACGGGCTGTGTGGCGCTGGTGGTTCCGACTCGCTGATTTCCAAACGTCAGGGTCCCGGGCGCGATGCCGACCACGGCCTGCGAAGTTCCCACGCCGGTCAGATTCACGACCTGCGGACTGCCGTAGGCATCGTCAGTGACAGTCAGCGCGCCGTCCCGAGTCCCGGTGGCCGTAGGCGTAAAGGTGACGTTGATTGTGCAACTCGCCGCAGCCGCCAGGGTGGCGCCGCAGGTGGGGTGCGTTTCGCCGTAATCCCCACTCGCAACAATGCTCGTGATGGTCAGCAGTGCATTACCCCGGTTAGTCAGGGTCACGACTTGCGGGGCGGTGGTAAATCCGACGGCGAGGGAGCCGAAGTTCAGGCCGGTCTTGTCAAGCGATGCGACGGGCAGGGCCAATCCTGAAACCTTGGCGACAAACGCGTCACTGCCGCCGCCGTTAGTGGCCTGAATCGGAGTCCCGACTGTGGGGAAATCCGTGGAGGTCGTGCCGCCCGCAATGTAGGCATTGGCTGAACCATCCAGCGCGACTCCCGTAGCCGTGTCGTCGGCAATGCCGCCCAAATAGGTGGAGAACACCAACGCCGTTCCGGTGGCATTCACCTTGGCCAGGAGAGCGTCACTGCTGGCGGGGCAGCTCGCGCAAGTGGTCTGCACGGGGCTCGCCAGGGGGAAATCCGTCGAGCCGGTCGCGCCCGCCACGTAGGCGTTGCCAGTAGTATCCACAGCGATGCTGTTTGCCTGGTCGAATCCGTTGCCGCCCAGATAGGTCGAATAAACCAGCGCCGTCCCGGTGGGATTCACCTTGGTGACAAATATCTCAAAACCCCCGGCACTGTTGGGCTGCAGGGCGCTCCCGCTGGTCGGGAAATCCACCGACTCAGTCACTCCCGTCACATAGGCGTTGTTCGTGCTGTCCAGGGCAATGCCCAGCGCGCGGTCGTTGTCGCCACCTCCCAGAAAGGTGGAATACGTCAAAGCCGTGCCTGTGGTATTCAGTTTGGTCACAAACACATCAGTGGCGAGCCCGCCGTCACAGGCAGCGTCGCTGCCACAGGCGACGTCAAAGACCCCCGCCGTGGTCGGGAAATTGAGGGACTTCGTTTCTCCGGCGATGTAGGCACTTCCGGTGCCGTCCACCGCAATGGCGTTCCCCTGGTCGCTGCTCGCAGCCCCGCCCAAATAGGTGCAATAGCCCAGCGTCGACCCTGCCGCGTTAATCTTTGCGACGAAGGCGTCGGTAGCGGCTCCACCGGAAGGTGCCACCGTCTGAAACGCACCGACTGTTTCGGGGAAGGTGGCGGCAGTTGACCAAGTATCGCCGGTCACGTAGGCATTGTTCGTGCTGTCCAGAGCGATGCCAAGCCCTTCATCCAAGGCAGTCCCGCCGAGGTAGGTTGAATAGACGAGCGCAGACCCCGTCGAGTTGAGTTTGGTCACAAACGCGTCGCCCCCGCCGTTGTAGGTAGCGTCGAACGCCGACAGCGTTGGGAAGTCGGCAGAAAGGGTAACCCCGGTAACGTAGGAGTTCCCCGTGCCGTCAACCTTGATGCCATTCCCGCGGTCAAGGCCGGAACCGCCGAGGTAAGTGGTATAGACAAGTGCCGAACCCGCCGCGTTCACCTTGGCGACGAAGGCATCCGTCACGCTACCCACGCATCCGGTACACGTTGCATCGAAGGGAGTCCCCGCCGGTGGGAAATTCGTCGAGACCGTCTGGCCGGTAATGTAGGCGTTGCCTGTGCCGTCCACGGCCACGGCAAAGCCTTGATCATCGCCGCTGCCTCCGAGATAAGTGGAGTAATCCATCACCGGGTCGATGACCAGCGGCAAGCTCCGGTCATAACTGGCAACTTCAAAAGCCACTTCGAATTTCGGATTTGGGATTTTAGATTTGGGATTTGACGCTCGGAGGACGTACCGGCCATCCAGGTAAGTACGCTGATCAAATGAGTTCGTACCCTTGACCTGGTAGACGACCGGTTTGCGCAGTCGGACTTCCCCGCCCTCGGTATGGATCACGAGGTCGCCGTTCGAGGCGATTTCCGCTTTTCGACTTTGGTTTTTCGAGTTTCGAGTTTCAAATTGCAGCACAATGTTGCGCGGATCGGCGCCCGGCGAAACCACAAAGTCGTACTCGAGTTGGCGCTGGTTGCCGTAATAGACCAAGTCGATGCCGGGAAATACGCCGGAGTACTTCACCTTGCCGTAGTTGGGAACATTGGTGCGCCATTTCCCGGGATCGTTGCCGATGAAGTAGTTAGTCTTCCCCAGCAATTCATCCATGCCAACAATGTTGGCGCGGGGATCGGCTTCGAGCAATCTCATCCGGAGTACCGCAGGGGAGGAGGCGCCGGCAGACAGTCCCGGGGAGGCAAAAGCCGACTGCGTCAAATCACCTCTGTCTTCCACCTTTGCCTTTTGACCTCTAACTTTTGACTTTTCACTTTCCTGACTCAGCGCCAATACCGCGCCGTCTTTGGTGAGATACAGAGCATAGCCCGGGCCGCGCGAAAGGAATTTCACCTGCCCCTGGGTCTGCCCCCGGTTGGCCTCAAAGCTCAGCGGGAGCTTGCCGTAGGCAGAGACCAGGCGGGCCTTCGCGGCCGGATCAGCTTCCCCGCTCGGCCCCGGCTCGGGGCCACGTCCGGCGCCATCAGCTGCAAGTCCGGATCCGAGGAACGAAACCATGGCCAGTGTGATGGACAGACACGCCAAGTCATATCCGGAACGTGATTGGCTCTTTCGGAAACCCATCGGTACCTCCAGCGCGCCTCAGTTATGCGGTTAGTGTTGCAACCTTGAGTGAGAAAACCGCAAGAAACCTATTACTTCTTAGGGGGAAAGTCAAGGGACGTGCGGATAGTCTGGACAGAGTCCAGCCGCGCCCCGTACAAGCCGTTGCGGGGCGTTTCACAGGCGCTTCAGCAGGGTCAGAAACCGCGGGTGAGAGCGCAGCGGGTCGAGGTCGGAATCGTGCTCAATCCACTGCTTGAAACCGAACCCGTTCTCGATGGCTTTCTCCAGGCACTCGATGGCCTCTTCCGGCCGGCCGAGAAGCGAGTAGTTGCAGGACACGTTGTAAAGAACGCCGGGGTCGTCGGGCTCGATTGCCAGGGCACGGCGAGTCCAATCCAGGGCCTTTTGGCGTTCGCCGATGTTCGTGAGTCCCGCCGCCCCGAGGTACAACGCCCGGGCATCATCCGGGTGCAGCTCCAGATGCTTCTCAATGATCTTCAGGGAGCGGTGGCGGGCGGCCACGGAATCTGCCGTTCTCCCCAAACTCGTGTAAGTTCCTGCCAGCAACGTGGGTGCCTGATAATCGTCGGGATTGACCTGGCAGGCCTTCTCGTACAGCAGCGCGGCCTCTTCCATCTTCCCTTGCGCGAATCGGGCGCGGGCGTAGAAGTAGTAGCCCTCGAATAATTTGGGGTCGAGGCGGATGGCCGCTTCGAATTCCCGCGCCGCCTCCTCGTAGTCTTTGCGCAGAGAGACGGCCAGCCCGCGTGAGGCGTGCGCCTCGGCCAGGTCGGGGTCGAGTTCCAGAGCTTTGCGGCTGGCGGCGTCCGCCTGCTCGAGCGTGTTGTTGCTGGCATGCCAGTAGGTATAGAGAAACGAGCAGCAGTCGGCGATGCCGGCGAAAGCTCGCGCGTAAGTCGGGTCAATTTCGATGGCGCGCTCGAACATCTGCTGCGCGAACTCGAACCCTTTGCGGCGGAACTGGTGGAAGAATTGCCGTCCCCGCAGGTAGTAGTCGTAGGCTTCGACGTTGGTGGTCGGGGCCTTGGCGATGGCCTGCTTTTCCTTGTCGCTGAGTGCGACTTCCAGTGCCCGGGCGATGCTCTGCGCGATCTCGTCCTGGATGGCGAAAACGTCTTCGAGCTGGCGGTCGTAGCGTTCCGCCCATACGGAGTGGCGCGTCGCGGTCTCCACCAGTTGCGCGGTGATGCGCAGGCGATTGCCCGCCCGGCGCAGGCTGCCCCCCAGGACATAAGCCGCGTTCACTTCCTGCCCAACTTGCGTCGCGGTCACCGACTTATCACGGTAGGCCAGCATCTCGGCCCGCGGAAAAACGCGAAGTGAGTTGATTTTGGAGAGCTCGGTGATGATGTCTTCCGTCATCCCATCGCGAAAGTACTCGTCTTCCTTGGAAGCGCTGAGGTTCTCGAAGTAAAGCACCGCCACCGATTTTTCCGCGCGCGGCGCGGCGGCCGGCTGCGGCTCGGGCGCGAAACGTGCCGCGGATTCCCGGCCTGAATCCGTGTCGCGCTTCAGACGCTTCAGGTCCGAGAGCATTTCCGAGGCGCCCTGGTAGCGCAAGTCTGGGTCCTTCTCGAGAGCCTTGCTGATAATCCGCGCGAGCTCGCCGGAAATCCCCGGGTTCAGCCGAAGGGGCGGGGTGGGCGCACGGTTGAGGATGGCGTCAAAAATGATGGCCGAGGTGCTGCCCGAAAAGGCCTGGTGGCCGGTCGACATCTCATAGAGCACCACCCCGAAGCTGAAAAGGTCGGAGCGCGTGTCCACTTCCTGCCCGCGCGCCTGCTCGGGCGACATGTAGGCCACGGTCCCCATCGCCGTGCCCGGACTGGTCAGGAATCCGTCGCTGGTGGCTGTGGCCGAAGCGCCCACGGCTTCCGCCACGCGCTGGCCAGTGGGTGACAACTTCGCCAGCCCGAAATCCAGAATCTTAGCCTGGCCCCGGCGGGTCACAAAAATGTTGGCAGGCTTGATATCGCGGTGAACAATGCCTCGCGAATGCGCGGTGGCCAGCCCGTCCGCAATCTGGATGGCGAGGTCCAGGAGTTCGTCCATCTTGAGCGATCGCCCTTCAATCCGGTGCTTTAGGGTGTCGCCCTCCAAATGTTCCATAGCGATGAAGTGCCGGCCTTGATGCTCGTCGATTTCATGAATGGTGCAGATGTTGGGATGGCTCAGGGCAGAGGCGGCGCGCGCTTCGCGCTGAAACCGCTCCAGGGCCTGCCGCTCCTTCGACAATTCCTCAGGGAGAAACTTGAGGGCCACGGTCCGGCCCAGCTTGGTGTCCTCAGCCTTATAGACCACTCCCATGCCGCCGCCACCCAGCTTCTCAAGCACACGATAGTGCGTAACCGATTGACCAATCATGGAATGGAGTTCCCCTGGAGATGTGAATCTTAGACTGCCGCCCACCGCAAGTCAACGCCAGCACCACCCCGCGAACATCGTTGCTGGCGCCCAACAAAACTGCATCCGTTTGGTGAATCACTCTTGAATCAGGCGCTGGAATTCCGGGTCGTCATGCAGGCAAGCCAGGTCCGGGTCACGAGCCATCCAGTCCTGATTGCCAAACCCGACTTCCTTAACTTTCTTGAGCAAGGCAAGAGCTTCGGCTTTCCGATTCATGACCCCGTACGTGCAGGCCGCATTGTAGAGAATATTGGGGTCGTTGGGCCGAAGCGCCACTGCCTTTTCGAGCTCGCGGATTGCCTCCGCCTGCCTTTTCTCACAAGCGTAATCTCCCGCCAACAAAATGCGCGCCCGAACGTCTTCCGGAACCAACTCGAGCTGCTGCTCGAGAACCCGAATCTCCTTTTGCCGCAGGCGATTAGCGGCGTCCTCCTGCCCCAGATTCTGGAGAACGCTCACGAAAGGAACATACATGTTGTAGTCGTCGCCGTTCGCTTCGATGGCGCGATCCACGAGCGCCGCCGCTTCCTGCCAGCGGTCGGAGGCAAACAGGGTCCTGCCCAGAATGTTGTAAGCTCCCGGGCAGTCGGGCTTGCGTTCGATAGCCAGCCGGGCGTAACGGATGGCCTCATCGTATTGCTTTTGCGAATAGAAGAGGCGGGCACGTGCGGCGAGCCCTTCAGCCAGTTGCGGCTCCAAAGCCAGCGCGCGCTCGCAGGCGGCAAGGCCTTTCTCATGCCAGCGGGGATCCTGCTCGTGCCACTCGTGGATCATTCCGCAGGCGTTGGCGATTCCCGCGTAGGCCAGAGCGAAGCTCGGGTCCAGCGCGATGGCCTGCTCGAACATCTGCATGCCGAATTCCAAGTCGGAGCGCGTCTCGCGGCGAGCAAAGCTGCGCCCGCGCAAATAAACATCGTAGGCCTGGACGTTGGCCGTGGGCCGCTTCTCGATGGCGCGCTTTTCCTTCTCGGTCAGCATCACTTCCAGCATGCGCGCAATACTCTGGGCGATCTCATCCTGGATGGCGAAGATGTCTTCCATCTCCCGGTCATACCGTTCCGCCCAGATTGTGTGGCCGGTCAGCATCTCAACCAGCTGGGTGCTGATGCGCAGGCGATTGCCGGCGCGGCGCAGGCTTCCCCCCAACACATAAGGCGCGCGAAGTTCTTGGCCGATTTGCGGCGCCGGGACGGGCTTGTCCCGGTAGGCGAAAACCGTCGATGAAGGGAATACGCGCAGTTCTTTGATCTTCGAAAGCTCGGTGATGATGTCCTCGGTGATGCCGTCGCGGAAGTATTCGTCTTCCTTGGACCCGCCCATGTTGGTGAAGTAGAGCACTGCGACCGATTTTTCCGCTTCCGGCGTTGCGGCCGGCTGGCGCTGCGAGCGCACCGCGGGCTCTTTTCCCGAATCCATATCACGCTTCAGCCGTTTCAGGTCCGCCAAGAGTTCCGAAGCGCCCTGGTAGCGCAGGTCCGGCTCCTTCTCCAGGGCTTTGTTG
>Ga0316628_100004594_pt1 | contig 10860 bp, 8 predicted proteins | sample OWC_Aug_M2_C1_D5_FD_207648 | JGI IMG/M metagenome (GOLD analysis project Ga0316628, IMG submission 207648) | Wetland soil microbial communities from Old Woman Creek delta, Ohio, United States - OWC_Aug_M2_C1_D5_C | ecosystem: Environmental > Terrestrial > Soil > Wetlands | place: USA: Ohio... | reverse complement strand
ACGGTTCGTCGAGGACCTCCGCTCACGCCGCAAGACGGTCGTCTTCACCAACGGCGTGTTCGACGTGCTGCACCCGGGGCACGTCCGCTACCTGGCCGCCGCCCGCCGCCAGGGCGATGCCCTGGTCGTGGGCCTGAACTCGGATCGGTCGGTGGGTGCGATCAAGGGCCCCGGGCGGCCGGTCTTTCCCGAGGCAGAACGGGCAGAAGTTCTCGCCGCGCTTGCATGCGTGGACGCGGTGTGCGTCTTCGACGAGGAGACACCGCACGCGATCATCTCGAGGCTGCAGCCGAACGTGCTGGTGAAGGGCGCGGACTGGGCGGCGGACGAGATCGTCGGCCGCGACGTGGTGGAGACGCGCGGCGGCCGCGTCGTCCGAATCCCCCTCGCCGAGGGATACTCGACGACGAGCATCCTGCAGAAGATTCGCCGCCTGTAGGGAACCTCCAGGGACGCCTGAAGCCCGACGCCCGCAGCGGAGCCGAACCCCATCAGCGGCACGGAGCCCGCCCGTAGTACAGTAAAGAACGCGCCCGTGCGGAATCCGCCCCGCCGCGTGTTGCCTGCCGCTCGCCCCAGCAGGGGCGTCGGCAGAACATCGGGGCGCGAAGGGGCGTTCGCGGGCGCGACAGCGGAGCGGCCGACATCGTTTCAGGCAGTACAGTCCCGTAGTTGACTACCTCGACTTCCCTCAGCCTCCGTGCGCTTCTCAAGACGGCGATCGCGCGTACGCGGATGGGTGCGCCCGCGCCGCTGGTCTCTGGTCTCACTGCGCCGGCAAAGGCCTTGTTCGTCGCTTCGCGCGCCGCCCAGGATGCGATCCTGATCGTCGTCGTCCCCGGCGACGCGGACGTCGAACGGTTCACCTCGGACATCCGCTTCTTCGTTGCCGCCCTCGAGGGGCTGTCCGACGCCGATGCGGAACGGCAGATCCTGCCTTTCGTGTCGCACGAGGTGGATCCCTACCGCGGGATGTCGCCGCACCTCAGCGTGTGGTCCGCCCGCGCGCGCGCCTTGCAGGCAGCCGCGACCGGAACCGCCCGGGTCATCGTCACTTCGGCAGCTGCGCTGATGCCGAAGGTCAGCCGCCCCGACCGGCTGCTCGCCGCGACTGTGTCGCTCAAACCCGGGAGCGAGATCGATCCCCAGGCCCTCGCCGACCTGCTCGCCGACGCGGGCTTCACGCGTGAAGACCCCGTCGACGAGCACGGCGAGTTCTGCATCAGGGGCGGCGTGGTCGATCTGTTTCCCGCGGGAGAAGCGCAGCCGGTACGCCTCGAGTTCATCGGCGACACCGTCGAGTCGATCAGGCGCTACGACCCTTCAACGCAGCGCTCCACGGCGCCGATCGACCAGATCGCGATCGTGCCGCTCAAGGACGTTTTCGCGCGCGCGCGCGCGACCGGGCCGCATCCGGTCGCGACGGCGTCCGACGACGAAGACGACCAGGCGGTGTCCATTCGTCCCGAGCCTGTCGCTCTTCGACCTGGCTCAAGGCAACCCCGAGCCAATCGAGGCGTCGAGGAAGGAACGCTGCCCTCGCCGCCGGAACTGGATCGGTCGGGTTCGCTGTTCGACTACGCGTCGCTCGCCAGGCGCGTCCAGATCATCGTGTCGGAGCACGAGGAGGTGGAGCGCCAGGGGCTGAAGTTGGCCGAGCAGGCCGCCGCCAGCTACCAGGAAACCCGGGAACGGGCCGGGCGAGGCGCGCGCGGCGAGGCGTCGCAGGCACCCGAGGTCCTGCCGTCTCCCGCCGAGCTGTTCGTCGACTGGCGGGACGTGTCGGCGATGCTCGATCTCGGCATCCGGCTGGAAGAGCTCGGGCTGCAGATGGAGGAGGCGGCTGGCAGCTCTGCGCCCGGACACGAAACGGCAGGCGCTCACCCGCCGTTTCACGTGGCCTGCCAGCCGGCAGTGACGTTCCATGGCCGCCTCGCGGACTGGATGACCGACGTTCGCCAGGCGCGCACGCGCGGCGACACGGTGCTCTTCATCGCGGCGACGCCGGGCCGGGCCGAACGCACGATCGAGCTGCTGAAGGATTACGAAATCATCGGCGTCGGCGTCGAGCACGCCGAGTCGGTGCGCGGGGCCTCCGTCCTGGTGGCAACGGGCGAACTCTCTCGCGGCTTCCGGCTGCCGGCCGCGGCGCTTCAGATCTACGCCGAGGCCGACGTGTTCGAGGAGGAGCGGCGGGCGCCGGAGCGCCGCCGCTCGGCCGCGCGCGCGTTCCTGTCGGACCTGCGCGACCTCAAGGTGGGCGACCTCGTCGTGCACATCGACCACGGGATCGGCGTGTTCGTCGGCCTCAAGCAGATCGCCGTCGGCCCCGGTGCCGACGCCACGCAGGAATTCCACGAGCTGCGCTACGCCGGCGACGACAAGCTGTTCGTGCCGGTCGAGCGCCTGGACCTCGTCCAGAAATACACCGGCGCCGCGCGCCCGCCGCTGGATCGGCTGGGCGGCACCAGCTGGGAGCGCACCAAGACGCGCGTGCGCAAGGCGATGCGCGACATGGCCGAGGAGCTGCTCAAGCTCTACGCCGCGCGCAAGGCCATCACCGGCCACGCGTTCAGCGCCGACACGCACTGGCAGGAGGAATTCGAGGGCGCCTTCGAGTACGAGCTGACCCCCGACCAGTACACGGCGATCGGCGACATCAAGAGCGACATGGAAACTGCGTCGCCGATGGACCGGCTGCTGTGCGGCGACGTCGGATACGGAAAGACCGAAGTGGCGATGCGCGCGGCCTTCAAGGCCGTGATGGACGGCAAGCAGGTGGCCTTCCTCGCCCCGACGACCGTCCTGGCCTTCCAGCACCTGAAGACGCTCGGTGAGCGGTTCGGCGGGTTCCCGGTGCGCATCGACATGGTCAGCCGCTTCCGCTCGAAGGCCGAGCAGAATGAGGTCCTCGCCGACCTCGCCGCCGGCAAGGTGGACATCATCGTCGGCACCCACCGCCTGCTCTCGAGAGACGTCCAGTTCCGCGAGCTCGGCCTGCTCGTGGTCGACGAAGAGCAGCGGTTCGGCGTGGCGCACAAGGAACGCCTGAAGCAGCTGCGCCGCAAGGTGGACGTCCTCACCATGACCGCGACGCCGATTCCGCGAACGCTCAACATGTCGCTCGTCGGCATCCGCGACATGTCGGTCATCGAGACGCCGCCCAAGGACCGGTTGTCGATCCAGACCAACGTCGTGAAGTTCGATCAGCGGGTGGTGGCGCGCGCCATCCGCGGCGAGCTCGCCCGCGGCGGCCAGGTGTACTTCGTCCACAACCGCGTCGAGTCCATCTACTCGATCGCCAACCTCGTGACGCGCCTCGTGCCCGAGGCCCGCATCGTCGTCGCGCACGGCCAGATGAGCGAGGAAGCGCTCGAACGGGCGATGGTCGACTTCGTCGCCCACAGGTTCGACGTGCTCGTGGCCACGACGATCATCGAGAACGGCCTCGACATCCCGAACGTCAACACGATCGTCGTGAACCGCGCCGATCGGTACGGGCTCGCCCAGCTCTACCAGCTGCGCGGCCGCGTCGGCCGGTCGGACCGGCCTGCCTACGCGTACCTGCTGATTCCCCCAGAGAGCGCCCTTTCGCCCGTTGCGCGCAAGCGCCTGGCGGCCATCAAGGAATTCAGCGACCTCGGCAGCGGATTCCGCGTGGCGGCTCTCGATCTCGAGATCCGCGGCGCCGGGAACCTGCTGGGCGGCGAGCAGAGCGGGCACATCGAGGCGGTCGGGTTCGAGATGTACACGAAACTGCTGGAGCAGACGGTCCGCGAGCTCCGAGGCGAGGAAATCGAAGAGGAGATCCGCGCCACGGTGAACCTCGGCGTCGACTTCCGCATCGACGACGAGTACGTGCCGGACATGAACCAGCGGCTGATGCTTTACCGCCGGGTCGCCTCGTCCCGTTCATACGAGGACCTCGAACGCATCCTGGAGGAGGTGAGGGACCGCTACGGTCCGCTCCCCGACTCGGTGCTCAACCTGGCCGAGTACGGCCGCATCCGCATCGCGGCCGACCGTCTTGGCCTGGAATCGATCGACCGCCAGGGCCCGCTCGTCGTCTTAAAGTTCAAGACGGATGGCCAGCCAGCCCGACAGGGCGGGCCGGATCCCGCCCGGCTGGTGCGTTTCCTCCGCCAACGGCCGGACGTCACCCTGGCGCCGCCCGCGCTGCTGAAACTGGAGTTGAAGCCGCGCGTGGCTGCAGGCACGCGGACCGTTCCGCCCGGGCCTGCCCGCCAGCCCGCTCGGCCTGGCAGCGGCGGTCTCTCGCGGTCGAGGACGGCCACCCGGGGGCGCGAACCGGCGGGTGCGGGCGGGTCCTGGTGGACGGCACGAGCCCGTGAGGAGCAGGTGAGGCCCGGATTCACCAAGGAAGAGATCTTGCGGCCGGCGCGGGAGGATCCGCGCGCCCCGGACGGCGTGCTCACCCGGGTCGGCGAGTTATTGAGCCGGCTCGCAGAACTAGGCTAAGATACTGATTGTCAAGAAGTAACCGCTCGGACCCGGCGCGATGGGCGCACGGGCAGCGCTCGGCCACCCAACCAGAAACAGACGAGCATCAGCACCATGACACGCTCTGCAAGGTTCCCCGCGTCACGACTTTGTCTGCTGGCCGCCGCCGGCGTCATCGCGCTCTGGGCGGTCGCCCCGCTGAGGGCGGAGATCGTCGAGCGCGTGATCGTGAAAGTGAACGGCGAGGTGTTCACGAAGACCGACCTCGAGACACGGCAGGTGAGCGCGCTGCGCGACCAGGGTGTGTCGCAGCAGGTGAGCGACGCCGACATGCGGAAACGCGTCGAGCAGATGACGCCGCAGATCCTCGTCGACGTCGTCGACGAGATGCTGCTGGTGCAGCGCGCCAAGGAAATGAACTACCGGTTGAACGACGAGGCGTTCAACGACGTGCTGACCCGGCTGAAGGCGCAGAACAAGATCGAGACGGACGAGCAGCTCCAGGCGGCGCTCAAGAGCGAGGGGCTCACGCTCGTGGACCTGCGCAAGTCGATCGAGCGGCGCTACATGGTCGAGACAGTGGAGGAGAGGGAAGTCTTCTCGAAGATCAACGTCAGCGAGGACGAAGTCAAGCGGTACTACGCCCAGCACCCGTCGGAGTTCACCTCGGTTCCGGAGGTCACCCTTCGCGAAATCCTCGTGCGGGTGCCCGGCGACGGCAAGAGCGTGAACGTCGGCCTCGACGAAGAGGCGAAGCGGAAGGCCGAATCGATCCGCGACCGGGCGCTCAAGGGCGAGAGTTTCGAGAAACTGGCGGATCTGTCCGACGCCCCGTCGAAGGCGAACGGCGGTCTGATCGGCCCGATCAGCCGCGGGGATCTCGAGGCGAACTTCGCCAAGATGCTGGCGACGATGAAGGTGGGCGACATCAGCCCGGTGCTGCGGACGCCGGCCGGATACGACATCGTGAAGCTGGAATCGGCCACCGAGGCGCGGGTGCTGCCCTACGAGGAGGCTCGCCGCCAGATCGCCGACAAGGTGGCTGCCGGCAAGCAGCAGGCAGCGTTCGACGCCTACATCAAGAAACTGCGGGCCGCCGCGATCATCGACTGGAAGGTCCCCGAGCTCAAGAAACTCTACGACGAGCAGGTCGCACGCACCCAGGCGGCGCCGGTCCCGGGTCTGGCCCAATGATCGCAGGGGCGGCGCGCCACGGCGCGCCTCCTGCCCGGTCACGTCAGGAACGCCACCAGATGGAACCCTGGTACGCCGTGTGGACTCGGAGCCGCCACGAGAAGGCGGTGTATGACCAGCTCTCGCGCAAGTCGATCGAGACCTTTCTTCCGACGATCCCTCGATGGAGCCGCTGGAAAGACCGCAAGAAGAAGATCGACTGGCCGCTGTTTCCGGGCTACCTCTTCGTGCGGACCGATCCCGAGGAGACGCTGCCCGTGCGGACCTGCAACGGGGTCGTTTCGATCGTGTCGTTCGAGGGGAAACCGGCGCCGATTCCCGATTACGAGATCGACGGCATCAGGCGGCTGATCGAAAGCGAGCTGCAGTTCGATCCCTGCCCCTTCGTCCGCGAGGGCGATCGCGTCGAGGTGGTGCACGGCCCGCTCAGGGGCGTCATCGGCCGCCTCGTGCGCAAGGGCCCGCATGCGCGCCTGGTGCTGTCGGTGGATCTCATCGCGCAGGCGGTCAGCGTGACCGTCGACGCGGCCGACGTCCGCGCTCTCTAGTCCGGACCTCGCGTGAATCGTCGTGCTCGCTCCCAGAGCTCCTTCAATCGTCCGAGTGATGGCAATGGCACCCGAGACGGGCACGCCGGCGAGCACCTTCGGTTCGCCGGCACGCACCAGCCAGGCGACGGTTCACGTCGGAACCGTGGTCATCTCGCCGGCCGTCGGCTTGGCGCCGATGGCGGGCATGACCGACACCGCGTTTCGCCGCCAGGTGAAGCGCTGGGGCGGATGCGGCCTGGTGGTCACCGAGATGGTGAGCTCCGAAGGCCTCGTCCGGGGGAGCGACCGGACGCTGGAGTACGCGGAGTTCACGGAGGAAGAGCGCCCCGTAGCCGTCCAGGTATTCGGCGGGAATCCCTCGAGGATGGCCGCGGCCGCGCGCATCGTCGAACGCCTCGGCGCCGACATCGTCGACGTGAACATGGGCTGCCCGGTTCCGAAGGTGGCGAAGCACGACGCGGGCTGCAGCCTGATGCGCGATCCCGCGCACGCGGCGCGGATCGTCTCCGAGATGACGAAGGCCGTCCGGATCCCGGTGACCGTGAAAATGCGCGCCGGGTGGAACGATCGCGAGGTGAACGCGCCCGATCTCGCGAAGATGCTCCAGGATGCCGGAGCAGCCGCGGTGGCGGTGCACGGGCGGACGGCGGCGGATTCCTACCGTGGACAGGCAGACTGGGATCTGATCGCCCGCGTGGCCGATTCAGTGAGCATCCCCGTGTTTGGCAACGGGGACTTGATCGAACCCGCCGACCTCGTCGCGAAGTGGCGGTCGAGCGGGATTGCAGGTGTGCTGATCGGCCGCGGCGTGCTGCGCAACCCGTGGATTTTCGCGCAGGCGTCGGCCCTCGCCAACGGCCACGCGCCAAAAGCGGTCACGGCCGAAGACAGGCGCGCGTTCCTCCTCCAGTACATCGATCTGCTGCTCGGCGAACGCGTGAACGAGCCGGCCGGGTTCCGGCACGAGGCCGGGTCGAAGCGCTTGGTGACGCCCGCCCAGGGGCGCGAGCGCTGGGTAATCAACAAACTGCGGGCGCTGGCCGCCTGGTTCACCAAGGGACTCGACAACGGGTCGCAACTGCGGGTGGCGGTCAACCGCGCGGAGTCGATCGCCGAGCTGCGGGAGACGATTTGCGCGTTCTTTCGCGGACACGAGGATCCGCGCCACTGCGCTGCGTAGTGGGCGCGCTCGGTTGCCCGCGGTCCGCGCTCCTGCCATCTATGGGGGCCGAGCTTGCTCGGCCCGCAGTCCGCGTCAACCGAACGGCGGAGCGAGCCTCGCCCACTACGCTGTCACGGCCTTCGACGCCGCTGGCTGACCGGTGAGCGCCTCGGTGAGCGTGTACCCGAAGTGGCCGATGGTCACCAGGCTGTTGGCGAGAGGCGGCAACTTGCGTCGCAGCCGGCACACGTGGACATCGAGCGTCCGGCTGCGCCCCGAGGGTTCGTACCCCCACACGTCGCGGAGCAATCGGTCGCGGCCGAGCATTTCGCCGCGATGCCGAATCATGTAGCGCAGCAGCAGCACCTCCTTGAGGGTGAGCGGAATCGTCCTGCCGTTCCAGATCACGTCGAGGCGATCCGCGTCCACCTCGATGCCGCTGTAGCTCAGTCGCCCTGCCCCCTCGCCATCCAGGGCCGGCGCGGACACGACGTCCACCACGGCGAGACACTCGGGCGCCCCTGCCGCGCTGCGAAGCCGGCTGGCGGTCACCTTCAACCGCATCACCGACCCGTCCCTGCACACGCAACGCGTTTCGACGGTGGCGGCGCCTCCGTCGTCCGCCTTCAGTTGCCGCAGCAGCGCGAGCGGCAGTTCCATGTCGTCGGGATGCGTGATGTCGGCCAGGTGCTTTCGGAGCAATTCATCGACCGGGAAGCCGGTGATCTCACAGATGCGGCCATTGACGTGCAGGAAGCGGCCGTCGATGGCCATGTGGACGAGCCCGGCGGGCGCCTGATCGAAAGCGGCGGGCAGAAACGCGCTGTCCGCACGGGCGCGCGGGGCCACGCGCGTGGGCCGGGCGGCCCCGTCGGGGGGCCCGCTCCCGTCCTCGGTCCGGGCCGTCACGTCGCGTGCGATGCCTTCGACGGCCACGAGCGCCCCTTCGCGGTTGCGCACCCCAACGACGCTGATCTCGGTTCGAACGGCCGCGCCGTTCCTGGTCAGCCAGCGGATCGTGACCGGCCGTTTCGGCAGCCGTCGCAACCTGATCGCGTCCTGCAGTCTCCTGCGATCGGAGGGGTGCACGATGCGCAGCGCGATGCGCGGGTCGGCGTACCACTCGTCCGGGCCGTAGCCCGTCAGCGATCCGACCGCCGCGTTGAGGTACTCGAAGCGCGGACGAGCGGTGACCCGGACGCGGAAGATCACGTCGCCGGCGCGCTCGATCAACTGGCACAGGGAGTCAGGAGGGACGCCGCGAGCGAGACCGGGTCGTCGTCGTGGCATGGAACCCCCGTCGAGGTGGCGGAAGCTCGACCATCATACGATAACTGCCGGGATGAAACCGATGTTGCAGGAAATTAACCGCTTCCGCGGGCGAGCCACTCTCGGGCCTCCGCCACGTCCCCCATTTCGTAGTCGCAGGCGAGCCCGGCGGCGAGGGAGTCGTAAAAGCGCGCGCCCAGCTCCGCGTGGGCCGCGTGGCGCAGGTAGGCTTGCAGGCCCGCGAGATCGTCGAACTCGAAGATCGCGCAGAAGGGGAAGTCGACCGGCGCCTGCTCCTCGTAGGCCTGGCCGTGGCGAATGCGCCGTCCGACGCGCACGCGGCAGACGGACGGAATCTCGCGGGCCGCGCGTTCGAGCGCGGCGACGACCCGATCCTGCTGCTCGGGTGTCAGGTCGGGTCGCGGCGACAGCAAGACGATGTGGGCAATCATAGGTCCTCCGCTTGCCGTAGACCGTGGGATGCAGGCTGCACAACAGCCGTCGGCGCAACAGCCGCCTGCCGGGGAGGAGCCGGATCTCGTGCGTGTTCGGCCCAGGCGGTCTGCGAGCTGCGATGTACGGACTACGATACACGCTCGTCAGGTTCCGTGCAGTTGTCATCGTAGTGTAAGCTGTGACGGTCAACGGGTCTGGACGCGGACGGAGGTGGCGGGAGGATGCCTATCTACGAGTTTCTGTGCCGCGGCTGCGGCCGGAAGATGTCGGTCCTGGTCCTGTCGCGGGCGCGTGCCGACGAGGTGCGCTGCAAGCAGTGCGGCAGCGCGGACCTCGAGAAGCTCTTTTCGCGGTTCGCGACCGTCAAATCCGAGGAATCGCGCCTGGAATCGCTGGCCGACCCATCGGGCATCGGCGGCGTCGACGAGAACGACCCGAAGAGCGTCGCGCGTTGGATGAAGAAGATGGGCAAGGAGATGGGCGAGGACTTCGGGGACGATCTCGACCAGGCGATCGACGAAGAGATGAGCGGCGAGGGCGGCGAAGGCGGCGAAGGCGGCGGGGGCGGCGACGACGGGGAGTTGTGAGCCGGCCGCGGATGCTCCCGGGGCGACCGCCCTGATCCGGGAAACCAATCGCGATGCGTATTGCGTTCGATCTCGACGGCGTGCTCGCGGATCTCGAGACGGTCTTGTCGGAGGCGGCGCAGGCGATGTTCGCCGAATCCGCCCCGCCGGGCTCCGATTCCCCGATTGCCGACGACCCGAACGCCACGTTGCAGGCGGCGTCGGCCGACCCGACTCCCGACGACGAGCCGGTGCCGCCGCTGGTCCACCAGCTCTCACCGGCTCAACAGCGCCGCCTGTGGCGGCACGTGCTCGAGACGGAGAATTTCTGGGAGACCCTGAACGAAACCGAGAGCGGCGTCATCGGCCGCCTCGCCGTCCTTGCCCTTGAACGCCGCTGGGAAGTGATCTTCGTGACGCAGCGGCCATCGAGCGCGGGCGACACCTGCCAGCTGCAGTCGCAACGCTGGCTCGCGCGTCATGGCTTCGCATTGCCGAGCGTGTACGTGATTCGCGGCTCCCGCGGCAAGGTGGCCACGGCGCTCGACCTCGACGTCGTCGTCGACGACCGACCGGACAACTGCCTCGACGTCGTCCTCGACTCCCGGGCGCGCGCGTTCCTCGTCTGGCGCGGCGACCGCGCGGCCCCCGCCGCGGTGAACGCGAAACGGCTCAACATCAACGTGGTCGGCTCCGTGCGCGAGTGTCTTGACATCCTGGCGACCGAGCGCGAGGAAAAAGGCGCCGGCCTGCTCGACCGCCTGAAGCGTCTCATCGGCTCGTAGGGACCCGGCTCCCAATTGCACCGGGCACAGGTTCCGGAAGACGTACCCGGTCCCGTTCCGCCTCGACGCAGCGGCGACTGCGCTGCAATCCGCCGCGCCGTTCCAGGCTCCGGCCGTGAGGGCCCATGCCGCCTCGCTTCGCCTACTGGACGATCATCATCGACAATATGCCGACGGCGTTTCGCGCCCGCGATCGAGCGGACTTGATCCCGACGCTGCGACAACTGCAAAGCCGGAATCCCACGGCGACGATGAAGTGGTTCTCGCAGGGCAAGCTGTGGGAATCGCCTGAAGCCGCGCGTGCCGCGAGGCGCGCGCCGAAGCCGCCGCGCGGGCCGGGCTGGCGGCCGGGTGGTCGGCACGAGGATCCGCGCGCCAGGTTCAAGAAGAAGCCGCGCCGGGCGGCTGGTCGCAAC
>Ga0316628_100004593_pt1 | contig 10861 bp, 20 predicted proteins | sample OWC_Aug_M2_C1_D5_FD_207648 | JGI IMG/M metagenome (GOLD analysis project Ga0316628, IMG submission 207648) | Wetland soil microbial communities from Old Woman Creek delta, Ohio, United States - OWC_Aug_M2_C1_D5_C | ecosystem: Environmental > Terrestrial > Soil > Wetlands | place: USA: Ohio... | reverse complement strand
TAATATTATACAATAGCCCCTATTTATAATTATTGGTAAATTACCAACATTGCTCCAATGTCAAAAAGGGGAGAACGACAAAAATTCATTCTTGAAAAAATGCATAATATATTATGTATATTACGAAAGAACTCTCTCGCGCTCCCCTGTAATCCACAACCAGCGCAACAACATTTATATACCAATTCTTTTATGCCTTACTTCCTTGTCTCTACCAGACATGATCGGGCAATTCTCCAAGAATCCCGGGAAGAAACGACCTCACCGATTTTTGGTTGTTTCGGAAATGTCACGGTTCTGACACAACAACAATACAATCTAGTACAGACAAATAAAAACAGAGGATATATTATGCCAAATATCCACCATCCAAAACGAGGGTCACATGGCTATTGGCCACGGAAACGAGCAAAAACAGAAACACCCCACATTAAAAGCTGGGCTGAAGGAAACGACAAACCAAAAATCCAAGGCTTCTTTGGATACAAAGCCGGCATGACCCATGCATTCATCGTCGATTACCGACCGACCTCGACAACCTCAGGTAGAGAAGTCAAAATGGCAGTCACCGTTGTCGAAACACCACCGATGAAAGTCGCAGCAGTCCGTGCATACCAACGAACAGCCTACGGATTACAATGCACCGGTGAAATCTGGGCGGAAAAAATCGATTCAGAACTCGCGCGGAGAATACCATTGGTGAAAAATCAAAAAGAGAAAAACTGGGATCTGACGAAGGAAGCTGATGAAATCCGTGTCATCCTTTACACACAACCGAAACTCGTCACAGGGACAACCAAGAAAGCCCCAGAGATCAGCGAGGTAAAAATCGGCGGGGGAACCATTGAAGAACAAATCAAATACGTAAAAGAAATCCTTGGAAAAGATCTCAAAATAAACGATGTCGTCAAAGAAGGAGACATGCTGGACACTATCGCCGTTACCAAAGGAAAAGGATGGCAAGGCACCATCAAAAGACATCACGTAAAACTCCTCTTACATAAAAACTCAAAACACCGAAGAATGATTGGAACCGCAGGGTCCTGGCACCCCAGCTGGGTCCAAGCGACCGTCCCACAAGCAGGACAAATGGGGTACCATCAACGCACAGAATATAACAAACGTGTCCTCAAAGTCGGAGAGAACGGCGAGGAGATCACCCCTGCAGGTGGGTTCCCGAATTACGGTGTGATACGAAATTCCTACATTCTCCTCCATGGCTCCATCCCAGGACCAGTCAAACGTCTCATCGGGATGCGAGATGCAGTCCGATATCAACGCGGTGTGAAATTCCAGAAAGCAGAAATCACCTATGTATCAACGACCAGCAAACAGGGGGCATAAAAATGACAAAAGTAAACCTCTACGCCTTAGACGGGACCGTCAAAGAAAAAATCGATTTACCAAAGATCTTCGAGACACCCTACCGACCAGATATCATTAAGAAATCATTCGAAGTCATCCATTCCAACCAACGGCAGCCATATGGATCCGATCCATTGGCAGGAACAAGACACGCAGTTGCATCGGTTGGAAAAGGCAGAGGGATGTCTCGGGTACCACGGTTGACACAAGGACAAGCAGCAGCACTCGCCCCGAATGTCGTCAGTGGAAGACGCGCCCATCCCCCAAAAGTCGAACGAAATTGGAAAGAAAAAATGAATAAAAAAGAAAACACACTTGCTCGAAATTCAGCACTTGCAGCCACTGCAGCAAAAGAAATTGTTACAAAAAGAGGACATCAATTCGACGAAAAAGTAACCTTACCTATCGTCATTGAAGACGACTTTGAAAATATTAAAAAGACCAAGGAAGTCGTCGAGGTCTTAGAGAAAATCGGTATCGGCACAGACATTCTACGATCGTCGAACGGAAAACACGTGCGTGCAGGCAAAGGAAAAATGCGAGGAAGACGGTATCGCGTTCCAAAATCCTTACTCATCGTGTCATTAAAAGAAGGACTAGAAAAAAACTCAAAAAATCTCAGCGGTGTCGATATCACAAAACCACAGCAGCTAAACATCGAGCTTCTCGCACCAGGCGGGATTGCCGGAAGGCTAACGGTTTTTACGAAATCCGCATTAACAAAACTCGGAGGCGCTAAGTAATGACCATGGATCCATATTCAATCGTTCTCTATCCATTTGTGACAGAAAAATCAATGAGTCATATGGAAAAAAACAATGCACTAGAGTTTGTAGTCAAAAGAACCGCGAACAAAGCGCTGATTAAAAAAGCAGTTGAAAAGATGTTCTCAGTAAAAGTGAAATCGGTAAACACACGCATCACTAACAAAGGAAAACACGCAACCGTCGTCTTCATGCCTGAGTACAAGGCAGAAGATCTCGGTATGCGTATAGGAGTCTTCTAAAGGGGTGAACAATGGGGAAAAATCTTATCCAACAACGTCGAGGGCGGGTTCGAGGTCGATACAATGTCCCGTCACATAAATATCGTGGAAATATCCAGTACACCAATGAAAGAAATACAAAGGGTACTGTAGAAAACCTTCTTCATGACCCGGGACGAAGCGCCCCAGTTGCTGAAGTCAGAATGCAGGATAACAAAAAAATCCTTATGATAGCGACAGAGGGGACATTCGTTGGTCATGAGGTGAAATTCACCGCAAGCAAGGCGGACTGCGAACTTGGTAACATTATGCCAATTGGGACTGTTCCGGAAGGATACCCTATCTATAATATTGAAATCAAACCAGGAGATGGCGGAAAAATGGTTCGAGCCGGTGGGAGTGGCGCGTATGTCATTTCCCATGATGCACATAAAACAATCATTCGTCTTCCCTCAGGTCAATTCAAAACATTAGATTCTTTATGCCGAGCAACTGTTGGAGTTGCTGCCGGTGGCGGGCGACAAGACAAACCGTTCATGAAAGCAGGGAAAAAATGGCATGCATCCCGTGGAAAAGGGAGAAATTATCCAGTGGTACGTGGTGTTGCCATGAACCCGGTGGATCATCCCCACGGGGGTGGAAGTCACCAACATGTCGGAAAACCAAGTTGTGTCCCACGTGGTGCACCACCTGGTAGGAAAGTTGGAAACATTGCCGCTCGAAGAACCGGAAGAAGGTAATGACTATGCCACAAATTAAATTTGGATCCGCAGCGAAAAGCAGACGGAAGAGAGAAAGAAAAAAAGTCGAGATTCGAAAAAAGGAATTCCAATTCCATGGGAAAACTATTGAGGAGCTTCAAAAACTCTCTGTCGAGGATTTACTACCGATGCTTCCCTCGCGATCCCGTCGGACGCTGAAACGAGGGTTGTCCAAAGATGAGAATAAACTCATGAATGATATTAAGAGCGCAAAACAGGGGGATCTGATAAAAACGCATTGTAGGAATATGATTGTCCTACCATCTTTTGTTGGCCACAATATCCTTATCCATAATGGAAAGGATTTCGAACGAGTGAATATTCAGCCTCAGATGATCGGACATTATCTTGGAGAATTCGCATTAACCCGTAAGAAAGTAAAACATACTGGACCTGGTGTTGGAGCTACCAGAGGTTCTAAATTCATGCCATTGAAGTGATGAGCCATGCCAAAATACTCAGCTGAGAAAGACTCAGAAAAAAGCGCACGAGCCTATGGATACGAACTGCATTGTTCCCAGAAAGACTCGATGAACCTTGCCCACGCGTTACGAGGAAAAACAATTGAAGCAGCAAAAAAATATCTCGAAGAGATCATCGCAATGAAACGAGCACTTCCAGCAGTATATCATAAGAAGAAACGATTACATCAAAAAGGGATAGGACCAGGAAGCTTCCCAGAGAAAGCAGCACGTTACATGCTCAAAGTCGTCGAAAACGCGGAGAACAACGCAGAATACAAAGGGTTCGATGTTGACAAAATGAAAATCACACATATCTCAGCATATCAAGGAAGGATCATCCATGGAATCATGCCCCGAGCACATGGCAGAGCCACCGATAAAAATGAAACGACCACCGATGTCGAAATCATTCTTGAAGAGGTAGAATAATGGCAAATGAACGCAAGTTTATCAGAGAAAACGCGAAGCGATCGTTGATAAAAAAGTTCCTGGTAAAAGAAATTGAAGGAGCCGGTTTTGGTGGAATGAACATCCAGCGAACCCCGATTGGAACCCGAGTCAACATTCTTGTCGAGCGACCTGGTATGGTCATCGGGAAAAGCGGGGCAAAAATAAAAGAACTCACTGATTCCATTCGTACAAAATTTAATGTTGATAACCCACAAATAGAAATACAGGAAGCAGGCTCAAGCGCGTCTCTCAACGCCCAAATTATGGCTGAGAAACTTGCAGAAGCACTCGAACGAGGATGGCATTTCAGACGAGCAGGACATTCGACGGTGCGACGTATTATGCAAGCAGGCGCAAAAGGCTGCCAGGTGATCCTCGCAGGCAAATTAACCGGAGAAAGACACCGGACAGAGAAATTCACCGAAGGTCACGTAAAATATTGTGGTGAAACCGCAAAAGAAGTCATGGACATCGGGCTAGCAACCGCGAAACTCAAACCAGGGGTACTTGGTGTGAAAGTCAGAATCATGAGACCGAATGCAAAACTCCCTGATGAAATCACCTACAAACTTCAGGTAAAAGAAAAAGAGGAAGTTAAACCAGAAGTAAAAGTCGAAGCAAAACCCCCAGAAGTAGTATTAGAGAAAAAAACCGATATAAAAAATATTACAAAGATCCCAGGGATTGGCCCATCGGTATTGAAAAAACTCGAAAAAGCAAAGATCACCTCCCTTGAAGAACTCTACACCATGAATCTCGATGACCTCATTGCGATCGATGGTATCGGCAATAAAACCGCTGAATTGATAGTAAAAAACATTAAAAAGTTATTAGAAGAGGGGACTGAAAATGGCTCTCAAAGTTAAAGAAATTAGACAGATGACTCCTGAAGAACAGAGTGAAAAACTTAAAGAATTGAAAGAAGAACTCATGCATGAACGTGGAATATCTGCCATGGGAGGATCATCACCCTCTCCTGGAAAAATCAGACAGCTACGGCAATCCATTGCAAGGATTCTTACGATCATGCAGGAGGTAGGAGAACACAAATGAGTGATATATGCCCAAAATGTGGCCTCCCGAAAGAAATCTGTGTCTGTGAAGAGATAGCACGTGAACAGCAAAGCATCACCATCGCAGTCGACAAGAGACGGTATGGGAAGACGATGACCGTCGTAGACGGACTGAATCCTCATGACCTTGATATGAACGCGTTGGTCAGCAACCTCAAATCGATCTGCGCCTGCGGCGGAACCATCAAGGAAGGCAGGATTGAACTCCAAGGAGACCATCGAACACGGGTAAAAGAAGCATTGGAAAAACTCGGATTCACTGTTGACGTGATCTAAGAAATCATACGGACGCACCAGGTGCGTCAAGGAAGGTCCATCAATGGAACATGAGCCGATCATCAGCGATGAACTCATCGGCAGAACCGTGACCATCGTCGAATGCACCGATCCAATATGGGTGCATCAAACCGGCCTCATCATCGATGAGACACAACAGACGTTCCTCATAGAAATCGAAAACAAACAAAAACGAATCGCAAAGCAAACCGCAACGTTTGCATTTGAATATCATGGTAAAAAAACCATCGTGAACGGATCACGATTGGTATATCGACCTGAAGACAGGATAAAAAAAACAAGGTGAACACATTGGCAGAAAAAAAACAAGCACGAGACATAGGGTTGAATGTCAAACCACCCAGCGAGACCTGTACCGATATGTATTGCCCGTTTCATGGGACATTACCCGTACGAGGACAGGTTCTCATGGGAACGGTCGTCTCAACCAAAAGGCAAAACACCGTCTCTGTCGAACGAGAGTTCATGCACTACGTGAAGAAGTACGAGCGGTACGAGAAACGAACCTCAACATATCATGCCCACTGTCCGCCTTGTATGCATCTCACAGCAGGTGACACCGTTCGGATTGCAGAATGTCGACCCTTAAGCAAAACAGTTTCATTCGTCGCGATAGAAAAATTATAAGATTGGTGAAAAGACATGAAAGGAATTGCAGGTAGAGTAATGCGAGGGTTGCCGATTGGCGCCCGTTTAACATGTATCGATAACACCGGTGCGAAAGTCGTTCAAATCATCATGACGGTCAAGATTAAAGGAGTTCATCGTCGAACCCCGACCGCAGGCGTCGGTGATCTCGTCATCGTCAGCGTCAAAAAAGGGGCGACAGAGATGAGACGACAAATCCTCAAGGCGGTCATCGTCCGTCAGAGGCGCCCGTTCAGGCGCCCAGATGGTCTGATGGTTCAATTCGAAGATAACGCTGCAGTTCTCATAACAGATACCGGAGAAACGAAAGGAACAATGATCAAAGGCCCTGTCGCCATTGAAGCAGCGGAACGGTGGCCAAAGATCGCTGCGTTAGCAGCAACAATCCTGTAAAGTGAGTCATATGACATCAACAAAACCAAGAAAGCAACGCTACAATCTCCATAATGCTCCTCTGCATCAGAAGAGGAAATGGATCTCATCGCATCTTGCAGAAAACCTTCTGCTCAAATACGACCGAAGAAGCATCCCGGTTGTGAAAGGAGACACCGTGAAAGTCATGCGTGGAAACTATCGAGGGCATGAAGATAAAATCTCAAAAGTAAATGTACGAGACCAGACCGTGGAAATCGAAGGGGTCACCATCACCACCGCAAAAGGGACAAAACTCGCCAAACCCATCCATGCCAGTACCTTACTTATCACCAAATTAAACGTCACCGATAAATGGCGACGGCAGAAGTTGGAGAAAGGACTCTCAGAGACTGCGAAAAAAGAAATTGAAAAAGAAGCGGAAGAGCAACTCAAAAATCTTGAAGCAGAAAAGAAAGCAGCAGAAGAAGCAGCCAAGGCAGAGGAAGCCGTAAAAGCGGCTGAGGAAAAACAAAAAGAAGAGACACCAGAGCCTCTCAAAGAAGAGGTCGGCGCAGAAACCCCTGAAGAAATCAGTGAATCGGAAGTCGAAGAAGAAAAACCAGAAGAAACGATCGAAAAAAGCGACGCTAAGATGCAAACAAAGGAACCTACACCAAAAAAACCAACTGCTAAAAAAACAATAAAAAAGAAAACAGAAGAAGGTGAACCATGAGCAAGCACCTTAAACGACTCGCAGCACCACGAGTACTGCGCATCCACAGAAAAGAACGTGCATTAACGATTCGTGCAGCCCCAGGACCACATCCCTTGGCGCAAGCAATCCCGCTCGGATTGCTCGTACGAGATTACCTCGGATTGTGCGACACCTATAAAGAAGCACGAAAAATCATATCCAATGGAGACATCCTGGTCGACGGAGTGAAACGAAAGAACTTCAAGTTCCCCTGCGGACTCATGGATGTCATCGCGATTCCAAAGATGAGAAAGTACGTACGAATCCTCTATGATAGAAACGGAAAACTCACCCTCATCCCTATCTCGGAAAGCGATGCGGAATGGAAACTCTGCCGCATCCAAAATAAAACCATCGTCAAAGGAAAAAAAGTACAGTTGAACCTTCATGATGGAAGAAACAAGCTCATTGAGAAAGACGACTACAAAACAGGGGATGTTCTGAAAATCTCATTCAAGGAAAGCAACATCGATGAGATCTATAAATTTGATAAAGGAACCATATCGATGATCATCGGTGGAACGCACATCGGAGAAATCGCCAGCATCGAAGAAATCCAAACAGTTGCTTCATCAAAACCAAATCTTGTTATACTGAAAGGAGAAAAAGATTTTTCCACGATTGCAGACTATGTGTTCCCCATCGGAAAAACCAAACCCGCTATTTCCCTTCCTGAGGTGAAAATGCTATGAGCGCAAAAAAAACAACTGTACCAAAGACTCATAAAACATCCTCCCATTCGAAAAAATCTGCTTCTAAGAAAAAAGTACTGAAAAAACCCCTAAAGCCACATGTCGCTAAAGTCACTGTGAATATCGGCGTCGGAGAAGCAGGAGAGAAACTGAAGAAAGCAGAATCAGTCTTAGAAGGCGTCACAAAACAAAAACCAGTACAAACCCTTTCAAAGACAACGAATAAAGACTGGGGTCTACGGAAATTCATGCCAATCGGCTGCAAGGTCACCTTGCGAAAGAAAGCCGCCGAGACATTTCTTATCAGTGCATTAAAAATTCGGGAGAACAAAATCTCTGAGTATTCATTTGACAATCAAGGAAATTTCTCATTCGGGGTACCAGATCATACACTCTTTGAAGGACAAAAATACGATCCGAACGTCGGTATCTTCGGGATGGATATCTGCGTCACCGTCGAAAATCCTGGATACCGGATTAAATATCGTCGGATTGACAGACGAAAAATACCGCACCGCCATGAACTCAACAGAGAAGAAACCATGAAATTTATCACAGAAAAATTTAACGTCGAGGTCGTAGAATGAGGATCAAAGAGAGGAAGAAAGTATACGGCAGGAAAACCGGATGTGAACAATGTGGCAGAAAACGTGGGATTATTCGACGCTACGGACTTCATCTGTGCAGACAGTGTTTCCGAGACAAAGCAGAAGAAATGGGTTTTAAAAAATACGATTAGAGGTTGTGGAAGATTATGTTAAACGATCCATTGGCAGATGCATTATCAATCATCAGGAACGCAGAGATACGAGGCATCCATAAATGCATTATCCGCCCCTCATCAAAACTGATCGGGGGGGTCCTGACGCTCCTCAAAGAAAAAGGATACCTAGGGAATTTCGAGTTCGTTGAAGATGGAAAGGCAGGTATCTATCAGGTTGAACTGCTTGGAAGCATCAATAACTGCGGGGTCATTAAACCACGGTATCCTATCAAGGTCAACGAGATGGATAAATGGGAGGCTCGGTATCTCCCGGCACGTGATTTCGGGTTACTTATCCTTACCACCACTGAAGGAATCATTGCTCATGACGAAGCACGAAAGAAAGGCATCGGAGGAAAACTCCTCGCGTATGTATACTAAAGAGTGAGACGCATGGAAAAGAAAGCCAGTATCAAAGAAGAAATCAAAATCCCTGAAGGCATACAAGTCACCATCGAGGGAAAAACTGTCCATGTCAAAGGGCAAAAAGGATCGATGTCAAAGATCCTTGCTCATCCTAAGATACAAGTGATGGTGGACGGCAACGTTGTCCAGATCACCTGTTCCCAGTCCCCTCGTCGGAAAGACAAGGCGTTAATGGGGACATTCAAAGCACATGTCAGGAACATGATGAAAGGAGTCAGTCAGGGGTATGAATGTACACTGAAGACTGTGTTTTCCCATTTCCCCATCAAAACCAGTGTCGAAGGAAACCAACTTCTCATCCAGAACTTCCTTGGAGAACGATTCCCCAGACGAGCAGAGATCCTTGAGAACGTCAAAGTGGAGATCAAAGGAGAAAACATCATCCTTACCGCCATGGATAAAGAGAAAGTCGGACAGACCGCTGCCAACATCGAACGAGCGACCAAGGTGAAAAATAGGGATATCCGGGTGTTTCAGGATGGAATCTACATTGTGAAAAGAGGCTAAACCATGACAAAAGAAACAGTGTTAAAGGAGTTCGAATCATTAAAAGGCGTTGGGAAAGTAAAAGCAAAACTCCTGTATGACAATGGATATGATTCCTTAGAGAAATTGAAAAAAGCAAAAATAAAGGATCTGACCAAACTCAAAGGGATTTCAGAGAAGAACGCCAGGGAGATTCTTGATCAACTCAAAGAGAAAAAAGAAAAACCCGCCAAAAAAACAGATGAGGCAACAAAGCAAGTCGAACAAAAACAAGAGAAAACAGAGGTAGTGGAAATCGTCGATCAGAAGGAAGGGGCGTACCAACCAAAGATTAAACCACAGTTAAACGAGAAGGAAAAAGAACAGCTCGTGATCCGACGACAGATCAAGAAACGAACCCCGAATTTCCTGAGGGATGAAGGGTTCCGATATAAACGGATCCCGAAGAATTGGAGACGACCAACAGGGTATACATCAAAACTCCGTATCAACTTAAAGTACCGACCGAGCAAAGTCCGCGTCGGTTTTCGTGCACCCAAGCTCGTCCGAGGGCTGCATGCATCTGGGTTTGAGGAAGTCATGATCCACACTGTCAAAGAACTTGACATCATTGACCCGAAGAAACAGGCGGTGCGTATCGGCGGGACTGTCGGAACAAAGAAACGCCTGCAGATCTCGAAACGAGCAGATGAATTAGCAATCCGAGTGTTAAACATGAGGGGATAATCATGACCGATTTACGGAATCAACGAAGAATGGCCGCATCCATCATGAAATGTGGTGGAACCAAAGTATGGATGGACCCTGACAGACTTGAAGAGATAGCAAAAGCGGTGACACGTAACGACGTGTTAATTTTGATAAACGGTGGTGCGATAAAAAGCATTCAGAAACAAGGGAACTCCCGTGGACGACATAACTATGTCCTGAACCAGAGGAAGAAAGGGAGACGGACGGGTCAGGGGTCACGGAAAGGACCGAAACACGCTCGACTTCCGAAAAAAGAACAATGGATTCGGACGATCCGCCCTATCCGGACCTATCTGAAGGAATTACGACAGGACTCCAAGATTGATGCCCATACCTATCGGCAGTACTACCGGAAAGCAAAAGGCGGTGTCTTCCGAAGTAAACAACACCTGAAATCACATTTACTCACCGATAATATCATCAAGGAGGAGAAACAATGAAGGCAGGACCACGATACCATGTCAAACCACGCAGACATCGGGAACGAAAAACCGATTATCGCTCACGCCTGAAGCTGCTTCGCAGTAAGAAACCACGCATTGTCGTCAGAAAATCACTCAAGACGATTCGCGTGCAGTTCGTTGAGTACAATC
>Ga0316628_100004592_pt1 | contig 10867 bp, 9 predicted proteins | sample OWC_Aug_M2_C1_D5_FD_207648 | JGI IMG/M metagenome (GOLD analysis project Ga0316628, IMG submission 207648) | Wetland soil microbial communities from Old Woman Creek delta, Ohio, United States - OWC_Aug_M2_C1_D5_C | ecosystem: Environmental > Terrestrial > Soil > Wetlands | place: USA: Ohio... | reverse complement strand
AGCTGGCCCGGGACATGGGCTGGTGGGACCCCAAGAGCGGCAAGCCGTTCAAGTTCTGGGAGGCCTTCGGCGGCCGCAAGCCGTTCTCGACGCGGGAGTATTTCATTTTCAACAAGCTCGCGCCCTCGCTCAAGCTGGACATGAGCGATGCGGAGCTGCCGTTCTCGATCAAGCCCGAGAAAAAGCTTTCCGTCCGCGATATCCTGGCCATCTATCGCGATCCGTACGAGGGGACGGACCTCGACATGACAAAGAACCTTATGATCCCGTCCCGGCCAAGGACGAAGCCTGGGGAGGCTCCCGCGACGCCGCCGGCCGCGCCCGAGATGATACCGACTCCGATGGCCAGCGCCTGGATGCCCCGCGATCTCATCTATCTTGTCAACAGCTTGAAACCCGGGACGGTCATCCCCCAGCGGACGATTCCCATCTCTGCCTGCGCTTATGCGACCGTCATCCAGGTCCGGGGCTGGCTGCCGCCGGCGGTCGGTGCGGTCTGCTGGTTCAGCTTCGACAACCCGGCCATGAGCGCCCGCATCCCGATCTTCGCCGGGACGACGGAGCTGCCTCCGAGCTTCGAGATCTGCGCCCAAAAGAGCTTTCGTCTGGATTCGGCGGCCTGGGCCTTCCGCCGGGCCAATCGCCTGGCGACCCTGAAATGGGGGGAGACCCGGAAGACGATCGAGGCGGCCATCGCAGAGTTCGAGGACAAGGCCTTCGCCGACTTGCCCCTGCTCGAGAAGAGGGTTCAGGAGATCCTGGCCAGCAAGACCCCTGACAAGGAGCCCTTCACGGTCGAGAGATATCTGACGAAATACACCAACGATATGGCCCGCTCGGCTGTCCAAAAGTACCTGGAGCTCGGCGACAAGTTCTGGATGCTCATCGCCATGAGCTTGTAGGCTAGAGCGCGTACTTGAAGAGGTTCATTCCGGCCGGAAGCTTGGCCTTTTCCTTGTAGATATCCCAATAATAGGCCTTGGCCTCAGCCAGCTTGGTGTAGAGCCGGTGCCCTTTATCGGGGACGTGCGTGGCCGTGACCGCGTTCGCCTCGTCGACGCAGAGGAGCTTCTGGCACCGGTTCATGATCCCGGCCGTGCCGATGCTCGCGGCGACGACAAGCTCATTGGCCTGGATCCGGCGGACGAGTTCGCCGTAGGCGACGTGCCGTTCCTCGACCTTCACGGCCATGTCCCGCAGGATCGTCACCATGCCCTGGATCGTAACCGAGGGCAGGATGAGCTCGCTTTCCGGGATCTTGACCACCGTGCCGTCGCGCAGGCCGAAGAGACAGCAGGACGAATCCCACTCGGTGACGCACCGCTCGGCCAAGGGCAGGTGGGTCCTGTCGTCGAGAAAAAGGGCGGCCGCTGCCCCGGCATCGACGTCCCTAGCCGCTTCAATAGCTTTCAGGCTGACGAGGTAGTTGATGCCGAGCTTGAGCCAGCCGGTCTTGTTCGCCGCCACGGCCCGGACCATGTGCGGGATGACGACGCCGGTGAACGGTTCGCCGAGATAGTTGTCGTAGCTGCAGAAAATAGCCCGGATGGACGGCTGGCCGGGAAAGGTGACGCCCATGGACTGCTCTTCGTCCACGGTGAACGGTCTCAGATAGCCCTGCGCGCCCTGGCCGGCCATCTCCTCGAGGAAGGGCAGGATGGCCGGGTCCCTGAAGTACTGGTGGATGATGATGTTCTCGAGCTCTTCGACCGACGGGATGATGCCGGCCTGGGCCCGGCTCAGGTTGAAGGCGATCCCCCTCCTGAGCCTTTCCAGGTTCTTGTGCCAGTTGAGGAAGTTGACCTCGAGACGTCCCGCGGCGCCCTTCTTGCAGAAGAAACGGATGCCCTCAAAGCAGAGGAACGTGGCGTAGAAGATCGAGCGGGAAACCCCAAAGACCTTGGCGTCGGCCTCGAGGATGTCGAACTGCTTATCCGACAGAAGAAAGCGCATCTGCCGGGGGGCCCATTTCACGCCTTCGAACTTGGCCATGTGAATCCTCCTTGAGTGAAGTCCGTTCCGCCTACTTGACGACCGGCTTGAGGTGCTCGATGAAATACTCGACCTGGGTCTCTCGAGCGTGCTGATAGGTGATCCCGTGCTGGTTCTCGGGGTACAGCATGAGATCGAAGCGCTTGTTCTCCCTGAGCAGGGCCTGGACGAGCTGGATCGTGTTGCCCTGATGGACGTTGTCATCCACGGTGCCGTGCATCAGGTAGAGGCTTCCCTTCAGGTCCTTGACATAGGTCAGGCAGGAGCCCTTCTCGTAGCCCTCGGGATTGTCCTGGGGCCGGCGCATGTACCGCTCGGCCCAGATCGTATCATAGTTCTTCCAGTCGGTGACCGAGGACGCGGCCACTCCGACATGGAAAACGTCGGGGGCCCTGAGAAGGGCGATGCAGGTGAGATATCCGCCGTAGGAAGTGCCGAAGATGCCGACCCGCCCCGTGTCGACGTAGGGCCTCTGGCCGAGGGCCTTGACGAAGGCGACGTGGTCCTCGAGCTCGACCTGGCCGAGCTTCATATAGCTGAGGTTCTGGAAGGCCTTGCCCCGGCCGGAGGCGCCGCGATAGTCGCAGGTCGCCACCAGGAATCCGAGCTGGGCCAGGGCCTGATTCCCGTCATTCATGACGTATCTGTCGATGACGCCCTTGCTGCCCGGACCGCCGTAGATCGAGAGGATGAGGGGGTATTTCTCGTTGGGGTCGAAGTGGGCCGGGAAATAGAGGACGCCGTCGAGGTCGTGCTTCCCGTCGGCGGACTTGAACAGGAAATGCTCGGGCTTGATCAGCTTGAAATCGAGGAACTCCTGGGAGGGCGCGGATTCGCTGAGGACCCTGACGACCTTCCCGTCAGCCTGGCAGAGCGTCGTCTTGGGATGCTGGTCGAAGCCCGAGAAGGTATCGGTGTAGTGGTCGAAGGTGGGGGAGAAGCTGATCAGGTGCGAGCCCGGCTCGTTGGTCAGCTTGGCGAATCCTGTGCCGTCGAGCATGACCTTATAAAGGTGGCTCTGGGTGCCGTTGGCCTCGGACCCCGTGAAATAGACAACGCCGCGGGATTCATCGACGTCCTGGACGGCCCGGACGGGCAGCTTGGCGGCGGTCAGCTGTTTGAGGAGCTTCCCGGTCAGGTCGTAGAGGTAGATCTCGCGCCAGCCGCTCCGCTCCGAGGTCCAGAGGAAATGCAGGTTGTCCTTGAGAAAGACGATCTCGGGCTGGCCGTCGTCGATGTAACAGGTGTCCGTCTCGGTGAGGAAGAGCCGCGTTTTTCCCGTGGCCGGGTCTGCGGCGAAGAGCTCGAGCCTGTTCTGCAGCCGGTTGAGGCGGCTGTAGGTGAACTCCTTGGAGTCGTTCGTCCATTGTCCCCGGAAAAGGTAGACGTCGAGGTCGTCGCCCGTCTCCAGGCGGACGAGCTTTTTCGAGGCGAGGTCGGCGATGAAGAGCCGAACGATGGGGATGTTGGCCCCCGACTTGGGATAGCTCATCAGCTCGAAGCGGGGCACGGGCCCGGTCTCATGGATGATGGGATACTTGGCAACCGGACTCTCGTCGAACTGCATGAAGGCGATCTTCTTCGAATCGGGCGACCACCAGAAGGCCTGGTACTGGTTGAGCTCCTCGGGATAGATCCAGTCGGGAAAGCCGTTGCGGAGGTCCTCCGTTCCGTCCGTGGTCAGGGCCGTCTCGTTGCCGTCCATGTCCTTGACGTAGAGGTTGTAGCCCCTCGTGAAGGCCCTGTACTTGAGATCGGGAGAGAGGACGTCGCTATAGGTCCGGCCGCGGACGCCGACGATGGTCCGCTCCGGCTCGAAGAAGATGAGCTTTGATGAGGCCAGGTCGTAGATGAAGACCTTGTTGAAGGCCTGGAACTGGATCTTCTTCCCTTCGTCGAGATACTGGAAGCGGTTGAAGAAGAGCGTGACCTCCTGCCGGCCCGTGGCGGCGTTGACCGCGGCCAAGAGCTTGGCGTCGTCGAAAAGAAGCGTTTTCTCGCCGCTGACGAGGTCGGCGCGCTAGAAGGTCCCGTCTTCGAAGGCGTACGAGCCCTTGCCGTCGGGCGTCCAGGCGAGACCGCCCGGGAAGCCGGCGCCGAAACGACCGCCTCCTCTGCGGCCTTCGCGCTGGAGCTTGTCGTAGAGCGCTTTCCCGATGGTCCTTTCCTGGGCGAAAGCCTGGCCGGCGAATAGCGCGGCGAGCACGAGGCCGGCGATCGCGGCCCGTTTTGCGTTCTTTCTCATGATGTCTCTCCTTGTTCTTGGGAAGTGTCTTTTTGCGGAGCGTCCATCCTGCGGACAGAGATGATCCGCACGGGGGGATCGAGCTGCTGGCCCTTGGCCGGCAGCCGGTGAATGGCCCTGACGACGTCCATCCCGCCGATGGCCCTGCCGAACGCGGCAAAGCCCTGCCCGTCGGGATTGCGCTTGCCGCCGAAGTCGAGCTCGGGCTGTTCGTTGACGCAGAAAAAGAAGCTCGAGGTGGCGCTCCCGGGTTCGGAGCGGGCCATAGAGATCGTGCCGTCGATATGCCTGATGCCGGTCATGGCCGTCGTTTCATGGGCGATCGGCGCGAACGACCTGCCGTCGGGCAGCATGCCGCCCTGGATGACCTCGATGCGGACGGCGTCGTCGGGCTGGTTGGCCAGGGTCACCGTCCGGTGGAACGTCGAGCCGTCGTAGAACCCGGCGTCCACGTAACGGAGGAAATTGGCCGCCGTGATGGGGGCCCGAACGAGATCGACCTCGACGACGATGTCGCCCTTCTCGGTCCGGACGAGGACCCGGGGATTGTCGGCCGCGGCGGCGCCAAGGCCGAAAGCCGTGAGGCCGACGAAGAGGGGGAACATTCTCACCGGCGCTTTTCTCCTCTCTTCAATCTTTTTTCATCACGCCCGTATCGGCGTCTTGAATAGGACACTTTAATAAAAGCCGCCATTGAATTCAACTCCCATCAAATCCTCTTGCGCGCCCATGGGCCTTTCGTTTATTGTGTCTGGTGGATCACAGGAGAGGAACGGAGAGCGCGCGACATGCCCCTGGCCGATGCCGAGCGGAAGGTCCTCGAGACCTTGGACAAGCTCGGGATCCTCTATATCCGCCACGAGCATCCGGCCGTGGCCACGGTCGAGGAGGCGGAAAAGCATTGGACCGACCTCAAGGGGACGCACTGCAAGAACCTCTTTCTGCGCAACTCCAAGGGAAACCGGCATTATCTCGTCATCGCACCCGTCACCCGGGGGATCGATTTCAAGCGGCTCAACGCCGCGCTGGGGGAGGACCGGCTGAGCTTCGCTTCGCCCGAACGGCTCAGGCGCTGGCTGGGCCTCGAACCCGGTTCCGTCTCGCCGTTCGGCCTGCTCAACGACGAGGCCCGGCACGTCCGGGTCGTCTGCGACCGATCGCTTCGGTCGAGTTCCGCCTTGGGCTTCCACCCCAACGTCAATACGGCCACCCTCGAGATAGGATTCCCCGATTTCGAAAGGTTCCTGGCGTCCTGCGGCAACAGCGTCCGCTGGCTGGAGCTGTAGTGAATAAGGAGGGCTTCATGGCCAAGAGCTTGCGTCCCAGGTCTCTTCTGACCCCCGCCCTTCTTGTCGGGGCGCTCGCGGCTTGGGCGGGTCCGCCCGTCCGGGTCCCGGAGCCCAAGATCGCTTTTGCTCCGTTCGAGTACGTCTGCCGGAGGGCCGGCGGCCCGATCAAAGTCGACGGCCGGCTGGACGAGGCCCTATGGACCGACGCCGATTGGACCGAAGTCTTCGGCGACATCGAGGGCCCGGCGAAGCCGGCGCCGCGCTACCGGACCAGGGTCCAGATGCTCTGGGACGATCTGTACTTCTACATCGGGGCCTACTTCGAGGAGCCCCACGTCTGGGCCACCCTGACGGAAAGGGATTCGATCATTTTCCAGGACAACGACTTCGAGGTCTTCATCGACCCCGACGGCGACACCCACGCTTATTACGAGCTGGAGATGAACGCCCTGAACACGGTCTGGGACCTCCTCTTAATCAAGCCCTATCGCGACGGCGGGCCGGCCGTCCACTCCTGGGACATCCAGGGGCTCAAGACCGGAGTCCGGATCATGGGCACGCTGAACGATCCCTCGGACACGGACAGGGCCTGGACCGCGGAGGTCGCCATTCCTTTCGCCGTCCTCAAGGAATGCATTCCGGGCAAGCCCGAGCGTCCGGCGGCCGGGGACCAGTGGAGGGTCAACTTCTCCAGGGTCGAGTATCGCCTCGACATCGAGAACGGAGTTTACGCCAAGGCCAGGGACGCCGGCACGGGCCAGCCCTTACCCGAGGACAATTGGACCTGGACGCCCCAAGGCCTCATCAATATCCATTATCCGGAGATGTGGGGCTACGTCCAGTTCTCGTCGAAAGCGCCAGGCAAGGGCAAGGAGAAGTTCGCCCGCCGGCCCGAAGAAAAGGTCAAGTGGGCCCTGCGCAAGATCTATTACGCCGAGTGGGCCCACGGCCAAGAGAAGCCAGGCTTCGGTGCCGACCTCGGCGCCTTGAGCCTCAAGGGCGAGAACGCCCTGCGGGTCAAGGGCTGGTCCTACCCGCCCACGATCCATGCGACGCCGAGCCTCTTCGAAGCGGCCTACATCGCGAGGTCCGGCGAAAGCTGGCACATCCGGCAAGACGGCCTTGTCTGGAAAGAGACGCCGCCCCAGCCGGCCGCCAAATGAGGGGAATGCCATGCGCAAGATCATGAGCTTGACCGCCCTTGTCCTTCTCTTTCTCGCCGGCCTCGGCGAAGCGTCCGCTGCGACCCTCCCCACGGCCAGGCCTGAGGATACGGGCATGTCCTCTAAGCATCTGGCCCTCCTGGATGAGATCGTCGGCGGCGCGGCCGCCCGGAAGGATTTTCCCGGGGCCGTCCTTCTCGTCGCCCGCAAGGGCAAGATCGTTTACCGGAAGGCGTTCGGTCTCTCCCAGCTCGTGCCCGAGCCCCGGCCGATCGCGGCCGATATGATCTTCGACCTGGCCTCCATCACCAAGCCCGTGGCCACGGCGACTTCGATCATGCTCCTCGTCGAACGCGGCAAGATCCGGCTGTGGGACCGGGTCAAGCTCTACGTCCCGGAATTCTCGACCTGGTGCGGCGAGAAAGGCATCGCGGGGGAGGAGGCCCGCCTCTACCACCTGCTGACCCACACGTCGGGGCTGCCGCCCTATACGGACGCCGAGGAGGCCGCGAAAAAGCTGGGCGGTCCCTGCACGACGGCCGACCTCGTGAGGCTCATCGCCGAGCTTCCCAAGGAATCTCCGGCCGGAACGAAATTCGTCTACAGCTGCCTCAACTTCATCACCCTGGCCCACATCGTCCATGAGGTCAGCGGGAAGACGATCGCGGAATTCAGCGAGGAGAATATCTTCAGGCCTTTGGGCATGGCCAGGACCTTCTTCAGGCCGCCGGAGGCCTTGATAGGCTCGTGTGTGCCCACCCAGGTCGTCGACGGGAAGCCCTTGCGCGGCGTCGTCCATGACCCCCTGGCCCGCCTGCAGGGCGGCATCTCAGGCAACGCCGGATTGTTCTCGACGGCGGATGACCTGGCCGTCTTCGCCCAGATGCTCCTCAACAGGGGAGAGGCGAACGGCGTCCGCATCCTCAGCCCGCTCAGCGTCGAGCGCATGACCGAGATCTATCCCAAGGTCGGCCAGGCCGGCCGGGGCCTGGGCTGGGACCTCGACTCGGATTATGCGACGGTCCGCGGCGACCTCTTCGGCCCCCGGTCATACGGCCACTCCGGTTATACCGGGACCTCGATCTGGATCGACCCGGAAACCGCGACCGCGATCGTTTTCCTGACCAACTGCGTCCACCCGGACGACAAGGGCAACGTCATCGCCCTGCGCAGCAAGGTGTCCAACGTCGTCGCCGCATCCATCCAGACAAAATAAAGGCTTTGACACGGCTCGGGCTCTATGCTAACGTGCGGGAAAGGTTCAAGGGGAATGCAGGTCCAGATCGAGCGTGAGATATACATCAGGGCCTCCCGTTCGTTCGCCGTTCTTTCGGAGGCCATCCAGACGTTCCGGGGCTACCTGGAGAGCCACGTCGCTCCCAACGCTCCCGAATATTACCGGGCCCGGAACCTCCTCAAGGAAGGGAAGGCCTTCTGCGACCAGACCCTCCAGGACGCCAAGAAGCTCCTCGGCCCGATCCCCATCTACGCGGTCAAGGATTTCGAGAAATGGCGCTCCCAGGTCCTCGTCGAGAACAAGATCGTCGTCCAAGGCCAGACCCTCGAGGAGCTGCGGCTCGAGCTCGAGGCCGACGATCTCATCAAGATCATCATGAAGCCCGGGGAGGTCGAGGCCTACCTTCAGGTCAACTACGAAGCTCAGAAGAGGGGTAAGAGAAAGCTGGCCAACATCAAGATCCGCATGGTCCTCGACAAGCTGGCCGGGCTGGCGGCCGAGGGCCAGGAGCTCCAAAAAACGGCGCAGCGCAAGCAGCAGGGCTTGCCGATCTGATCCCTTCCTTCAGCCGGGCCGATCCTACCCGCGGCGCCTCCGTCCTTAGAGAAGAACCGTCTTGACGATGTCGACGAGTCCGAGGGCGTATTCGATCTCGGTGAGCGGGATCTTTTTCGCCTGGGCGATCTTGGTGAAGCGGCCGTCCTTGTTGCTGTCCTTGGTCACGACGATGTAGTCGGCAAGAGGGGCCACGGTGTCGATCATCCGCTCGTTGTCGCTCCCGGCTGGGCCGCGCTTCGACTCGCCGCCGACGTGCACGGCCATGACGAAGATCTTCTTCTGCTTGCAGAGCTCGATGAGCTTCTTCAGACGGGCCTCCTCGCTTTCCAGGGTCAGGCCCGACGCGCCCATGCCCTTCAGGCTGGCGCCGATGGCGAAGATGACGGCCTTATAGGGGGTTCCCGCCGGGAACTTCTCGAAATCGGTCATGACCTCAATGTGGAAGCCGGGCCCCGACTCTCGGCCGCCCAACCCGGCCCCGTCGGCCAGCATCTCCGGCGTCGGGACGTCGCAGTAGTCGTAGGCGATGCCGGCCTCATCAAGGACGATGTTGAGGGTGGTGACGTCCGTGCTCTGCCCGGCCGAGGTCGTCAGCACGGGCAGCCCGGCCTTCGGGATCGTCTGCCCGGCGATGAGCAGGGACAGGCCGATGACCGCCCCGCCCGCCAGGCCCAAAGCGATATGCTTTTTCATGCTCGGTCTCCTTCCGCGGACGTCGCGCGCCCGCTACTTCTTTTCGGGCTCCATGAGGATGTCGAAAGCCCGGACGGCTTTCTTCCACCATTCCGGCGTCGCCGGCTTGGCGCGATCGTAGGTCCTCTTTTCCGTATCGTAGAGGTACAGCCGGTTGTACTTGACGAGGAGGTCGTCTCCGAGCTTCCACCAGGCGTCGACAACCGTTGTGGCGTTGTGGAGGGAGAAGCCGGTCAGGAATTTCGCGGCCTCGGCCGGCTTTTTCTTGTAGAGGGCCAGGGCCTGCTGGTCGATCTCCGGGATGCGGGCGATCACCTCGCCCTCGTACTTCGCCTGGGCGGCCTGGACGTCCTTGATGGCCTCGGAAAAGACGACCTGGACGTGGAAGTCCGTGTAATCGAAGGCCCAGCGCGCCGAATCCCGGCTGAAGGTCCAGTGATCGCCCACGGCGAAGGACCTCGGCAGCTCCGTCGCGCCGGCGTAGAAGGGCATGTAGCAGGCGGTGTCCTGCGAGCCGAAGGCGATCCAGACGATGCCGCCGATCGCGTCGGGATATCCGGCCCGGCACTGCGTGAGCGTGGTGTACTCCGCCCGGCCGTCGTCGATGACCCGCGGCGCCCGGCGGTTGAAATAGTTCGGGTTCTTGAAGGGGCCGCCCCTGATCCCTTGGACCGGGTCCCACGGCGTGCCGTAGCTCCGGTCCCGGGTCATGTTCATGACGTCCTGGACGGAGAGCTTCTTGTCCGGCTTGACGGAGAAGGGCAGGTCCATGTTCGGCGTCTCGGTCTTGTATTTCTGCGAGGGCGCGACGAGGTCGAAGAACCGCCACAGCCTCTGGATGCCGCCGTTCGTGCTCGCCGCGCTGCCCTCCTGCGGGGAGTAGGCCCGTTTCCAGTTGAACGACTTGCCGCCGGCCGGATCGTAGAAGCCCATCTCGACGGCGAGCGACACGGCGTTCGGCGAGGCCATGAAGAAGTCCCTGTTGGCCAGGTCGATCTCGCCGATGCGCGATTCGTTGGGGCAGACGGAGACGTGATCGTCGGGGACGCGCTGGGCCGCCCAGACCGCGCCGGGCTTGCCGCTCTCCGGGGTCCACAGCGGGCCGACGGGCATGATCTCGAAGATCCAGACCTCCTTCGGATCGGCGACGGCCAGCATCTCGCCGTCGTCATTGAAGCCGTAGCCGTATTTCTCGGCGAGGGAGCCCATGACCCGGATGGCCTCGCGGGCCGTCGCCGCCCTCTCCATGGCCAGGAAGGTCAGCATGGTCAGGTCGAGCTTGGCCCCGGGGGTCGGATTGACCATCCTGGGCTGGCAGCCGATGGTCGATTCGGCGATCGCCACCTGCTTGTCGTTCATGTAGCCGAACCCGCCGTGGTGGTAGGCGTACGTGTGCGGGACCTCAGGGATCTCGAGCCCCGAGAAGTCCTTCTTGTAGAGGTCCCACTTGAGGCCTTCCGACGGCGGCCAGGTCCGGTACTGGTTGACGCGGTAGATCTTCCGGGTCGAGCCGGGCTTGTGGTCGGCCGCCGGGACGTGACGCCAGGTCCAGTCGCAAATGCCGCAATCGCAGGTGTGCGTGGTCATGACCGACCCGTCGGTCGAAGCGTCCTTGCCGACCAGGATGACCGTGCAGCCCTCGCCGGCCAGGCCGAGGTTGTCGGGGCCGGCGATTGCCTGGTCCCGGGCG
>Ga0316628_100004590_pt1 | contig 10867 bp, 8 predicted proteins | sample OWC_Aug_M2_C1_D5_FD_207648 | JGI IMG/M metagenome (GOLD analysis project Ga0316628, IMG submission 207648) | Wetland soil microbial communities from Old Woman Creek delta, Ohio, United States - OWC_Aug_M2_C1_D5_C | ecosystem: Environmental > Terrestrial > Soil > Wetlands | place: USA: Ohio... | reverse complement strand
CGTGGCGTCGTCGGCGGCGGCGAACGGCATGGTGGCGGCGCTACACCCACGCATCGGGATCACTGCCAAGTTGCCTTACGAATTTCCGCCGGAAGTCGTGGTTGTCGCGCGAAGCGCGGAAGACCTGGCGGCGCTGCACCTCGGTGCGGGGTGGCAACCGATCAGACCGCGGGGCAGGACCTGGACGGACGACTATTCGGATATCCTGGGCGTTCTGCTGGCGCGTCTTGCGCAATAGCGGGAATTGCCGCCGCTTTCCATTTCGATATGGCGGACAGGGAGTCTAATTCGCAGCGTCCATGAGCGTTCATAGACGTCCACCATGTTACGAGTAATGCCTATAAAATAAGGTTTTCATCGATCATCCGTTTCGACAGATTTACCGTCATCTACCACAATCTAAGGGTCGATTATGGATAGGATCGCGGGCATGAAAGTTGGGAGGACACTTTGTCGGCTTAGCGCGCTTGCTGTCTCTCGCGCTCGAACCAAGGGGCTCTATCACGATGGCGGCGGGCTCTATCTGCAAGTGACGGCGAGTGGCGCGAGGAGCTGGATCTATCGCTACAGTCTGCATGGCCGTGCACGCGAGATGGGCCTCGGCTCGCTGCGCGATATCAGCCTCGCCTACGCGCGGATCAAAGTCGCAGAGTTCCGGCGGCAGAGAGCCGACGGGATCGACCCGATCGAGAAGCGACGCGCCGAGCACCATGGGGCGAAGCTGGAGGCTGCGAAGTCCATCACCTTCCAGGAATGCGCCGAGGCCTATATCGAGGCCAACAAATCCGGTTGGGGCAATCCCAAGCATGTGGCCCAGTGGTCCGCATCGCTTGAGAAGTATGCCTATCCCGTGTTCGGTACGCTTTCGGTCCAGGCGATCGATACGGCGCTGGTGATGAAGGTCCTGGAACCCATCTGGACGACCAAGACCGAGACGGCCAGCCGGGTGCGAGGACGGATCGAGTCGGTTCTCGATTGGGCCAGGGCCCGAGGTTATCGGGAGGGCGAGAATCCGGCCTGCTGGCGCGGCCATATCGAGAACCTGCTGCCGGCGCGGAGCCGGGTGCGAACGATCCAGCATCATCCGGCGCTGCCCTATGAGGAGATCGGTGCATTTGTGCGGTCGCTGGCCGGGCAAGAGGGGCTGGCGGCAAAGGCTCTGGAGTTCCTGATCCTGACGGCGGCCCGTACCGGCGAAGCGGTCGGGGCGCGCTGGGATGAGATCGATATGGACAAGGCCGTCTGGATCGTCCCGGCTCACCGTATCAAGGCAAGGCGTGAGCACCGGGTGCCGCTCTCCCCGCGCGCTATGGCGATCCTGAGGGATTTGAACAAAACCCGGCGTGGCGAGTTTGTGTTTGCAGTCAGTGATGGTCAGCGGCCGCTCAGCAACATGGCTCTCTTGTCGCTCCTGAAACGCATGGGACGGCACGATCTGACCACCCATGGATTCCGGAGCACGTTCCGGGACTGGGCGGCGGAGCGCACGAACTATCCGCGCGAGGTCGCGGAAATGGCTCTCGCTCATGCTGTCGGCGACAAGGTGGAGGCTGCCTATCGGCGCGGCGACCTGTTCCAGAAGCGCCGCCGGATAATGGACGACTGGGCCAGATATTGCGGCACCGTGAAGCCTGCCGCCCAGGTGATCGGGATCGGCGCGGCTCAAAGGGCAGCGAACCCGGGCAGCGCGGATAGCGGAGTTGAGAGCGACTTGGATAGCCAGGCCATAGCGGTGCAATAACGGGGCCGAAGCACACTGCGTAGCAGACCGATAGCTGCGGCCAAGCTGGCCGCAAGCACCCCTCCAACGCAGGGCTCAAGCCGCCACGAAGCTGCCGGAACAGCTGCGCGACGGGTAGAAAGCAGCCATGAACGCCGGAATAAAACCAGCGTGGACCGGCAGAAGACTGAGGGTGAACCGCCTATGAAATTGCCGTGAGCTGGTGGTCAGCTGGAATTTGGTCGAAGAGAGATTGAAGACGAGTTGAACACCGGTCGAAGACGGATTGAAGAAATTCTGAAGAGAAATCCGAAGAGCCGCGGCTAAAATCGGCTGAGCGGACGCCTGCAATACGCGACGCTATGGAGGGTACCTATTGATGGCCAAGAGGGCATCGGAAGGCTTCGAGGCGCACGGCCGCCCCGAGGATATTGCGAATTATCGCCGCCTCGTTGGGAGCAGGCGTGTCCGTGACGTGCTGGCTGCCCTGAAACGTCGAGGAATGGCCGAACGCGAAATCGAAATCCTCCTCCGGACCGTCGCCGGCATTCCACGCGACTGGAGAAATACAAACGAAGACACCCCGGAACGCCAAAGGCGCCGTGCCACTCTGGCGCGCAAACTGTCGCGCCTCGCGAAAGAAGTGGAAGAGGACCCGGAACTGTCAGGGCTGTGCTTCGGTCCAGGTCAGATCTCGTTCAATACGCCGCCTGAGGAACGCGTCGGTCTCACGACCCTGGCCGGCGCTATGCGCGAAGGCGCTGCACAGCTTGAGCCGGTCAAGATTCCGTTGCCGAGGCCCCGCGGGGACACCGGGCAGCTTTCAGCCGATAGAAAATCCAATCTTCAAAGTTACGCATTGCTGGCAATATTTGACCTCTTGGTCCCGCATTTCAGGCGGGCGCCCAACCTTGAGACCGAAACCCTCGCATCGGTGCTCCTAGCGAAGACGATCAAGCCCGGAACCCTAACTCAGCTCAGGAAGAGCACACGGCGCACCTATTTCCGCGACGAGAAGTGAGAATTTCGGCGGGAACAATCGAGAGAGTTCATTATTCGACGGACCAGGGATGCTCCTTCAGGATCTCCGTCGATACGTATACGGAGGGACCTGCATGTCGGCGCACGTCGAGCCCCAAGTTTACGACCTCGCAACATTCTGCAAGGCCTACAGCATCTCGCGCAGCTTCGCGTACCTTGAAATCAAAGCGGGACGGCTCAGGCCCTTCAAAGCCGGCCGCAAGACACTGATTTCCCGGGAAGCCGCTGAAGCGTGGCGACGCGGATTGGAAGGATCCAGAGCAAATTTTCCGGGCGCGCCCCTAGAGACAGCGCACGAGCAGCCCGCATAACGCCACACACTCTTCGCCGGGTCTATATGAGATTTATATGGAGGCGGCCCCACGACAGTGATCGAATCCATATGCCGGCAAGGTCATTCTCCGCACCGGTATTATGGAGACGGGTGATGTTCGATCTTGTCTATATCGGCGCCGGATTGGCGTTCTTTGCGGTTGCGGCGCTCTATGTTGCCGCTGTCGAGCGGCTGTGAGTCGCCCATGTCTCTCGATCTTTGGCTAGGCGCTGGCGTGACGTTGGGCATTCTGGCCTATCTCGTCTACGCGCTGATCCGCCCTGAGCGCTTCTGAGGCGCAATCCATGACAATCAATGGCTGGGTTCAAATTGCGCTTTATGCGCTGCTGGTGACCGCCTGCGTCAAACCGCTGGGCCTTTACATGGCCCGTGTGTTTGAAGGTAAGCGGACCCCTCTTTCGCCCGTTCTACGCCCCATAGAGCGGGCAATCTACGCGTTCTGCCGCGTGGACGAGACGGAAGAGCAGCACTGGACGACCTACACGATCGCCCTGCTGGTCTTCAGTGCCGCAGGCTTTCTAATTGTCTACGTACTCCAGCGAGCGCAGGCGCTCCTGCCGCTTAACCCCGAGGGATTGGCCGCGGTCTCTCCGGATTCCGCCTTCAACACCGCCCTGAGCTTCGTTACCAATACCAACTGGCAGGGCTATGGCGGCGAGACGATGATGAGCTATCTCACGCAGATGGCGGCACTGACCGTGCAGAACTTCGTTTCTGCCGCGGCCGGCATTGCGCTCGCGATCGCGCTGGTCCGCGGCTTCGCCCGCGCCTCGGCCAAAACGGTCGGGAATTTCTGGGTCGATCTCACGCGCGGCACGCTCTACGTGCTCCTTCCTATGTCGGTCGTGATGGCGCTGGTGCTGGTCTGGCTCGGCGTGCCGCAGAACCTCGATCCCTATACGCATGCGACGACATTGGAGGGCGCCAAGCAAGTGATCGCGCAGGGACCGGCCGCCTCGCAGATCGCCATCAAGCAGCTCGGCACCAATGGCGGCGGCTTTTTCAACGTCAATTCCGCCCATCCTTTCGAGAATCCGGGCGCCACCTCCAACCTGATTGAGATGTGGGCGATCCTCGCGATCAGCGCCGCGCTCACCTACACCTTCGGCGTGATGGTGAAGGACACCCGCCAGGGTTGGGCCATTTTCGCCGTGATGGGGCTTCTGTTCCTCGGCGGCGTCACAGCAACCTACTGGGCCGAGAGCCATGCCTCCTCTGCCATCGCCGCGGCACATGTCGACGCCAAGCCCGAGGCGCTCCAGACCGGCGGCAATATGGAGGGCAAAGAGGTTCGCTTCGGCATCGCCAATTCGGCGATCTGGGCTCTTGCGACCACGGACGCTTCGAACGGCTCCGTCATTGCCATGCACGACAGCTTCACGCCGCTCGGCGGGCTGATCACCATGCTCAATATCCAGCTCGGCGAGATCGTGTTCGGCGGCGTGGGTTCTGGTCTCTACGGCATGCTGCTCTTTGCGATCATCGCGGTATTCATCGCCGGACTGATGGTCGGGCGCACGCCGGAATATTTGGGCAAGAAGATCGAGGCGCGCGAGGTCAAGATGGCGATGCTGGCCATCCTGATCCTGCCGCTTTCCATTCTGGGCTTCACCGCGCTCGCCGTAGTGCTGCCGGCGGGGCTCTCTAGCCTCGCCAACGCTGGCCCGCACGGCTTCAGCGAAATCCTCTATGCTTTCACTTCAGCGACCGGCAACAACGGTAGCGCCTTCGCGGGCCTCAACGCGAATACGCCCTTCTACAATGCGACGATCGGCTTTGCGATGCTGATCGGTCGCTTCCTCTTCATCGTGCCGATGATGGCCGTTGCAGGCTCGCTGGCCGCCAAGAAGAGCGTGCCGGCCTCATCCGGCACCTTCCCGACCACCGGCCCGCTCTGGGTGGGGCTTCTGATCGGCGTGATCCTGATCGTTGGTGGTCTCACCTTCTTCCCCGCGCTTTCGCTCGGCCCCATCGCAGAGCACTTCGCGATGATCGCCGGCAAGCAATTCTGAGTGACGCATATGGAGCACAAACTGCGCAAACGCATGCCGGTGGCGACTCTGACGGCCCCGAAGATCTTGTGGCCTGCTGTCGGCGATGCCTTCCTCAAACTCGACCCGCGCAAGATGGCGCGCAATCCCGTGATGTTCACGGTCGAGATCGTGGCCGCGCTGACGACTATTCTCTTCATTCGGGATATCCTGGTGGGTGCGGTCGGCCTCGGCTTCTCCTTCCAGATCAATCTCTGGCTATGGTTTACGGTTCTGTTCGCAAACTTCGCCGAGGCGGTAGCCGAAGGCCGCGGCAAGGCGCAGGCCGCGACTCTGCGCAAGACCAAGGTCGAACTGAAAGCCAAGAAGCTCGCCAATCAGGAAATGCGGGTCTACCGCACCGTTTCGGCCTATGAGCTGGAGCGTGGCGATCTTGTGCTCGTGGAGGCGGGCGAACTGATCCCCTCAGACGGCGATGTGGTTGAGGGTGTAGCTTCCGTCGACGAATCCGCCATCACGGGCGAAAGCGCGCCCGTCATCCGCGAATCCGGCGGCGACCGCTCGGCAGTTACCGGTGGCACGCGCGTCCTGTCGGACTCCATCGTCGTGAAGATCACGGCCACGCGCGGCTCGACCTTCCTCGACCGCATGATAGCGCTTGTCGAAGGCGCCTCGCGCCAGAAGACTCCGAACGAGATTGCGCTCAACATCCTGCTCGCCGGTATGACGCTGATCTTTGTCTTCGCCGTGGCAACCATCCCGAGCTTCGCCGCCTATGCCGGCGGACATGTCAGCGTGTTGGTGCTAGTCGCCCTGTTTGTGACCCTGATCCCGACCACAATTGGCGCGCTCCTTTCGGCCATCGGCATTGCCGGCATGGACCGGCTGGTACACTTCAACGTGCTCGCCATGTCGGGACGCGCGGTCGAGGCGGCGGGCGACGTCGACACGCTACTGCTCGACAAGACCGGCACGATCACGCTCGGCAACCGCCAGGCTTCCGAGTTCATTCCGCTTCCTGGCGTCTCGGAGCACGATCTCGCCGATGCGGCGCAGATTGCCTCGCTTCCTGACGAGACGCCCGAAGGTCGCTCTATCGTTGTTCTGGCAAAGGAGAAATACGGCGTGGGCGAGCGGGAGAAGACGCCGCAAGGCGCGACCTTCATTCCGTTCTCGGCGCAGACCCGCATCAGCGGCATCGATCTCGGCACGAGCTCCATCCGCAAAGGCGCCGTCGATGCCGTGCTCAAGGCCACGCCGTCCGCCGATGAGTTCACGCGACGCGGCATCAACGCCATTGCCGAGCGCGTGGCCAAATCCGGCGGCACACCGCTCGTTGTCGTAAAGGACGGCCGACTGCTCGGCATCATCCATCTCAAGGACATCGTCAAGGGCGGTATTCATGAGCGCTTCTTGGCGCTACGCCAGATGGGCATCCGTACCGTTATGATCACCGGCGACAATCCCATGACGGCAGCCGCCATCGCCGCCGAATCTGGTGTCGACGATTTCCTCGCGCAGGCGACACCCGAGACCAAACTGGAGCTGATCCGCACCGAACAGGCCAAGGGCAAGCTCGTGGCGATGTGTGGCGACGGCACAAACGATGCGCCAGCCCTGGCCCAAGCCGATGTCGGTGTCGCCATGAACACCGGCACGATGGCTGCGCGCGAAGCCGGCAACATGGTCGATCTCGACAGCGATCCGACCAAGCTGATCGAGATCGTGGAAATCGGAAAGCAGCTGTTGATGACGCGGGGCGCGCTGACGACATTCTCGATAGCAAACGACGTCGCGAAGTATTTCGCGATCATCCCGGCGATCTTTCTCGCCTTCTATCCGCAGCTGGGCGCGCTCAACGTCATGGGGTTGGCGAGTCCCGAGAGCGCCATCCTCTCGGCCATAATATTCAATGCGCTGATCATCGTGGCGCTGATCCCGCTGGCCTTGCGAGGCGTGACCTATCGCCCGGCGATCGCAGCCAGTATTTTGCGCCGGAATCTTCTTGTCTATGGGCTCGGCGGGCTGATCGTGCCGTTCATCGGCATCAAGCTGATTGACATGGCCGTTTCTGCCGTCGGGCTTGCGTGAGGTGACGACCATGCTGAAGCAAATCTGGCCCGCAACCGCGATGATGATCGCAATGACGATCCTGACCGGTTTGATCTATCCCTTGGCGGTCACCGGTATTGCGCGGGCGTTCTTCCCCCATGAAGCCAGCGGCAGCCTGATCGAAGAGCATGGCAAGGTGATCGGTTCTGCGCTGATTGGCCAGCAATTCGCAGGCCCGCGCTATTTCCACGGCCGCCCTTCGGCGACGACGCCCACTTACAATGCGAGCGCATCCTCGGGTTCCAATCTTGGCCCGACGTCCAAGGTCCTGGCCGCGCGCGTCGAGGCTGACGCGGCCCGGCTCCATGCCGAAAACCCAAAGATGCCCGTGCCCGTCGATCTCGTCACCACGTCTGCCAGCGGGCTCGACCCGGATATCACGCCCGCCGCCGCTCTCTTCCAGGTGCCGCGCGTGGCCAAGGCTCGCGGTCTCCCGGAAGATACAGTACGCCGCCTCGTCCAGACCCACGTGACAGACCGCGTCCTAGGCGTGATCGGCGAAGCGCATGTGAACGTGCTCGAACTCAATCTGGCGCTGGACGCTCTGTCTCGGCGCTAGGGGGCGGATGTGCCAGATACGATTGCGGTTTAGAATGGATGGGATAGGCGAGACCCAGATACCATGACCGACGAGCGGCCAGCGCGCGAGACACGACCATCGCCCGAAGCGTTGCTGGCGTCGGCGAAGCAGGAAGGCCGTGGCCGGCTGAAGATCTTCCTCGGGGCGGCGCCCGGCGTCGGCAAGACCTATGAGATGCTGCAGCAGGGCCGCCAGCGGCGCCTTGAGGGTGCGGACGTCGTCATCGGTGTGGTGGAAACCCATGGCCGCATCGAAACCGACCTTCTGACCAAGAGCTTCGAGAGCATTCCCAAGAAGCGCATCTCCTACAAGGGGCGCGTGCTCGCGGAGATGGACATGGACGCCATCCTGCAGCGCAAGCCCGAGCTCGTGCTGGTGGACGAGCTGGCGCACACGAATGTTCCCAGTAGCCGCCATCCGAAACGCTATCTCGATGTCGAGGAACTGCTCGCGGCCGGCGTCGACGTCTATACCACGCTGAACGTGCAGCATCTGGAAAGCCTGAACGATGTGGTCGCCAAGATTACGCGAATCCGTGTCCGCGAGGTCGTCCCCGACTCGATTCTCGACCGGGCCGACGACATCGAGCTCGTGGATCTCACGCCCGAAGACCTGCTGCAGCGGCTCAAAGAGGGAAAAGTCTATGTACCCGAGACGGCCGAACGCGCTGCCCGGCACTACTTCCTTCCCGGCAATCTCGCGGCCCTGCGCGAACTGGCGCTTCGGCGCACGGCGCAGCGCGTCGACGCGCAGATGCTCAATTATATGCGCGCGCACGCCATCGAAGGCCCATGGGAGGCAAGCGAGCGGGTTCTGGTGTGCATCAACGAGCGGCCGAACGCCGTGGCGCTGGTGCGCTATGCGCGACGCCTGGCCGATCGCCTGCGTGCCGCCTGGTCGGCCATCTATATCGAGACCGGTCACAGCACACACCTGAATGAGACTGAACGTGACCGCATCGCGGAAGCGCTACGCGTCGCCGAGCGGTTGGGCGGAGAGGCAGTCACGCTTCCGGCAGCCGACGCCGCCGAGGGCATCGTCGATTATGCCCGTACGAACAATTTCACCCATATCGTGATTTCATCCCCGCGGCGACCGCGATTGATGGAGTTCTTCCGGGGCCCCTTCGCGCACGAGGTGATCCGCCGCGCCGACGACATCAGCGTGCATGTCGTTCCGCAAGATGGCGCCGAAGCTGGGGCCGAACCTGACATCCCTCCGCGAGCCAAACCGGCGCCGCCTTCATTCGACCTGCAGGTCTATGGCGGCAGCCTCGGTGTCGTCGTGCTGGCCCTAGTGATCGGGTTGTTTCTACGGCAATTCCTGGCGGTCACGGACATTTCGCTGGTGTTCCTCACCGCCATCCTCGTTAGCGCGGTCGCTTACGGGTTGTGGCCGTCGCTCTTCGCCTGCCTTGTGAGCGTCTTGGCCTACAATTTCTTCTTCTTTCCGCCGCTGTACACCTTCACGATCGCAGCACCCGAGAATGTCGTGGCGTTGTTCTTCTTCGCCGTCGTGGCCGTGATCGCGAGCAACCTGACCGCACGCGTGCGGTCGCAAGCGATGGCGGCGCGCGCCCGCGCGCGGATGACGGAAGACCTCTATCTGTTCAGTCGCAAACTCGCAGGCGTGGTCGATCTCGATGATCTGTTGTGGGCGACGGCCTATCAGATCGCGAGCATGCTGAACCTGCGTGTCGTTCTGCTGCTGCCCGATGGCGAAAACCTCACCGTCCGCAGCGGCTACCCACCGGAAGATACGCTCGACGAAGCCGATCTCGCTGCCGCAAAATGGGCCTGGGACCATACGAGCGCGGCCGGACGCGGCGCGGACACGCTGCCCGGCGCAAAGAGGCTGTTTCTTCCCCTGCGCACCGGCCGCGGCGCGGTCGGCATCGTCGGGCTCGACAGCGACAAGCCGGGCCCACTGCTATCCCCGGATCAGCGCCGGCTTCTCGATGCGCTCACCGATCAGGCGGGGCTGGCGATCGAACGCATCAACTTGGCCGAGGACATCGAACGCGCCCGGCTGGCAACGGAGACCGAGCGTTTGCGCTCGGCGCTGCTCACATCGATCTCGCATGACCTCCGTACGCCGCTCGCTTCCATCCTCGGCTCGGCGACGAGCCTTCGAAGCTATTGGAAGATGCTCGATGACTCCGCGCGTGGCGAGCTGGTCGAAACGGTCGAGAAGGAAGCCGAACGCCTCAACCGCTTCATCGCCAATCTGCTCGACATGACGCGGCTCGAATCCGGCGCGCTCAAGCCGCGGACCGAATTGGTCGATCTTTACGATATCGTGGGCAGCGCACTCCGACGCGCCGAAGATGTTCTGGCCGGTCACCGCGTTGAACTTGATATCGCGGCAGATCTGCCGCCGCTAAGCCTCGATCCCGTGCTGTTCGAGCAAGTGCTGTTCAATCTCCTCGACAACGCCGCGAAATATGCGCCCGCCAGCACGGCGATTAGGATCGAAGCCCAACGAAGCGGCCCGCTTGTCCAATTGAGGATTGTGGACCAGGGTCCCGGCATCCCGGCGGAAGATCTCGAGCGCGTGTTCGACAAGTTCTATCGTGTACAGGCTGCGGACCGGAAACGTGCTGGAACCGGCCTTGGGCTAGCCATCTGTCGCGGGTTCGTCGAAGCGATGGGCGGCTCGATCGCCGCCGCGAACCGGACCGGCGAGCCCGGCGCGGTCTTCGAGGTGACGCTGCCTGTGCCTGTCGAAGTGTCGGAGCGTCAGCCATGACTGACGGCCGGCGGCCATTGCGCATCCTGATCGTAGACGACGAGCCGGCGATCCGCCGCTTCCTGCGCACGAGCCTCGGCGCCGAGGGCTACGGCCTGCTAGAGGCGGAGAGCGGCGAGGATGCGCTCAAGCTTCTCGGCCGCAATGCCGCCGATCTCGTGGTGCTCGATCTTGGCCTGCCAGGCCTCGGCGGGTTGGAGGTGATCCGACGCCTCCGCGAAGAGGGATCGAGCGTGCCGATTGTCGTGCTTTCCAGCCGCACGGACGAGGCCGGCAAGGTCAAGGCTCTCGACATGGGCGCGGATGACTACGTTACCAAGCCATTCGGCATGGACGAATTG
>Ga0316628_100004589_pt1 | contig 10869 bp, 7 predicted proteins | sample OWC_Aug_M2_C1_D5_FD_207648 | JGI IMG/M metagenome (GOLD analysis project Ga0316628, IMG submission 207648) | Wetland soil microbial communities from Old Woman Creek delta, Ohio, United States - OWC_Aug_M2_C1_D5_C | ecosystem: Environmental > Terrestrial > Soil > Wetlands | place: USA: Ohio... | reverse complement strand
TGGCCGTCTCCGCCGGGGGCGCAGCCTTCCGCTTCGCGCTCCACACCACGCCCACTCCGCCCGCCGCGACGCCCACCACCGCGACCGCCGCCAGGAAGGGCCAGGTGCGCCGGGGTGTGGCCTCCGGGAGCGACGGGGGCACGGTGACCGCACCGGATCGAACCGGCTCCCGGGCCGAGGCACGGGTGCGCGGCCAGGAGGCGGTGGGGCCCGTCGGGCGCGGGGTGTGGGTCGGCTCCATCGGCTGCCCGAGCGCCGAATCCACCCCCATGGGTTGCCCGGTGTGAAAGCTGGAGAGCGGCCGGCCGGTGAGCTCGAGGACGAAGGCGCCGATGTCCTGCGGCCGCGCGGCCGGATCCTTCTGCAGCGCGCGCTCGACCGCCGACAGCACGTTCTCCGGGAGCGCGGGGGCGAGCTCGCGCAGGGGCGTGGGCTCTCCGTGGACCACCCGGTACACCACCTCCGCCAGCGAGCCGCCGGCGAAGGCGGGCTGGCCGCCCAGCATCTCGTAGACGATGGCGCCCAGCGCGAAGACGTCGGTGCGGCCGTCCACCGTGGTGTTCTTCCCGGTGGCCTGCTCGGGGGACATGTACTGGGGCGTCCCCATGAGGATGGCGTCCTGGGTGCGGAGCGACTGGCTGCCGCGGATCTTCGAGATGCCGAAGTCCAGCACCTTCACCCGGGTCGGCATGTCCTCCTCGGGCGCGCAGAGGAAGACGTTGTCCGGCTTGAGGTCGCGGTGGACGACGCCGGCGCGGTGCGCGGCCTGCAGCGCCGAGCCGATCTGCCGGGTGATGGCCAGCGCCTCGTCGAGCGGGAGGCGTCCGCTGACCAGCCGCGCGGCCAGCGTCTCGCCCTGCAGGTACTCGAGGACGATGTAAGGCTGCCCGGTGGGCAGGGTGTTGAAGTCGAGCACCTCGACGATGTTCGGGTGGCCGAGCCGGGAGGCGATCTCGGCCTCGCGCCGGAAGCGCTGGAGCATCTCCTCGCCGCCCGCAGCGGCGTCGAGCAGGACCTTCACCGCGACGTGCTTGCCGGGGAGGCGGAGGTGTTCCGCCGCCCACACCGCGCCCATCCCGCCGCGGCCGATGAGGCCCTCGATGCGGTAGGTCTCGCCCAGCACGGCACCCACGTCGAGCACGTCGCGGCCAGCGTCCATCGGCAGGGCTGGACTATACTCGTCCGCCGACCGTGACACTCCCGCCGGCGGCTGCCCTCGCCCTGCTGCTCCGTCTGTCCCTCGCGGCCGAGCCGGCCGCGGACCCTCTCGACGTCTCGGCCGTGCGCGACAAGCTGGTGGTCGTCGAGGACGGGCAGGGTCACTACCTCGCCGTCATCCCCTTCGGGGACAGCATCTGGGACCACCTCTACTGGTCGCAGGACGGCAAGGAGTTCTTCCAGCAGCGCGTGTTCGGAGGCGGGTCGAACGGGACCGAGTCGTTCGACCGGAGCTTCTGGGAGCCGCGGGTGCACAACCGGAGCGGGGCGAGCTTCGGGATGCACGACGGCACCTACAAGCTGTGGTGCGGTGAGAGGATCACCACCTTCAAGCCGGTCGAGCAGGGGAAGGCGACCGCGATGCTCGCCGCGGCGAGGTTCCACCCGCCGCGCTGGAAGTACCGGGCCTACGCGCTCGCCCGCGACGACTCCGGGACCTACTACTACGTCGACCGCCGCCGCGAGGAGGGGAGCATGGAGTTCCGCCTCTACTCGGGGCCACGTGGCTCGATGAAGCCCCTGAAGATGGTGAACGTGGTGAGCGACTCCGAGGGCGACATCTTCTCCACCCGGAGCGGCGAGCTGCGCCTGGTGCTGGACCGGAAGGAGAGCGCCTGGGTGCAGAAGGGCAAGCGCCAGCAGCTGAAGAGCCTGCCGGTGGAGGACAACGTGGCGCTCATCTACGCCGACCTGGGCGTCTACAGCGGCCAGCCGCTCGGCACGCCCTGCGACCTGCTCTAGCCGCTCACTCGAGATGCAGGTCGAAGGTGGGCGAGGCCACGGTGCGTCCGTCGGGCAGCACCGCGTCCACGTTCCACAGGAGCCCGCCCCCGGCGGCCCGCCGGGTCACCGCCTCGGGGAGCCGGAGCTCCCGGGCGGACAGTGCCAGGGCCTGGTGCACGACGGTCAGGTCCGGCGTCAGCACGGTGACGTTGTAGCTCGCCGCGCCGGGAACGTCGGACCAGCGCAGCACCGCGTCGCGCGCCGGCTGCACGCCCGGCGACTCCGCGCGCACCGTTGCCCCGGCGTTCCCGCGCTCCACCGGGGGTGGGCGGGGCGGCGGGGGCCGGAGCGTCAGCCAGAAGCCGACCGCAGCGGCGAGCGCGGGAAGGGCCAGTGGCAGGAGGGAACGCAGGGGTGGGCGGCGGCGGGGCGCGTCGCGCGGCGTCGGTGGATGCACGGGCGGCGGATCGTCCGCGGCCGGCTCCGTCGCCGCCTGCCGCACCTCGGCGAGGATGCGCCAGGCCTCGGCGCACTGCGCGCAGCGGGCCCCGTGGTCGACCAGCGCCTGCACCCGCTCCAAGGGGAGTTCCCCCGCGGTGGCGGCCCAGGAGTCGTCCGGGGGCGGGCAGTCGGTCCCGGCGGTGTCCGGAAGGGCGGAGCGAAAGCGTTGCTGGAGGTCGTCCGACGGCCGGGTCATGTCTCTCCCCCCTCGAGGCATTCACGGAGGTCCGCCAGCCCGCGATACACGAGGTTCTCGGCCTGCTTCTCGGTCCACCCGAGCGCGGTGGCGATCTCCACGGTGCGGAACCCTTGCAGATGCAAGGTGACGGCGGTGCGGCGTCGGTCCTGGAGCTCGCCGAGGCAGTCGAGGAGCTCCGAGCGCGCCTCCGGCCCGGGCGCCCCCCGTTCGCCGGCCGCCAGCTGCTCGGCCTGGCGCTGCTGCCGGCGGAACCGGCGAATCTCGTCGATGACCACCGTGTACGCGACTCTCCAGAGGTAAGACGCTCCTCGGGCGGCGGTTCCCTCACCGGCGGGTCGCTCCAGCAGGCGGACGAGGGCCATCTGCACCAGATCCTCGCGGTGGGCGGCGAGCGCGGGCGGGCAGTGCCGCTCCACGGCACGGATCAGGACCTCGCGGATCCGCTGGAGGCTGCCCGCGTCTGGACCCTGGGGGCCGTCGTCGCCCCCCCGCCTACGAGCCATTCAGCGCGTCCGAGGTAAGCACAGGGTTCCGGTTCGGGTAACCTCTGTGGGCGCGATGGGCTCGCGGTTTTTTTCAGCGATCGTCCGGGTTTTCGGACTGTGGGCGCTCTTGTTCCCCGGTCCAGATGCCTACGCGATTGCACATGCAACGGCCCGCGGCCAGATCGGCGAGTGCGAGGCGACGATCCGGCGCGCCCCCCGCGCGCTCGACGGGTACGTCTGCCTCTTCCGGTACCAGATGGACGATCGGCCCGAGGTCCTCCGGTTCCTCGACGCGCAGGTCCGCCTCGATCCGCGGAACCCCCGGCCCCACCTGTACGCGGGCATCGTCCGGACGCTCGCAGGAGAGGGCGTGGACGAGCGCGAGTGGCGGGTGGCGATCGACGGATTTCGCCGCGAGCACGAGGTCGCCGGTGAGATCTATGCCATCACCTCTCTCCTCTCGGCCCGCTGCATCGGTCGGCTGGTGTGCGACGACGAGGCGCACGCTCTGCTCCGGCGCTCCGGGCAGCTCGCCCGGGCCTCCGGCAGGCTGGATCTCCGGCAGGTGGTGGAGATCTGGACCCTGAAGATGGCCTTCGCGCTCGACGACATGGACGCGGCCGACGCGAGCGAGGAGCGGCTCCTGGCGCTCGGCAAGCCGGCGTCGGCCTGGGTGAACTCGGAGGCCCTCCAGGCCCGGGCTCACCTGGCGACGCTGGTGCTGGACCATGCGCGACAGCGGGCGCTCTATGCCGAGCTGTTCGAGGCGCTCGACCCGGATGACCCGCGGCGCCCCATGGCGCTCGGAGGGCTGGCCGCGGCGACGGTGCACCTGGCGCTGCAGCGGCTCGAGAGCCGCGAGAGCGCCGAGCGGCTGGTCCGGCAGGCCATCGCCGAGCAGGAGCGCGCTGGCCTCCCGCTCCTGTACCGGGACACGGGCTACCTGGCCTCGCGGATGCAGCTCGCGCTCCTGCTCGGCCCCACGGCGGAATCCTTCTCGCTGCTCCGAGCCACGCTCGCCGCTCACCTCGCCCGCGGCGCGTGGCGGACCCCGCTCTACCCGAGGCTGTCGCTGTCCGAGCTGCTCGCCACCGCCGAGCCACCGAGGCTCGAGGAGGCGACGCAGGTGGCCGAGGACGCTGTCGAGGGCGCGTTCCAGGTCGGGGGCGATTTCGAGCAGGCGCGGGCGCTCGTCCTCCGCTCGCGGATGCGGTTCCGGCGTGGGGAGCTCTCCCTCGGATGGGCCGACGGCCTCGCCGCGCTCGACCACGCCGAGCGCCTCCGGGACCACCAGCGCGCGATGGCCGTCCGGCTCCGGTATGCCGAGTCGCTCTCCTTCGCCTACAAGTCGCTCGCCGGGGCGCTCACCCGGTACCGCCCTCCCGGGGACCTCCCGTCGCTCGACGGCGCCTTCCAGGTGATGGAGCGGCTCCGGGCACGGGGGCTGATGGAGACGCTCCTCGCCGACGGCCGCGACCGCGAGCGGGTCCCGGTGCAGCCCCCCACGCTCGCCCAGGTCCGGGAAGAGCTCGGGCCCGGGGAGGCGCTGCTCTCCTTCCAGGTCTGGCGGCCCGAACCGACCATCGACGCTCCCTACCGGGAGGGGAGCTCGTGGGTGACGGTCATCACCCCGGAACGGGTGGATGCCTTCCCCGTCCCCGGCGCGGAGGTGCTGGAGCCGCAGATCCGCGCCTGGACCGGCCTGCTCGAGCGCCGGGACGGGTCCGACCGGGCAGCGGGGGCGAGGCTCCAGCAGGAGCTCCTCGGGCCGGCGCTCGGTGCCCTCCCCCCGAGCATCGGCCGGCTGATCATCGTCCCCGACGGGCCGCTGCACCGGCTCCCCTTCGACGCGCTGTCCACCGGCCCCGGCACCGCGTACCTCGCCGAGCGATTCGGGGTGTCGATCGCGCCCTCGGCGTCGCTGTGGCTGCGCTTCCGCGCGGCTCCCCCGTTGCCCCCCGGCAAGATCCTGGTCCTCGCGGACCCGGCCGACCCGTCGGCGCGCCTGGCGGTTCACCGCGACGCGGCCGGGGTGTTCGGCGCGCTGGTCCACGCGCGGCGCGAGGCCGAGGCCGCGCTGTCGGCGTTCCCGGTCGGGGGCGAGCTCCGGATCGGCCCGCCGGCCTCGGAGTCCTTCCTCAAGTCGGCGAGCCTGGACGGCGTCTCGCTGCTGCACCTCGCCACCCACGCCATCGCCGACGAGCGGGAGCCCGAGCACGCCGCGGTGGTGCTCGACCCCGGCAGCCCGGCGGAGGACGGCCGCCTCGAGCCGCGGGAGATCGCCCGGCTCCCCCTGGGCGGGAAGACCGTCGTCCTCGCCGGGTGCGAGACGTCGGCCGGAGCGGTCTACCGCGGCGAGGGGGTGATGAGCCTGGCGCGGGCGTTCTTCAGCGCGGGCGCCACGGCGGTGGTGGGGACGCTGGACCGGGTCCGGGACGACGAGGCCGGCCTGTTCTTCTCCGCGATGTACCGGACCCTCGGCCGTGGCGAGAGCGTCGGGGAGGCGGTGGTGGCGGCGAAGCGCGAGGCCATCCGTCAGGGGGCCCCACCGGCGGCGTGGGCGGAGGTGGTGCTCCTCGGGGACGCCGAGGCCCGTCCGCGGGCGAGAGAGACTCCGGCCACCCTTCCCGTGGTGCTCACGGGGGTGGTCCTGGCCTTCGCCGGGCTGGGGGCGGGCCGCTTTTGGCGACGAACCGCCCGGTCCAACTCACGGAGGTAGCCTCTCGACGCGATGAACCGGTGGTTCTTGCCAGCCATTGTCCCCCCGTCCGTGTGGGGGCTGGTCCTCGCGGTTGCGGGGGTGAGCAGTCCAGCCTGGGCGCAGCGCGTCCGTAGCGTGGCCGAGTGCGAGGCCCTCGTGCGGCGGGAGCCGCGCTCGCTGGACGGCTACGAGTGTCTCTTGCCGCATCGGTTCACACAAAGGGACGAGGTGCTCCGGGTTCTCGAGTCGCGGCTCCGGCGTGACCCGGAGGACCCGCGGCCCAGGCTCTACCGGGCGATCCTGCACCACCTCGCAGGGGACGCGGCGGACGAGCGCGAGTACGACCTGGCCGCGAAGGGGTTCGTCCGCGAGCACGACGTGATCGGAGAGGTCTACGCGCTGACCTCGCACGTGTCCGCCAGGTGCGTCTACCCGGCGACATGCGACGAGCAGGCACGCGCGCTGCTCGGGCGCGCCGGCGAGCTGGCGCGTGCCTCGGGAGAGCTCGTCCTGCTGCAGCGGTGGGAGATCTGGCGGATGAAGGTGGCCCTCGTCACGGAGAGCCTCGTGGCTGCGGAGGCGAGCGAGTCGAGGCTCATGGCGCTCGGGGAGCCGGCCTCCGCCTTCCTCAAGCTGGAGAGCCTCGAGCTCCGTGCGCACTTCGCCGCCAGGGTGCGGGACTACCACCGGGCGCGCGTGCTCTCCCGGGAGATGGTGGACAGCCTCGCGCCAGGCGATCCGCGACGGGCGCTGGCGCTCGGGGGTGTTGCCTCGGCGACGGTGCACCTCGCGCTGCAGGGGATCGAGAGCCGGGAGAACGCGGAGAGACTGGTCCGCGAGGCGCTGGAGCTGCAGGAACGGGCGGGGCTCGCTCTGTGGTACCCGCAGATTGGCTATCTCCCGGCGCGCATCCAACTCGCGCTGCTGCTCGGACCCACGCCCGAGTCCTTCCTCCTGCTCCGCTCGGCCCTCGCCGGGTACCGGGCCCGTGCCGGCTGGACCAACCCCGTCTGGGCCGAGCTGTCGCTGGCCGAGCTGCTGGCCACGGCGGACCCTCCCCAGCTGGAGGAGGCCCTCCGGGTGTCCGAGGAGGCAATCGAGGACGCGTCCGACGACGATCTCGGGAGCTTGGGAGGCCTGGTCCTGCGCTCGCGGATCCGCTTCCGGCTGGGTCAGTCTTCTGTGGCGCGGGCCGAGGGGCTCGCCGCCCTGGATCTGGCGGAGCAGCTCCGGGAAGGGGAGAGCGAGATCCCGATGCGGCTGCGCTACGCCGAGTCGCTCTCCTTCGCCTACCGGTCGCTGGCTGGGGATCTGGCGGCGTCCCGGGCTCCGGATGACGTCTCGGCGCTGGACGAGGCATTCCAGGTGATGGAGCGGCTCCGCGCCAGGGGATTGATGGAGACGCTGCTGGCGGAGGAGCGGAATGGCTCGGTCCGACCAGCCTCGGCTTCGGTTCGGCCCCCGACGCTCGCTCAGATCCAGGCCGAGCTGGATCCACGAGAGGCCCTGCTCTCCTTCCAGGTGTGGCGCCCGGAGCCGACCATGGCCGCGCCATTCCGGGAAGGAAGCTCATGGCTCACCCTGGTGACGTCCGATGGTGCCCGACTCTTCCGGGTTCCCAACGCCGACGTGCTCGAGCCGCAAGTCCGGGCCTGGACCGGCTTGCTGGTCCGCCGGGATGGCTCCGACCGCGCGGCGGGGGCCCGGCTGTACGACGAGCTCCTCGGCCCGGCGCTCGCCGTCCTGCCGCCCAGCGTCGAGCGGCTGGTCATCGTCCCGGACGGGCCGCTGCACCGGCTCCCCTTCGATGCGCTGTCGGCCGGCCGGGGCACGCCGTACCTCGCCGAACGGTTCGGGGTGTCGATCTCGCCCTCGGCGTCGCTGTGGCTGCGATTCCGCGCGGCTCCCCGGTTACCTCCCGGCAAGGTCCTGGTCCTCGCGGACCCGGCGGACCCGTCGGCGCGCCGAGCGGTTCGCGGCGACGCGACCGAGGTCATGGGTGCGTTGGTGAATGCCCGGCACGAGGCCGAGGTGGCGCTGTCGGCCTTCCCCGCTGGCAGCGAGCTCCGCACCGGCCCGCCGGCCTCGGAAGCGTTCCTCAAGTCGGCGAGCCTGGACGGCTTCTCGCTGTTGCACCTCGCCACACACGCCATCGCCGACGAACGGGACCCCGAGCATGCGGCGGTGGTGCTGGCGCCGGGCGGCCCGGCGGAGGACGGACGGCTCGAGCCGCGGGAGATTGCCCGGCTGCCGCTGGGGGGCAGGACGGTGGTCCTCGCCGGGTGCGAGACGTCCGCCGGACCGGTGTTTCGGGGGGAGGGGGTGATGAGCCTGGCCCGCGCCTTCTTCAGCGCAGGGGCCACGGCGGTGGTGGGCACGCTGGACCGGGCGCGGGACGACGACGCAGGCCTGTTCTTCGCTTCGATGTACCGGGCCCTGGGACGGGGGGTGACCATCGGCGAGGCGGTGGTGGCGGCGAAGCGTGAGCGCATCCAGGAAGGGGCCCCCCCTGCGGCCTGGGCGGGGGTGGTTCTGCTCGGGGATGCCCAGGCCCGGCCGCGGGCGAGGGAGGCTCCGGCCACCGTTCCCCTGGTGCTCACGGGGGTCGTCCTGGCCTTCGCCGGGCTGGGCGCAGGCCGGTGGTTGCGACGTCAACGGGGTGGGTGAGGAAAAACCGGGCGGTCGAGCGTTGATGCGGGACGAGGGGACGTGGCGTCGCTTCCGCCGGCCCGAGGGAGGGCTCCCGGGGGGGAGAAAGCGACGCCACGTTCTCCACCCCAGCCCCTCGTGGGTTGAAGTCCAGACGGCACGGCCTTAAAGGTCGGGCATGTCCGTGAACATCCAGCTGGAGTGGACCCCCAACCCGAGCACCCTCAAGTACGTGGTGGACCGCACCCTGGTGCCGCGCGGGGCGATGAACTTCACCAGCCCCGAGGCAGCGTCCGCCCGTTCCCCGCTGGCCTCGAAGCTCATGGGCATCGAGGGCGTGCGGGGGGTGATGCTCGGCAGCAACTTCGTCACCGTCACCAAGGGCGAGGCAGGCGAGTGGGACGTGCTCAACGACGCGGTGATGGCCACGCTGGACGCCCACCTGGGAGCGAACGAGCCGGTCATCGCCCCGGGAGCCGTCGACGAGCTGGGCACGCAGGCGAGCGGCACCGAGGTGGAGGAGCGGATCCGGCAGATCCTGGACCTCGAGATTCGCCCCGCGGTGATGCAGGACGGCGGTGACATCACCCTCGACCGGTTCGAGAACGGGGTGGCCTACCTCCACATGCGAGGGTCGTGCGCCGGCTGCCCCTCGTCCACCATGACCCTGAAGATGGGCATCGAGAACCGCCTCCGCGAGGTGGTTCCCGAGGTGGTCGAGGTCGTCCCGGTCTAGCTCTGAGACAGAAGATCAAAGCGGCCGAGGTCCGGCGCGAGCTCCTCCCCGAGCAGTCGCCCGAGCTGCTGCACGAGCTGCATCTGCTCACCCGCGGCGGGGATCTGAACGCGGACGCGCTCCGCAAGCTGAAGCAGGTGAACCACCTGGTGGGGCTGCTCCGGCCGGCGCTGGAGGACGTGTTCGCCCGGTTCGGCCAGCCGCTGGTCGTCGACGCCGGGAGCGGGAACGCCTACCTGGGCTTCGTGCTGTACGAGCTGTTCTTCAAGGGGCAGGACAAGGGGGAGCTCCTCTCCATCGAGGCGAGGGCCGAGCTGACGGCCCGGAGCGAGGAGCGGGCCCGGCGGCTCGGGTTCTCGCGGATGCGGTTCGTGACCGCGCCGCTGGCCTCGGCGCCGTGGCCGGAGCGGTTCCACCTGCTGACCGCGCTCCACGCCTGCGACACGGCGACCGACGACGCCCTGGCCGCGGCCATCCGCCACGGGGTGGACCACGTGGCCGTGGTGCCCTGCTGCCAGGCGGAGGTGGCCCGGCAGCTGCGGGAGAAGGCTCCTCCCTCGCCGGCGCTGGCGGCGCTGGCCGGCCATCCCTGGCACCGGCGGGAGTTCGGCTCGCACCTGACCAACGTCATCCGGGCGCTGGTGCTCGAGGCGCACGGGTACTCGGTGACCGTGACCGAGCTGACCGGCTGGGAGCACTCGCTGAAGAACGAGCTCATCCTCGGGCGGAAGATCCGGGGCGAGTGGCGGGACGCGCGGAGGCGGCTCGAGGCGGTGCTGGCGGACACCGGCGTTCGCCCGGCGCTGGTGCGGGCCCTGGAGACGCCATGATGGTCTCCGCTCGGTCGTGGGTGCCTGTTCGGAGGTGTTTGACACCTCCCCGGGGGGCGTCACTCGGCTCTCGGCGCCGACGCCCTGTTCGGAGGTGTTTGACACCTCCCCGGGGGGCGTCACTCGGCTCTCGGCGCCGACGCCCTGTTGTTCGGAGGTGTTTGACACCTCCCCGGGGGGCGTCACTCGGCTCTCGGCGCCGACGCGCGGCGCGCCGGGTTCCCGCCGGTGCCTCGACTACCCGTATGCCTCGCGCTTGATGCGAGCCGGGGTGAAGCCGACCGCTTGCAGGTTTGCCACTGTGGACTCGAGGAAGCGCGGCGTGGGCGCGGTGCCCTGCTCGAGCGCCTTCTTCCGGTCCCAGGAGGCGATGGCCGGGCCGCACAGGTAGGCGATGGCCGTGCCGGTGTCCGGCACGAGCTCGCGGAGGAGCTCCGCGGTGACCCGGCCCTGGCGCACGCCCGCGGGGAGCCCGCTGGTGTCGCTCTGGCGGGTGAGCGTGTGGACCAGGGTCAGCCGCCGGGGGAACTCGGCGGCGAGTCGTGCCAGCCCCTCGCGGAAGATGATGTCGGCCCAGGTCTTGTTGGTGTCGATGAAGGTGTGGCGCAGGCCGGGATGGTTGCGGAGCGCGTCCTTGAGGATGCTGTAGTTGGGGACGACGCCGGAGCCGGCCACGAGGTGGACGATGTGGTCGGTGCGCCGCTCGACGTCCGGGGGAAGGATGTAAGGGCCGGTGAAGCCCACGACCGGAAAGCGTGCGCCACGAGGAATTCCGTGGACCAGGAGCGGCGAGAGGAGTGGAGCGTGGAGGTCACCGGGACGGTAGG
>Ga0316628_100004588_pt1 | contig 10872 bp, 3 predicted proteins | sample OWC_Aug_M2_C1_D5_FD_207648 | JGI IMG/M metagenome (GOLD analysis project Ga0316628, IMG submission 207648) | Wetland soil microbial communities from Old Woman Creek delta, Ohio, United States - OWC_Aug_M2_C1_D5_C | ecosystem: Environmental > Terrestrial > Soil > Wetlands | place: USA: Ohio... | reverse complement strand
CGCGGATGGCGGCGCCGGTGCCGGCGGCGGGGCGGCCGTGCCCTCGGCCCCGACGGGCATGTCCTCCCATTCGCCAGGGGCCATGATGCGCTGCGGGGCGCCGGGCATGCCGGCCTCCGGGACGGGCTGCCTGCGGGCCGCCACGGCCGAGGTGGGCGCCATGTCCTCGTACATGAGGAGCCCCTGGGGCGCGGGCCTCGCGGGCTCTGTCTCCTCGTAGGCCTTCATCGGGTCCACGAACGGCTTCGGGCCGACCCCGGTCGCGATAGTCTCGTACGAGACCGGCCTGTCCAGCTCGACCCGGTGGCACATGACCTCCATCCGGTCGCCCAGCATCGCCGTCCGGAACTCCATCCACAGGAACGCCGCGCCCAAGGCGGTGGCGACCAGGACGATGCCGACGAAGGTCAGGTTGAAGTTGGCGATGAAGACGATGAGCCACAGCACCCAGATGAAGAGCGCCACGAGGATGAACACCATGAGCACGGTGTTCTTGCGCCTCCTCGCGATCTTGCAGTAGGAGCGCTCCATCTTGCGGTCGAGCAGGAAGTTCGCGTGCTTCTCGTCGACCCTGCCGCAGATGCTTCCTTCCTTCGTCCGCAGGGGGTGGAACCCGAGCCAACCGCCGCATACGATGCAGCGAGAGGTACCCCTATCCTTTGGCTGGGCCATGCTTCGCACCCCCGGAGGCTCAGAGGCGCTATCTTGCTGGGGGATATATAACCGTTGGGTCGTGGGGCACCCCGCCCACCAGGAGGGGGGCTACGGTCCCTGGCGCCGCCTCACGCGAGGGGCCCGATGGGCGTCCGTCAGGGGCGGCCTCGGCACCGTCCTCGTGGCCTTGCGGGCGCCGGGCACCTCCCTCGGCGCGCGGCGGGCGTCCCTCATCATTCGCACGAACACGAGCATCATGAGCAGGAACGCCATGCCTATCGCCGCGCTGGCGATCAACCTCCAGGGACCCTCCTCCCCCTCCGGGGGCGGGCCGGGCATGGCCCTGTAGACGGTTATCGTCGCGTTCGCGACGTTGCCGAAACCATCCTCCGCCTCGACCAGGATGTCGTTGACCCCCTCGCGGAGGGGGGCCCTTATTGAGAACGTCCCGCCCGTGCCCGTGCGCACCGCGGTGCCGTTTATTGTGACGAGCGCTCCCGGCTCGGTGACCCCCCATATCAACACCGACACCTGGTCCGTCCGGGAGTACCTGTCCGGCCCCTTGATGCTGATCGCCGGCGGCACCACGTCGCGGTCGACGACGAACAGGATGACGGTGGCCCTCCTGCCCGCCAGGTCGGTCACGTTGACCACTACCTCGTTCCTGCCCCCCCAGAGGTCCAGCTCGACGACGACCTCGCCGGGCCCGGCCTCCTGCGGGAGCATGCCCGTGATGCGGAGGAGGCACCGCTGGTCGAGCTGGATCATGAGGTTGGCGGTCGGCTCGCCGGTGACGACCCCGCCCTTGCCGTCCTTCACGACCGCGTTGCCCACGACCATCGTCGCATGTACGGTCGGGGCCGGCCTCTCCAGGAGGATCCTCGTGACGGCCGTCGCATGGTTCCCGGCCGCGTCGGTGGCCGACACGGCGATGTCGTTCCACCCTTCGTCGAGCTCAAGCCATGCGGACCAGGAATCCCCGCCACTGGTCGCCCGGATCCCGTTTACCGAGACGGTGACCGGGCCGAGCTCGTGCACGGACCCGGAGACGAGGACGGGCGTCTCGGTCTCGGGGGCGTCGGTGGAGCGGTCCTCTACCTCCAGGACGGGCGGGGTGCGGTCGACGTGGACCCGGAGCTCCACGGTGCACGAGTTGAGGGCGAGGTCGATGACGACGATCCGGACGTCGAGCGTCCCCTCCTCCGCGGGGAGCTCGACGGCGAAGGCGGTCGCCGCCCGTACCGCCGGGACGCCGTTGACCGTCACGTTGGCCGTCACCTCCGTCCATCCGCTCACCATGACCTTCGCCGACGAGAGCCACGAGCCGTCCACCGGCTGCTCGACGACGACCGTGGGGGGTTGGGAGTCGTAGACGATGACGTAGACCATCGCGAACGAGTTGCCCGCGCTGTCGATCGCCATCAGGCGGAGCTCGTTCGAGCCCTCCGTGAGCTGGTACCAGCGTTCGAAGTAGCCGAACGCGTCGACCTCGATCTCCGTGGTGCCGATGTAGGCCCTCGCGCCAGCCTCCGTCCTCGCGACGAGCCGGACCGTCCCGTAGTTGACCCAGGGAGGGGGCAGGATGACGCGTATCACCGGGGTCGAGGTGTCCGTCGTGATGTTGGTGACGGTGAGCGTCCTCGAGTTGCCGGCCCTGTCCGTGATGCGGACGTCGAGCGTGTGCGACCCGTCCGGGAGCGATCTCATCGTGAGGTTCCACAAGTTGTCCGTGGTGACGTCCGCGAGCGCCCACGGGCCGGCGTCGAACCGGACCTCGATGCTGCCCATCCCCGCCCCGAACTCCATGTAGTCGCCGACCACGCTCACCGCGTTCCCGCCCACGAGGACGCCCGGGAGGGGATTGAGGACCCCGACGATCGGCGTGAAGTCGTCGACGAGGACTATCTCCAACGGCAGGGTGCTGAAGGGGTCCAGGGGGAGGCTGAGGAAGGAGACGTTGACCTGGCAGTACAGGGCCTTGACGGTCCTCGACAGGCACACGAAGTCATCGGTCATCCACCATGTCGTGACCTCGGCCTTAGGACTGCCGCCCCAGGTGAAGCTCCCCAACACCAGGTCCGTCCCCCCAATGAACCACATCGCGGAGTGCTCGACCGGGGAGCCGTCCTGCCATGTGACGTTGGCGACGCTCACCTCCCTGAGCTCCTTGACCTCCGTCCCCTCGCCCACGCCCTCGCCCGTATAGGAGTGCGAGCACCTTCGTATGGTGATGCGCCCCCCGTTCATCGCGCAGAAGTCGCCCCCCTCGGCGACGATGGTCGAGTCCGATATGTCGAGCCCGACGCCATCGCAGACCACGCCCTTGCCTTGGGAATCGATGAGGAACCCGGAGATGGCGACGCGCTGCCCATAGCCCCTCACCACGAGTTGGCCGGACAGGGTCTCGCACGTCAGCCGCGGTGCCTTCTCGCCACCCATCTCTATCGCCAATGCGATGGCCGACCCCTCGATGTCCCAGATGTTCCCCCTCATGATCAGCGCCGACCCGGCGGCGTGGATGAGGGCGCCGTTGCCGCACCCCGTCGCCACGTTGTCCTCAAGTGTGAGGGCGCCAAAGTCGGTGAACCTGTTGGCGTCGACCGGGTGGGAGACGTTGACGAACCTGCACCTCCTGACCAGCGCCCAGGTGTAGTCGTCCGACTCCCCTGGGCCCTCCAGCCTCAGTGCGTACCCGTAGGGGCCGTGGCTGTCGAACGTCGTGTCCTCGACGAGCACGCTCGTGCTCCCCTCGCTCCACCATTCCACCCCGAACCCCCAGAAGTCCTCGAAGAGGCACTGCGTCACCACCAGGTCCGACGTGCTCATGAGGAGCCTATTCCCGTCGCTGAGCGTGCAGAGCTGGAGGACGAGCTTGCCGCCCGTGCTCCGGATGCCCAGACCGGTGGAGGCGTCCCCGAGCCTCGAGAGGTGGCATTTGTAGAGATAGCCACCGCCACCGATGGCGATCGCGAGCGGGACCGTGGCGCCGCGGATGGTGCTGTCCACGGCCGTGAGCCAGGAGCCGGAGTCGAGGGTCAGCCCCGTGCACCCTGGGGTGCTGTCGATGACGAGCTCGGCGCGGTCAAGGGTGAGCTTGGCCGCCGTGACGGACACCGTGCCGTTCACCCACCACGTGCCGTTGCTCAGGGTGGTGTCGGCCGTGATGTTCCACGCGCCATCGCAGTACGTCGTGGAGGCGCCCGCATCATGGGCGAGCAGCGCGATGGTCACCACGCATGAAGAGATGGCGACGAGCACGAGGACGCGATGCAACCCCTTCACGGTGATATCATCCGAGATGCGGGTATTTAAAGATTCTTGAACGGTGCTGGATATCGGGACCGACGGCCCCGGCATCGGCTCACCGCCCGCGGCGGACCTTCACGCCCACGCCTCGTGGGGCCTCGGGGGCCTCGGGGGCCTCGGATGGCTCGGCGGGTCCCTGCCCCGTCGGGCCTTCTCCCTTGGGGGAGGGTCGTCCACGCGTGCGTGCGAGCATCACGACCAGGACCGCCAGGACCCCGACCAAGAGGCCGGTCATGAGGGTCAGCCCGACCCCTCGTCGTCCCTGCGGGGTGGTGGCGTTCTCCAGCCGTTCCACTGCGATGCTCATGTTCGCCGCGTTGCCGAACCGGTCCTTCGCCAAGACGGAGATGGTGTTCTCCCCCATCTCCAACCGCACGCGCGTCCTGAACCCCCCCGCCGCGTCCACCACGACGGGCTCGCCGTCGACCGTGAGCGATGCACCGGGCTCGGTCCCGCCCACCACGTCGATCACGGCCTCGACCGTCCGTGCCCCGTCCTTGGGCGAGGTCACGAGGAGCTCGGGGGGGACGACGTCCCGCACGATCTCGAACGCGACGCCCCTAGCGCCGTTGCCCGCCAGGTCCGTGAAGTTGACCGTGATGACGTTCCTGCCCGGGGACAGGCGCGCGTCGACCTCCGAATCCCCCACGGGCACCTCGACGTCGGGCATGCCCGTCACCCGGACGACGCCCCACTCGTCGACCTTGACGAGCACCCTCACGGCCCCCTGCCCCGTGACGAACGTGCCGGCCAGGCCTGGGAGCACGACCTGCCCGGGGGCGATCACGGCCTCGAGCGTGGGCGATGTCGTGTCCAGCTGGACCTTGAACGTCCTGCTCGCCCTGTTGCCCGCGGCGTCCTCCGCGGTGACCGCCACGACGTTCCATCCCTCGGCCAGCTCGATGCTCGATTGCCACACGCCGCCCTGGAGCCCGATGGGCTCACCCTGTAGCGTGAGGGCGACCTCGCCCACGTCGCTGACCGTGCCGACCACGAGGATGCGCGGTGACGCCGTCACGAGGCCGTCCGCAGGGGAGGCGACGCCGATGGCCGGCGGGGTCTGGTCGATGTTCACAACGACGCACGTCGTGTTGATGTTCATGGCCTGGTCGACCGCGGTTATGTCGATGGAGAACGGTCCCTCGGTGCCGTTGACGACAGCGAGGAAGAAGAAGTCGCCGACCGAGGCCTGTGCGCCGTTGACCGTCACGCGGGCGACCTCGTCGGTCCGGCCCCTCACGACGACGCTAGTCGACCATGTCCACGAGCCGTCAAGGGGGAGCTCGACGACTATCCCCGGCGGCACCGTGTCGAGCGTGACCCAGTAGACCGTGCCGTTGGCGTTGCCGACCTCGTCGGTCGAGTCGATCCGGAACTCGTTCAGCCCTTCCTGGAGGCCGGTCCAGACCTTGAAGACGCCGTTGGTGTCCACGCTCGCGACCTTGCCGTTCACCGTCACGCGCGCGCCGGCCTCGGTCCACCCCACGAGCATGGTGGGCGAGTGTTGGGTGTACGGGCCGGGCTGGAGTATCTCGATGGGAGGGGGGGTCGCGTCCATCACGAGGCCGGGCACGGCGCAGGACGCCGTGTTGCCCGCCCTGTCGGTCGCCCTCGCCTCTATGCCGTGCATGCCGTTGGGCACCTCGTCCAGGATTGTGCTCCATTCCCAGCCCGTCATGACCATTGCGGGCGCCCATCCGCCTCCGTCGAGGCTGACCTCGATCGTGCCCATGCCCACGCCGCGGTCCGAGAAGCCGCCGCTCACCACGATGACGCCCCGCCCGAGCCACTCGTCATGGTGGGGGCTAGAGATGGAGATGGAGGGAACGAAACGGTCGTATATGATTACGTGCGAGAACGCAGCCTGTCGGATAGGGATGAAGTCCCCGAAGAACGGGAGGCCGTCCTGCATGAGGTAGGCCCTCGCCTCCACCAGCTCGGACTCCGACTGGAGGGTGACGCGCCAGATGATGAGCTCCAGGGCCCTGGGCGCAGGGAGATCGAAGACCCCCACGACATGGCCGGTGGAGTTATAGAGGCACACCGAGCCCGAGGTGATGGGGGTGCCCTCCTGCCAGGAGACCGATTTGACGAGGAGGTCGGCGTACTCCACTATCTCGCCCCGGTCGGACAGTACCTGCCCTTCCCGGTCGCTCGTGCAGTTCCTCAGGTGGACCCATCCATAGCCGTCGAACCGGACGTCCAGGGACCCCGCCTGGATGACGGAATCGTTGACGGTCAGGTACACGTCGGTGCAGTCGATACCGATGGCCCCGCAATCGACGTCGAGACCCACCATCGCCACGGCATGTCCCATCCCGTAGATACGGAGGCCCGCGCCGTCGCCCAGGAGCCTGTCGCGCTCGACGGCGGGGGCCGCGTAGGGTTGCAGTTCCATGGTCATCGCGGCGCCGTCAGCGTCGCAGCACCACGTGTTCGAACGGAAGGTGATGGAGGAGCTGTCTTCATAGAGCATGATTCCGTCCCTGCATCCGGACGCGACGTTGCCCTCGATGAGGATGCGCGCTCCCGCAAGGAAGGAGGAGACCCAAAGCGCCATCCCGCAGTCGGTGAACGTGCAGTTCCTGACTGTGATGTCAACGCCGTCATTTCCCTGGGCGCCCCGGCCGCTGAGGCCGATGCCCGTCACGGGGATGCCGCCCTCCACCGCCGTGTCCTCGATGAGCACCGTCCAGTTGAGGGTCGCCTGGGGGTTTATCCACCACCGCACGGCGCATTGGGTGAAATTCGAGAGGCGGCATCCCCTCATCGTCAGCCCGGAGCAGGTGTAGATGAGGGTCACACCGTTCTCGACGAGGCACCGCTCCATCGTGACCGAGCCGCGGTCGACCCGGATGCTATCCTCCCTGTCGTTCCTCGGGGGGTTCGTAAGGGTACAGCCCAGGAACGTCGCCTCCCCGAACATGATTATCTCGACCCCGACGGAGCCGCCCCGGATCACGCTGTCGTTGGCATGGAGGGAGGCGTGTGCGTCCACGATGAGCGAGTTGTACGCCCGCGAGTCGTTCACGACGAGCTCGGCGTGGTCGAGATGGAGGGCGCCCGCCTCGACCTCGACGCAGCCATCGACCCACCAGGTGCCGTTGCTCAGGGTGGTGTCCTGGTCGATGGTCCAATTGCCGTCGATGTGGGTCGTGCCCGCCTCCGACCCGTCCTGCAGCAAGGCCACTGCCGACACGCATGCTAGGAGCGCGATAGGCAGCAGGAGGGCCCTTGACCCCTTCACGCTGATATCATCCGATATGGCCGCATAAATAGGTTATCGAACAACCGTCGAACCGTCGGAGGTCGCTGGGCCCCGGGGCTCACCGCCCGCGGCGGACCCTCACGCCAATGCCACCTGGCATCCCTGCGGTTCCTCCGGGGGGCGCGTCCCCGCCGCCCCGCGGCACGGCCGGCCGCTTCCTCCCGCGGGTCCGCGCCAAGAGGACCACGAGGACGGCCAGCACCCCCACGACAAGGCCGGCCGCGAGGGAGAGGCCGGCCCCCTGCCGCTCCTGGGGGGCCGATGGGGCCTCCATCCGTTCGACCCTGACGGTCAGGTTCGCGGCATTCCCCCACCGGTCAGTGGCGGTGAGGGAGATGGTGCTCTCCCCCATGTCCAGATGCACGTGCGCACTGAACCTCCCGGTCTGGTTCACCTCGACCGGTTCCCCGTTGACCGTGAGCGATGCGCCAGGCTCGGTCTCGCCCACGATGCCCATTGTGGCGTCGGTCGTCCTCGAGCCATCCTTGGGAGAGGTCAAGTGCAGCTCGGGGGGGACGACGTCGAGCACTATGGCGATGCGCGCTCCCTCAGCGACGTTGCCCGCCAGGTCCGTGAAGTTGACGCCGATGCTGTTCCTGCCAGGGGACAGGCCGACTGGCACCTCCGACTCCCCCGGACCGACCTCGATGTCGTCCCTGCCGGTCACCCTGAGGACGCCCCACTCGTAGACCACGACGAGGACGTCCACGGTCCTCAGCCCGGTCACGAGCACGCCCCCTGGGCCCGGGACGACGTCCGGCCCGGCATCGATGGAGGCCAAGATCCTGGGTGCCTCCGTGTCAAGGAGGACCCGAAGCGTCCTGCTCGCGCGGTTGCCCGCCGCGTCCTCGGCGATGACCGAGATGACGTTCCAGCCCTCGATCAGATCGATCCAGGCACTCCACGACCCCGCCACAAGGTCGACCGGGTCCCCTTGGACCGTGAGGTTGACAGGGCCGGCGTCGTGGACCCTCCCGACCGTGAGCATCCGTGCGTCCGATGTGACGAGGCCATCGGCGGGGGTCGCGATGTCGATGCTGGGCGGTGTCTGGTCGATGTGCACGACGACGGACCTGGCCGCAGCGTTCCCCGCGCGGTCGACTGCAGCCACCTCGATGGGGAACAGACCTTCAGTGCCGTTGATGGTCACGTAGAAAGAGTGGCTCCACGACCCGCCCACCATGTCGTTCACGGTGACGCAGGTTTCCTCGTCCGTACCACCGGCCACATCGATGGAGCTCGACCACGTCCACGAGCCGTCCCCGGGCCTCTCGATCGTGATCACGGGCGCGACCGTGTCGAGCACGACCGTGTAGATCGTGGAGTTGTAGTTGCGGATCCTGTCAATGGCCACTATCTCGAGGGCGTTCGGTCCGTCCACGAGCCCGACCCATTGCATGAAGTTGCCCTCGCCGTCCACGTGGACGGACGCCCCGTTCACCGTGACCCGCGTGCCGACCTCGGTCACCCCGGCGAGCAGGGCGCTCACATCCTTGACCCAGTGCGCGGGACTACTGATCTGGATGAATGGAGGGGTCGAGTCCATGGTCACATTGCACAGGCTCACGAGATTCTCGTTGCCCGCCCTGTCAGTGGCCAGGACCTCGATGAGGTGGGTCCCGTCCGGCACGCTCTTCAGGACCGTGCTCCAGTACCGGCCCTGGACCGTCTCGGGGGGTCCCCAATCGCCCAGGTCGATCCGCAGGAGGACGGAGCCCATCCCTGTCCCGTAATCCCAGACCTCCCCCGAGACCTCGATGGTGCTCCCCCCATGCAGCGAGCCCGTGCTGGGCTTGTACACCAGGACGATGGGGCTGGAACGGTCGTACACGACCAGGTCAATCGATGGGGCGCCGCCTATCGCGAACGGATCGCTATAGAAGTGCCACCAGTCGGGGTCGGCGAGGACGCCCCATGCGCGCTTGGGTGCGGAGATGGCGCTCTGGTCGACGAGCCAGGACGTGAGGTCGACCGTCCTGGGCACCGGGAACTCCATCCTGCCCACCTCGAAGCCGGTGTCTGGGTCGGAGAACAGGACCTCGTACCCGTACGCTGGGGAGCCGTCCTGCCATGAGACGGAATCGATGCGGAGCGGCACGAGCTCCCTGACCTCCCCCTTCGTCCACGGCTGGACCAAGGCTCGACGCGAGTGCTCGCAGTCATGGAGGTGGATGCACCCGCCGACCTCCGCCGTGAAGTCCGTGGAGTTGGCGACGATCCAGGCCTCCCGGAGGTCGACATGGGCGGCCGAGCACGCCACCCCCACGATCGACCCGTCGACCCTCAGCCCGAGGACGCTCACGGGCTCCGGCCCGCCGGAGACGCTCAGCCCACAGGAACCGCCGAGAATGGTCTCGTTGAGGATGGTGGGGGCCCCGGTGCTGGCCACCTCGATGTTGAGCCCTGCTTCGTAGGGGTTGCCCGCCCAAGTGTTGCCGGACAGGCGCACCGCCGTGCCCGCGGCCCTGAGCCAGGCACCGTGCGTGCAATCCTCCGCGGTGTTGTTCTCGACGGTGACGTTGCCGTAGGCTGTGAATCCATTGACAACGATGGGATAGCGGGCCCCCAGGAGTGTGCATCCCCTCACGGTGACGTCCCAGTCCACGGACGCTGTCTCGGGGCCGCCCAAGACGATGTCGATGGAGTCGACGCTGCCTCCCGCGAAGGTCGAGTCCTCGATCATCACGCTCAGGTCCGCGGCACCAGCCCCGCTGCACTGCCAGGAGACTCCATGCCAGAACCCCTCGAGAGTGCATCCGCTCATGCGCAGGGTCGTGCTGCTCGACACCAAGGTGTTCCCGTCGCTCAGGTCGCACCTCTCAAGGACCAATTTCCCCTGGGCGCTCGAGATGCCCGTCCCCGAAAGATGGCTGAACGAGCAGTTGATGAACTCGGCAGCCCCGTGCACCTCCACGCGCAGCCATCCCTCCGCGCCCCGTATGACGCTGTCTCTGCCCACGACCCTGGCAGGGGAATCGACCAAGAGCACCCGTTCCTGGGACGGCGATGTGAAGATGAGCTCCGCACCCTCCAACCGAAGCGTCCCCGTCCCGACCGTGAGGCTGCCGTTGATGTACCAGGTGCCGTTCGCCAGGGCAGTGTCGCCATCGATGCACCAGTCACCATCGACGCGTGTGGTCGAGGCACCCGCAATGCATGCGATGAGAGCGATGGTCGCTCCGCATGCGATGGCCATGCCCATCAGCAGGCACAATCTTCCCAACCCGCTCACGACCATATCATGTGGCATGGGCGGTAGAAAAAGGTTTGCGCTTGGGACATCGGGCCGAGCGCGATAGGGCCACCGCGCTTCCGCGCCCTCACCGACCGCGGCGCACTCTGACGCGGATCACGCCGGGCCGCTCCTCTGGCCCCTCCTCTGGCTCGGCACGATCGGTCGGTCGTTCCCTCCCCTCCAGGGATCGCCCTCTCTGTGACCGGACCCATAGGAGCACAAGGACCGCCAGCACGGCGACCAGCGACCCGGCGGAGAGCACCACGTCCGGTCCCGCGCGGCCCTCCGCCTGTCCGTCGGGTGTCTCCCTCACGACGTTCACGGTCGTGTTCCCCTCGTTCCCGAACCCATCCCTGGCGGCGATGCTGATGACGTTCTGGCCCTCATCGAGGGGCAGCCTGGTCGTGAA
>Ga0316628_100004586_pt1 | contig 10877 bp, 10 predicted proteins | sample OWC_Aug_M2_C1_D5_FD_207648 | JGI IMG/M metagenome (GOLD analysis project Ga0316628, IMG submission 207648) | Wetland soil microbial communities from Old Woman Creek delta, Ohio, United States - OWC_Aug_M2_C1_D5_C | ecosystem: Environmental > Terrestrial > Soil > Wetlands | place: USA: Ohio... | reverse complement strand
CGGGAGTGGTGGGGGTGGTGGACCCTCACCTGTAGGAGGGGTCGTCCGCGTCCGACGGTCGTGCGGGCGGTGCGCCCCCCGTCATCGCGAGAGGCCTCACGTAGGTCCGGTCGTCGAGCGGCTCGAGCTCGACGAGGTGCTTGCGGACGAGCGAGCGCAGCGCGAGCTCGAACGCGCCCGCGCGCATGCCGAGGGAGGCGCGCAGCTCCTCGACCGTGACCGGGTAGCGGCGGAGGGCCTCCTCGAGGATGCGCATCTCGTCAGACGTCACGCTCACGGCGCCCATGCGAACCCGTGCCCCTCCGCCCAGTCGACCCGCGCGTCCCCTCCTCGAGCGTGCCCGCGCTCACATGTAGGCGCGCGAGTCGGTGGTGGCCTTCTCCTCCGCCCTCTCCTTGGCCTGGTCCAGGATGTCGATGGCGATGACCATCTGGCCAGGGATGAGCCTGAGGATCCTCTCCACCTTCTTGCGGCCCTTCTCCCCGTGGGTCGAGGGACCGCCCTCCCCGGGCGCGTCTATCTCCATGCAGATGGCGTCCATGCTGCCGATGGCCGTGTAGCCCTTGAACTCGCCAACGGTCGTCAGCGGCTCGTCGCGCGTCATCATGGATATGATGCGGTAGCGCGAGCCCGGCGTGAGCTTTGGCACTTCCGGCTTCTTCACGTCCTTCCTCTGGTCCATCAGCCCTCCTCCTCCTCAGTTCCCTTCCCTCGGTCCGCGTCCCCGCCGTCCCCCCGTCCGCCCGTGCCGGCCCCGACCGGAGCGCCAGCGCCCCTCTGCGCCATGAGGTGCTCGAGGTGGGCGACCGTCTGCCTGTACGCCGCGAGCGAGGACTTGGCGTGCTCCTCCGTGAAGTTCCACGCGACGGACAGGTCGCCGAACCGCAGCCGCATGCCCTTGGGGGAGCGGGGCGTCCCTCCCACCAGCGTCCGCTCCAGCAGGTCCAGCGCCTCGAGCTTGCGCAGGTGCCGGTAGACGGTCGGCTTGCTCGCGTCCAGCCTGGCCATGAGCTGCTCGACCGTCCACGTCCGGTCGCATCGCTCTATCAAGCACCCCTGGAGCAGCCTCCACGCCACGCTCTGCGACGCGCCCTCCTCGGCATCGGGGGCGCGGCCCTCCGAGAGGTAGCCGGTGGCGAGCATGAGCTGCCTCAGCTTCTCCTGCGCGCTCGCCCCGGGGTCGGGCCTCCCGGCCTCGCGCAGCACGAGGCGGAAGGAGACGTGGGACTGCGACAGGTCGCGCACGGCGTCCCCGCCCTCCCGTCGCCCATCCCGTCGCCCCTCCCGCTCGCGCGCGCGGCGGCGCCCCTCCCAGTCCCCCCAGACCGCGTCCACATGCTCGCGCAGGCCCTCGAGCGCGCACTCCGCCCCCAGCTCTGTGAACCTCCAGGCGCGGCTGAGGCTCCCGAACCGCAGCCCATATCGCCTGCGGCGCGCCGTGCCCCCGCGCCCGCCTCGACCCCCGCTGCCGCCGCCGCCGCTACCGCCGCCGCCGCTGTCACCGCCGCCGCTGTCACCGCCGTCGCCGCTGCCGTCGTCCCCCCCGTCACCGCCGTCCCCATGGGACAGCAGCTCCAGGTCGCGCAGCTTGTTGAGGTGGCGGTAGATGGTCGGGCGGGACGCGCCCAGCTCGCGCTCGAGCTCCTCGATGGTGAACGCGTGGTGGGGCCGTGCCAGCAGGCACCCGACCATCAGGCGGTAGGGGGTGGAGTCCAGGACCTCGGCGCCTGGTCGCCCGGGCTCGGCCCCGCCCAGCCCGTGGGCCGCGGACCGCCGCGGCCGTCCCCGCCGCCGCGCCGGCCCAAGGGGCGGGACCTCGAGCCCGCCAGGCAGGTAGCCGATGTCGCGCAGCAGCGCGGCCGCGACCGCGTCAGGGTCCTGGCTCGCGGTCGGGGGCGTGTGGCTGACGAGGGTGAGCGTGAAGACCGTCTGCTACATCCCCTGGCACGGTCCGGTGCGCGCCGTCTTGTAGGGAATGCATGGGCCTTAACGTTTTCCGTGGGCGCCCTTTACTGCCGGGCCTGCGCCCCGCCCTCCACGCGCGCGTCGTGGAGCCGCGCGCCGGCGGCCGCGCGCGCGCCCCGCCCGAGCACGGACTCGCCGAGCCGCGCGCCCCTCCCCACCTCGCTCCCCTCGTCCAGGATGCTGCGCAACAGGATGGCATCCTCGCCGACGCGCGAGCGGCGCAGGAGCAGGCAGTCCTCGAGGGACGCGCCCGCCCCGACAGAGACGCCCGGGTGCAGGAAGGAGCGCACGACCGTCGCGCCCGCGGCCACCCGCGAGGTCGCCAGCAGCATCGCGGGGCCCTCTATCGTCGCGCCCTCCTCCACCACTGCCCCCTCCTCGATGATGACGGGGCCGCGGACCTCGACGCCGGGCAGCGCGGCCTCCGCGCCCTCGCGCTCGACGACGGCCCGGTTGGCGGCGATGAGGTCGGACGGGCGGCCGATGTCCATCCAGAGGCCCTCCAGGCGATGGCCGAAGAGGCCGTGGCCGGAGCTGAGGAGGGTCGGGAACAGGTCCTTGGAGAAGTCGAACTTGGTGCCCGGGGGCACGTGCGCGAGCACGTCGGGCTCGAGCACGTAGATGCCCGCGTTGATGAGGTCGGAGAACACCTCGTCCGCGCGGGGCTTCTCCTTGAACCGCACGATGCGGTCGTGGCCGTCGAGGCACACGATGCCGTACTCCATTGGCGTGGGGGTCGTGGTGAGCGCCATCGTGACCGCGCCGCCGTGCGCGCGGTGGAACCGCACCATCGCGGCCAGGTCCACGTCCGCCAGCAGGTCGCCGCTGATGACCACGAACGTCCCGTCGAGCTCGCGCTCGTTCTTCTTGACCGCGCCCGCTGTGCCGAGCGGCTCGCGCTCGACGGAGAAGGCGACGCGTGCGCCGCCCAGCGAGGACCTGTCGAGGCCCTGGATGACCGCGTCCGGCATGTAGGCGGTGGTGACTATTATGTCGCGCACGCCCGCGCGCACCAGGGACGCCATCGCGTAGTCGATGCACGCGCGCCTCCCCACGGGCACCATGGGCTTGGGCATGTGGCGCGTGAGCGGCCGCAGCCGCGTGCCCTCGCCGCCGGCGAGCACCACGGCCTTCACGTCGCCGCCGTCACCGCCGCCGCCGCCGACGCCACCGCCGCCCATCCCCCTCACCGCTTGAGGTTCACGCGGCCCTTCTCCCTCAGGGCCGCGAGGATGTCGTCCTCGGCCTGCTTCTTGGCCTCCTCCGAGTCGAACTTCTCGCGGACCTGGCGGTTGAACTCCTCCACCTCGGCGCGCTCCTGCTCGAGCTCCTGGCGGGCCGCGCGCCTGAGCTCCATGACCTTGCCGCGCATCTCGGCGGACTTCTGGTGGTACTTGTCCGCGAGGGCGCGCGCCTCCAGCATCTCCTTGTGCTTGTGGTCGCCCTCGGCGACGAGGTGGTTGATCTGCTCGATGTGCTCGACGACGCGCTTGTGGACGGCCTCGGCCTCGGCGTTGAGCCTGAGCACCTCCTGGTGCTCCTCCTCGGCCTTCTTGAAGGCCTCGTCGATCATGCCCTCGATCGAGCCGGCCTGGAGCGTGAGGTCCTCCTGCTCGGGCGCGAGCGCCTCGAGCGCCTTGAGCTCCTTGGTCTTCTTTCGTATCTCGTCGAGCAGCTCGCGCTCCTCCTCGATGCTGCTCTCCTGCGTCTGGTGGCGCATCTCGAGCTCCCGCACCTCGAACCTGAGCGTCTCTACCGTCGCGGGCATCTTCCGGTCCACGCGCTTGGAGACCGCGCGCTTGCGCTCGATGAGGGCCTTGGCCTTGGCCTGGTACTCGGAGCGCCGGTCCTTGTGCCGCCTCATCTCGGCCACGAGCGCGTCGCGCTCCGCCTTGAGCCGGTTCATCTCGTCGATGCGCTCGCGCTTCTGCTGGTGAACGGTGTCGCGCTCGCTGCGGAGGGCCACCGCGCGCGCGTTCTGCTCGTCGCGCTTGGTGACCGTCTCCTGGTAGCGCCGCTCCGCGGAGTCTACCTCCGTCCTCCTGGACTTGGGCCTCATCGGAACGGGCGGGGTAGCGCGTGGGGGCGTAATGAACCTTCCGGGACGCGCGTGCCGGGAGGGCCCCTGGCGACCTCAGAAGCTGTAGAGGACCTGCACCTGGAGCGAGTAATCGACGGTGCGCGGGAGGATGCCTGTCGGGATGTATTGGACCTCGACGGTGAACTCCCCGTCGATGACCACTTGGGCGAGCGGGACATCGAGCGTCTTCACCTGCTCTTCCAGGGTTGGGTTCACGATCTGGGAGAATGAGGTGATGATCTGGTTCCCGCTCTTGTCACGGACGATCATCTCCAGATTATTGAAGGTGCCCGTGGTCCCCGGGTTGTGCGTCTTGAAACGCAGCGTGAGCGCGACGCGGTTCGCCTCGGACTTGACCGCGATGGTGCTGTTGTCGGAGAATTGCAGAGTCGATACCGAATCGAGGACGGTCTGGTTGAGGTTGATGAAGGCCGTGAGCGTGTCGTTGTCGCTCTGGCCGTCCTTGCGCTCGACCACGAGCGTGACCAGGTACACGCCCGGCCCCTCGAAGATGTGGGACGCCGCCTTGCCGTCCGCCTCGTGCACCAGCGGCTCCGTGGCGTTCGCGGAGTCGAAGTCCCACCAGTACTGCGCGATGTGCCCTGTGGAGGCGGAGGCGTTGAAATCGATTATCTTGCCCGCCTCGCCTATGATGTCCGGGCCTGCCACGGCCACCACGGGGACCTTGTCGCTGTTGTCGCCGCCGTTCCCGTCGCCGTCGCCCTTGCCCCCCCACATGGCGGCCACAGCCACGCAGATCACGACGACGACCACGACCAGGATGCCATAGAGGACGCGCTTGTCCTTCAGAAGCGACTTGTCCAGCTTCGGCCTCATGAGAGGTCGATAGGGCGCGCGACTTTATAAACCCTAGCGAGCGGGCATGGGCCGCAGTCGACGGGCGCGCGCACGGCGCCGGCCCCGCCTGGACGGAATCCTGGCTCGGCGAATATATAGCGGAGGGCGCCTCGTACGCGGCGCCTTTCCGCCTCCGGGGGATAAAACAAGGCGCCCCTTTCGGGGCAGGGGGAATGTGGGAATGCCACTATTTAAGGGATGGCGCCTGATTTTCCGTTGTGAAAAACACGAAACGGAAAAGACGGCATCCCCGCCAAGGGCCGCGAGATGGGACGGGACGGGGCGCGCGCGGCGCGCAGTCGCGCTCGCGGGCGGGGCGCTGGCCTACGCGAGCATGTCGCGGGTGATGACCTCGATGCCCGACCTCCGGAAGAGGGCGACCCTGTCCGCGGGGATGGCCACGGGGTCGTAGGGGATGACCAGGACGATGCTGGTCTGCGACACGAGGTCGGCGATGCGCCGCAGCACCTTCAAGTAGGAGTCGAACTGGTCGCCTTGGAACGTGATGAGGTACTCGAGCCCGTCCAGCAGGATGATGCCGGGCTCCTTCCCCTGCTGGTCGATGAAGGACTTGATGTTGACCATCAGGTACTCCGGCGCGGGCTTGATGTCGGTCTCGTCCTTGCGGTCCTGGGTGAGCCAGAACACCTGCGTGTCCGCGGGCAGGAGGTAGCGCTGCTTGAGCTTCCCGGGCTCGGTGCGCGAGATGCACATGCCAGTGTAGCCCTTCTCGATGAAGGAGAGGTAGATCTCGTAGGCCTTGCCGCGCTCCTCGAACGTCTCCTCCACGAGGTACGAGTCGCCCGTCCTCAGCAGGAAATCGTAGCGCGAGATGCCGTAGTTCCTGAGGTCCTTGAGCATGGCCGAGAAGACGGGCCGCGGGATGAGCCCGCGGATCTGCTGGACGAACATCCGGATGATGGCCGCGGGCTCGAGCGAGACGATGGGCGCGTAGTCGGATATCGCCTCGTCGTAGACCAGGCTGTCCGCGCCGTACTTGATGTAGCCGAAGAACGGCTCGATGGCGGCGAGCCGCCTAAGGTGGGACTCGACCTCGACGCGGGGGAGGCGCGCGCTGCTGACAATCCTGTTGAACTCGTCCAGGACGACGGCCTTCTTGATGAACGGGAAGGCCATGATGTCGCGCAGGCGCTCGACCTTGTCGTCGCGCTTGAGGGGCGTCCCGAAGATCCAAAGCACGTTCATTATCTGCGCGCGGCGCATGTCCATGGCGAGCTCCACGAACTCGACTGCGGGCGCCCAGTTCTTCTCGAGCACGAGGTCCATGTTGTCCAGGTACACCACCCCGCGCGTGGCGGACTCGACGAAGGTAAAGATGCTGGACTTGAGCGTCTTGAGCTCGTCCGCGGGGACGTACTTGAGGTTGCCGTACTGCCGCAGCCCCTTGCCCGCCTCGGTCAGGATCACTATGGGCGTGCGCTTGAACCTGGTGATGTCCAAGTCGGGCTTGACCGCCCCGACGTAGAGCCCCTCGTAGCCCTTCTCGACCAGCTCGGTGAAGGTGGAGATGCCCTTCTGCTTCGAGCACATGTAGTAGTCGCCGATGCGCAAAACCGCGTCGGACTCGCGCTTGTGGGCCGTCTCCGAGATGGGCGAGAAAAGGGGCGCCTCGCCCCTGAGAAGGCCGTAGGCCACGATGGAGTTGAGCGCGAGCGCGCCCATGCTCACAAGCTCTGGCGGGTACAGCGACAGCACGGGCAGTATGAAGCCCGTGAGCGCGCCGATTATCATGAACACCACGAACCCGATGAGGATGAGCTGTATCTGGCTCCTGGCGAACTCCAGGGGGGTCCTGAGGTAGTTCCACAGCAGCACGCCGCCCCCGACCATCACCAGCACCATCGTGTGCGCGAGGCCGAGGTAGAAGTACCACTCGCCGATGGGGGAGACGATGTGCCTAAGCGCCAGTATCCAAGGGTAGTAGCCGTATCGGAAGTCCCCCTCCCATCCCGCGGGGGCCGAGAAGTCCCCGCACGCGATGGTGATGCCCAGGGTGAGCAGCTTGGGGCCGACGATGATCGCTATGATGATGTTGCGGTTCCGCGTGAACTGCTCGTTGGGGACGGGGAAGATGAGCGTGAACAGGAGGAAGATGGCGGGGAACATGTCGCCGAAGACGATGCAAAGCGCCATCCACCCGATGACCGCCGGGTCCTCGCCCAGCCACTTCTGCGCGAACTCGCCCACGTTCCACAGCAGGAACAGCGAGAGCATCGCGAGCCACACAAGCGCGCTCTGTGCCTTCCTCGCCCTGAAGAAGAGGATGTACGTGAGGAACACCGTCGATACCAGTGCTCCCAGTGGGAGTATCCAGAGCGCGCCCAATCGGACCAGCCCTTCCTGACCCTCGTAGCCTGTGGCTACCTGCCTTGACAGAGCGACCGGACCTATATGTGTCTTTTTATGGTTTTATTACTTCTTGGATTCACGGGAGCGCCTGGCGCAACGGACCTTGGCCCCCCGAGCATGGCGGGTTGAGGGGGGAGGGGTGGGTCTTTCGGGATGCACGTGCCTGGTTGCCTAACCGGACGGTCGCATGGAGCCCCATCCTAATCCAGGTCGAAGACCCACCATCCCCCGATGCGCTGACCGAGGCCGACGACCTTGTCCTCGTAGCGTCGGTAGACCGAGCGCGCCTGGTCGAGGGACGCCTTCTCCTCCGTGTCCAGGTACGCCCGGCTGCCGAAGGTGCGCCGGCGCGAGTAGAGGAAGTCGTAGACGATCCTGCGGTAGAAGTTGTGCGTGACCTCGGTGATGGGCGCGGGTGTGAAGTAGAGCTCGGCGTACTCGCCCAGGAAGGGCGGCATCGTCTCGCTCAGCCGGAGCTCGCAGGGGCGGATGAACACCTCCACGCTCTTCACCGGCTCGCCGTAGTACTCCTTGACCACGGTGTTGAACCGGTTGTTCCAGATGTTCTCGAAGTCGGTCACGCCGTACTTCTTGGCGTAGTTGACCACGGCGCGCATCTCCTCCCTGTGGGTGGAGGTGGCGAACCCCAGGAAGAGGGTCTTGTGGCCATTCTTGGTGAATTCCTCCACGTTCTTCATGCTGTCGAAGAGGTCGGTGTACCCCAGCTCGTGGAGGAACTCGAAGTCGCCGTAGAACTTGAGCTTGATGTCCTCGTCGTGGAAGTAGCCGAGCCAGTAGTCGCCCTCGAACACCTCGCGGGCGAACTCCATGATCTTCTTCTGGTAGCTGTCGCCCCTGTTGTAGCACCCGTAGGTCATCGCGGGCACGAACAGCGTCTGCACGCCCTGGTCGAAGCAGCTCGAGAAGATGCGCTGGTAGGGGCGCGAGAGCCTCCTGTTGAGCTTGCGGACGAAGTCCTTCTCGGTGGGGTCGAGGCCGAAGAACACCTGGCCAGTCCTGCGCGTGGCGTCGTCGACGACGCACACGCTCGTGGGTGCCCCGTGCTGCTTCACGAGCGAGGAGACCTCCTCGTCCGAGAGCCGCATGAACTGGTCGTACTCAAGTTGCCCAGCCGCTTCCATCATGGCCATGCCTCCTTCCCAGCGGGGACCGCGTCCCCGACGAACGACCTGTACATCAGCAGCGCCCCGAGCACCAGGGTGTCGATGATGTTGCCAGGCGCGTAGAGCACCTTGGCCATCCACATCTCCGGGTGCCGGGCCGCCGGGTACCCCTCGAGGAGGTACTCGACCCCCCTGCGGAGGGGGGCTTCGTCGATGCGCTCGATGTTGTGGTGATAGTAAAGGAGGCCCTGCAGCCCGAAGGCGGTTTCCTCGACTGTACCTAACCCGTTGCCGAGAACAAAGCCCCAAGAACCGTCTGGATGCTGCGTGTCCATGAAGAAAGACGCGCAGCGCTCGGCGAGCAGGGCCTCCCCGATCATATCGAATGCGGATATAGCGTGAGAGGTGCAGTAGGCGGGCGAGAGGTGCCACTCGTCCACCAGGTGGGTCCCGTCCACCATCCTCGACCTGAGCCACCCGGTCGTGGCCGACACCATCGCGTCCCTGTCCGGGTGCGAGGAGGCGGCGACGGCCTCGAGGGCGTGGACGTTGGGGCCGGGGCGGCCCCGCGACTCCACGGCGTAGGTGACGAAGTGGTCGTCGCGCCAGAAGGCGTCGAGGACGTGGTGGTCGGGCTCGTGCCCGACCAGGGTGAGCAGCCGGTAGCCCATCGCGGTGTCGTCGAGGTCGGCGACGCGGAAGTGGCTCCCGAAGCTCAGGCCCGTCGGCATCCAGGCGTCCTCGAGGGCCAGCACGGCCTCGGCGAACTCGGGCCTGTCGGAGCGGGCGTGCATGAGGTTCCAGAGGCAGTACACCCGGTCCATCACGTCCAGGTCCCAGAAGTGGCGCACGCCGCCCCCGTCGACGGTCGCGGAGCGGATGTAGCGCAGCTTGTCGTAGTAGGTGTGGTCGCGGACCGGCTCGCCCTCGAACACGATGGACGCGGCCGTGGACGAGCCCGAGCCCATGATGGAGCCGTCGGGCTGCTGCAGCCGCGACGTCACGCGGCGGGGGCTGGGCCCCCGGCCGAGGATCTCGACGAAGTGGCCCAGGGGGTGCTCGGGGTCGACGTACACGTACGAGAGCAGCGCCCTGCGCACCGCGCCCATGGGCTGGTGGGGGCTCTGGTCGTGGGGGATGTCGAGCCCCACGCGGCGGGCCTCCTCGACGAGCAGGCCCACGATGTGGTCCGAGGCGACGCCCTCGGGGGCGTCCCCGAGCGCGCCCATGCGGGAGCGCAGATAGTCCTCGGCCCTGTCGACGACCTCGGGGTGCCTCCCCCACTGGTGGAGGGCTATGGCGGCCGAGAGCGTGTTGATGAACCGGTCGTACTCGTGGAAGACCTCGGAGCCCCACGAGCCGTCGTCGCGCTGGTTGGCCACGAGCCAGTCCAGGGCCTCGGGGAACTCGGGCTCTCCCGAGGGGTCGGGGATGCGCGCCACCCAGCCAGTGTCGTAGGCCGCGGGCGTGACGTGGCCCGAGCCCACGCGCTCCCACAGCCCCTCCTCGGCCATGGCCAGGACCTCGTCGAGGCGGTCCCTGGGGCCCGCCCCGTCAAAAGCGCCATCCTCGCCCACGATCATGCCCTCCCACCACCTGCCCCTATTCCTACTCCTTGAGCCTCTCCAGCTTCATCCTCAGTATGTCCGAGAGCTTCTTGTCCCCCGTGAGAAGAAGGGTCGCCCTGCACAAGTCGCCGATGAGCGGCTCCCCGAGCTCCTCTTTGCTGAAGGGGCCAGGGGTAAGGTCGTACTTGCGCAGGAACAGAAGGAGCACGAACTCGGCGTCGTCGGCGACGCCCTCGCCGCGCAGGAGCTCGGCCACGGTCTTGGCGAAGGGCCCCAGCTCGGTCCTTGGCAGGCCCTTCGGGGGGACGATGCGACGCACGGTTATCTCGAAGATCTCGTCCTCATCGGGATTGAGGACCTTCATGTCGTCCGTCTTTATGGTTATCCTGTTCCCCTGGATGATGTGCCCGAAGAACGTTATCTCGTCTCGAAGTGCGTCCGGTATCGTTACCCCCCCGAAGGACCTTTTATGCGGAGCTTCCCCCCGGAAGCGGCGCGGCGTTCATCATGCTTTATTACTCCTTTTTACGACCTTCTGCGACGCGAATGTTGACCATACTTGTCCGCCCGAGTATAAATAATTTCTGTGGGTCCTCCAATTTTTGAGAAAATCGTGTATTGACAAGTCGTAAAAAGTCTTTTCGACTTGCTGGCCTACTCCTTGGATTGGAGGCAGAAACGGTCCAAGAGGGTCTCAAGGGGAGATTTCCGACCCCCATTTCACATGGAGAGGGTCGTGAAAGACTTGTCGATACATGCGGACCCTCAGGAAGGGGGGTCTAGGGTCGTCGAATAGACCCGCCCCGGTCAAGAGCGCGAGGCCCGACCGCGTGATGCTGGCTGATCCCTTCGGTGCGGCCGGCCGAGGCTCGCCCGCAGCGCGTCCTGGGAGGTCGCAATAGGTCGCCGGAG
>Ga0316628_100004585_pt1 | contig 10877 bp, 11 predicted proteins | sample OWC_Aug_M2_C1_D5_FD_207648 | JGI IMG/M metagenome (GOLD analysis project Ga0316628, IMG submission 207648) | Wetland soil microbial communities from Old Woman Creek delta, Ohio, United States - OWC_Aug_M2_C1_D5_C | ecosystem: Environmental > Terrestrial > Soil > Wetlands | place: USA: Ohio... | reverse complement strand
CCGAGCGATGGACCACGAATCGACCGTGAAGAAGCTCGAGGCGTGGCGGCAGAGCTTCCACGACATCGGCGAGCGGCGCTGCGGTCTCGCGTCCGGGTACGCGCCGGACGGGACGCAGATCGTCGCCGCCATCGCGCTCGACGCGGTGGCCGATCTGGTGGCACCCGTCCCGGTCCGGACCCATGCCGGCTCGTGGCTCTCGGTCGAGGCGCGCATGCTGGTGCCTGCCACGGGCGCGCACGTGGTCGTCGTCGGGCCGGGCGGCGAGCCCCGCACGGTGCCCACGTCGTTCGACGGGACGAACGTGCGCGCGCGCTTCGCGCCCGAGCGCCCTGGTGCCTTCACGGTGCAGGTCGTCGCCGACGTCGCGACCGGGCCGCGCCCCGTGCTGGAGGTCCAGACGTACGCGGACGCGGAGCCGCCGCAGCAGATGCCCAACCTCGCCGCCCCGGGCGAGGCGGCGGCCACGGGCGTCGCCGACGAGCGCGACGCGCTCGTCCGGATGGTGCAGGCGCTTCGATCGCACGAGGGCGTTCCGCAGCTGCGCCACGACGCACGCCTCGACGCGATAGCCGCGGCGCACGCGCAGCGCATGAAGAACGCCCACACCGTCGGCCACGACGTCGGCGATGGCGATCCCGCCCAGAGGTTGCAGAACGCAGGCCTGTCGGCCGTGGAGGCTGGCGAGAACGTGGCGCACGCGCAGAACGTGCTGCTCGCGCACCGCGCGCTCTGGCAGAGCCCGTCGCACCGCGCGAACCTGCAGCGCGCCGAGTACGACACGCTGGGCGTGGCGGTGCTGGGCGATCCGGACGGCAGCGTGTGGGTCGCGGAGGTCTTCGCGCGCGGCCTGCGCTAGAACCTCAGCGCGAGCCCGAGACCCGCATAGCCCGGGCCCACCGCCGGCGCGACCAAGAACGCGGCGTGCGTGGGGCCGGTCGGCTCGAGGAAGTGCCACACCAACCCGCCGACGAGCGCGGCTCCTCCCACGGCCGTGAAGATCACCCCGAGGACGTTCATCGCGCGCTCGCCGTCGAGGTTCGTCTGGATGTTCGTCGGGTCGACGCCCGCGGGGCAGACGACGGTCGCTCCGACGGTGCAGCCCTTCGCGGCCGACTCGCTCGCGACGTCGTCGTGCGCCTTGATCGCGCCCACGAACGACAGCACTCCGATGGCCGCCATTCCGGCGCCCACGCCGGCGACGACCCATGGGGCGGCCGTGTGGTGGCGCACCTCGGACGGCGGCGGGCCGCCATCGTCCGCGCGCCCCAGCGCCGGCACGAGGCACGAGAGGGTCAAGGCGACTCCGAAGGCGATGCGCATGGCGTGCCGCTTCGCAAGCGACGTACCGAGCCCGACCTTGCGAGCGGCGCGAAGCTGGCCCGCGCGCGTCCGCAGCGCCTGCGTGACGCACGAACGAATTGCGCATGAGTACGCCCGGATGCCTTTACGCTGAGAACATGATAAGTACTGGACATCCCTCACCCTGAGCCAGGGGCCAAGCGGTGTCCGAGTTGCACGAAGACGAGTCTCGCCGGACCGAAGCGCTTGCCCGCGTGGGCACGACGCTTCGTGGCAAGTGGCGCCTCGATGCTCTGCTCGGCCTCGGAGGGATGGCCGCCGTCTACGCCGCCACGCACCGCAACGGCATGCGCGGCGCGGTGAAGGTCCTCGACCTCTCGCTCTCGCGGCTGGAGACGATGCGCGAGCGCTTCCTTCGAGAGGGCTATCTCGCCAACAAGGTCGACCACCCGTGCGCCGTTCGCGTCCTCGACGACGACGTTGCGGAGGACGGCTCGGCTTTTCTGGTGATGGAGCTCCTCAAGGGCAAGACGCTCGAGGATCTCGCGCAGGATCGTGGCGGCTACCTTCCGGCCGAAGAAGTGCTCGCCTATGCGTGGCAGGTCCTCGACGCGCTCACGGCCGCGCACGCGCTCGGCATCATCCACCGCGACATCAAGCCGGACAACCTGTTCTTGACCGAGCAGGGGCTCATCAAGATCCTCGATTTCGGGCTCGCCCGCATGCTCGAGACCCAGCGAACGACCACGTCGACGCAGTCGGGCGTCTCGATGGGGACCCCAGCCTTCATGTCGCCGGAGCAGGCGCGCGGCCGCTGGGATCTCGTCGACGCGCGCAGCGACTTGTGGGGCCTGGCCGCCTCGATGTTCACGCTGCTGACGGGTCGCCTGGTGCATCAAGGTCACGAGACCGCCGCGGAGATGATCGCGGCGACCTTCACGCAGCAGGCGCCGTCGCTGAGCTCGGTGATGTCGGACGCGCCCGCGGAGCTGATCGCGGTCGTCGACGGCGGCCTGCGACTCGAGCGGGACCTGCGCTGGGCGAGCGCGGTGTCGATGTCGGCGGCGGTCGCCGTCGCCTACCAGGTGCTCACCGGTTCGGAGGTTCCACGCACGCCCAGCATTCCGCCGCTCAGCGCGCCGCTCGTCTCGAGCCGGCCGCCCGCGTCGCGTCCTTCCGGTGAGGTTTCGCGCCCGTCCGGAGACCCCGTGCTCTCCTTCTCGCCGAGCTGGTCGCAGCGGCCCCGCCTTCATAGCGACGTCTCGCCGACGGTGCCGCCGCCACGGGCCGCGGGAAAGTCACGCTGGATCATCGGAGCCGCCGGAGCGGCGGTGGCCCTCGTCGCGGTCGGCGCCGTCGTCGTGCTCGCTCACCATCGACCGAATCGAGCCGCCGAGATCTCGCCGTCGTCGGCGCCGGTCGCGCTGCAGGCGTCGGCCCGCCCCGAAGTGCCTCCGTCCGAGTCGGAGCCGCGGCCTGCGCTGGTCGCGCTCTCTGCCGCGCCCGCCAGCACGTCGCCTTCCCACGCGGGCCCGAGCGTCGCGAAGACCAAGCCGCGGACGGCCGGGCACGCGGCGAAGGAGGCAGGCGTCGCGCCTCCGCCGCCAATCGCCAGCGCGTCGGCCGCGCCGGGGCCGAACCTCTTCGACCGCCGGTACTGATGAAGGGATTGCGCGCCTTCGCAAGCGTCGTCGTCGCCGTCTCGGCCAGCGCGCCCGCGTGGGCGCAGCAGCCGCACGACCCCGTCGCGGCCGAGGCGCTCTTTCGCGAGGGCCGCGCCGCGGCGGACGCGGGCAACTTCACCGACGCGTGTCCCAAGTTCAAGGCGAGCTACGGGCTCGATCCCGCGCCGGGCACGCTGTTCAACCTCGCCGACTGCGAGGAGCGCGTCGGACAGCTCGCCGCGGCGTGGCAACACTTCCACCAGCTGCTCGATCAGCTCCCCGCAAGCGACGACCGCCGGCCCTACGTGCAAACCCACAGCGAGCAGCTCGAGCCACGGGTTCCGCGCTTGCGTGTCGTGCTCGCGGCGGGCGCACCGCCGAGCACCGAGGTCGTGCGCGACGGAGAGCCGCTCGCGCCCGCGCTGATGGGCGTCGCGGTGCCGGTCGACCCGGGTGCGCATCGCCTCGTCGTGCACGCGCCGGATCGCGTCGACAAGGTCTACGAGCTGAGCCTCGCCGAGAAGGATCAGCAAGACCTCGAGGTGACCGCCGGCCCGGTCGTGCCGCCCACGGCCGCTCCGCCCAAGCCCGTCGTCGTCCACGTCCCCCCTCCGCCGAAGAAAGCGCCTCCGCTTCGCACCGTCGGCTTCGTGGTGGGAGGCGTGGGCCTCGTGAGCGCTGCAGCCGGCGCGGTCTTCGGGGGGCTGGCGCTCTCGGACAACGGCAAGAGCAACGCGTCGTGTCAGGGCAGTGTCTGCTCTTCGCAACAGGCCGTCGATCTCCACGAGCGCGCGAAGACCGAGGCGCTCGTCGCCGACATCTCCATCTTCGGCGGCGTCGCGCTCGTCGCCGTGGGCGCGGTGTTCGTGCTCGCGTCGCGTCGCGCGGAGCTGCACGTCGTGCCCACGGTCGGCACGAGCGGCGCCGGCCTCGTGCTCGCGGGGGCCTTCTGATGGTGGTGCGGCGAGCGCGTCTCTGGGGGTTGCTCTCGGTGGGGCTCGCCGGAGCGACCGGCTGCTCGCTGCTCGTGGGCACCGAGACGCGCACGCTGGGCGTGGACAGCGGTGGGGCCGACGCGACCGGCGACGAGCCCGTGCCGGATGCCGGCACGGACGTGTCCACCGACGACGCGAGCGACGCCGCCGTGACCTCCGATGCGTGCGGCGCGTCGTGCTTGTCGCAGGCCGTGGCGTGCGGCCAGAACTGCGTCGCGGTTTACAACAGCTGCGTGGCGAGCTGCACCAACACGCCATGCAAGACCGGGTGCACGACGAGCGAGTCGGCGTGCTTCGGCAACTGCGACAGCACCTGCACGGGCTGCATGAGCGGCGCCGGCTGCGCCAACCAGGCGTCCTGCGCGGACGCCTCGTACCCGTAGCTACTTCTTCTGAGCCTGGTTCGCGTCCGCCTGCTCGAGGATCTTGAACTCGACGCGGCGGTTCTTCGTCCGCAGCTCCGGCGTGGCGTTCGCCTCGGCGATCGACTTGCTCGAGTCGACGGGCCGGTCGGGGCCGTAGCCATGGGCCTCGAGCCGCTTCTGATCGATGCCGTGGTCGACGAGCCACTTCATGACCGACTCGGCGCGCGACTGCGACAAGCGCCGGTTCAGATCGGCCGAGCCGGTGTTGTCCGTGTGGCCTTCGACGGCGAGGCGCTTGATCTGCGGGTTGACCTTGATGAGGTTCGCGACCTCCTGGAGCATCTGGAAGCTGTCCGGGAGGATCGTCGCCGAGCCGACCGCGAAGTGGACCTGCTGGACGAACTTGATGACGGAGCCTTCCATCACGTAGGTCGTCGGGCAGCCGTTCTTCTTCGGATCGGTGTTGCGCGGGCCGGGCTGCTTCGGGCAGGCGTCCTCGGTGTCCGGGATGCCGTCGGCGTCGGCGTCGTCCTCGGGGCAGCCGTCGCCGTCGTCGATGCCGTCCTTGTCCTCCGGCTGATCGGGGCACTTGTCGTACTGATCGGGGATCCCGTCGCCGTCGCGGTCCGGCAGGGCGGGGCAGCCGTCGTCTGGCTCGCTGCCCTTGTGGTCTTCCTTCTCCATCGGGCAGGCGTCGAGGTCGTCGGGGATGCCGTCGCCGTCGCTGTCGTCGCCGTGCTCGCTGCGCCACTTCTCGCGCATCGCCTCGCGCTTGTCCTTGTCCGTCTGCTTGGCCTCGGAGCCGGGCAGCGGGATGTAGACGCCGACGGCGGCGAAGACGCGGAAGTCGGGCGCGCCGTAGCCGGGGACGACGAGCGAGCCCGCGGTCAGGCCCGTCCACCAGTGCTGCGACGGGCCGAACTTCATGCGGCCCTCGGCGTTCCACTCGATGGGGGTGTTGTTCAGCGTGAAGGCGGTGTTGCCGGTGATGCTGTCCGAGTAGATCCCGGTCTGGCCGAAGATGTTGAGGCCGATGCGGTAGCGGCCTTCCTTGAAGGGGATGAAGGCGCCGAGCGCCCAGCGCCACTCGTCGCTCACGCCGAGGCCGTCGTTGTTGACCGGATCGTTGAGCGAGTGGCGAGGCCGGAGCAACACGCCCGTGTTGAACATCAGGACGAGCGGGCGGAAGTCGTACTCGGCGTTGACGGCGAAGAGGGCGGAGACGTCGCCGTCGCCGCCGAACGCGGCGTTCGTCCCCGTGGGGGCGAAGACGCTGAGCTGCCCGGCGATCGCGCCGCGGAGGTTCGGCGTGCGCCACGCGACGACGCGGGCGTCGAAGCGCAGGTCGTCCGCGGTCGGGCCGTCGGTGGACACGGGCGTCGTGGTGACGCCGGGCCGCAAGAACGCGCTCGCGTAGTTCGGGTTCTGCCCTGTCTGGAGCGGCGACCACGGGAAGTTGACCGCCAAGATCAGCCGGTTGAGGAGCTCGAAGCCCGCCGATCCGTAGATGGTGAGCTGGGTGTCGATGACGTTGGGGCCCGAGGCCTTCAGGGTCGTGCTGTTCGAGACGATGTTGTTCGTCCGCAGGGGCGCGTACTGGAAGCCGACGCCGAGCTGCCCGTAGAAGATGTTGTCCGGCTGCGTCACGGGCCGGAAGAGCACCATTCCGTCGTCGGGGGCGCCCGGCACCTGGAGCCGGTCGAGGTAGAAGGTTGCGCTCTGGGCGTGCGCCAGGCTAGGCGCCGCCGAGACGCACGCAAAAGCCAAACCGGCCGCAACCCTCTTGAACCACTGCGAAACGCGTTGGGACATGGAAGCGGTCGCCCCTTTCCGGTGCGACTGAAGCGGCCCGAACCCTCACCTCAGAGAGCCAGGGCCGAAAAGCGATCAGGACGATACACTGGCCCGGAGCAAATGGCTGAGCAATCGAAAGTAAACGTCGAGGTGGCTTGACCGACCCCAAAAATAGTGCTTTCTTCCGCGGCCCCCACGTTACCAGCTCCGCGGCTCCAGCCGCGATGGGAAGACGGCCGTGAAACGCACCTATCAGCCTCACAACACCCGCCGCCTGCGCACGCACGGCTTCCGCGCCCGCATGGAAACCCGTGGCGGTCGCAAGGTCCTGTCGAACCGCCGCCGCAAGGGTCGTCATCGTCTCACGGTGACGGTGTACAAGAAGTAGCGCAGCCAGAAGGCTGCCGTGCTCCTGTTCGGTCCCGTGTCTTGCGCGGCCAGTTTGGCTTCGGCCCGGAACGGCGCCTGCGCAAGCGGGCCGATTTCCTGCGGGTTCAGCACGAAGGGCGCCCTGTCCGGACGCCGCACTTCATCCTGCTTGTCGCCAAGGGCGTGCCCGGCCCGTCGCGGCTGGGCGTCGTCGCGACCCGCAAGATCGGCGGAGCCGTCGTGCGCAATCGCATCAAGAGGCTCTGCCGCGAGTGCTTTCGCAGGCACCCGGCCCTCGTGGAGCCGGGCGTCGACCTCGTCGCCATCGCGAAGGCCGGGGCGGGCGTTCTCCGGCAGGACCAGGTCGACGAGGAGTGGAGCAGCGTGAGCCGGCAGCTCCTGGCCCACAGCCGCAAGGTGCTCGATGGCTGAGCGCGCCGCGCGATGGTCTGCGTTGCGTGAACGTCCCGCAGGCCCCATCTTGGTCGGCCAGGTGCTCACCAAGCTTCTATTGTGGCTGATCCGCGCGTACCAGCTGGCGATTTCGCCGTTTTTCGGCAACGTCTGCCGTTTCGAGCCCTCGTGCTCGCGCTACGCGGCGACGTGCATCGAAACCCATGGCCCGTGGCGCGGCGCCTTGCTTTCGGTCGTGCGGCTGTGTAAGTGCCACCCGTTTCACCCTGGCGGGGTGGATTTGCCCCCGCCTCCCCCTCCGCGCGAGCGCTGACAAGGACCGAAAGAGCCCATGGATCGTAATGCGCTTGTGAGGACGGTGCTCATCTTCGGCGTCATCCTCCTGCTCTGGAAGGTCGTATGGCCGATGGTGGGCGGCGAGTCGAAGAACAAGGAGCAGCTGCTCCCCGCGGAGACGTACGTCGACGCCCCCGATTTCGCGCCCGACCCCATCGTGGAGAAGGTCGCGGCGGGCGCGCCGCAGGTCCCCCTCGTCGAGGAGACCTGCCGCATCCAGGGCAACCGCTTCGACGCCGATCTCTCGACGCGCGGCGCGGCGCTCACCCGCTTCAATCTCCACGACCCGCAGTACTCCGACGTGAAGATGGTGACCACCGTCTGGGACGCGCCGGGGTGGAAGGACGTCGAGCGCTGGCGGCCGCTGCGCACGCTCTTCCGGGCCGACGGCGCCGTCGACGATCAGCTCAAGTACGATCGCTTCAACTGGAAGCTGGAGAAGCTCGGCGATACGGGGTGCAAGTTCACCTACGAGGACGCCGACGTCCGCATCGACAAGACGGTGAAGGCGGGCGAGCGCCCGTTCGAGCTCGACGTCGAGACCAAGGTCGAGAACCTCGCCGACGGGCCGCGCAAGCACCGCTTCTCGATCGCGATGTTCCAGTACTACACGAACGCCGAGGTCAAGGGACACCTCGGGCGCGTCTCGCCCTTCATCACCGATCTCTCGTGCGCGCGCGACAAGTCCGTCGAGCGCAAGATGAAGGACGACAAGGACTTCATCACCAAGGGCTGGGTCGACGAGCCGGGCACGGATCGCTACGCCGCCGTCTCGAACTACTACTTCGCCACGGCGCTCATCCCCGAGAGCGGGCCGGCCACGTGCCGCCTCCTGGCCGAGGACTGGTTCAGCGAGGGGCAGAAGCGGGACGCCGACGAGGCAGGCACGGTCTACCACGCGCAGCTCGAGTACGACGGGGCGACGCTCGAGAAGGGCGCCACGGCGACCTACAAGCAGATCGCCTTCCTCGGCCCCAAGGAGCGCAACATCCTCAAGACCGCCGGCGGCCCGAACAAGGACCTCGGCGATCTCATCAACCTCGGCTTCTTCTCCCCCGTCGCGAAGGTCCTCGTCGGCTCGCTCGTCACGCTCAAGTCGCACGTCACGCACAACTGGGGCCTCGCGATCATCCTGCTCACGGTGGTGCTGCGCACGCTCTTGTTCCCGCTCACGTGGCGGTCGATCCGGACGATGGTCGGCATGCGGCGCCTCAAGCCCGAGCTCGACGAGATCAACAAGAAGTTCAAAGACGACATGCAGGCGAAGAACCTCGCCACCATGGAGCTCTACAAGAAGCGAGGCATCAACCCCTTCGGCGGGTGCTTGCCTCAGCTCGTGCAGATGCCCGTCTGGTTCGCGATGTACACCACCCTGCAGACCGCCGTGGAGATGTATCATACACATTTCCTGTGGTTCACCGACCTGTCGGCCCCCGATCAGCTCTTCGGCCCGCTGCACCTGCCGCTCGTCGGCACGCTGCCGGCGATGGGGCCGCTGCCGTTCATCCTCGGCGTCTTCATGATCGTGCAGCAGAAGATCGTGCCCCAGCAGGGCATGGATCCGATGCAGCAGAAGCTGATGACGTACATCATGCCGGCCGTCTTCATGATCATGATGCTGTTCTTGCCGGCGGCGCTCGGCGTCTACATGCTCACCAACAGCGTGCTCGGCATCGGGCAGCAGCTGCTGGTGGAGAAGTTCGCTCCGCGCGACGGGGGCAAAAAAAAAGGGATTGAGGTGACCTCGCTCGACGGCGAATCACCTTCCGCCGCCACCGCGGCGTCACTTGGAAAGGGCAAAGCTCGTGTCTGAAGAAACAACGACCCTGGACGCGGCGCACTCGGCGCCCAGCGTGGACGAAGCGGCTCTCGACGGGCAGTCGAAGCGCGCGCTCGATTTCTTGCGCATGCTGCTCGACAAGATGCAGATGAAGGCGGAGGTCATCGTCGCCCCGGACGACGGCGAGAGCGAAGACGACGAGATCCGCTTCGAGATCGAGGGGCCGGACGCGGGCCGCATCATCGGTAAGCGCGGCAGCGTCCTCGAGGCCATCCAGTATTTGACCACGCGCGTGATCCACAAGCCCGGCGAGGCGCGCAAGCACGTCTCCGTCGACGCGGAGGGCTACCGCGCCCGCCACGAGGATCAGCTCGCCGAGATGGCGCGGCGCCTCGGCGCCCGCGTCGCCAAGGAGGGCAAGGTCATCACGTTCGACCCGATGAACGCGCGCGACCGTCGCGTCGTGCACCGCGCGCTGGAAGGCTTCCCGGGCGTGCGCACCGAGAGCAGCGGGCTGGGCGCCGACCGGCGAGTGCAGATCATCCCGTCCAAGCAGGAGCCCGCGCCGAGCGGCGGCAGCACGCCGACCTCCTGAGCTCTTCGAGCCTTCGCGACCCGATGAGGTGGGCTGCCCCGCCCGCCCCTCGTTGCGGACGTGTGGCGCGATTTCGTGGACGCGCTAGATTCGGCGCGTGCGTTCCTTCCACGGCTTCTCATTCGGCTTCATCGGGCTCACGTTCGTCGGCTTCGTCATCGCCGCGGGTTGCAGCTCGACTCCGAGCTCCGGCGACGGCGGCTCGGATGCTGCCGTCGAGGCGAGCGATCTGTGCAGCCAGTTCACGAGCGTCGGCGATCCTTGCCCGAAAGTGTCGGTGACGGTGTGCTTCCCGGAGTGCACCAACGGCGGATGCAAGTGCGTCGCGGGCCCGAGCGGCCCGGTGTGGCAGTGCACGACCGACACGAGTTGCATGCCGTGCGGATCGCCCCTCGACGCGTCCCCGGACTGCAGCGCGACGGACGGCGCGGTCAACGAGGCTGGAAGCGACGCGTCGGACGCCGGGGACGATGGTGCCGCGGACGCGGCGCTCGAGTGACGGGGACGGCCAAAGCAGAAGTCACTTGAAGCGATCGAGTCTTGACCGAGAGTTGGCGTCGACATGCGGCAGCGAGACGCCGCGGCCGAGCCGCCGGGTTGCCGCGTCAGGCCGACTGGGAGGCCAGAAGCCCGGCGGCTTGGGCATGCCGAAACGGCACGTGCCGGTCCCGCCGGGACTTCACGCTGCCGCTTGTTGGCAACCAGCGTGGCGCAAGACCATCAACTCGAGTGGTCTGCCGAGTAGCGGCGGTCGACCGGGCCGTCGAGCGGGGGCCGCTGCATCTCTCCGAGCCGCGCGATGCGCGCATGTGGAGGCGCGAGCTGGCGGACGAGCTCGGGCTCCGCGTCCGAGCCGATCGTGACCACGAAGCGCGCCGCCGGGGCGAGGCGCGCGGGCAGCTCGCGCGGCGAAGCGATGGGCACGACGAGCACGTGGCGGCCCGTCGGGGGGAGCGCGAGCTGCTCCAGCACGCCGACGGCGCACGAGTCACCGCTCAGCAGCGTGCCCGCGTACCCCACGGTCGAAGCCCACAGCGCGAGGTCCGAGAGCTCGGCCTGGTCGAGCCGCCCGCGCGGGATCTCCTTCGCGCGGGCGTCGATCGCGTCGCGCAGCGCGCGCCCGAACGCCTGGGCGTACGTCGTCACGAACGCCACGCGCGGGCTCAGGCAGCCCCGCTGATCGAACGCGACGACGTCCTCCGCGAGGAGCGCCGCGGCCGGCTCGAGGTCGCCGGTGACGAGCGCGACGCCCATCCCGGCCCC
>Ga0316628_100004584_pt1 | contig 10877 bp, 10 predicted proteins | sample OWC_Aug_M2_C1_D5_FD_207648 | JGI IMG/M metagenome (GOLD analysis project Ga0316628, IMG submission 207648) | Wetland soil microbial communities from Old Woman Creek delta, Ohio, United States - OWC_Aug_M2_C1_D5_C | ecosystem: Environmental > Terrestrial > Soil > Wetlands | place: USA: Ohio... | reverse complement strand
GAAACCGTCATCGAACGTCAGTACGAAGCTGCCTTCACGCAGCGTGCCGGCACCTTCGAGCCAGGCGACGAAGTCCTCGATCGAGCAAGGTTGCATGCCGCCGCGCTGCAGGGCCTGCATGTGACTGGCAAAACGTCCTGGGCTGATGCAATACCTGCGTTCCCAATCATTGCGCGCGTCGCCGACGCGGTGATACATCAGCACGATGATTCCGCCGAACTGGCTCATGATTGTCATGAGTTGTTATGGTCGTCGCTCCTTGTTATGCGAGCGCTCTTGCCCTGGCAAAATATAGTTTTCTCTGTGGTCTCAGTATAGGATTGCGGAAGGAGAATGCACAAGAAAAACGACATAGTTACTCCTTCGCCAACATGTCCAGTGGTGACGACCAGCGCGAAGCGGCAATAGGAATCAAGAGAGATGCTTTTCCTCCGAAGGCAGAAGAACGGCCTTGACCGGGCGCTGGACTGGTGCGCCCGGCACATGGTCCCGGGGCAAGGCGTCATGGTTCATACTCGCCAGCGCGTGCCGTACCCCGAAGTCACAGGTTATTTCGTGCCAACGCTCTACGCCTGGGGCGAAACCGAGCTCGCGCGAACCTGCACGCGCTGGCTGGTTTCGATCCAGCTTGCCGACGGGGCGTTTCCCGCGCCCGATGGAGTGCCGTATAGCTTCGACACCGCGCAGGTAATGCGAGGACTCAACGCCGCGTTAGAGCGGGGGGAGCCTGTCGCAGAGCCGCTGCGCAAGGCGGCCGACTGGCTGCTCGGACAGATCGATGCACGCGGCCGCGTTGCCACGCCCTCGACGGAGCTCTGGGGCGACATTGCAAATGACCTAATTCATGTCTATGCGGCACATCCGCTGATCCGGGCCGGGGAGATACTCAACAGGCCGGAGTACGTCGAAGCCGGCCGGCGCATTCAGTCCTATTACAGCGCTCAGCCCTCCCTGGTTGGGTTCAACCGGTTGTCGCACTTTCACGCTTATGCGATGGAAGCGCTGTGGGAACTAGGCGAGATCGGACTTGCGAAGCGGGGTATGGCCGAGGTCGAAAAGCTGCAGCGGCGCAATGGCGCAGTCCCCGCCTACCCGGACGTGGATTGGATCTGTTCCACGGGCGTCGCCCAGTACGCCGTCGTCTGGTACAAGATGGGGAATCGGGAACGCGCCGATCGCGCGCTGCGCTATCTGGAGGCTATCCAGAATGAGTCGGGAGGCTTTTTTGGCAGCTACGGCAAGGGCGCGAAGTACATCCCGGGAGCTGAAATCAGCTGGGCCGTGAAATATTTTCTTGATGCCTACTTCCTGAAGCAGGGAGGAGGGGATCGAAGTCGTGCTTAAGATCCTCACCGTGTTCGGCACCCGCCCTGAAGCGATCAAGATGGCGCCGGTCATCGCCGAGCTAGCCAGGCACCGCGGTCGAATCGACAATAAGACTTGCTTTACCGGCCAGCACCGAGACATGGTACAGCCGCTGATCGATCTGTTCCGCATCCAGGTCGACTACGACCTGAATCTGATGCAAGAGAGCCAGACGCTCGAGTACGTAACCGTGCGCGTCATCCAGGAGGTGGGGCGCATCCTGCGCAGCGAGAGTTTCGACTACGTGCTGGTCCAGGGCGACACCACGACTTCGATGGCCGCCAGTCTCGCAGCCTACTACGGCGGCACGAAGATCGGTCATGTCGAGGCTGGATTGCGGACTTTCGACAAGATGCAGCCCTTTCCGGAAGAGGTAAATCGCCGGATCATCGATGCAATGGCCGATCTGTATTTCGCGCACACCGAGCACGCGAAGGAAAACCTTCTGAGGGAGGGTGTCGATCCTTCACGAATCGAGGTGACCGGCAACACCGTGATCGACGCGCTCATGGACGTGGCGAACCGGGAGTACGCGTTTTCCGACCCATCCCTGCAGCAGCTCGCGCGCGATCCGAGAAAAATGATCTTGGTCACCGCGCACAGGCGCGAGAGCTTCGGCGAACCGTTCGAATTAATCTGCGACGGGCTTAAGCGGCTCGCGCTGGAGCATTCCGACGACATCGTGCTGGTGTACCCCGTGCATCGTAATCCGAACGTGCGCAAGGTAGTCGGAAAACGGCTCGCCGGGCTGGACAACGTGGTCCTGCTCGATCCGCTGGATTACGCGCCGTTCGTGCATCTCATGAAGCGGTGCTATCTGGTGCTGACCGACTCCGGCGGTGTTCAGGAAGAGGCGCCCAGCCTCGGCAAGCCGGTGCTTGTTATGCGCAAGGTCACCGAAAGGCAGGAGGCGGTCGCTGCCGGCACCGTCAAGCTGGTCGGCACCGATGCAGCTGCGATCGTGGACGAAACCTCGCGTCTGCTAGGCGATGCGGCTGCGTACCGCGACATGGCGTCACGAAAAAATCCTTACGGAGACGGCACGGCCGCGCGGAAGACAGTCGCGAAGATCTTGCGGGAGGCGGGCGCGTGAGCGAGGATCTTGTCAGCATCGTCTTGCCGACGTACAACCGGGCGCATTTGCTCGGTTACGCCATAGGGAGCGTGCTGGCGCAGACCCACCGCAACCTTGAGCTGATCGTCGTCGACGACAATTCCAGCGACGGTACACCCGACGTGGTGCGCACCTTTGACGATCCGCGCATCCGCTACGTGCGGAACGAAGCGAACCTCAAGCTTCCCCGCGGGCTTAACAAGGGCTTCGCTCTCTCGAGCGGAAACTTCCTCACCTGGACTTCGGACGACAATCTTTATGCCGTCAACGCGATCGAGCGAATGGTCGCCGTTCTTCGCCACGGAAGCTGCGAATTTGTCTTCGCCGACTATTATCACTTTTCGGATCTCGACGGCTCGAGCGGCGAGCCGCTGGAAGCAATGCACATCCAGCTTCCGGAGGTACCTCGCCTCGAGAAGAGCAATACGGTGGGCGCGTGCTTCCTCTACACTAGAACGGTTTACCAGGAGGTAGGAGACTACGACCCGGAGTTGTTCCTGGTCGAGGATTACGACTACTTCATTCGCATTCAGAAGCGCTTCAGGATCTGCCACATTGCGGAGCCGTTGTACTACTTCAGGCGCTTCGACGAGTCGCTGTTCTGCTCCCGCTTCGCAGAGGTCCAGGCCGCCGGTGTGCTCGTGCGATTCAAGGACCGCTTGCTGGACAAAGCGCAGGCCATGGCCGCCTGCACAGACTTGATCATGAAAAACATCGACGGCCTTAGGAACCCTCTGCTCCGCGCCACGTACCCCGTCGTGCGCAGCACCTCTTACAGACTGACGAACTCATACAAGCACCTCATCAGGATGTACGTCATGTGGAAGATTTCTTCCAAGGTGGCTTCGGTTCTCCAGGGGTTCGAATCGAAGGCGCTCAGTTTCCGCCAAGCCAAGGAGGCGCTGCAGTGCATCATGCAACAGGTGGGGGCGGTCGAGTACAGGGAGCCCTCGCCGCGTCGCGCGGCGGAAGCGCGGTGATGGGAGCAATTGGCAGGAACGCGGCGAACGAGCGCCTTCGACCGTGAACCTGTTCGAGTACCTGAGAGCTGCCCTCGCTGGCACATCCGTGGCCCGCGAAATGCACAGGCAGGCGCTTTCTTCCGCACCGTCCATTTCATCGGGTCTTACTGAGCTGCGCGAGCTGTGCGAGAACGACGCCGGGAACGATGGCGACAGCCCGATTTTCCTCCTCTCCGCGGGATGGCGTGCCGGATCGACGCTGTTGCAGCGCCTAATCATGTCGGACCCCAAGGTCCTCTTGTGGGGCGAGCCCTACGACGAGTGCGGGATCATCCAGGCGCTGGCGCATACCGTCAAGGCGTTCCGCAGCGGATGGCCCCCCAAGGACTATTACTTCAGCGGGTCCAAGCCGGCGTCAGGGGACTGGGTCGCCAACTTCTTCCCCGTGCCAGCCCATTTGAGGCGAGGGCATCGCGCATTCTTCGAAAAGACCTTCGCCGAGCCGGCGAAACTCGCGGGGGCCGAGCGCTGGGGCGTCAAGGAAGTGCGATTGAACGTCGAACACGCCCACTATCTGCGCTGGGTCTATCCAAGGGCCAAATTCGTTTTCCTGTATCGCAATCCCTTGCACGCCTACCAGTCCTACTGCAGGTACGGTCGCAACTGGTACGACACTTGGCCCGACAAGCCGGTATTCACTCCTACGGCGTTCGGGCGGCACTGGAAAACATTGGCAGAAGGATTCCTAAGAGGGGCGAAGGCGCTCGGTGCTTTGGTGGTGCGCTACGAGGATCTCGTTGAGGACCGTGGGGAAGTGGTGCAAAGAATTGAGCAGCACCTGGGTGTCGAGATCGATCGGTCGGTCCTTGGCAACAAAGTGGGAAGTTCGCTCCAGAGCGGGGAGCGCGCCAAAGTGAGCGACTTGGAGAAGGCGCTATTGCGACGCGAGGTGGCGCCCTTGGCGGAGGAGCTCGGTTACCGATGGTAGTCACGCAGGCTGTTGAAGATCTAATCTTCGACGTCGGATTCCATAAGGGTGAGGACACGGAGTTCTACCTCAAAAAGGGCTTCCGGGTGGTGGCCGTCGAGGCGAATCCGGCTCTCTACGCTGCGGGCATCGGGCGGTTCAAGAACGAAATCGATGCTGCGCGCCTTACGTTGCTCAATGTTGCCATAGCCGACAGCGATGGGCCAATCCAGTTTTTCGTCAATTCGCGGGTCACTGAATGGGGGACGATTTCCCCGGATTTTGCGGCGCGCAACCGGCAGCTTGGTAAAGACTCGAAGAACATCACTGTTCAGGGTCTACGGTTCGGTCGCATTCTCCGCGAGTTCGGAGTCCCTTACTATCTCAAGATCGACATCGAGGGCGCGGACCAATTGTGTCTCGAAGCGTTGCTTCAAGTTGGCGCGCGCCCGACCCATCTTTCACTAGAGTCGACCAAGACCTCCTGGGCTTCACTAGTTTCGGAATTCGCGCGATTACGCGAGCTAGGTTACCGTCGGTTCAAGGTGGTGAGCCAAGAAGGCGTCCAGTACCAGCAGTGCGCAGATCCCCCGCTAGAGGGCAGCTCCGTTCAGCACCGCTTCACCCGAGGTGCGAGTGGCGCCTTCGGCGAGGAAGCACCCGGTGATTGGTTATCCGAGAAACAGGCGATCGCGCGTTATCGGCGCATTTTCCTTGAGTATCGTTTATTCGGCGACTCGGGATGGTTTACCGAGCGTACCCTGCGGCGCCCTGTTCTTTGGCACCTGGTTAAGTACCTGCCGAAGTCGGACTGGTACGACACCCATGCCACGCGCTAAGCTAACAGTTAGGCGAAGTGTCGTCTGAGGCTATGCACCGGACGTTCCAATAGATAATAGGAACTCGACGTGACGAGCAACAGCAATGCCGTAAGAAGCGGATATCTCAGGTAAAAGGCGCTGAAGAGCTCCCGATTGGCCCCAATCAATTCCAACAAAAGCACATAGGCCTTGGGCGCGAAAGGATGGGATATATAAGCGGGTAGCTGATCACCTTCCTGCTCAAGCTACCGGCCCCGCGGCTTTAAGAGCGTCCCTAGCAGGGGAACCCGCCTCAGCCTTTCGAAAATCCTTCCAGTACTGCGCGACTGCGTGCTCTCCTGGCGTAGCGTCTCGGAACAAATTTCGTAGAAGCGATGTGCCGCGTAAGACGGCGTAAACATGTCTGACCGAGCATGCCGGAGCGCGCGATTCGCAAGGGCGTCATACAGATTCTGCTCGCTAAGTACCCTCTTGATGGCATTCACCCAAGCCTGGGGATCTCGATAGTGACGGATGAGAATTCCACCTTCTCCGACGGACTCCGGAAGCCCGCCGCGCGCACTGGCGATGACCGGAATTCCACAGGATTGCGCCTCGATCGCTACGCGGCCAAACGCTTCTTCCCACACTGACGGAACAAGCAGCAATCTGGTCTTGCCATAGATGGGGCGCATGTCCGCGACCCTCCGCTGGAAGAGGACGTTCGGCAGATCTTTCAGTCGCGCGGCCAGCGCCGCTAGAGCCGCTTCGTCGAGCTGCCACGATTCCACCAGCATAAAATTCAGATCCGGCAGCGTTCTCGCGATTTCAAGAAAGGTATCGATGCCTTTCACCCGGTGCGGATTGATCATTGTCAGATATCCAGCCCGGTCGCCGGTGACCTCGAGCAATGCATCCAGCGATGGGTAAACAAACGAGGCCTTCCTTCCGGTGACTTCTTCCACCCGCCTCGCCAAGAAGGAGCTATTGCATACGATGTGGGCGCCGGTCGCGGCGATTGATGCCATCTCGGCCGGCTTCAATTCGGCGTCACGCATGAAGTACAGCGCGCGAACGCCTTTCTGCTGACCAATTTCAAGAACCGTTGCGGCGCCATCGAGTTGGGCCCAAAGGAGGTCGGGCGAGAATGTATCAATGGCTGTGAGAAGCGCTCTGCTGAAATCGTTTGATACCGTGACAGTATAACCACAGTCGACCGATAATGAGTGGCCAGTTCGCTTGACGTCCTTGATTCCCAATGCGGCGTAATCGGCGGGAGCCGGATACTGCCATGGCGCGCCTGTGAAGTCTGCCGAACCCAAGGCCGTACACACTGAGCCAAGGTCTCTCGCGAGCGCCGATAGCACGTAATGCGCTGAACGCGCCGCGCCCCCTAAGAAGAACGGGAAGGGCGGCCTTTCGCTGGCGTAAAGGATGCGCATTACGCTGAGCGATCTTGCGGCAAAGCATCTCTCGGGTATCGGGATGGTGCGCCGCTGGCAACTGCGGAAGGTCGCCGCCGCAGTACCGCGAAACCGTGGCCTTCAGGAACGAAATCCAAGGAGAACTCGGGATTGTCCTCCGCCCACTGCCGGGCGATGGATCGTTCGTCGGGGCGCGAGGCATCGTCCAGAACGACCACGCAGCGATCACTTAGGAAGGGAAGCAGCATGGGCACAGCCGGGAAGCGTGATCTTGGCTGAAGCGCCCCAGGCGGACCGTCGACGATCAGGAGATCGACCGTCCTGCCGCGGAGTTTTTCCACCAACCCCCCGTACCAGATCTGGTCGGCTCCGCCTATCGACGTCAGCGGGCAACTCCACAGTTGAACCGCGTTTGCCAAATCGTTTAGCTGCAGATTGCGCCGAGTGAGCTCTAGGAACCGATTTTCATGATCCACCGCAACATGCACGCAATCATGATACCCGAGCGCTCGTAGGCACCGCGCCAGAAGCACTGTCGAAGACCCAGAGCCAAGCTCAAGTATCGAGCTCGGCTGGTTTTCAATGAGATGCTGAACGAGAAACTTGCCTAGGAACGCGTCAATGCTCCAGTCGCCGTAAAAGACTGGCAGGCGCAATCCCAATTGTTGGAGGGCTGCGGCATTTTGCGTTTCTAGCGCCTTCTCGTCGATCCGACCTATCAATATGTCGAGTTGTCTGTCGAGACGCCTGAAACGAGCCCTGATCTTAAGGGCGACAAGCGCGAGAGCGCACAGGACGACAACTGTAGCGAACCCTACGGTTACGATCGTTAGAGACAAAATCGCCCTCGCCTCGTGCCTCTTCTATGCCGTGACTGTTTCGTTCCGGAATCGCCAGTGAACCGGAATATCGACAAGACCAAGGGCCGCGGACTTCGTAACAGGAATTGAACCGGCATTGACCGAAAAGATCTTGAGGCTCTCTCCGTAGAAAATCTCCCTTCGGTATCTGTCAAGCACGCCGACTCGAAGCCCAAAGACACCAGGCACCAGTGGAAGTCTGTCAATACGGCATTCGAGAACGTTGTGCCCGGCCACCATATCAGGTCGTGTTTCCAAATGCGCGGTGCCCATCGACGCGATATATACAAAATCGGTCGTGTGAAAACCGAAAACCACCTCGGGTTCGGTAATGCTTCGATTGGCGTAAAAGACGGCGCGGATCTGCATCGGCGCTCCGGTGGCTACGGCCTCAACCTCCCGGCCTTGTTCATCCAGTAACGTGAGCGACTCCATCACGACTTCGCCAGTCATACGAACATTGCGTCCAGATCCATGCGCCTGCTGCGCCTGCATGGCGATTTTCGTGTTTGCCTGCGTGTAGAACGCTTCGCAAATGTCCTTCGGGCGACCTTCGGACGTGATCTTCCCGTGGTCTATCAGGAGGGCCCGTGTACAAAGACGTTCGATCTGGCGAATGTTATGACTAACGAGCAGCACAGTCCGTCGCTGGCGCAGGATCATGTCCTCCATGCGATCAAAACATTTGCGCTGAAAGGCGAGATCGCCTACCGCCAACACTTCGTCCGCAAGCAAGATATCGGCCTCGACGCTGGTTGCGACGGAGAACGCCAGCCGCACCAGCATGCCGGAGCTATATCGCTTTACCGGGGTGTCGATGAACTGCTCGAGTTCGGCGAAGGAAACGATTTCGTCGAACTTCTTGGCGATCTGCTTGCGGGGCATGCCGAGAATGGTGCCGTTGAGAAACACATTCTCGCGCCCGGTGAACTCCGGCACGAATCCTGCCCCCACTTCTATCAGGGGCGAGATTTGTCCCTTCACTGACACCCGCCCATAGGTGGGCTTGCTGATTCCGGCCAGCAGCTTTAGGAGGGTGCTTTTGCCGGCGCCATTGTGGCCAATGATGCCCAGCACTTCGCCCTCATTGACTGTGAATGAGACGTCGTTGAGCGCCCTGAAAAGCGTGCGTTCCTTCACTGGCCGGCCGAGCGCCCGGTTAATTGCGTTCCGCGCGCTCTGCTGCAAGCTGGTCAGTGTTCCCAGCCTGAACTCCTTGGTGACGTGCTCGACTTCGATGATGGGCATGGCGTCAGTGCGCGCGGCGGACTAGTAGTTTACTGCGGCCGAGGGATTGCGCCCTTGCTTTTCGGTGACGATGCGTGGCGCTCATTAGATTACGTCGGCAAAGTAGCTTTCCGCACGTTTGAAAAACGCGTAACTCAGCGGCAACAGCGCGGCCACGAGGATCATCCCCGGCAGCATCGCGTTCAGTTCCGGCGGCTGCGCGCGTAACACTACATTCTGGAATCCGTCGATGATCCCAGCGAGAGGATTGAGCGTATAAAGAATGTAAAGCCACCCGGACCAGTCACCCGCAGCCTGGTGCACTAGTAGTTTGTCCTTGACCAGCTCAAGCGGATAGATGACCGGCGACGCGTACATCAGGAAGGAAAGCAGCACGGGCAGTGCCTGGCCGATGTCGCGGTAGTACACATTGATCGCAGCGCCCGCCATGGCGATCGTGAGCGAAGCGATCAACGTGTACAGGATGATAAGCGGCGCCCATAGCGCGTACACGGAGGGCACCATGCCGTACCAGACCATCAGACCGGCAAGGACGACAACGTTGATGGCGAACTCCACAAGTTTGGTGATGACCGCCGTAAGCGGAAGAATCACCCGAGGTAGGTAGATCTTTCGGATCAAGTAGGCGTTGCTTACCACGCTGTTGATGCCTTCCGAGGTCGAATCCTGAAACAGCGTCCAGGGCATCAGTGCGGCAAAGGTGAGGATCGGGTAGGGGACGCTGCCGCTTTCGATGCCGACAAAACTGCGAACGAGCGTGAAGATCACCATCAGCATCACCGGTCTGAAGATCGCCCATGCGATGCCGAGGTACGCCTGCTTGTAGCGCATGGTAATGTTCTTCCATGCGAGTGCGAACATCAGCTCACGGTAGGTGATCAGGTCCTTGGCGATTGAAATCATAGAAACGGGCGGCGCTTCCGAAAGGCCTGGCGGGTCATTTACTTACCGGCGGTGGAGGAATGCAGACGGCGCCATGGATGACTGTGGCGATCTTGTACCCGAAGTCGGCAAAAAAGTCAGCTGATAATGTCACCTTCGGACTGTTGATCATGGAATTGGTCTGAAAATACTATTGCTCAAATTTGTAGCAGCATTCCGCCACCGATAATGAGCAGCAAGACCGAAATGGCGTTACGCACATGGCCATGGTTTGCCTTGATGCTCTAAAGTGAACCCAGAATGCTGCCCGGGATTGATTCGACGAGCGGTGACTGAAGCAGTGAGACGTGAATACTGCCGAATCCGAATTGGCCAAGGGGCCGGCCGCCAATGTCCGTGGGACGGCGTGGACGATGTCAGCACCGACGAGGTTTTCAGGCGAGAGGCGGGGAGGGTATTTCGCATCGCAGCCGGAGGCTCCCCTCGTAGAGCGGGTTCAGCACCTGTCCGTTGAACGAACCCGCGGCGCCATGCACCCAGACGCCGAAGCCCTTGGTGATCAAAATAAAGGGCAAATTGCAGTTTCAGAATCGGTTTCCTATAGCACTGGCTTGAACGGACCAAATCAAGTGGCTCACGCGCAAGAAAACTGACAGGCGCCAAAGCGTTGAACCGCGCGGTACGCAGCCGCAATCCCTAGGGAGGGCTGATCTTCGGCATAGGTCACGGCACCGAACATGTGCCCGGCGCGTAGTACCTCCTGGGCTTGCACTTCTGCTTTCCTGCGAGCCAGTATCCAAGTCGTCAGTGCAAACTGCTTATCGCGCTAGGTGCCTGAGCGTGGTGCCGCGGTTGCGGATATCCGCAACGACGACTTTGGATATGATTTACCCGTCCGCTTCCCTAAGGCATATTGTCATGATGACGGATCAGGGGTCTTGAGGGTATGGCATTCGCGATGGTGCGTGGATGGGCCCTGCTGTTGATTCTCGCGATGTGGTCGGTACAGGCTGCGGCGGCCGCGAAGCCGCCGCTGCACGTTGTCATATCGATAGACACTGAGACATCGGCAGGATGCGGGCCACACGGGTGCATACCGGTGCCGATCGAGGACCGCATACTCGGTCTGCACGGTGGCCGGTACTACGGCATCGATCTGATGATGGATCTGCTGGAAAAGCATGGTATGCGCGGCACGTTTTTCGTAAATTCATTCCTGGATGCAGCATACCCGGATAATGAGATAGAGACGTTT
>Ga0316628_100004583_pt1 | contig 10878 bp, 7 predicted proteins | sample OWC_Aug_M2_C1_D5_FD_207648 | JGI IMG/M metagenome (GOLD analysis project Ga0316628, IMG submission 207648) | Wetland soil microbial communities from Old Woman Creek delta, Ohio, United States - OWC_Aug_M2_C1_D5_C | ecosystem: Environmental > Terrestrial > Soil > Wetlands | place: USA: Ohio... | reverse complement strand
AGTAGTCCGCCGCCTGCGTGAGATGCTGGCGCGCGAACGCTTTCCCCAAGCCGTGATCCTGTCCGGCCCGCAAGGCGCCGGCAAGTACACCCTGGCGCTGATGCTGGCCCGGGCGATGAACTGTACGGAACATCGGGACATCGGATCATCGGGACATCGGATCATCGGGATATCGGATGGTCTGACCTCAGGCCCTTCTGCAACAGCGTTTCTTACGGATGGTCTGCCGGACTACTGCGGCCAGTGCGAGAACTGCCGGCGCATCGGAGAAGCGTCCGACCTGGAGGCACGCTTTGCTGAAGCCGTGGAAGCGCGCGAGGGACTGCGCGAAACCGACAAGCGCGAGACGCGTATCCTGGTCCAGCCGCACCCGGATGTTCTGGTAATACCGCCCGATCCGCCGCAGATGATGATCAAAGTGGACCAGGTGCGGCACGTGAACACCACCATTCGCTACAAACCGGCGGAGGCGCGCCGCCGCGTCTTCATCTTCACTGATGGGGCGTTCATGAAAGAAGCCGCCAACGCGCTGCTCAAGGTCCTGGAAGAGCCTCCGGACTTCGCCACCATCTTCCTGTTGACGCGCAACCCGGGTGAACTGCTGCCCACCATCCGTTCGCGCTGTGTGAGCTTTGCCCTGGGCGCGTTGCCAGCGGCTGAGATCGAAGAGTACCTGGCGAAAAACCGGCCGGAATGGAACCTCCGGCAGCGGCAGCTTGCGGCGCGTTTGAGCGGCGGCGCCGTGGGGCGTGCGCTTGCGCTCAATCTGGAGGAGTACATGGCCGCGCGCAAGGACGCGCTGGGGCTGCTGGCGACGGCCGCGCGCTCCGCCGAGCACTCTGACCTGTTCCGCACCACGGAGACGTATCGGGCCGGGGCCGAAGGAAAAGACAAAACCGACCAGCTCATCAGCGCCGTTTACGGCCTGCTGAAAGACATGATGGCTTTGAATTCGGGCGCGCCGGAGCTGGCGCGCAATACTGACATCCTGGCCGAACTCAAGTCCCTGGCTGCGGCAGTGGATTTTCAGTGGATAGCACGCGCCACGCAGCAATTAGGGGCGGTGCAAAGCGGCATGCGGCGCAATGTGCTGCGGCCGCTTTCACTGGACGCATTCGCGCTCTCCCTGGAGCGATAGGTTGGCCCCTGTTCTTGGGGTATTCGGACATGTCCGCTTCACGCAAAGGTGTTTTGCGGCGCATTGTCCTTCCAGTCAATTGAAACGCCCAGCCGGGCTGTGATACGGTAACAGCCAACGAACCCGCACTGAATTCCCTGCTCCATTGATCTGGGAACAGCTCGGCTTTTCCTGTCGGCGTTTTTGCACGCCGGCATGGTTCCTGCGCCGCGGGAAAACGGGAGCATCAGAAAATGAAAGATGGAATGGACGCAACTGCAGCACGCCCGGCTCCGGAGCAGACGCAAGAAGACTTTGTCAGCCGCAAGCTGATCCGGCCTTCCCTGAGCTCGCCAGCGCCACGCACGGAGCCAGTCTCCGAGCGACGTGACCGCATGGAGCGCACCGAGCGCGCGCCTTCCAACGGCCCGCGGCGGAGCAACGGCGGTCCAGCCGATCAGACCTACGCGGAAAACTACTATTACCAGAAGCAAATCCAGAGCAAGACGCCGGTGGTCATTGTTATGAAGGACGGCGAGCAGATCCAGGGCCTGATCGAATGGTATGACCGGAACTGCCTCAAGGTGACCCGCAACGGCGGCGCCAACCTGCTGATCTACAAGCCCGCGATCCGCTACATCTACAAGGCCGGCGAAGCAACCAAGCCGTAGGACTCACCCATCGCCTTCGCGGTGGGGCCCGATCTGTGGTCGCGCCCCACTGGCATTTATCTCGCTCCGTTCCCTCTTGTGCAAGCCTCCTCACAGCTTGGGCAACACGATTCCCGCCTGCATTTGATATTTTCCGGCCTTGTCCTTGTAGCTGGTTTCGCAAGGCTCGTCGCCCTGGAAGAAAAGGATCTGGCAGAGCCCTTCATTGGAATAGATCTTGGCCGGCAAGGGCGTGCTGTTAGAAATTTCCAGGGTCACAAAGCCTTCCCACTCCGGCTCAAACGGCGTGACGTTCACGATGATGCCGCAGCGAGCGTAGGTTGATTTGCCAACGCAGATGGTGAGCACGTCGCGCGGGATCTTGAAATACTCCACCGAGCGGGCCAGGGCGAAGGAGTTGGGCGGGATGAGGACGGAAGACGCTTTCACGTCGATAAACGACCGTTGGTCAAAGTTCTTGGGATCGACGATGGCGGAATTGACGTTGGTAAAAATCTTGAATTCGTCGGCCACCCGCAGGTCGTAGCCGTAAGAGGAAACGCCATAGGAGATCACGCCTTCGCGCACCTGGCGGTCGCTGAAAGGGGTAATCATGCCGTATTCCTGGGCCATCTTGCGGATCCAGCGGTCGCTTTTTATCGCCATGGAAAGGGGGTCCTTGAGTCTTGGAATGGTGTTGTTGCCTGCTGAACGGAAGCAGCAATATTAATAGGCCGAAAGCTCCATTGACAACCTGCGTAAAAGTCCCATATTATCTGCAAGTTACGCCCCCGTCAGACAAACTTGAGGAGAGCTGGACAAGTGATTAAGCTCGACATCATCAACGAAGTGGTCAATAAGACCGGCATCACCAAGACCAAAGCGGAAATGGCGGTGGAGACGGTATTTGAGAGCATGAAGAAAGCCCTGGCGCAGGGCGAGCGCATCGAACTGCGGGGCTTCGGTGTATTTAACGTGCGCCCGCGCAAGACCGGAATCGGCCGCAACCCGCGTACCGGCGCAGAAGTGAGCATTCCGCCGGGAAAGGCGGTAAGGTTCAAGCCGGGCAAGGAACTTCAGTCCATCGACTAAGAAAGCAAGGCAGGGCCCCATCTGTTTCCATGCCGGACACCTCTCCTCCACCGTTGGAATACCAGATCTTTGATCCAGAAACACAGGAGATCAGAGTTGTCGTAGTCCAGCCACCGCGGCGCCGCTATTGGCTGCACGCCCTGCTCTTTCTGGCGACGCTGTTCACCACCACGTGCATCGGCGCCCGGCTGCAGTACAACTTTAACAACGAGTTGCCCGCGTTTTCGGCAAACGCCGATTTCCTGCCCTGGCTGTGGGCGCTTGCGGACTGGCACCGGCTGCTGCTGGGATTGCCTTTCTCGTTTTGCCTGCTGGGGATTTTAACGGCGCACGAGCTGGGCCATTACCTTTTGTGCGTGCGCCGGAAGGTCATGGCGACGCTGCCCTTTTTTATTCCAGCGCCAACGCTGATCGGGACTTTCGGAGCTTTCATCCGCATCAAATCGCCGATTCGAACCCGCAAAGACCTGTTCGACATAGGCATTGCCGGACCGATTGCCGGATTCGTGGTGGCCGTTCCCGTTCTCTTTTTCGCGCTGCTGGCCTCCAAGCCGCTGACTCCCAACGACAACCAGTGGGGCGTGCTGTTTGGGTTTCCGCCCATCTACAAGGCGGCGCAGTGGGTGCTGGCCGCACTGGGCAGCCACGCTCCGGCAGCCACTCTGAACATGGGGCAGATCTACCCGCATCCCACAGCTCTGGCCGCATGGGTGGGAATGTTCGCTACGTCCCTGAATCTGCTTCCGGGCGGACAACTCGATGGCGGACACATTCTTTTTTCCCTCAGTCCGCGCCTGCATCGCAAAGTCACTTATCTTGCCATTGCCGCTTTGCTCCCCTTGAGTTGGTTTTTCTGTGGTACCTGGCTGCTATGGGCTGTGGTTCTGCGCATCACCGCTCATCATCCGCCTGTGCCGCCATGGCCGGAGCTGGATGGCAAGAGAAAAGCGCTGGCAGTTTTTGCATTGATTATTCTGCTGCTGACGTTTGCTTATGATCCTTTACCCGGCAGCAGCCTGAGGGAACTGTTTCACCATTAGAACCGCGTGAGAAGCATTTTGTGTGGTTTCCACGAAGCAAGATGTTTTGAAATCAGCCGAGCGTCCGGCGTTCCTCGTTGAAATTCCCTGAATCTGTATGGCGAGGGAGATATCCTCGGGATTCTTCGACTCGCCCTTAGTCGCTCGCGCTCCTGCGTGCTCGCTCAGAACGACAGCCGTTAAAGGTAATAATCCCCTAAACGTCATCGAGAGTGATGAAGAGTCAGGTTGGCGCGCAGCAGCAGTCGAACGATCGCAAAAAACACAACAACAGTGGAGCCGGCCTAGAGCAGAGACAGCGCGTCCACATCCACGATCACGCTGGTGCGGGGAATTTTCTGGGTGTCGCAGAAGGCGAGCATCCTGCGCAGGGTAGCGTTGAGCTTTTCCCGGCCCGAACCTTTCACGATGAAGTGATAGCGGTAATCGCGTTTCAGGCGCATGATGGGCGCCACCGAGGGACCCAGCACGCGGATGCCTTCATTGCGCGTGGTTTCAAACCAGCGGCCGAGTTGCCCGGTCCACTTCAAGGTCTGTTCCAGCTTGTCACTGCGCACCAGGACATTGGCGAGCGCGCTGAAGGGCGGGTAGTGCATCCATTTGCGGAAACGGATTTCCTTCTCGTAAAAGCCGTCATAGTCGTGGCGCTGGGCGAACAGCACAGCGTAGTGGTCAGGATGCCAGGTCTGGAGCACGACTTTGCCCGGCGTTTCCCCGCGGCCGGCGCGTCCTGCCACCTGCGTGAGCAACTGGAAGGTGCGCTCGGCGGCGCGGAAATCGGGAAAGCTGAGCGCGTAGTCGGCGCCCACCACGCCCACCAGCGTCACGCCGTGCACGTCGTGGCCTTTGGCGATCATCTGCGTCCCCACGAGCAGATTGATCTCGCCGGCATGGAACTGGTTGAGGACGCGTTCAAAATCGTGGCGCGTGCGTACCGTGTCACGGTCAAGCCGCCCGATGCGCGCCTGGGGAAAAGCCGCGTGCAGGCGCTCTTCCACTTTCTCCGAGCCGGCGCCAAGGAAATAGATATGTTCATTGGAGCACGCGGGACACACTTTGGGCACGGGCTGCCGGTAGCCGCAATAGTGGCATTCCATGCGGTAGCCGGCTTTGTGGAAGGTCAGGGCGATAGTGCAGTTCTTGCATTGCAGCGTCTCGCCACAGGCGCGGCAAAGCACCACGGAGGAGTATCCGCGGCGGTTCAGCAGGATCATGGCTTGCTCGCCGCGCCCCAGCCGCTCCGTGACTTCTTCAATCAACTGCCGCGAGAACAGCCGGTCTTCCCCGCTCTGCTGGAAGTCGAACTTCATGTCCACGATCTCGACTTCCGGCAGCGGCCGCCGCTCCACCCGTTCGGAGAGCTCGAGCAACCTGTACTTTTTGGTTTCGGCGTTGTGATAGGACTCAATGGAAGGCGTGGCGGAAGCCAGCACCACGGCGGCATCACCCAGCTTGCCGCGCATTACCGCAACATCGCGCCCGTTGTAGCGCGGCGTCTCTTCCTGCTTGTAAGAGGAATCGTGTTCCTCGTCCACCACGATCAGCGCCAGATCGCTGACCGGCGCGAACACTGCCGAACGGGTGCCCACCACGATCTTCGCATCGCTCCGACGAATGCGGTGCCACTGCTCGGCACGTTCATCCGCCGAGAGTGCGGAGTGCAAGATGGCCACTTGATCGCCGAACACCTGATGAAGATTTGCAGCGGCGGCCGGCGTGAGACCGATTTCCGGCACCAGCAGAATGGCCGAGCGCCCTGCCTCCAGGACCGACTGCATCGCCGCCAGATAAACCGCCGTCTTGCCGGAGCCGGTGACGCCGTGGAGCAGGGAGACAGAAAACTTTTTTGCTTCAACCGATTCCTCGATCGATACCAGGGCGGCCTTCTGTTGCGGGTTGAAGATGAAATCCAGGTGTGAAGGGCCGCGCCGCGTCAGGCCGGCCACGTTGAAGCCGGCAGGCTCTTCCACAATCTCCACCGCGCCGCGCTTCACCAGAGTTTGCAGCGTGGTACGCGGAACTTCAAGCTGCCGGATACTTTCCACCGTGGCCCGGCCGCCACCCTCACGCAGGCAGGCAAGGATTTTCTGTTGGTTCTCATTCAGCTTGCCTCCGTCCGTTTCTTTCAACACCACGATCTGCACGGTGCGGCGAGCATCGCGCACGGAGGAGGCATCCTCGCGGACAACCCACTTCTTGCGCACCAGATTGTCGAGCGCCTGGCGGTCCGCGCCGGTGGCCGAACGCAGGGTACTCTCCAGCACGTCATCGGACATGGAAAGGTAATCGAGCACTGCGTACTCGAGCATCTGGGCGTCAATATCCTGCTTGGACCGGCGTGAAGAGCCAACGGTGGCGGAAGCATGCAGTGCTTCATGTCCGGCCTCAGTAATGTGGTAGGTCTTTGCTTTCTTGATTTCCGCCGCCAACGGCAGCATGGTGCGAAATACTTCGCCGACGGGCGCCAGATAGTATTGCGCGATCCATTGTCCCAACTGCATCAGCTCGGGACCGAGCACCGGCTCTGTGTCCAGTACCTGGAGCACAGCTTTGGCCTGCATGGAGGGGGGATTGTCATGCAGCGCGGTCACCACCCCGGAGAGCCGGTCTTTGCGAAATGGCACCAGCACCCGTCCACCCACCACGGGAGCGTGGCCGGACAGCGCGTACGTAAACACCATGTCCAGCGGTACCGGCAGGGCGACGTCACAAAATGCAGCCATGGGAGAGTTAACGGATGATTGTACGAGATGAGAGCTGGAGCGAGAACTTAGTTCCAGGTGATTAGAAAGACAACAGAACCATTGACTGGACCGCGCACGAACCCTTCCGGGGCTATAATGTGTTTAATCAGTGGGGTAATGCCGCCGCCCCGTGGCGGTAAAGTTTGCCGGTCTGCCCGAATGCCACCGGGCCGATTTGAGCCGATGCATCCAATCGTTTTTCCATTCCGTCCGGCCCCGCTCAAGGGTCTAAAAGCCTATGCCGTGGCGGCATTGGCAACAGCGTTGGCAGCGGCGTTGAGCCTGGCCATGGAGCCGTTGATTTATGCCACTCCAACGTTGCTTTTTTTGGTGGCCGTCGCAGTCAGTGCCTGGTTCGGTAGCGCAAGGCATGGAGTGTTCTCATCGCTCCTTTCCGCCGTGTTTGTTAACTACTTGGTGGGGCCTCAACGTAGCCAGTTCTCCGCCGACCTGACCAGCTTACTGCGCACGGGAATGTGGATTGCGGTCTCATGCGGGGTCGCGGTCCTAGTGGGCCAGTTGCGAGAATCGCAGGAACGAATCTTTAGGATCCTCAGCGGAATTACGGATGGCTTCCTTTCCATCGACCGCGGTTGGAATTGCACTTACGCCAATGACCAGAGCGCCAAGCTGCTGCATAGAACTCCCGAGCAGATGACGGGCAAGAGCTTCTGGGAACTGTTTCCGGCCGAGAGCGGCCCCGCATTTCAGCAGGAATGCGGGCGGGCCATGGAGCAGCAGCAGATCGTCCGCTGTGAGGAGTACTACAAGCCCGGGAACGCGTGGTACGAAGTGGCAGCGTTCCCTACAAAATCCGGACTCAACCTGGTCTTTCGTGATGTGAGCGACCGGCACAAGAGCGAAGCCGAGCGGGTCAAAACGGAACAGATCCTCTCCAGCCTTCCTGAAGGTTTTGCCGTGATGGACCGGGACTTCAACTTCATTTACATCAATGAAAGCGGCGCGCAGCTTGCCGGCAAACCGCGAGCGGAAATGATTGGGAAGAACTGCTGGGAGATTTTCCCGAAAATACTGGGCACAGAGCTGGAAGCTGAGTACCGGCGCTGCATGAAGGACAGGGTCCCGGTAAATTTTGAGTTTCCCTTCCCGCCCCTGGGACGGCATTTTGAAATTCGCGCCCTGCCAGTACAAGAAGGCATCAGCGTGCTCTACCAGGATGTAAGCGAAGCGCGCCAGCGAGAGGAGAAGTTGCGCTCGGCTCTGGACCGCCTGGAGATTGCGCACAATGCGGCAAACATCGGCACCTGGGACTGGAACATCCGCACCAATGAACTGATCTGGTCGGACAACATCGCCGGCATCCATGGGCTCGCGCCGGAGCAATTTGACGGCAAGCTGGAGACCTGGCTGCGGACCATCCATCCGGACGATCTGCCCATGGTGCAGGCAAAGATCCAGAAAGCGATTGAAGAAAGGTCGGATTACTATGTGGAATTCCGCACGATCTGGGCGGACGGCGAAGAGCACTGGGTCTCCGGAAAGGGCAAGATAATCCTTGGAGCCGACGGCCAACCGGAGCGCATGGTGGGCATCGGCGCGGATATCAACCGGCGGCGCAGGGAAGAGGAGGCGCTGCGGCGCTCCGAAAAGCTGGCGGCGGCGGGAAGGCTGGCCGCCACCATCGCGCATGAGATCAATAACCCGCTGGAAGCGACGAGCAACCTGATCTATCTCATGCGCCAGGAGCCCGGCTCCAACGCGAACATGCAATCCATGCTCACCATGGCCGACGAACAGCTTGCCCGGGTGAACCACATCGCCCGGCAGACCCTGGCGTTTTATCGCGAGCGAACCGTGCCCGAAATGGTGGATGCGGCCCAGACGTTCGAGGAATTGCTGGCGATCTTCAAGTCGCGGCTGGCAACCAAACACGTCACCGTGGAAAAAGAATTCCAGAGCGTGGAGCAGTTGCGGGCTTTCAAAGGAGAAATCCGGCAGGTGCTTTCCAACCTGCTGACCAACGCCATTGACGCATCGCCGCCGGGAGGCAAATTGATCCTGCGCGTAATGCACGGCCCCGCGCTCGACGGGAACCACGGCAACACGGTGCTGATGGAAGTGCAAGATTTCGGCGCCGGCATCCAGCCGGAAGACCGGGAGCGCATCTTTGAGCCGTTCTTTACCACCAAGTCTGACGTGGGCACCGGCCTGGGCTTGTGGGTCAGCAGGCAGATCGTGGAAAAGCATGGAGGAACGCTTGACTACCACACCTGCCTGGAAAAAGGCAGCAGCGGCACGTGCTTCAGCGTGGTATTACCGCTTGCGGCCGCCGAGGCGGCGGGCCGCGCAAGCTGAGCTATTCCTGCGGCTCTTTCGCCGGGGCTTTCAATCCCAGATACTTCATCACCATCTGCAGATCTTTCCAGGTTTCTTTTTTCTGCCGGGGATCGCGCAGCAGGTAAGCGGGATGGTAGGTGACCGCCAGCTTGGCGCCGCGAAAGTCATACCAGCGTCCGCGCAGGTTGGCCATAGAGTCATTCATGGCGAGCAGGTTCTTGGCGGCCACCGCACCCAAGGCCACGATGACTTTGGGCCGGATCACCGCAATCTGACGCATCAGGAAGGGCGAGCAGGTATCACACTCGTCTTTTTCCGGCGTGCGATTACCCGGCGGACGGCACTTGACTACGTTGGCAATGTACACGTCTTCCCGCCGCAGCCCCATGGCGGAGATCATGTTGTTCAGCAACTGTCCGGCGCGGCCCACGAATGGTTCGCCTTGTTCGTCTTCGTCAGCGCCCGGGCCCTCTCCGACGAACATGAGGTCGGCATTGACGCTGCCCACGCCGAAGACAATGTTCTTGCGGCCCTGGTGCAGACGGCAGCGTGTGCAATCGCCGATGTCCTCGCGGATGGTCCGCAGGGCGGCGGGCTTGTCCTGAATCACGGGAAGCGGCGATTGCGGCGGTTCTGAATCGGTTTCTACCGCTTCAATCGCGGCCGCGCTCTCACCATCCACAGGGCGGCGATAAAAATCGTAGATGCCCATGTCACGGTAATAGTTGACGCGGGCGGCGAGCTGCTTTTTGGTCGCAGGATCGAGGGGCTTGGGCATGAAAGATCAGTTTAGAGGATGAACGCAGTTTCTTAAAAGAAGATTCCTCGCTGCGCTCGGAATGACAAGTGGAAAAGCAATGTTAGCGGCGCGCCGATTCGGCTGGCGCAATCTGTGCTGCTTTGAGTGCCACCACCGCGTCCAGCACGCGGTGGGCGACTTCCCACTTGGTCATCTCGGGGACATGCTCCACGCCATCGCGTGTAAGGATGGAAACGGCGTTGCGCTCGGAATCGAAGCCGATGCCGGGCTGCCCCACGTCATTCACCACGATGGCATCGAGCGATTTGGTCTCCAGCTTCTTGCGCGCGTTCTCCAGAGCATTCTGGGTTTCCGCGGCGAAGCCGATGACCAGGCGCGGACCTTTCTTCGCGGCAACTTCAGCGAGGATATCCGACGTTGGCTCCAGTTCAAGCGTGATGGGGCCTTTGCGTTTGATCTTCTGTTCGGCTGTACTGCGAGGAGTGAAGTCGGCCACGGCCGCAGCTTTGATCACAATGGTGGCGCGGTCAAGAGAGGAGAGCACGACCTGGCGCATCTCTTTTGCGGTCTGAACGGACACAAATTCAGCTGCGGCAGGCGGCTTGAGAGCCGTGGGCCCGCTGATCAGGATGACCTTCGCCCCACGGCGCAGCGCAGCCTCGGCCAGGGCATAGCCCATTCTGCCGCTGGAACGGTTGCCAATGTAGCGGACCGGATCGATGGGCTCGCGCGTGCCGCCGGCAGTGACCAGGATGGTTTCGCCCGCGAGATCGGGCGCCGCACCCAGCGCCGTAAGGACTGCGTCAACGATCTTCTCATTCGACGCAAGGCGGCCGGCGCCGATCATGCCGCAAGCCAGATAACCGCTGTCGGGGTCCACGATGCGAACTCCCCGCTGCCGCAGGGTCTGGACGTTGGCCTGCGTTGCGGCGTTCTCCCACATGTTTACGTTCATCGCGGGAGCCACCACCACGGGCGCCGTGGTGGCGAGAAAAAGTGTGGTCAGGAAATCATTTGCTTCGCCGTGCGCGAATTTGGCGATCGCATCGGCCGTTGCCGGCGCCACTACCAGCGCGTCAATGGACTGCGCCACGGCAATGTGTTCGACGGCGGACTCGATGTTGGGGGACTCACTCTGCGTCTCGGCGCCGAACAGGTCAGTAATGACTTTTTCCCC
>Ga0316628_100004582_pt1 | contig 10879 bp, 8 predicted proteins | sample OWC_Aug_M2_C1_D5_FD_207648 | JGI IMG/M metagenome (GOLD analysis project Ga0316628, IMG submission 207648) | Wetland soil microbial communities from Old Woman Creek delta, Ohio, United States - OWC_Aug_M2_C1_D5_C | ecosystem: Environmental > Terrestrial > Soil > Wetlands | place: USA: Ohio... | reverse complement strand
CACCATCTGCTGAATGCGGCCGAAGACCTCGCTGCCCGGTTCGTTGCCTGGACTTTCCGTCATATAATCCCGCCCGTTTCGATCGTGAAGCCCGATCCCAATATCTAGAAAGAATAATCATGCGCGCCCTTGGCATTATGTTGCTGTTGACCATCATTCTGCAAGGCTGCGGGCGCAAAGGCCCGCTGGTTCTGCCGCCAGCGCAGCCGGCTAATCCACCAGCTGCCCCGGCACATCCCTCCCTCGAGAAATCCGAAAGCAAGAAGTAATCATGAATCAATATTTCCACTATCAGCAGGACCGGCTGTTCGCCGAAAACGTTTCCTTGAACGATGTTGCGGAGCGCTTCGGCACGCCGTGCTACGTGTATTCGCGTGCCGCCCTGACGGACGGGTATCGCCAGTTCGCCGACGCGTTCAAGAGCCGTGATCACCTCATCTGCTATGCCGTGAAGGCCAATTCCAACCTCGCCATCCTCAACCTGTTCGCTCGCCTTGGTGCCGGGTTCGACATCGTGTCCGGTGGCGAGCTGCAGCGTGTGCTGGCCGCAGGCGGGGCGGCGAACAAGGTGGTGTTCTCCGGCGTCGGCAAGAGCGAGGACGAGATGCGGCAGGCGCTGGAGGCAGGAATCCTCTGCTTCAACGTCGAGTCCGCTCCCGAGTTGGAGCGGCTGAACGCGGTGGCGGGCAGCATGGGCAAGGTTGCGCCGATCAGCCTGCGCGTGAATCCCGATGTGGACGCCAAGACCCATCCCTATATCTCCACCGGACTCAAGCAGAACAAGTTCGGCGTTGCCTACACCGAGGCGCTCGCGCTATATCGCAAGGCGGCCGCCATGCCGCACCTGCGCGTGACCGGCATGGATTGCCACATCGGCTCGCAGCTCACCGAGACCAGCCCCTTCATTGCGGCGGCCGAGAAAATACTGGCGCTGGTGGATCAACTGGCTGCCTCGGGCATCGTGCTGGAGCATCTCGATCTCGGCGGCGGTCTCGGTATCCGTTACGACGACGAGACGCCCCCATCCATTGCCGAGTATGCGCAGGCCTTGCTGGCCGCACTGCAGGGGCGTTCGCAAAAGATCATCGTCGAGCCGGGGCGCGTGCTGGTCGGCAACGCCGGGGTGCTGCTGACGCGCATCGAATATCTGAAGCACGGGGAGGAAAAGAACTTCGCCATCGTCGACGCGGCGATGAACGACCTGATGCGTCCGGCGCTATACGATGCCTATCACCGCATTTTGCCGGTGGTGCGCAGGCAAGATATCCCCTCTCCTCAATCCTCTCCCGCAAGCGGGCGAGGAGGCGAACGAGAAAGGCAATCTCTGATTTACGAGGTGGTCGGGCCTGTCTGCGAGACCGGCGATTTCCTCGGCCATGGCCGCGAAATGGCCGTGGATCAAGGCGATGCGCTTGCCGTGATGTCGGCCGGAGCATACGGGATGAGCATGAGCTCCAACTACAACACACGTCCGCGCGCAGCCGAAGTGATGGTGGATGGTGCATCCATCCACCTCATCCGGGAACGCGAAACAGTGCGCCAGCTCTATGTTGCAGAGAAGATCATCAGCTGAAATTTCTTCGCAATTTATGCACAAAAGTGTTGCGCATTATTTTTAATCGCGCATAGAATGCCGTCACCGTGCGCTTTGGGACATATCAAGAGATCGAAAGCCGCATCGGGAGTGCAGTTGGTGCACGCGACGATTTAACTGGTTAGTCCCTCAATTTTTAAAAGGAATGAAAATGGCTGCAACAACCAAAGCAAAGAGCACCACCACCAAGAAGGCCGCCGCGAAGAAGCCAGCTGCTGCAAAGAAGCCGGCCGCCAAGAAAGTGGCTGCCAAGAAGCCAGCTGCCAAGAAAGTGGCTGCCAAGAAGCCAGCTGCCAAGAAAGCAGTTGCTGCAAAGAAGCCAGCCGCCAAAAAGGTAGCCGCCAAGAAACCGGCCGCGAAAAAAGTGGCAGCAAAGAAGCCAGCCGCGAAAAAAGTAGCCGCCAAGAAGCCGGCAGCGAAAAAAGTGGCAGCAAAGAAGCCAGCTGCTAAGAAGGTAGTTGCCAAGAAGGCAGTTGCTGCAAAGAAGCCAGCCGCTAAAAAAGTAGCCGCCAAGAAACCGGCAGCGAAAAAGCCGGCGAAGAAGGCTGCAGCGAAGCCAGCTGCTTCCGTGGTAGCAAAAGGCATCCTCGGCGCCTAAGCTTTGTAGATTGGGGCGGGCGCCGGGTCGTTGCGTTTCGCCCTTTCTGCGATTCCATTCAGCGCTGAGTCGAGCGCATTTTTGCCCAAGGTTTGTTGAGTTCTTTCAGCGGACCGTCGCGGCCATCTCCGTAAAGATCGCACCTGTATGACGCGTGCGGCTTCCCGCCTCCTTTTCTAGCTCGGCCCCGTTCGTTCTGACGGTTTTTCAAGATCGGTGCGTATAGTTTCCACTGGCTGCACGCCGCCCGTGCGGCTATTCGGGGTCATCTGCGTGGTAAGATTGCCTTGGACACAACTTCGGCTGCATAGACTCATTAGCCAGTCGTGAACCGAGGATCATTCTTGAGTGGGGTTCTTAGTTACTGACGGCGCATTCCCTCACGCAAGCAACAAGGCCCCGCCCTTCTGGCATTCGAAGAAGAACAACGGCCCCGGTATGCGCCCGGCGGGAGAGAGCTGCATTGATGAAAGAAATCCTGAGAAGATTCCCGGGAATCAAACTGAACTCGCACGAAGATAAACGGAGCGATAGCCACAAAGTATTCTTTCTGAACAGCGTGTTCTTGGTGGAAGGGATCTTCGCTTTCGGAATGGCCTTCATCCGCTGGCAGGCCAGCGTGATTATGGGGATCATCGAGTTCGGTTTTGCGGTACTCAGCTTTGCACTGCTGGCCTACCTATATGGGCACCGGGAGAAGGTCGAGCGGGTGAGCTCGATGGCACTCACGCTTTCCTTCGGCCTCTTCTCAGCACTCTATGTATTGGCGCCGTACAGCACGATGCGCCTTTCGCTGTTTTTCCTGTTGCCGGCGGCGGCGTTCTTTCTGAAGGGCAGAAGGACCGGACGCATCTGGTTGCTCATCTCCCTGTTTACCATCGTGGCCGTGCATATCCTGCCGCATATCAACACCGGCTATTCGCATCTCGACATCTTCACGACGTGTCTGTATCTCATCGGATTCTTTCTGATCTTCGAAAACTACGAGGTTCTCAAGGAATCGCAGCGCGCTAAGGAGAGCGAACAACAGGCATTGCGCCTGACCGAGGAACGTTGGGAGCAGGCGCTTGAAGGAGCAGGGGATGCGGTGTGGGACTGGAAACCGCAGACCGGCGAGTTCCATTACTCCAGGCGCTTCGCGGAAATGCTGGGGTATTCCGAGGGCGAATTGCAGAGTTACCAGGGGCAGATGTTGAAGCTCGTACATCCCGCAGACGAGCCTCGGGTGAAGAGCGAGTTGCAGGCCTATCTCAAGCAAGATTCCGGAAACTTCGCTTCCGAGATCAGGATGGCCAGCAAGGACGGCAGCTGGAAGTGGCTGTTGTGTCGGGGCAGGGTAACGAGCCGGGGTGATGCGGGCGAGGCTTTGCTCGTCGCCGGCACGTTTGCGGACATCACCGAGCGTAAGCGCGGTGAGGAGCGATTGCGCCTGACAGCCAAAGTATTCGAGAACACGATGGAGGGCATCGCCATTGTCGACCTCGGCGGCAACATTCTCGAAGTCAATGAAGCGTTCACCAGGATCACCGGCTACCCGCGCGACGAACTCATCGGCAAGAACCCGCGCATCCTGCAGTCCGGACGCCAGGATGCCGGTTTCTACAAGGCGATGTGGAAATCCATCCTCGAGAACGGCCATTGGCGCGGTGAAATCTGGAACCGCAAGAAGGATGGCGAACTGATTGCAGAGATCCTTACTATTTCCGCAATCACCAATGCCGAAGGCAAAGTTACCAACTATGTCGGCATCTCCTCCGACATCACCCTGCTCAAGCAGCACGAAAAACAACTCGAGCACATTGCGCACTACGATGCGCTCACCAACGTACCCAACCGTGTACTGCTGGCCGATCGCATGCGGCAGGCGCTGGCCCACAGCAAACGGGAGGGGACCCTGCTCGCCGTCTGCTACCTCGATCTGGACGGGTTCAAGATCGTCAACGACACGATGGGGCACGAGGCTGGCGACCGGGTGCTGATCGAAGTGACCGAGCGTATCAAGGAGGCAATCCGGCTCGACGACACGGTCGCGCGCCTGGGGGGCGACGAGTTCGTCGTGCTGCTGCTGGGACTCCAGACGCCCGAGGAGTGTGTGGAGAGCCTGAATCGCCTGCTGGAGGTGATCAGCCATCCGATCGAGATCAAGGGCAAACAGTTCGAAATCAGCGCCAGCATCGGCGTATCGCTTTGCCCCAGCGACGACTATGATTCTGACACGCTGATGCGCCACGCCGACCAGGCGATGTACACCGCCAAACAGTCAGGTAAAAATCGTTTTCACCTTTACGATGCGGCGAGCGACCTGCGTGCCCGCTCTCATCACGAATTCCTGCGACGGTTCGATCTTGCGCTACTGAAGAAACAATTCGAGCTGTATTACCAGCCCAAGGTGGACATGCGTTCCCTTCGGATGGTCGGTGCCGAGGCGCTGGTCCGCTGGAATCATCCGGAACGCGGAGTGCTTGCGCCGGCTGAATTCCTGGACGAGCTGGAGGGGACGGCGCTGGAGATCGAACTGGGCGACTGGGTCGTGGCGACGGCGCTCGCGCAACTTGATGCATGGCATCGGTCGGGATTGCCCATGGAGCTGAGCATCAACATCTCCGCCCGTCATCTGCAGTCGAAGGATTTCGCCTGGAAGCTCAAGCGCAAGATGCTGCGCCACCCGGACCTGCCTAAAGGCAGCTTGCAGATCGAAGTGCTGGAAACGGCGGCGCTCGAAGACATCCCCAGAGTGAGCGACACAATCGACCGCTGCCGCAGGATCGGCGTCAGTTTTGCGTTGGACGATTTCGGCACGGGTTACTCGTCGTTGTCATATCTGGGACAGCTACCCGTCGATACCCTCAAGATCGACCAGTCCTTTGTCAGCGACATGCTGCATGACCCGGGTGACCGGGCGATCGTGCAGGGTGTCATCGCGCTGGCCAAAGCTTTTGAACGCAAGATCGTGGCAGAGGGTGTCGAGACGGAAGAGTTGTTCCGTGCGCTGCAGGAGATGGGCTGCGAGTACGGTCAGGGCAACGGCATTGCACATCCCATGCCGGCGGGCGAGCTGCCCGCATGGCTGGAAAAATGGAACGGCACGCCGTTCAGTTGATCAGCGGACCAGGAACAGCGTTGCCAGCCCCAGGAATATGAAGAAACCGCCGCTGTCGGTGACGGCGGTGATCATCACGCTGGAGCCGATGGCCGGATCGCGCCCCATTCTCTGCATCACCAGCGGGATGGCCATGCCTACGATGGCACCCAGGGTCAGATTCAGCAGCATCGCGCTGGTCATCACGACGCCGAGCGGTACGCTGTGATACAGGAAATATGCGAACAAGCCGGCGATCCCGCCCCATACCAGCCCGTTCAGCCCGCTGATTGCAAGCTCCTTGGCCATCAGGCGGCGCGCGTTGGCCTGCGTGATCTGTCCCAGTGCGAGCGAGCGGATGATGATGGTGGTGGTCTGGTTCGCCGAGTTGCCCGCGATGCCGGCGACGATGGGCATCAGCGTGGCAAGCGCGACGAACTTCTCGATGGTGCCTTCAAACTCGCCAATCACGCGTGACGCGAAGAAGGCGGTGCACAGGTTCAGAGCCAGCCAGGTCCACCGGTTTTGCGCCGACTTCCACACCGAGGCGAAGATGTCCTCCTCTTCGCGCAAGCCCGCCAAATTGAGCAAGTCGCTCTCCGATTCGGCACGGATGAAGTCCAGCACCTCGTTCACGGTCACGCGCCCCACCAGCTTGCCGTCCTCATCCACCACCGGCGCGGACACCAGGTCATAGCGTTCGAACGCTTGCGCAGCCTGCTGGGCTTTGTCATCCGGGTTCAGGGTGATGGTTGCGGTCAGCATCAGCTTCCCGACTTCCACCTCCGGCTCGTTGACCACGATCAGGTTGATCGGCAACACACCCTTGAAACGGTCGTCGCGATCGACCACGAACACCTGGTCGGTATGGTCGGGCAGCTCGTCGAAACGGCGCAGGTAGCGCGACACCACTTCCAGCGTGATGTCCTCGCGCACCTGCACCATGTTGAAATCCATCAGGGCGCCGACCGAATCTTCGGAATAGGACATTGCCGCGCGCAACTGCTCGCGCTCCTCGATGGAGAGCGACTTGAACACGTCGCGCATCACGTTTTGCGGCAGGTCGGGCGCGAGGTCGGCGATCTCGTCGGTATCAAGCTGTTCTGCGGCTGCGCGCAGTTCTTCGCGATTCATCGCGGCGATCAGCGATTCACGCACCGCATCGGAGACTTCGATCAGGATCTCGCCGTCGCGGTCAGCTTTTACCAAGTCCCACACCATCAGGCGCTGCTCGATGGGCAGGGCCTCCAGGATGTAGGCAATGTCGGCGGGGTGCAGCTCGTCCAGCTTCTCGTGCAGCTCGGCGAGATGGCGCTTGTGCAGCATCTTGTCCAGCAGCTCGTGGCGCTCGTCGCGCGGCAACTCCTGCCGGTGCGTCACCGCTTCCACCAACGCCTGTTTTTCCAGCAGGCGTTGCACCTGCTGGAGATGGTCCTGCACGTTCTCTGTGTAGTGGTGTTCGCGGATCTCGGTCATGGACGCGCCCTTCGGAATGGCGCGTATTGTAAATAAATTGTCCCGCAGAGGCATGGCTAATTCGCTGGAAGTACTAGGCCGTTTGGCATATTGACGCGGGCATGACCGTTAGAATAAGGTCGTCCCCCCCTGCAGACACAGACCGCTCGCAGCAGGATGGAAGTAAATGATCAATCAAAAGTAAGGGGAATTTGATGAAAAAGTTCTTGAACAATCCGCTCCGAACACTGCTTGCAGTATGCGCATTCGCAACGAGTCAGGCCGCATGGGCATATGATTCTGCAGTCAAGGTCGGCCTGGGCTCGTACACGCTTGACTATCAGGATCAGGTGCAGAGCGTGAAAGGGAGTTCCGCGGGATTTACGGTGAGCTACATCGGCCGTTTCAATCCTTATCTCGGATTCGATGCCCGTATAGGCGGGGCAGGGACTACCAGCTCCGCGGGGCTTTCACTCAAGCCCGGCGCATTTCTATCACTGCTGTTTCGTCCCTCGATCCCTGTCAGTGAGACTGTCGATATATATGGACTATTGGGCTTTACGAGTCTTGCAATCGGCCGCACACCTGCGAACGGCGGAGAACAGGTCATTGCGCGTGTAGGTCCCACCTTCGGATTGGGCGCCGAGTTTCGCATTACCGAACATGTGCTGTTGGGCGCGGAGTGGGTTTCGTATCAGCACAATGTTGATTACGGATATGACAGCAACTACGGTAACTGGAGTGGTGTGAGCCAAGCCAAGGTTTCGTTAAGTGCGCTGACGGCCAGCTTCAAGTACCAGTTCTAGTCAAGACCGTAAGCAAAACGCTAAGGAATCTCTGCGTCCGGCATGCGGTCGAGGATGACGATGGTCTTGGCCAGCATGCCGCGCGCTTCGCGGTGGCGGTCATAGTAGCGCGGGTTGGGCACCATGGCAGCGAGCTTGGCTGCCTGCTCCTGCCCGAGTTGTGACGCGCTGATGCCGAAGTAATGCTGCGCGGCGGCCTCCGCGCCGAACACGCCGTCGCCCCATTCGATCACGTTCAGGTAGATCTCGAAAATGCGCTTTTTGTCCATCACGGCTTCCAGCATCAGCGTGATGATGGCTTCCTCGGCTTTGCGCCACGGCGTGCGCCTGGTGGAGAGGAACAGGTTCTTCGCCAACTGCTGGCTGATGGTGGAGCCGCCAGCGACGATCTTGCCCTTCTTCAGGTTCTTTTCGTACGCCTTGGCGATACCTTCCCAGTCAAAACCTTCGTGGTCGACGAACCTCGCGTCTTCGGCAGCGATGAGTGCGCGCTTGAGGTTGTTGGAGATTCTCTCGTAGGGGACCCACCGGTACTTCAGGCCCGCTTTCGGGTTCTTGTCCTGCATCACCTCCAGGCGATCTTCCATGAAGGCGCTGGTTGCCGGATTGAACTTGACCCACCAGCAGATGTGCGCGAACAGCCACAGTTGATATAGCACCAGCAGCGCGAACACCATCATCACGATGCGCCAGAACAGACGTTTCGCTTTCTTCATGCGCGCAGTTTTTCGAGTATGGGCTTGGTGTCCGGCCGCACGTTGCGCCACAGGTAGAACGCCTCGGCGGCCTGTTCCACCAGCATGCCCAAGCCGTCGGCGACGATCGCCGCGCCCTGCTTGCGCGCGAATGCCATGAAGGGCGTCTCGCGTCCGTACATCATGTCATAGGCTAATGCGCCGGGCTTGAACAACCCCTCCGGCAGCGGCGGCAATTCATCCTTCAGGCCGCTGGAAGTTGCGTTGATGACGAGATCGAATTTCCGGCCGGCCAATTCATCAAAACGCTTTGCGTATACGGTGCCGGCACCCTCGAACTCGTCGGCGAGCACTTGCGCCTTGTCTATGGTGCGATTGGCGATGACTATGCCCAGGCCGGCGTTGAACAGCGGCCACACGACGCCCGCCGCGGCACCGCCAGCCCCAAGCAGCAGCGCATCCTTCCACATCAGCTTGAAGCCGAGATTTTTCTCGATGTCGGCGAGCAGGCCCGCTCCGTCGGTGTTCGCGCCGAGTGTCTGGCCGTCCCGGAACAGCAGCGTGTTCACCGCCTTCGCCTCGCGTGCGCGCTCGCCGAGCCGGTCGCACAGTGCATGGGCCTCGAACTTGAACGGCACGGTCACGTTGCAGCCCTTGTACCCTTCGGCGCGCAGGCGCTGCACGGTCGCGGCGAAGCCATCCAGCGGCGCCTCGATGGCTTCGTAGCTCATGTCCTGCCCGGTCTGTTCCGCGAACAGCCGGTGGATTAGTGGCGATTTGCTATGCGAGATCGGGTTGCCGATTACGGCGTAACGGTCGGTCATGCTGGTACGTACGTCTGAAAAGGACTCAGATTATAGCGGAAGCACGCCCTCAGGCCGTCAGCGGCAATACGACATGGACCTCCAGGCCGCCCGCCGGGTGGTTTTCCAGCGTCAGTTCGCCGTTATGGCGCAGCACGATGTTGCGGGCGATCGTCAGGCCCAGGCCGGTTCCGCCGGTTTCGCGCGAGCGCGAGTGTTCGATGCGGTAGAACGGGGTGAACACGTTGTCCAGCAGTTCCGGCGGGATGCCGGGGCCGAAATCGCGGATGCGGATGTGGCATCGGCGGGCGTCGCGGCTCAGCGAAACCTCGGCACGCTGTCCGTACTTCACCGCATTGTCCAGCAGGTTCGAGAGTGCGCGGCGCAGGCCCAAAGGGTGCGCCTTCAATCGGACAGGGGTGTGCTCGACGTAGGACACTTGCTGTCCGGCCTCGGCTGCGTCGCTGCACAGGCTGTCCAGCAGCGAATCAAGGTCGAGCAGTTGCGCGGGTTCGCTGGCGTCGAGGCTGCGCGCCAGTTCCAAGCCTTCCTGCAGCATCTGCTGCATGGCCTGCATGTCGCCAACCAGTTTGTTGCGCAGTGCTTCGTCCGGCAGTTTCTCCAGGCGCAGGCGCAGCCGTGTCAGCGGGGTCTGCAGATCGTGGGTAATCGCGGCCAGCATGCCGGTGCGCTCGCGCACATCTTCGTAGATGCGGCGCTGCATGCGGTTGAAAGCGCGTGTGGCGGCGCGCACCTCGGTGCTGCCCTGTTCACGCAGCGGCTCATGCGCACGCGAGATGTCGAGATGGTCGGCGGCATCGGCCAATTGGCGCAGCGGCCCGGTGGCGATGCGTGCCACCAGCCACGCGAGCAGGCCGATGCACAGCGCAAACAGCAGCATGGCGCTCAACACCGGCGGCGGATAGGCCTGCGTGCGCATCGGCGGCGCGGGAATAATCAGCGCAAGCCCGGTGCCATCGGGCAAGGCAATGTGCACACGCTGGCACAGCGGTGGCAACGCCATCCGGCGCGGCCACCGCAGTTCTTCCCCGGCACAGGCTGCCTGGTTGGGAAGTTCGGTTTCGATGCGAACATTCCCGAGCCGCTGCCGTAGCGCGTCTTCCAGAGATTCGTCCCTCGCGCTGAGCGGGGCAACGCCGTCGCCCAGATGTGCGCGGATGCCCATGCCGTGGCGCGAGTGCAGAAAATCTTCGCGTGCGGGGGGCGGCGTACGTTCCAGTGTCTCCACCAGTTCGCTGATTTCGGTGGCCAGGTGCTGCGCGCGCACGCGCTCGAACATTTCCTGCTGTCTGGCATGGGTGAGCAGCGTGGTGCCCGCGGCGGTCACGATCATGCCGACCAGCAGGATCAGGAACAGGCGGCCATGCATGGAGCGGAAGATCGCAAACATCCTAAGTGCCTCGCTTCACGTCCGCGGAGAGCAGGTAACCTTCGTTGCGTAGCGTCTTCACAAGTTTCGGCGCGCGCGCGTCGTCACCCAGCTTCTGGCGCAGGCGGCTGATGTGCAGGTCTATGGAGCGGTCTAGCGGGTCGGCCTCGCGGCCCTGGGTCAGCGTGAGCAACTGGTCGCGGCTGAGTGCGCGGTTGGGCCGCTCTAGCAACGCCTTGAGCAAACGGTACTCGCCGCCGGAAAGCGCAACCACCAGGCCCGCGCTGTTCTGCAGTTGGCGGGTGGTCTCGTCAAGCGTCCAGCCGGCAAAGTGCCAGAGCGCAGGTGAACCGTGAGCGCCGCCGGCTGTCATAGTGCTGCGGCGCAACACGTTGCGGATGCGCACCAGCAATTCGCGTGGTTCGAAGGGTTTGCACAGGTAGTCGTCGGCACCCATCT
>Ga0316628_100004581_pt1 | contig 10879 bp, 5 predicted proteins | sample OWC_Aug_M2_C1_D5_FD_207648 | JGI IMG/M metagenome (GOLD analysis project Ga0316628, IMG submission 207648) | Wetland soil microbial communities from Old Woman Creek delta, Ohio, United States - OWC_Aug_M2_C1_D5_C | ecosystem: Environmental > Terrestrial > Soil > Wetlands | place: USA: Ohio... | reverse complement strand
AAAATAAACGCTGCCGTAAGAGTCGGCTATATTCATGTTCCCGTTTAATCGACCGACGGGCAGTTGAAAGGTGCCGCTGAAGGTGCCGAAATCATTGGTGCGCAAGTCCAGGTGGCTGACCTTTTGATGATTGACATCGTACAGTATTACCTGTGAATAGTAATTTTTCAAGATCCGGGTGTTTTCACCATCCCTGGGGTCCACTTCCAGCATAATTCCTTTGAAATAAACCGTCTGCCCCGGCCTGTAAATGGCCCTATCGGTAAAGAATATCGTGCGTATTTGTTTCCCATAGGGATCATAAGGCGGATATAAACTGAAATTTTGGTCGACAAACAGGCGGTCCTCTTTATTTCCATCGATAAACTCCAGGAAAAAATAATTATTTTTTTGAGCGCCGAAAGAGATGTTAAAATAGCCGTTATTATCGGCAGTGAAAGTTTTTCCTTTCTCCTCCACGTATCTCCTGGCTTGATTGTCATAGGTTCGCTCCCACACCTGGACCCGGGCGTTTTCCAGGGGTTGGCCCGCATCGCGGTCCACCAGGTAAAACTCTAAGCCTTTTTCAGTCCGGGTGCGGTTGATATAAGCGATATTGGAAATAACAAATATCGTATAAGCCACCACGTTATTTTGATAATCAAAGTTCCTGGTGTTGGCGGCCAATACCATATACATTCCCCACTCCAGGTTTTGGATTTTGATTTCAGCGGCATGGGTCTGGTAATCTTTATCCTCCGGCAGTGCCACTTCCCACTGTTTGACCGCTTCTTTGTCGATAAAATAAGCCAACTTATCCTGGTAGCGAAGTTGCTCCTTTTCCATTATTTCATCTCGGTTGGTCTTGACGATTTTTAAATAAATCTTATCCATATTCCTGTAATTGACCAGGCCCCTGGCGGGTTCATTTTTTACGGTTACTTTTTCCAGGGTCAATTGCAAATGTCTTGCTTCGATGCTGTAGATCAATGCCTGGCAATTGATGGCGCCGATGGAGCCGGGATATGTATTAATGGCTTCCCGGCACAATTCATGGGCCTTTTTTTTGTGCCATTGGTATTGGTCGGAAATCCCGGGGTTGTATTCATTTCCTAAACGATCGTAAAGAAGTGCCAGCTCGTAATAAATCTCTGCAGCCACCGGGTTTTTTTTGTATTTATCCAGCATCCGGCGCAGCACTTCTTCATAGATGATGTCCTTATTACTGATGACCGCGTTTTGATAGACAAAGTGGAGACGCTTCAAGTCTACATCCACCAGTGCATCGGGTTCCTGGTCATGGAGATGAAATTTGATTAAGTCCTGTAAATACTTCAGTGCATAAAATTGGAACGAGAGGGTATCTTTGCTGGTCAATTCCAATTTTGAAAACTCCCCGGCAGTTAAGAAATAATCTTTATTGTTCAGGGTAAACTGGTATTTGGGTTGGGTGAGACCGGCTTCGCTGTCCATATAGAAATCACTGGCCCGGTGGGCCAAAAAGTCATAAAGAGTAGGGCGGTATCGTCGGCTGAAGGTGCCTTGATAAAGAATTTCATCAAACACATCGATGGCTATTTTTTTGGATTTTTCTGCGTTTTCCAGGGATTTGCCGTAGTAAAGAACCACGGTTTCCACGATTTTCCTGGCGTCCCAGGTGCGGATGTCTTCTTGTTTGAAATCCCCGGAAGTAGTGGTGCGGTTTAAGATGCGCCAGCGGTTGGCCTGGTAATAGTTCCAAAATTGTTCCGCCAGCATGGAATGCAGCACCGGGGAGATGGGGAATTCACTGGCTTTTAATTCATCCAGCAGTTCTTTTTGGACTTTTACCAGGGTTTCTTCTTCCACTTCCTGGAGAAAGCGCATTTTATGGATCAGTGCTTTGATAAAATCGCCGGCATCTTTATTTTTTTTGGCGGCGGCGTAAATTTGTTCCACCACTTTCAGCGCTGATTGGGGCAGGCCTTTGTTGTTGAATTCTTCTACCTGTTTCCACAATTCCTGGTAATCTGTCGTATCAGGCGGCATCAGTGGTCCCTCCGCGTCGGCGTTGGCATCTGCCGAGCTGCAGCCCATGATGAACACCATCGACGATGCAGCCAATACAATAAGAAACAAATATGAAAAAAGTTTTGATTTTCGCATATTAAAACTCCTTTTTTAGGTTTCATTTTTTCACCTTCACCGGGTTAAGTCGGACAAGTTTCATTTGATTCCCCGTTCCTCGTTTAAATTACTGGTTATAAAATTCTCATAACGCATCAATGATTTCCTCCGCTATAAACCAGGGATGCAGCAAAGTCGCCCAAAATGTAAAATCTTCGGGCAGGCACGGAGACCTGCCCCTACGAAAGCCTGTAGGGGCGACTCTCTGTGGTCGCCCGTATATACGAAATACGATTTTGACGCAGTCATGACTATAAACTATACCATATTGGAATTTTATTGTAAATGGGGACAACTAACCAATATCCACCGCCAACCTTTGCCTCCGGCGGCCAAAACCCTTTTTATAAAAAGGGTTCTGGACTCCCAAAAATTTTTCATTGGGATGGTTTAGATAATGTTTTTTTCTTCGTGGCCCTTTGTGTACCTTTGTGGCTAAAATTAGATGGTGGATTTTTGCTTCCTTTTTTCCTTAATTTCTCGACAAATTTTAAACTGTCTTTGCTTCGGAATAATAAGAAAATTCCCATCAACAAATAAACCAAATGGCCAATAATATTAAGAATCACCTTAATGAAAAAGGGGTTTACCCGTGTTCCTATCGATGCAATTGGAAAAAGGGCATCCTTATCCCTGATGATTTCAGCAGCCGCGTGGAAAATATTGGGGATGGCATAGGATATAATAATCACACCCGCCACTGTAAATGCAGCCGTTTGCAAATTTTCCAACTCCAGGGTTTCTTTGTCTTGTTCTGGGATGCTGCTATCTTTGGGGACGATGTGGTTTACGATTTTCCCGGTAAACAGCCATAAGAGATGACACATTAACAATAGGAAAGCGGCGGCCAGGAAATTCACCAACACTGTCGTAGAAGTCAAAGCCTGTTTTGAATCACCCGGGAGGTTTAAATAGAATACCCAGTAGTTTAATGAAGCAAAAACCTGTTCTATTGCCCTGAAAAAAATATAAATAGCCAATACCCTTAATGCCACAAAAGCAAAATCTTTTGTTCTCATCATCTACCTCCTTATAATTATTTATTTTTTAGGTTTAATAATATCAAAATTGGGAAAGAAAGTAAATTGGAACAAATAAAGGAATCAACATAAACGTTTATGGGATGTGAGGGTAAAGAGTAAAGAGGGGACAGTCATGGATATTAGATTTTCGTTCTTTTTTGACGGTGAATTTAGGGAGCGCCATGGTGCCCTCCTCTCGCGTATCTTCGCGTGTCTTCGCGGCTAAAAAAAATCGTTTTCGATTTAACTGTGCTGTGAGTGAGTTTCTTTAAACCGGTTAATTTCTTCAAGTGGCAATCCTTTAAAGGGGAAACACCCGGAAGCCTTGATTACCGAAACAATAAACCAGGAAGCTTTTATTCCCTGCCTGGGGATGTTCCTTTTTCCATTCGCCTTCGTAAGCCTGGAGCTGTTTTATATCCTTTTCCAGGGCCTGGAATTGGGAGATTTTTTTCCCGGTTTTTTTTCTCCCGGTGGTTTGGCCCGGCAGCGTCCGGCTGATTTTATTCCACTGGGCATTGGAATAATATTTGAATTCCAGCAGATATCTAAGACCGGCAAATTTGGTGTGATACTTCCCGATAAACTCCAGGTCCGTCCTGCCGCTGGAATAAGATTTTTCCAATGCCCAGGTGAAATAGTCGGATAGATACTGACGACACAGTTCAAAAAAAGTGGTCCGGTAAAAATTCTCATTGACCCGCTGGAATATGGCTTCCGGGAGCTGCGAAATATACAATTCCCAGTAACCGGCAAAGAGTTCCGGGATATCCGGGTTATTAATAAATCCCGCCATCATTTCCGCATATCTGGTGGAAACGTCTATCTTATAAATATCATTAAAATAATCTACAAAAATGCTCTTCATATTCAGGTTGGGCAGACACATATAGTGTTCATCCTCTTTGGTGAACATTCCCAGGTAATAGAATGAAATAGGGTAAAAGCTCTTTTCAAAAAACTGCGACATGTTAAATTTTTCCAGTAGTAACATATCATTATAAGGGATCCGGTTTTCAATAAGTAATTGGTTCACCAATTCCTCGGTATCGCCCGGGTTAGAAGCCGTCAGCCGCTTGACCCAGGAAATGTCTGTTTTCAGGTTCACGTCGATAAGATACTTAGGTATTTGTTTGTACTCGGTGAATTTCTTTAAAAAATACATGAGAATCGTAGAGTTAAAAATCCCTTCTCCTTTTGGGTTAACGATGCGATAACCATTGTAATTGGCGGTAATGACTTCCATGATAAGCTGACGGGTGGTGGGGTCGATTTCATAATCCCGGTAAACTTCATCCAGGAGTTTCCCGGTTTCCTGGAGGGTAAATCCCATCATGGTCTCGAATTTTTCTTCCAGGGTAATAAATTCGGCAATATTGTAAGCGGAAGCCAGGTCATCGATAGTAATAGGCAGAACACCGGTAATAAAAGTCCTGGCTATGGTTCCGTCTTTTGTCCCATTCTTGAGGGTTTTGAAAAAGTTCTTCAAGAACGAGTTGTCCGCAGTTAGTTCCCGGTAAAGCGTGTCCTGGTGGGAGGTGATTAACTGGTTGGTAAAGTTGTCGTATTCGTCGATAATTACATAAAGCCTGGGCAAGTCAAAAGAGTGAATCATTGTCAGGATATTTTTCAAATTGATAGAAACATCTTCATTCAAATCGATTTCGATGGTATCGCCAAAATATTTTTTGTATCTCCATATGATACTCCGCAGGCTTATATTACATTGTTGATAGAACCGGTGCCTGATGTCTTCGATTTTGCCGGAGGGGTCTATAATAGAAAAATCCAGGGATAAAATCATAAAACGGTTATGCCAGGGGGTGGGATTTTTCCCAATGTCGGTATGTCCGAACAGTTGCTCGAAATTATCCTTTTCATTAACATCGTAGTAATAGGTCAGGGTGGTACACCAGAGGGATTTACCGAACCGGCGCGGTCGTAGGAAAACCGGGTTTTTATATCTCTCAAGAAGTGGAATGAACCCGGTTTTGTCCACATAATATCCATTTTCCAGGACCATGTTCTTATAGTTGGCTTCCCCATACAGGACTTGTTTTTTGGGTATTGAATTCATGGTTTAATTATAGCGATAAAATATTTTTTTTGCAATACGGTCAACCTGATAATCTTTGTATTTATTGGTATGTTTGAATTTTTTTTGCCGCGGATTTACACAGATTTTAAAAAATCAGTGTAATCTGCGTAATCTGTGGTTCCGGCTTCCTATTTTCTTTGTGCCCCTTTGTGTATCTTTGTGGCTAAAATTAGACGGTGGATTTTGGAAGTCTTATATGGAAATATTAACAGGAATGTGATAAGATTAACCATGTAAACATGATATTATTGGAGGCAGGTATGATTTCTTCAGTGGATTTTTCAAAAAAACTCAATGGCCTGGGATTCAATACCGCTGTTGGTGTGCCGGATTCTACTTTTAAAGGATTAATTTCTTATTTCAGTTCCCGGGAGGTGTTTAACCATATCATTGCAGCAAACGAATGCGAAGCCATGGGAATTGCCGCCGGTTACTACCTGGCCCATAAAAAACCGGCCCTGGTGTATATGCAGAACTCAGGTTTCTGTAAAACCCTCAACCCTTATACCTCGATGTTGTCGGCGGATGTTTATGCTGTCCCGGCGCTCATGCTGGTGGGATGGCGAGGAGAACCGGGGAAAAAAGACGAACCCCAACATAAAATGATGGGTCGCATTATGTTGGACTTATTTAAAGTAATGGAAATAGAGTACGCTGTTCTCGAGGAATCCCAATGGGAAACCCAACTGGAATTTGCCTGTCAGTGCTTGAGTCATCACGATCGTCCCTATATCATTGCCATTAAAACGGGTCTTTTCGATGATTTTAAAATCCCGGGGGAAAAGAGCCAGGCATCGATGACACGAGAGGAAACTTTAAATATTATCGTAGAGAATACCGGTGGAGATGCGGTTTTTGTATCTACTACCGGTAAAACTTCCAGGGAGTTGTTTGAAATCCGGGAGCAAAGAGAAGAATCTCATGGCACTGATTTTTATACGGTTGGTTCCATGGGTTGTGCTTCTGCTATTGCTTTTGGGGTGGGGTTGGCTGTTTCTCAAAAAAAAGTGTTTATCCTGGATGGCGACGGTGCGGCGTTGATGCAATTGGGGACCATGGCTACTATCGGTCATTATAAAAATCCCCGTTTGAAACATATTATTATCGACAACAATTCCCATGAGTCTACCGGGGGTCAGCCTACGGTTTCCGGGAGTGTTAATTTTATAGAAATTGGCCGCGCTTGTGGTTATGAGTTCGTGGAGTGTGTAGATAATCCAATGGATTTGAGAAAATGCCTGGGGCACCTGGTGGTCAATAATCAATTGTCTTTGGTGGTAGTAAAAGTAAAAAAGGGTGCGCGGCCTGACCTGGGGAGGCCCACTACTACGCCGCGGGAGAATCGCGATGCCTTTATCGAAAATTTCCAGAGCCAGGGTTTTTGTCGGTGAAGGAGCGTTGTCTCAACTGGACGACATCCTTCCCAGGTACAAAAACATCCTGTTATTCAACGATAAAGATGGTTTTCATCCCTGCGGCGCAGCAGATTATTTCAATCAAAGGCTTTTGCGGGGGGGGCTGAAGCAGTGGGTCAGTGCGTCAGTGCGTCAGTGCGTCAGTGAATCAGTGGGTCAGTGGGTCAGTGGGTCAGTGGGTCAGAAGGGAAGAAGGGTAGAAGGTGAGAAGGTAAGAAGTTCAGAAGAAGGGTTGAAGGCTTCGAAACCATATATGTCAGCGAATTCCGACGAATTATATAACAATCGACATTTTGATGCATTTGCTGCCGATTCGGTTCAGTCAAAGAAGCCTTCAGTAGGCCCGAAGGGCCTTATTGGTCCCCCATGCCATGGGGTCCAGTACGTCTCTTATGCGGGGAAAGCTTTGCCTATCGAGGAGGTGGAGGAAAAATACCGGGAGGTAAAGCATAATCCTGGTGTTGATTTGATTATCGCAGTAGGTGGCGGGACCATTATCGATATTGCCAAGATTATCTCTATTGCTTATTCCAATCAATGTGAAAAAGTGGCAGAGATTTTGTCCGATAAAACATTGGCAAACCGGTTGGATTTGATATTTATTCCTACTACTGCGGGTACTGGCAGTGAGGCCACTTCGTTTGCCGTGGTTTACCAGGATAAAGTGAAGATATCCATCGATCATCAAAGTTTATTGCCTACTTATGTTGTATTGGACCCTCTTTTATTGAAATCTTTGCCTGCCCCTGTTTTAAACTCTACTGTTTTGGATGCATTAGCCCAGGCCATCGAGTCGATTTGGGCCAGGGGCGGCACGGGGGAATCGCGGGAATATTCTAAGGAGGCCATTGGCTTGATCCTGGATAATCTTGATAAAGAGAACAGCATCGATCGGTTGAGTGGATTACAGGTGGCCAGTCATTTAGCGGGGAAGGCCATTAATATTTCTAAGACCACTTTACCTCATTCCATCTCGTATCCAATCACTTCTTATTTTGGTGTGTCTCATGGGATTGCGGTTTTTTTGACGCTGCCTAAAGCAGCGGAGTTGAATTATTATGCCGCAGGGGATACGGTGCAGCAGGGAGTACAAACAGCGGATATTCAAAAGAGTTTTGCTATTTTATTTTCACTTTTTGGGGTTGCTGGGATTGATCAACTACGGGAGAGGTTGATGGGAGTAATGAAAAAGTTGGGGTTTAGCAGTCGGCTGCGGGATTATGGGATAGGACGGGAAGTGCTTTCGTTTCTTGCTGACAATGCGTTGACCAAGGGCCGCAGTGATAATAATCCACGTCGTGTAGACCGGGATGATGTGTTGAGGCTGTTGGAGGAGATATATTAGAACGGTCATTGGTCATTTGTCATTAGTCATTGGGAGAGTCTTAAAGAACAGATTGTGAGTTGTGAGTTGCGGGGAGATAGTTGGTAAGTCAGTGAGTCAGTAGTACAGATTAAACAACCTCCAATAAAAAGCTTTTGCAGGGGGGCCAGGGGGGCGGTTTTCTCGAAAAGAGCCCCCTGGTCGCCGAAGGCATTGCTTTATTTAGACTTAATATTGTTTAGGGGCAATCTCCACGATTATATTCTTTTTGGTCATTGTGCCGGCTGGTGCGGTTTCCACAAAAACCAGGTGGAATGTTCCTAAATATCCGGGGCCTGGTATCCAGGAGAAAACACCGGTTTTGGGATCCAGGGTAGAACCCACAGGTAATTTCATCAAGCGGTTTCCTATCGCCAGGTAACCCGAATAGGTGAAGTCATTGGATGATTGATCGGACAGATGGATTTCCAGGCGTTCCATCTCCTGGATAACTACCTGGTTCATCCCTTGTTCATTCACAGGAGCAAGATCAGCTATTACATCATCATCCTCATCATATCCATGTTTTACTCGAACCGGTGATGAGTAATCATCCGGCAGTGCAGCGATTTGAGAAGGTTTAGTGTTTTGGGGTTTTGTATTGGTTTTATAGGTATAGGTTTGTTTCAATGAGTTGGAGGTACCGGTATTACTAATTGAGAAATACCTACTGCCGATTCCATCGGTGTTGCCGCCAGTGTCTGTGGCTGTCCACTGGATAGTGTGCACGCCATTGGCATAGCCGGTGGTGTCAAGCATAAAATAGCCGGCAGCGCCATTGCTGTTGGCATAGCCCGGGAAAAAACTGGCGATATCAGCCCTGTAATTATTATAAGTGGGATGACCGATACTAACTCCGTCAACATATACGTTAATGGTTGATCCGTTAGTGGGGATACTGTTGGGTTGGGGAGTTAAGACCCATCCCCAGTTGATGAAGCTGCTGCCTGAGGCGGTACCGCCCTGGGTAGGAGTATCGATGGCGCCAAAGGGTTTCACTGCATGGGCGTTGTCGCAATAGATGGTTTTGGTGCCCAAATCGGTGGTTTTGCCCACACCGTCCGTGACAATAGCACGAAGCTGGTAAGTCCCGTTGCCGCCGTTGGGTAAGAAATTGGTGAGCAGCATGTACCCCCAGCCAGCCCTGGTGTTATTAGGATAACCAGGATATGCTGCCGCTACATCCGGGCGTGCACCTTCCACCAGGATGGCATCCCCGATATAAGTCTGAGTATTTCCTTGCATTAGATATATCTTCACGCTCTCAACGCCGCTGTCATCCAATGCCCAGCCGGTGACAGGGATACTGCTGTATACGTTAGCGCCGTTAATGGGTGTAGCAAACTCACCAAAGGGGGGGGCTAGTTCCGGCATGGAACTGGCCCTGGCCTCGTCCCATTCAAACGCATAATAGAAAGTGTCTGAGGTGCCGGCGTAAGTGGCCTGGGGGAAAGATATCAAGAAAGGCTGGCTTTCATAGGGATATATGGCAGTATCGGTTGTACCTGTACCATAATTATAATTGCTGCCGTCAACATAAGTAAAATCCACATCTACCACACTTGTCCCTGCGGTATTAAAAACAGCAAACGCCACCTGGGTAAAATAAGTAACATACGTGGAATTGGAATTCTTGACTAACCCGGAAAGTTCCAGTCCCCCAAAATAATCCGCCTCCCCGTATATATCACCGTCAAAAGCCAATTGCGCATTAGCGGTTGTGTAAGAATAGGTACTCCATGTAAACCAATAACTCCAATGCTTCACGGTGTTATAATCGAAATTTGTCCAGACCTTAAAAAATCCGTAATCACCGGCCTCCAGGGCATTGGTAAAGATACCGCCGCCTAAATTCACATTACTTCCACCCCACACATAGTTATAATCGTACCCGATCCAATTCCAATTGCTGTCATATAGGTTAAAATGAACTTTTAAAAACACCGCGGAACTGGTACCGGCGTTATGACACATTCCTGTGATGTAAAGATCACCTTCAAAGTCAGGTTGAAGGTAGATATAAGTGCTGTCCAGTTGGATATCCACTGTATTTGTTTTGTCAGGCTCCTCTATCCCTTTCACAGCAGCAAACCTGGAGTGCTGTTCCTGTTTCCTGTCCCTTTCCAGGATGTAACGTTCCCGTTGTTCTTGCGCAGCCGCGGGATTGCTCTCCTGGATTATCTTAGATTGATCATGCGGCACCCGGTATAACTTTCCTTTCTCTTTGGCGGTAACCAAACCGGGAAAAGAAAGCAGCATCGATAAAACCACTACAAAAAAAGTTGTTTTTTTCATGTTTACCTCCCAACTTTTTATTTCTCTAAAATTGAAATTTTATTCTGGCATAATCATTTTTTTTTGTCAAGCAAAAAGAAGATGAAAAAGAGGTGCCAGGCGAATGATTCTACAGGTAACGGAAATCGAATAATCTCCACGCCTGGTTGCCGGGAGATTTAGGTTGAAATTTTCTCTCCCCATAATTATAATATAGGCGGTAATAACATTACACTAAAAAACCTAAGGAGGTTATAAATGAAAAAAATAAAAGAGTCGATTAAAAAATCACCGGCCCTTTGGTTCTTTCTATTGACCTTTGGAATTTCCTGGGGCTGTTGGTTACCATCCCGGCTATTTCTTAGCTCGGTATTACCAGAGATTAGCTCTCTCCTACATACCCTGGGGCTATGCGGGCCTACCATTTCGGCGATTATCGTTACCGGTGCAATTAAAGGGAAACCGGGAATCGATGAACTACTCAAGCGTCTTACTTTGTGGCGAGTGGGATGGCCATGGTATTTATTTGTTCTCTTCTCAACAGCAGTTATCGGATACCTGG
>Ga0316628_100004580_pt1 | contig 10880 bp, 10 predicted proteins | sample OWC_Aug_M2_C1_D5_FD_207648 | JGI IMG/M metagenome (GOLD analysis project Ga0316628, IMG submission 207648) | Wetland soil microbial communities from Old Woman Creek delta, Ohio, United States - OWC_Aug_M2_C1_D5_C | ecosystem: Environmental > Terrestrial > Soil > Wetlands | place: USA: Ohio... | reverse complement strand
CGTGCGCACCATCGACGGTCCGATCGAGGTGTTCGTCGAGTTGCGCGACACCAACTACCCGGGCGCCACCTACCGCCTGGTCTACGAGCCGCGCGACGACGCCCTGTTCGGCGTCTACACGCAACCGGCGGTGGGCCAGACCTTCGACGTCACCTTCGTCCGCCTGCGGTGACCGCGGCGCGGTCCGCTCGCCATCCGGCGGGTTGACACCCACGGGGGCCGTCCCGTAGCCTCCGTTCCAGCCAATGCAACCGGCAACGGACGGACGGGCCGGCACGGGCCCGTCAGAGGAGGACACGATGAGGAACCGCGTGTGGTGGATCGGAGGCCTGATCGCCCTGGCGCTCGTCGCGGGCGCCACCGGCGTGCTCGCCCAGCCCAGCGAGACCGACCAACTGCAGCAACTGCGGGCCGACATCCGCGCCGACCGCCAGGCGCTCGTCGCCACCAACCTCGGGTTGACCGACGCTGAGGGGCAGGCCTTCTGGCCGCTCTACCGTCAATACCACGAGGAGATGGCCAAGCTCGGCGACCGCATGCAGAAGGTGATCCAGGATTTCGCGAGAACCTACGAAGCCGCGACGGCCGAGCAGGCCAAGGCGATGGTCGACGAGATGATGCGGCTGCAGAAGGACGAACTCAAGGTGAAGGAATCCTACCTCCCCAAGTTCCGCAAGGTCTTGCCGGAGGTGAAGGTCGCGCGCTTCCTCCAGGTCGAGAACAAGATCGATGCGGTCATCCGCTTCGACCTCGCCACCTCGATCCCGCTGATCCAGGCGACTGATTAAGCCCTGCCTGCTCGGCGGACGCCGGCCCGCGCCTGCGTGCTCTCCACCCTGGAGCCCGCGGAACCAGGAGCGGGCTAGCGAGCGTGGGCTGTCTCGAAGAAGAGGTGAACGATCGCGTTCAGCGCGTAAAGGTTCGTGACCGACAGGCGCGAGTCGTGCTGGTACGTGATGTTCCCTTCGAGCGCGTAGTGCGGCGACCACGCCAGCGAGCCGCCTCCGATCAGCCGCACGCGATTCACGACCCCGTACCGGGAGTCGTAGTACGCTTCGACGCTGCCGTAGGGCACGATCGAGGTGCGTCCCGCGACGTACTCCTTCTCGACCATCACGCGGTAACGTACCCGCTGCGAGAACTCGGGGGCATCGCTGCCGAGCCAACGAAGATCGGTCCGTACCCGTTGCGACACCAGGATGCCGCCTTCGAGCGGGGCCCTCACGTGCAGTTCGAGAAAGGCCGTCCTTTCCCGGTACGCCTGCCCGTTGTCGGCGAGGCTCTTCCCGCTGTAGTACCCGCCGCGAGCGAGCCACGCCTTCATGCGCTCCGCCCGACCCTCATCCAGCAACCGGTAGCGGTACAGGTGGCCCGGCTTCCCCCACGCGTAGTCCGCCTGCACGCTCACCGCCCCTTCACGGTAGGCGGTTTCGATGTTCCTCGACACCGAGATGAAGGTCGAAAGCCGCCACGCCGGCGATAGCCGGAGCCAGACGTCCATCTCGGGCCAGAACTCCTCCGCCTGCTCGCCCGCGACGGCGGCGCCAGGGGCAGCGAGCCACACCGCGAGAGCGAGGCACACGAGGCACACCAGGGAAAAGCAGCGCAGGCGGCGTGACGGCAGGCGGGACGGGACCGCGCGCGGCGCCGGAATGTACGCGGCCAAGGTCAGCACGCGAGCCCCGGGTCGGAACACGAGGCGTGCACCATGCCGGGGGGGAGGGGACACACGGCTGAATCTTCTCCGGCTCTACACCTCGCGTCAAGCCGGTGCGGGGACGGCGCGGGGCGGAGACAACACGAATCCTGCACCGCCGGACGCGGGCGGCGGAGAGCCGCGGGGAACCTTGCAGGCCGGTGAAGGACCGTGGGAGAATCGCCCAAGAATCCAAATCCGAGACCATGGCGGCGACGAGGCCGCACCGCGAGGAGGCATCATGAGGTCCCCCCTGACCCTGATCGCGCTGGCTGCGACAACCCTTCTCGCGTCTGCCGCGCTCGCGCAGACGACTCCGGCGCCCCCCGCCGCGACGCCGACCCCCGAACCGTCCGGGGGGGCTCCCACGACCGTGCGCGTGGTCGCACCGGCTCCGGAGGGGGTCCAGACGCTCTCGGAGTCGATGCCTGTGGACCCGGGCATGCTGGTTCAGGCGCCACCGCCCGAGAAGGGCAAGGAGGGAAAGGCCGAGTTCGTGATCGCGCCGATCCCGATGCTGGACCCGGCCTGTGAGTACGGCCTGGGGCTGAGCGTCGTGTACACGTTCCCGAAGAAGACGGCGCACGCCTCGCCGACGGGCCACATCGCGCCGCCGACGACCCTGAGCGGGGGCGGTTTCTACACGCACAACGGCACTTGGGGCGTGGGCGCGGGTGCCCAGCTTTATCTCAAGGAGGACCGCTACCGCTTCGCCTTCGGGGGCAGCGTCGGGCGCTTCAACTACGACCTGGCCTTCGCCGGCGGGGCCAACCAGACGGTCCCGATCTCGCAGGACTACCAGGTGGGGGCCGCCCAGTTCATGGTCGGCCTCGGCAAGCGCTGGTACGCCGGCGTCCGGGTCAGCTACGCGGGCAGCAAGGTGAGCCTGGAGGAGGCCGAGGTGGAACCGGGCCCCATCCTCCAGGACATGCTCGAATCGAAGATGGTCGAGATCGGCGTGAGAGTGGAGCGCGACAGCCGCGACAGCACTTTCTACCCGACCACGGGGTCGCGCCTGGACTTCATCGTGAATCACGACGACCCCTCGTACGGCAGCGACTTCTCGTTCAGCAGGACGTGGCTGACCTACGCCACGTTCTTCAAGCTCAGCGAGCCGGTGGTCCTGGCGCTGGACGCCGGGGGATGCTACGCAACCGAGGGCGGGCCGTTCTACGGCAAGTGTCTGTTCGGGGCCAAGAACCTGCTGCAGGGCTACACGATGGGCCTGTACGTGGACGAGTGGATCCTGGCCGCCCAGGCGGAGGCGCGGTGGCGGTTCGCCCGGCGGTGGATCGGCACGGCCTTCGTCGGCGTTGGGGAGATCCAGCCGGTCCTGCCCCGCAATGCCGGGGCCGATTCGCTCCCGGCCGCCGGTGTCGCCCTGCACTGGATCGCGGCGACCGAGAACCTGATCACGGTGCGGCTCCAGTTCGCGGTCGGCGAGGCCGGCGTGAACGCCTGGTACGTCGGCATCGGACAGTCGTTCTGAGTTCCGGTGCCAACACGACGACGCCGCCAGGAGGCACGATGAGACACCCCCGAATGGTTTTCGCCCAGGTGGCGGCTACAGTCCTCGCGGCCGCCGCGCTCGCCCAGACCGTGCCGTCGGCAACCCCCGCCGCGACGCCGGGCCCGTCGCCCCCCAAGGCCCCGTCCGCGACCGTGCGCGTCGTGCCGCCGTCGCCCGACGTGACTCCGGACCTCGCGGAGGCGATGCCGCTCGACCCGAACGTGGTGCTGCTGACGGGTGCTCCTGGCGAGGACGAGAAGAAGGCCAGCAAGGGCGAGCTCGTGGTCGCCCCGATCCCGATCTCCGACCCCGCCGTCGGCACCGGTCTCGGGGTCACCACCGTGTACACCTTCGCGACGAGCAAGACGGAACACCCATCGCCGCCGCCGACCGTGGGCGGCGGGGCGTTCTACACCAGCAACGGCAGTTGGGGGGCCGCCGTGGGGGGCAAGCTCTACCTCGCCGAGGACCGCTACCGGGTCACCTTCGGCGCCACCGTCGGGTCGTTCAACTACGACCTCTTCGCCGCCGGCGCGAACCGCGAGAGCATCCCGATCACGCAGGAACTCGACGGCGTCCTCGGCCAGGCCCTGGTCGGCCTCGGCAAGCGCTGGTACGCCGGCGTGCGCGCTTCCTACATGACGACCAAGGTGAGCCGGCAGCACCCCTCGGAGACGCCGATCCCCGTTCCGCACGATCAGCTCGACTCGACGCTGCTCGGGCTCGGGGTGCGGGTCGAGCGCGACAGCCGCAACAGCGTCTTCTACCCGACCGCCGGCTCGCGCTTCCAGTTCTACTCGACCCACAACGACACCGCCCTCGGCAGCGACTTCACGTACACCAAGTCCTGGCTGCTCTACACCGCGTACCTCGCTCTGAGCGAGCCGTTGGTCCTCGCCGTGGAGGGGGCCGGCTGCTACGCGACGGACGGGGGGCCGTTCTACAGCCGCTGCATGTTCGGGAGCAAGAACCTGCTGCGCGGCTACACGGTCGGCCAGTACCTCAACCGCTGGACGCTGGCGACCCAGGCGGAGGCCCGCTGGCGTTTCGCCAACCGGTGGATCGGGACGGCGTTTGTGGGCGTGGGCGAGATCCAGCCGGCCTTCCCGAAGTCGGTCGACACCGACTCGCTGCCCGCCGTCGGCGTCGGCGTGCACTGGATCGCGGCGCCGGAGAACATGATCACGGTGCGGGCCGAGTACGCGGTCGGCGAGGGCGGGCTCCACGGCTTCTACGTTGCGATCGGCCAGGCGTTCTGAATCCCACCGCCGGCCCGGGCTCGCCGCGGGATGTTGCACCAAGGGACAATTGACGGAGGCGCGATTCCCAAGGAGGATTTGGGCGTCGAACCAGAAACGGAGGGCTGCGATGAGAGAAACGACAAGGGCGCTCGCCATCGCCGCGGCGCTCGGCGCTGCGGCCTGCATGGTCGCGTGCTCGACGGTGCAGGTGGGCACCGATCACGACCCGACCGCGAACTTCGCCCAGTACAAGACGTTCAGCTTCATGCCGATGACGGAGTTCAACTCGATCACCGCCGGGCGACTGCAGGCGGCGATCACCAAGGGACTGCAGGGGCGGGGCCTCCAGTTGGCCACCGGCACCGGCGATCTCCAGATCTCCGTCCTCGCCCGCCTCTCCCACGAGAAACAGGTCACCGCGACCGGGTTCGGCGGCTACGGTGCAAGGGGCGTTCGCTGGGGCACCGGCATGGGCACCGCGACCGTGCAGGACATCCCCGTGGGAACGCTGATCGTCGACCTCGTGGACTCGGCCGCGAACAAGCTGGTCTGGCGCGGCACCGCCAGCGACACGATGAAGCCCACCGCCAGCGGGGAAGAGAGGCAGGAAGAGCTCGACAAGGCGATGACCGCCCTGTTCGCCAAGTATCCCCCTGCGGCCGGGAAGTAGGACGCTCTCGTCAGGCCGGGCCGTCGCGAGCGCGCCACGCTCGCGGTGGTGTCCTTTCCGTCGTTGCGCCGGGGTCGCCCGGCTCGCGACGGATGGTCCCGGCTACTGGCGCTCGACGTCGAGTAGCCGGCCGGGTTCCCCGTACCCGTTCACGCCCACGGTGCCGTCCTCGCTTATCGTGATCTGCGCCCGCGGGAAGAGGGTGCCCTCGCCATCGCCGAAGTCGTCCACCTCGAAGTCGATCACGCCGAACGGGTAGGCCAGGGAATCCTGGTCCGTGTTCACCTCGTAGACCCCGAAGGGGCGGTTGGCCACGATCACGTACCGCCGCCCGCGCTGGGTCGGCACCCTCACCGCGAGGTTGAGCGTGTACCGCAGGGCGCCGAAGACCACCGACCCGTTGGCGTAGCGGTCGAGTACCGCCTGCAGCGCGGGCTGCCCGCCCGACGCCACCAGGCCGGCGAGCTGCTTGCCCACCTCGGGAGGGGTGGTGCTTTGGATGTGGATGGTGATCTCCATCCGGTGCGTCCCCGGAAGCCGGCCGCCTTCGACCTCGGCGGTAGCCTTGAAGGTTTCGGGCCCCCGTGGCTCCTCGCCGCCGTCACCCCGCGCGAGCGCGGAGGTTGCGAGGAGACACGCCGCGATCGCGAGCGCGCCTGTCGCCCTGCTCGTCCGTCTCACCGGCCCGCTCCGTTTCCGCCTGGCTCGGCGCCTGGCTGCGCCGGAGACTTACCCGTCGTGCAATCCACCCGGGACCAGCCGCCGCGGATCTGGGTGCTGCCGCAGTAGGTCTTGCCGGTGCTCATCGGGTCGTTGAGGTAGGCGAGGATGCTTCCGCAGGTCTCGCCTTCCCCCGGCACCACCGTGCAGACGCCGTCGTACCGCTCGTTGGCGAAGCAGCACGGCTCCTCCGACCCCGTTCCCAGGGCCGGGAGCAGGACGGCAAGCCCCACCACGGCGACCACGGCGACACCCGCCGCGCCCCAACCCAACGTCGAAACTCGCTTCATCTCACACCTCCCCGGACCCTTCCCGCCTTGTCCGCCTCTCGCCTGACTAGTGGACCCGGCCACCGCTCCGCGCGCCCCGCGCCGACCCGCCCCCGGAACCGCGGTAGCTGTTCGTGCGCGCGGTGCCGCGCTCGCGGGCCTGGAAGTCGCGCTCGAGCCCCGCCGGCCGTGTCGTCGCACCGTCGCCGGGCCGCGTGCCTGCCTCCGGCTTCGCCCAGCCCCCCTTGTCGCGCTGCTGCCAGCTCCCGTCGGCATTGCGGCGATACACGTCGCCGTTGCGATCCGTGAACACGTCGTTCGCGCCGCTCCTGGCGACGCGGTCGGCCGCCTGCGCGCCCTTGTCCCTCGGCACGCCGGCGTTGCGGCCGAGGTTCTGCCGCTTCGCATAGACGTTGGTGCCGTACGGCGCCGCGTGCGCCCCGCCCGGCCCGGAGCCGGTGGGTGGACCGCCGGGCGGGCGGTACACCGGCGGCACACCCGGTCTCGGCGGGTACGGGTAATACGGCGGGTGGTAACCGTACGGGCCGTACCAGGGGTAGGGCGCCCACCCGGCGAAGCCGACCGTGACGGTGAACGGCCCGCTCACCCAGGTGACGCCGACCGCCCACCCCGTCCACGGGTTCCACCCGACGCCCATGCCCCATGTCGGGTACCAGGGGTGGTAGAAGTACGGGCTGATGTACGGCGGGTAGTACCACCCCGTGCCGTACACCACGCAGCCGCCGTAGACGTAGCTGTTGACGTAGCCGGGGTAGTAGCCGGTGTACACGACGCTCGGCGTGGCGTCGTAGACGTGCACGTAGGTGGTGTTGTAGTGCGGGTTCGACGGCGGGATGGTGTAGATCTCCTCCGGCACGTGATCCGCGACCTGCCACGGCCCTTGCGGCGTGGCCGCGACGTACCACACCGCCTGGTGGCAGCAGTAGTAGCGCGCATCCAGCTTGATCACCGAGGAGGCCGTGTTGACGGCGAACTCCAGCTTCGTCCCCTCGATCGCCTTGAACTGCGGAGCGCCGTCGTAGGTCACCTCCAGCGCTGCGCCCTCGCGCTTGATGGCCGCCGTCTGAGGGATCTGGGCGTCGAGCAGCGCGTCCTTCGCCGCAGCGGTACCGGGCACCGATGCCAGCACATTGGCCACCGGGGAGCCCTCCGGGATTCGGGCGAAGTCGCGCGGCAGCTCGCCCGGCGGCACGAAGACCCACGGGCCGTCGAGCGACGGCGACGAGAACCAGCGCCCCGAGAGAAGGACGTAGGTCCTCTGCGTGGTGATTTCCTTGAAGATGTCCGCCTGTGAGTTGGAGACGTAGAGCAGGTCGGTGCCGGCGATCGTGGACCAGTTGGCCGCTCCGAAGATCACCAGGAGCTCCGTCGGCTCGGTGGCGACGATGACCTTGGGCGGCCTGGCCGCGGCCGCCCGCTCCTCTCCCCGCGGCTGAGCGCCGGCCTGCGCCCGGGCCTCCTGCGCCGGCGCCGCCTGTCCTTCCTCCCGCGGCCGCGCGTCGGCCTGCTTCTTCATCGCCAGCAGCGGCGCCGGAACGTCGGTGGTCACCGACCAGGGCCCGAGGGGATCGGCCGCGGCGTACCAGACCTCGCCGCCGCACAGGTAGAGCTTCTTCGCCTTCACGTCGAGCACGACCGGAAGCGGCGTGTTGACCGCCCTCCGGTAGACCCCTTCCTGCCCCTCGATGTCGCGCAGGATCGGCGCTCCCTCGTAGAGGAGGAGCACCGCGGGTTCATAGGAGAAGACGATCTTTGGGGGGTCGCTCTTGAACGCACCCGCCCCCCGGCTCTCCTTGGCCGTCTCCTCCATGGCGGCCGCCAGGCGGTCGATCGAGATCGGTAGGGCGAGCTTCGGGATCTCCTGCTCGAGGAACGCCCCGACCTCCCGCTGCTTTTCCTCCGTCGCGCCCGCGAACTTCACCCGCGGCACCTGGATCGAGATGAGCCTCGCCGTGCGCGTGTCGAAGTCGGTCTCGAGCAGCGCCTTGAACCAGAACGCCCCGAAGATCGGCTCGTTTCCCCCCGTGGCGGTGAACGACACGGCGCACCTGCCCTCGAGGATGGTGCCCCTGAAGGAGTCGATTTGCGGCTGGTAGATGAGGACCGTCCCCCTCTGCGTTGCGATCTCCTTCGGCCAGCCGTGATCCTGCGCCGCCGCCATCGGGCAGACCGCCGCCAGCACCGCACCGAGCGCCAGGAGCTTCCTCCGCATCTCGCCCATCCCCTCTTCCGGAGCGCGCCGCCCGTCCCCACGTCGGGAACGCCACCGGCGATAGCCATTGCCTGTCGCGGACTTCTCCCTCGAAGTCTAACTCGTTCCCCCGTTACGCGCTGCGAGGGCCCAACTCCCGGGGGCGGTGAAGGGGGGTCACGCGAGGGTAGGGCGCGGGAAGCGGTGGTCCGTCGCCCGTCGGCGTCATCCGGCGCTTCCGGTTCCCAGCGCACGCCCGGGGCGTCATCCCCCAGGGCGCTCTTTCCCCCGAGGTGTTGAAGTACGTGGGCTCCGGGGATACACTGAGACAACAACAGGGGAGGTTCAACATGCATGCATCGGCGAGGCGTTGTGTCTTCACGATCGTGGTGTGCGTCCTGGTGGCCGGAGCGGCGGCCGCCAACGTCCTCAGCAATCCGGGATTCTCGACCGGAGGCCCACCGTCCACGTTGACCGGATCCGCGGTGCCGGGCGGCTCCGCCAGTCCCCCGTGGACGACCTGGAACAACAGTCCGGCAACGACCACCACCGAGCATCTGGCGCACTTCAGTGGGGCCTCGGGCGTCATCCACGTCAGGACGAGCGGAGCGTCCAACGGCCTCGTGCAGGTGTGGGGCGCCTTCAACACCGGCCCCTCGGTGGTCGTGCACAAGGCCAGGATCTTCGTCCGCAGCGGCAAGGTGTGCATGGGCACCGGCAACGGCGGCAACACCGGCTGCAGCGCCTCCACGAGCGGAACCGGCCGGTGGGAGACGATCACGGGGCGCAACACCGTGTGTCCCGCCAACGAGACGATCATCTACTCCGAGGGAGGGCCGGCCGACTACTACGTGGACTTCGCATCGGTCGAGGTCACCAGCAAGAGGCCGTGCCCACAGCAGGGGGGCGGCAAGGTCGTCGGGGCCAAGCTCGAAGCCTCCCCGCGCGAGTACAGGGGCCCCTGCCCGGCGGTGATCACGTTCAACGGTACGATCACCACCGACGGTCCGGCGACCGTGAAGTACATCTTCAAGCGCAGCGATAACGCCACCGACACCAACGACCGTCACTTCACACTTTCGGCTGCGGGGACGCAGAACGTCCAGACCACCTGGACGCTGGGAGGGCCGAGTCTGCCAACGTACTCTGGCTGGGAGCAGATCTACATCGAGCTCCCGAACGCGGGCTTCACCTCCAACCAGGCCGCGTTCAGAGTCGCCTGCGAGGGGCAGCAGGGTGGCCAGGGCACGCCGGATCTCGTGATCGAGTCCTTCGGGTTCACGGGTCCGGCCGCCCCCGCGCCGGGCGAGTGCCACCCGGGCGGCGCCGTCTACAACTTCCATGTCGTGGTCAAGAACATCGGCACGGCTCCGTCGCCGTCCTCGGCGTCGCTCGGCAACAAGGCGCTGGTCCAGGTGATGGCCCAGGACTACACCGGCTGGGGGAACGGTGCGTTCCTCAACGCCATCCCGCCGGGCGGGACCGAGCCCGTCGACATCCCCGTGTACTACCTGCAGGCGAAGCCCGAGTTCATGTGGTCGCCGTCCGACGTCAAGCACCCCTTCATGGCGATCGCCGACCCGCTCCACCTGGTGGACGAGACCCCGCCCGGGGAGACCAACAACACGAAAGGACCGATCGTCATGGGCATCCCGCAGGGGTGTCCGCCGCCGACGCGGTTGACGAGGTAGCGGCTCGCACGATTCGCGAGAGCGGCATCGATTGGCGCCGGGGCACGCTGCCCCGGCGCCCACCGGCGCCGCCAAGGGGCGGCAGCGCACGGCAAGAGGGAAGCACCGGCGGCCGGAATTCACGCGCCCCGTGCGGCGGGGTGTCATTGGATCCGAGCGGTTGGCGGAACCCCCGCCCGCTCACTCGCGCTTGAGCACGCAGTGCAGCGTCGGCTCGGGGCTGACCGCGAGTTCGGCCGGCGAGGTGTACGCCGAGCTCATCGACGCCAGCGCCAAGCCGTCGCTGCGGTACGCCGCGGCTACCAGCTCCGAGCAGAACCACGCCTGGTCCTCGCGCACCGTCGGCTTCCTGTTGACGAGGATGGCGATCAGGAAGCGGAAGATGCCGGGCCGGTCGTAGGGCTTGCCGAGCTGCCGGAAGCGGAAGGCGATCGCGCCGTCCCGCTGCTCGGCGGACGCGCCCGGCACCTCGTAGTAGGCAATGCCGCCGTGGTAGCGGCGCATCACCTCGGACATCAGGATCAGCCGTACGCCGACCCTCACCGCCTCGAAGCAGAACACCCGGCCCTGGGTGGGGGAAAACCAAACCGACGTGGGAGTAGGGGTGCGCGTGAGGAAGCGGATCGCCTGGCTCGACAGACCCCACCCGCGAAACAGGAGGATGTCGCCGAAGCGGAAGTCGGCCCGCGCGCTCCCCTACCCCCTGCGCTCCGCCGTCGCCCGGCGGGCACGCACCTCGCGGGCCACGGCGCCGCGCGTCCCGGCCGGGCCCCGTCTCGCTCCGATCATCCTGTCCTGAGCCTGGCACGGCGCCAGACCGGCTCTTGGCTCGAGCCGCACGCGCACCGCGCGTGAGCCCGTCGCCCGTCGG
>Ga0316628_100004579_pt1 | contig 10885 bp, 9 predicted proteins | sample OWC_Aug_M2_C1_D5_FD_207648 | JGI IMG/M metagenome (GOLD analysis project Ga0316628, IMG submission 207648) | Wetland soil microbial communities from Old Woman Creek delta, Ohio, United States - OWC_Aug_M2_C1_D5_C | ecosystem: Environmental > Terrestrial > Soil > Wetlands | place: USA: Ohio... | reverse complement strand
CGGTCATGTCTGGCACCTCTATTACGGTTACCTGCCGTGGGCGCTGTACTTCTACGAGCGCGCGCACGGCCAGTCGATGATGGGCCAGCAGCGGGGCGAGTCCTGGTGGAAGAACTCCATCGCCGTCGCCGTCGTCCTCGCGCTCATGATCTACGCCGGGGCGCTTTATCCCTTCCCGCACACCTGCCTCGCGATCGGCCTCTACGCGCTGGTGCTCGCCATCCAGAGGCGAACCGTGAAGCCGCTGCTGGCCGCCGGCATCGCCGGCGTGGCGGGCCTCGGCCTGGCGGCGCCCAAGCTCGTACCGATGATGGACCTCTTTCGGCACGCGCCTCGCCACATCGACTCCCTCGAGACGATGGATCCGTGGCTGATGCTCAAGGCGCTCACCGGCACGACGCCGCAGCCGACCAGCCAGTGGGGGTGGCACGAGTATGCGTTCTACATCGGCCTGGCGGCCACGCTCGTCGTGATCGCGGCCGCCATCTTCGTCCGAGGCGGCACCACGCGGGCCTTTCGCGTCATCGGCGTGATCTTCGTGGTGCTCGCGGCGGGGAACTTCCACGAGTACTCGCCGTGGAACCTGCTCCACCAGCTCCCGGTGTTCAAATCGCAGCACGTCCCCTCACGCTTCCTCACGACGGGGATGCTCGCCCTCTCGATCATCGTCGCGATCGGGGTCGAGCGGGTGCGTGAGCGTCGCAAGTTCTGGAGCTCGTACGGCGAGGTGCTGCTCTTGTTGGGCACCGCGCTCGTTGCGTACGATCTTGCGGACACGAACCGCAAGGACCTGCAAGGCGCGTTCTTCATGCTCCTACCCCCAGGTCTCCACGTCGAGGAGCCCTTCCATCAAGAGCAGCGTACGCCGCAGGATCTCTATTACGAGAGCCGCGCCTGGTCGACCCCGGCGATGCCGGCGGCGATGGCCAACGTCGGCGTGGTGGAGTGCACCGCCGTCGGCACGGTCGGCGTCTTCGCGCCCAAGCTCCCGAACGGCGAGATCGAAGGACGCGGCGCGAAGGGCCGAGGCGAGCCGGGCTACTACGGCGAGTACTTCACGGACTCGCACGTCGGCACGGCGTCGGTGGCGAGCTTCACGCCGAACGTCGTCGAGGTGAAGCTCGACTCGGCACGCCCCGGCGACCTGCTGGTGATGAACCAGAACTTCGACCCGGGTTGGACCGCGAACGGCGCGCGCGCGATCAACTTCGGCGACCGCGTCGCGGCGCGCATCGGCTCGAGCAACGAGACGATCGTCTTCCGGTTCCGTCCCCGGCTCTTCTTCCACGGGATCGCGATCTTCGTGCTCACGCTGGGCGCGATCGTCGCCTTCTTCTGGAGGGACCACCGAAAGGCGCGGGGCGGGTCGTCATGAGCCTCGCCTCCTTGCGCGCCAGGGCTCGGGAGTTCTTCCTGCTGGAGCAGGCCGAAGCCGCCGTCCGGAGCTGGTCGCCCCGCCAGCGCGAGATCGTGGAGACGCACGTCCGCGCGGCGAAGCGGCGCCTGCGGATGGTGTCCGTCTTCGCCGGGCCCGAGACGGCCGTCCCCGCCGCGACCGTGCTCCGCGAAGCGATCGGGCTCCTCGTTCGCGCCCTCGTCGTCGCGCGCGCGCCGGGGGCCGGCGACGCGACGCTCGCGGAGATCGAGACGGCCTCGGCGTTCGAGGACCTCTGCCGGAACGACGCGACGGCACCCGCGGACTGGGAGAAGGCGTTGTCCTTCCTGCGAGCCACGGACCCGCTCCTCGTCGACGCGATGCCGCCCGACGAAGCCGACCTGCTCACCGCTACGCTGCAGAGGTGCGCACGCTGGCTCCGGAGCCGCGTCGAGATGCGCACGGAGACGAACCTTCGAGCGCTGAGGTGGGGTCGTGCGGCCGCGCTCGTCGTCGCCGCCTGCTACGTCGTCTACCACCTCGTGGCGGCGCTGCTCGCGCCCCCGAACATCGCGCTCCACAAGCCGGTCACCCTGAGCACGCGCTACCCGGGCGGCCCCGACGGCGAGGCGCTCGTGGACGGGGTCACCTCCGCGGACCGAGCACCGGGCATGGCGGACGCGAACATCGTCCACACCGAGCGCGGCCGCTCGTGGGCGCTCATCGATCTCGGCGGCGTCCACGCGCTGCGCCAGATCCGCATCTACAACCGCGCAGACGGGTACTTCGACGAAGGGCTCCCGTACGAGCTGGAGCTCTCGAACGACGGGCGGACCTTCGAGTCGATCTCCGAGAGGAGCACCCACTTCGGCAGCTCGCGCTTCTTCGATCGGCCGTGGGTCGTCGACGTCCGTGGCCAGCGAGCCCGATACGTCCGCGTGCTGTCCAACCACTACCTCGCGCTGAGCGAGGTGCAGGTCTTCGGTCGATGAACGGGCGCGCTCTGCGTTCACTGCTCCTTGGCGTCCTCTACAACGCCATCGCGGTCGCCCTCGTCTGGCGCGTCGGCTACGTGCTCTCGGCGCACCTGACGCGCGCGAACCTCGAGTACGACGAGAAGTTCTTCCTCTGGACGGGCTGGTCGTTCTTGAAGGGCGCGACGCCGTACAGGGACTTCCACGCGTTCAAGCCGCCGATGAGCTATCTGCTCAACGCCGCTGGGATCAAGCTCTTCGGCCTGGACGATCTCGCCTACCGACGGCTCTTCCAGATGCTCGCGGTGGGCTCGATCCTCTCGCTGCTCGCCGCGCTCCTCAAGCGGGGCGTCGATCGAGTGGTCGCGGCGTCGCTCGCGCTCCTCGTGGCCGGGCTCTACTTCGAGTCCGCCTTCCACGACTCGAGCCTCAACGACACGGAGTCGCTCGGCCTCGCCTTCTACATCATGGGCGTCGCGGCCTTCGTCTGGCAGGCGCGTCGCCGATGGATCGGCGAGGCTCTGGGGAGCGCGCTCCTCGCCGCCGCCGTCCTGACCAAGGAGCCGTTCGCGCTCTGCGTGCTCCCGACGTGGCTCGCGTTCCTCTTCGACCGAGACCATCCGCTCCGCATCAAGAGCCTGGTCGCCTACGCGAAGCCGACGCTGCTCGGAGCCGGCCTGGTGATCGCGGCCATCTTCATCCATCTCGCGGTGTCGGGCGGGCTCCCCTACTACGTTCGGGTCATTCGCCAGTACGAGCCGTTCGCGCGGACGTACTGCGTGAGCCTGGGCTCGTTCACGCCCGGTCCCTTCTGCGCGGAGCAGAAGCAGAACTGGAACCACCTGGCCAACGACTTCCTCTCCTTCCCCCGGTTCGCCGCGTGGACGCCGCTCTTCGTGGCAGCGTACGCCGCGCCCCTGCGCCGACGGGCGCTGCACATCGCCGCCGTGACCGTCGCGGTGGTTGGCGCCCTCTACTCGACGACGCTCGGCCACTGTTACTGGAGGCACTACTACGTCATGGCCTTCGCCGGCGCGGTGCTGCTCGGCGTCGTGGGCAGCATCAGCCTGTCGAAGCGCATCGACGCCGCCCGAACCGCGAGCCTCAGGTGGTGGGTCCGCTCGTTCTTCGTCGTGACCGTCTTTTTCACCCTCTGGCCGAGATACGACGTGGAGCGTGAGCACCTCGCCACGTACCGCCCCGCCAAGTACGGCGGCGTGCCCGCCGATCTGGTCGACTTCGTCCGCAGCCACAGCGCGGACACGGACTATGTGCTCGTGACCGGCGACCCGGCCATCAACGTCATGGCCGACCGGCGCGCTCCGAGCGTCGGTCCGAACGCATTCCTCGACGAGCTGCTCGTGACGTACCCCGGATTGACGGACCAAGAGAAGCTGGCGCCGCTCCGTGCAGAGCTGCAGCGGACGATGCCGAAGATCGTCTACCTCGACCCCGATCGAGAGTACCGGCGCGCCCGCTTCATGAACACCGCCATACGCCCCTTCCTCGACGCCAACGGATACCGAGAGGTCCGCTCCCACATGTGGATGCGCTGAGCATCCGTTTAGCTCGAGCCGTTTGAAAAGTCGGGAGCCCTGAACTATCTTTCTGCCCCCCGAGCGGCACGCTCCCATTCATGCCTAACGCGGCCAGCACGCAACCGATCCTCGTCACGGGAGCATCCGGCTTCATTGGTGCCTGCCTCTGCCAGCGTTTCGCCTCGCTCGGTCGCAGGGTGGTGGCCGTGCACCGGTCGAGCTCGGTGGGTTGGCGGCTCGAGGGCACGACGGGCATCGAGACGGTCCGGGTCGACGTCGAGGCGACGGAGGACGTACGGGCGCTCTTTCGCGACGTCCGTCCCGATGTCGTCATCAACTGCGCCGTCTACGGCGCGTATTCCCACCAGGCGGATGCCGACCGAATCTACCGCGTGAACTTCGACGCCGCGAGGCACATGCTCGACGCAGCCGCGGAGATCCCCGGCCTGCGCGCCTTCGTGCAAGCCGGCACCAGCTCCGAGTACGGCTTCGACAGCGCGGGGCCCCGAGAGGACGCGGCCGGCTGTCCGGACAGCGACTATGCCGTCGCGAAGCTCGCCGCGACGGAATACCTCCGGTACGCCGGGAGGAAGCGGCGCGTGCCCGCCTGGGTGCTACGCCTCTACTCGGTGTACGGCCCCTATGAAGATGCGTCCCGGCTCATCCCGAAGGTCCTCGCGAGCGCAGCGGAGCGGCGGCTGCCCAAGCTCGTCAACCCCGACATCTCGCGCGACTTCGTGTTCATCGACGACGTGTGCGACGCGTTCGCCGGCGTGATCGAGCGAGCGCACGAGCTCGAGCCGGGCGACGTGTTCAACATCGGGACGGGCCGGCGCACGACCCTCCGAGACCTGGTCGCGCTCGTGCGCGCGCGCTACGAAATCACGGAAGAGCCCGCCTGGGGCTCGATGGCGGACCGCCCGTGGGACCGACGCGATTGGTACGCCGATCCTCGGAAGGCCGACGCGGTCCTCGGGTGGCGCGCCAGGACGACGCTGGAGGAAGGGCTGTCGAGAACGTCCGACTGGATGAGGAGCAACCCGGAGGTCGTGCGCACGGCCATGGCTCAAAGTGTCGTCAATGGCTCGTGACATGGCGCTCGACATCCCCATATCCTCGCTGGCGCACGATGCGTGGAGCATCCGCAGGACGCTCCTCGGGATGCACTACCGAGCCAAGGCCGGGCACGTCGGCGGCGGCCTCTCGGCGGTCGAGATCCTGGCCTACGTCCACCGCTGCTGGCTTCGCGAGCAGGACCGCTTCATCCTGAGCAAGGGCCACAGCGCGTCGTCGCTGTACGCGACACTGCACCACTACGGCAAGCTGTCCGACGAGCAGCTCGATACCTACTACGCCGACGGCACGCTGCTGCCCGCGCACCCCGCGCCCCGCGCCCTGCCGCGCGACATTCCTGCGGCGACGGGCTCGCTCGGGCATGGCCTGCCGATCGCCGCAGGCATGGCGTTCGCGTGGAGCAAGCTCCACGCGAAGGACACGCGCATCGCGTGCCTGATCTCGGACGGCGAGTGCAACGAAGGAGCGGTGTGGGAAGGCGCGGCGTTCGCGGCGCACCATCGGCTCTCGAACCTCCTGGTGATCGTGGATGCGAACGGCCTCCAGGGCTTCGGCGCGACACGCGACGTGCTGGACATGGAACCCATGGCCGCGAAGTGGAAGGCGTTCGGATTCGCCACGCGTGAGATCGACGGTCACGACTTCGCAGCCCTGGCGAACGCCTGCACGAGCGCCGACCCAGAACGTCCGACGTGCGTCGTCGCCCGAACGAAGAAGGGCAAGGGCGTGAGCTTCATGGAAGACCGGATGGAGTGGCACTACCTGCCCATGGACGAGGCCCAGTATCGGCAGGCGCTCGCCGACGTCGACGCGATGCATGCCTCGCTGGCGCACGAGTCGGGCGCATGAGGGTCCCCTTCGTCCAAGCCGTGGAGAGGGTCCTCGCCGACGACGAGCGGGCAGTCTTTCTCACCGGCGACCTCGGTTACAAGGCCCTCGAGGGAGTCGCCGCGAGGTTCGGCGCGCGCTTCCTCAACGCGGGCGTGGCCGAACAGAACATGATGGGCGTCGCCGCGGGCCTGGCCCTGACCGGCCTGCGGCCCTGGGTCTACTCCATCGCGCCGTTCGTCACGTACCGCTGCCTCGAGCAGATTCGGAACGACGTCTGCCTCCACGACCTGCCGGTGCGCATCGTCGGGAACGGCGGCGGGTACACGTACGGCATCATGGGCAGCACGCACCACACGCTCGAAGAGCTCGCGGCTCTCAAGCCGCTGCCGAACATGCGGCTCTTCTTCCCCTGCTCGAACAACCACGTCACCGCGGCGGTCGACGCGATGAAGGACCTCGACGGTCCATCGTATTTGCGTCTGTCGATCTCCGCGTTCCAGAGCGATCAGGCTCCCCTTTCGGAGAACCCAAGGACGCTGACGCGCCGCTACCGGTCGCGCTCGCCGGGCGCGCGCGGCGTGACGCTCGTGGGCGCGGGCCACGCGGCCCAGCTGCTCGTACGCGCGCTCGAGTCCGAGTCGGCGAAGGGCCTCGAGTGCGACGTGTTCGGCCTCGCGACCTTTCCCTTCGACTTCGAGGCGGACCGGGACCTGGTCCGCAGCGTGGAGGAGACGCGACGGGTCCTCTTCGTCGAGGAGCACTACGCGAGCGGCGGCATCGGGGAGTCGTTCGCCGCCGAGCTCGCGGGGAAGATGGACAAGTTCGCGCGGATGAACGCCGTCTACCGGAAGGACCAGCGATATGGCTCGCTCGCGTTCCACGCGCAGCAGTGCGGCATGACGCCCGACGCCGTCGTGGCCGAAGCGCGGGCGCTCGCGGGAGCCTAGGAGGGGTTCATGGCGGCCATGGAGAATCGCGAGTGCACGCTGTGCGGCCCAGGGGCGCCAAAGCGCGAGAAGTACGCCGCGAATTTCAGCCCCGAGGACCTGAACGTCGCGATCTTCTCCGCGCGGCGCCAGCCGGATCGAAGGCACTTCCGGCTCGTCGAGTGCGACGAGTGCGGCATCATCTACTCCGATCCGGCGTGCACGCCGGGTGAGCTCGCGAAACTCTACGAGGGTAGCGCCGTCCACTACGACGACCAGGAAGGTCAGATCTACGACTCGTACGCGCCGGTGCTCGACCGCGCGCTCGTGCGCACCGCGCGTCGCGGCACGTTCGTGGAGGTCGGCGGGGGGCGCGGCTTCATGCTCCGATACGGCGCCGAGCACGGCTTCCGCGAGATGGTCGAGGTCGAGCCGAGCGCCGACGCCGAGCGCCGGTTCGAGGCCCCCGCGGCGAACGCGCGCTTCCTTCGCGGTATCCTCGAGCCGGGAACGCTCGCTCCCGGCTCGGCGAGCCTCGTGTGCTTCTTCCAGATGCTCGACCACCTGCCCGACCCGATGCACTTCGTACGGACCGTGTACGACGTCCTCGAGCCGGGCGGGGTCGCGGTGTGCGTCACCCACGACACGAGCGCCGCCACGGCACGCTTGCTCGGCGAGCGCAGCCCCATCTTCGACATCGAGCACACGTACCTCTTCAATCGCAAGAACCTGGCTCGGCTCTTCGAGAAGGCGGGGTTCGAGGGCGCCTCCACCTTCCCCATCGCGAACGACTACTCGCTGCGCTATTGGCTCGCGATGGCGCCTCTGCCGCGCGCGGCGAAGCAGCTCATCGCCCCGGTCGGCCGGACCAGGCTCGGCCACGTGCGCCTCCGCGTCTTCATGGGCAACATGGGTCTCGTCGCCACGAGGCCCGCCCGATGAACGCCCCCGGTCGCAAGGTGTCCGCCATCATCGCCTGCTACAAGGATGGCGAGGCCATCCCGATCATGGCCGAGCGCCTGAAGGCGACCTTCGAGAAGATCGGCTGCGACTACGAGATCATCTTCGTCAACGACGGAAGCCCCGACGCCTCGCAGGACGTCCTGGAGAATCTCGCCGCGACGAACACCAAGATCAAGGCGATCACGCACAGCAGAAACTTCGGCTCCCAGGCCGCGTTCACGAGCGGCATGAAGCGCGCCACCGGCGACGCGTGCGTGCTCCTCGACGGTGACCTGCAGGACCCGCCGGAGCTCATCGAGCAGTTCTACGCCAAGTGGCTCGAGGGCCACGACGTCGTGTACGGCATCCGCACCCGGCGCGAGATGCCGCGCCTCTGGGAGTTTCTCTACAAGGCCTTCTACCGCGTCTTCGAGAGGGTCGCGTACGTGAAGGTACCGGTCGACGCCGGCGACTTCTCCCTCATCGACAAGAAGGTCGTGGCGGTCTTGAACCAGCTGCCCGAGCGCGACCGCTTCGTCCGCGGGCTCCGGGCGTGGGCGGGGTTCAAGCAGACGGGTGTGCCCTACGTGCGGCCGGAGCGGATGTTCGGCAAGTCGACGAACAACCTGATCTCCAACATCCGGTGGGCGAAAAAGGGGATCTTCTCGTTTTCCTACGTGCCGCTCGAGCTCATTTCGCTCGCGGCGATCATCGTGGGTCTGCTGGCGATCGTCGCCATCATCCTCCAGGTCATCGCGCGTATCCTGGACCCCAAGGTACCTCAGGGAGTGAGCACCATCATCATCGTCTGTCTCTTCCTCGGCGCGATCCAGCTCTTCAGCCTCGCCTTCCTCGGAGAGTACGTGGGCAAGGTCTTCGAGGAGGTAAAACAGCGGCCCCACTACATCGTGGCCAAGATGTTGAACATCGACGAGCCGAAAGGCGAAGACTGAGACCATGAGCGAACCTGGCGCGCTCCTCGTCACCGGCGGTGCGGGCTTCATCGGAAGCACCTTCGTGGAAATGGCGCTGGCGCGCGGCCACCGCGTCGTCGTGCTCGACGCGCTGACCTACGCCGGTCATCGGGAGAACCTGCCTGTCCACGATCGTTGCCAGCTCGTGGTCGGCGACGTGTGCGACGGACGCCTCGTGGCGAACCTGCTCCGCGATCATCGCGCCCGAAGCGTCGTCAACTTCGCGGCCGAGTCCCACGTCGACCGGTCCATCGACGCGCCCGCGGCGTTCATCCAGACCAACGTCGTCGGCACGTTCACCATGCTCAACGCTGCCCTCGCGCACTGGCAACAGCTCCCGGCGAACGACAAGGCGCGCTTTCGCTTCCTGCAGGTCTCGACGGACGAGGTCTACGGCTCGCTCGGCGAGGAGGGGAAGTTCAGCGAGACGTCGCCCATGACGCCGAACTCTCCGTACGCCGCCTCCAAGGCAGCGGCCGACCACCTCGTCCGCGCCTGGCACCACACCTACGGCCTGCCCACCCTCACCACCCACTGCTCGAACAACTACGGGCCCCGACAGTATCCGGAGAAATTGATCCCGACGCTGATCACTCGCGCCCTCGCGGGCAAGCCGCTGCCGGTCTATGGCAAGGGCGAGAACACGCGCGATTGGATCCACGTCGAGGACCACTGCTCAGGCCTGCTGTTGGCTCTCGAGCGCGGCGTCGCCGGCAAGACGTATTGCTTCGGCGGGCACGCCGAGCGCAAGAACATCGATCTGGCGAAGAGGCTGTGCGCGATCCTCGATCGCCTGCACCCGCGCGGAGACGGTCGGCCCTACGAGGCGCAGATCGAGTTCGTGACGGACCGGCTCGGTCACGACTGGCGCTACGCCATCGACGACACGCTGGCGCAGACGGAGCTCGGCTTCACGCGCCGGCACGACTTCGAGGATGGACTGGCGGCGACGGTCAAATGGTACCTCGACAATTCTTCGTGGTGTGAGACCGTACTTCGGAGCATCCCATGAAGGCCATCCTGCTCGCGGGAGGAAGCGGAACGCGCCTGTACCCGTTGACCCGGTGTGTGAGCAAGCAGCTGCTGCCCGTCTACGACAAGCCGACGATCTACTACCCCCTGGCGACGCTGATGCTCGCCGGCATCCGCGAGATCGCCATCATCAGCACGCCGCACGACCTGCCGAGGATCGAAACGCTCCTGGGCGACGGCAACAAGCTCGGCCTGTCGCTGACCTATTTCCCGCAGGCGAAGCCCGAAGGGATCGCCCAGGCCTTCCTCATCGCGGAGCAGTTCATCGCAGGAGAGCCCGTCACGCTCATCCTGGGCGACAACATCCTCTACGGGCACCAGTTGGCGCAGCTGCTCGAGTCGGTCCTGTCGAACCGGCGCGGAGCGGAGATCTTCGCCTACCGCGTGCGCGATCCGGAGCACTTCGGCGTGGTCGAGTTCGACGCCGACCGACGCGCCCTCAGCGTCGAGGAGAAGCCGGCGAAGCCGAAGTCGCACTGGGCGGTCCCGGGTTTGTACGTCTACGACCAGGACGTGGTCGAGATCACCAAGAAGCTCGAGCCGTCGGCGCGCGGCGAGCTCGAGATCACGGGCGTCAATCGCGCCTACCTCGAGCGCGGCAAGCTCTACGTGCACCCGCTCGGCCGCGGGGTCGCCTGGCTCGACACCGGCACGTTCGACTCGCTGCTCGCGGCGTCCGCCTTCGTCCAGACCCTCGAGCAGCGGCAGGGGCTCAAGGTCGCCTGCATCGAGGAGATCGCCTTCCACAAGGGATTCATCGACGCCGAACGTCTCGAAACGCTCGCGAACGCCCACGGCCCGAGCGCGTACGCGACGTACCTGCGACAGGTGCTCGAAGAAGCCCGGCGTCGCTGAGACGATGCCCGCGAGGCGCAGAGACGACGCAGCGGTGACCGCCTTCGCCTGGCGCGCCGCACCCTGGGCATCCATCGCCGCGGGCGCGCTCGCGCTCTCGCGGACGCTCCTCGCGCCCTTCAGCGTCGATGATCGCATGCAGCGCGCGATGGCGCTCGGCGCTTTCCCGGCCGCCCGTGGGCCGTTGGATCTCTACGACTTCGTGCGCGCGAGCGAGCGCGCGCGGTTCGTGGATCTCGGGGTGCTGCCCTGGTGGACGGACGAGCACTTCAGCCTGCGCTTCTTCCGACCGCTGGCGTCGGCGCTGCTCTGGACGGAGTACCGGCTCAGCGGCGACGCGCTCACGATGCACGCGCTCTCGCTG
>Ga0316628_100004578_pt1 | contig 10890 bp, 11 predicted proteins | sample OWC_Aug_M2_C1_D5_FD_207648 | JGI IMG/M metagenome (GOLD analysis project Ga0316628, IMG submission 207648) | Wetland soil microbial communities from Old Woman Creek delta, Ohio, United States - OWC_Aug_M2_C1_D5_C | ecosystem: Environmental > Terrestrial > Soil > Wetlands | place: USA: Ohio... | reverse complement strand
GCGCGGGTTGCGCACCCACGCCGGCCGCGGTCATCGTTTGCTCATTGCGCCCAGAAGAAATCGCCCAGGCGATTGTCGATCATGCTCAAGGGATTGTCGGCGACGCGCACTTCCTTCGTGTGCACGAACACCATCGGCAGGTCGGCGACCGGTAGGATGTAGTTCATCTTGTTCACCTGATCGAGGGCCTGCTCGTAGATCGCGGTGCGCTTTTCCTCGTCGAACTCGACCGCACCTTTCTCCTGCAGCGACTTGATGAGCGGATCGCGCCAGTAGTCGCGGTCCTGGTCGAAGAAGAAGTCGAGGATATTGTCCATGTCGGGCTGGGCCGCCGTCGGGTAGAAGCCGTTGAAGGCGGTGAACTTGCCTTCGCCTCGCAGTCGCACGTAGAGCGCGAGCGGCAGCGGGCGGACGCTGGCGCGGAAACCGACCTTGCGCACCTGGCCGGCGATGGCCTCGCCGATCTCCTTGATTGGCGCGTGCACGTTGAACTCCAGGTCGAGACCGTTCGGGTAACCGGCCTCGGCGAGAAGTTTCTTCGCGCCCTCCGGATCGAAGGCCGGCGGCTGGGTCGAGGTCTTGCAACCGACGTCGGCCTCGACGCAGACGCCCTTGATCAGGTCGGCGATCTCGCCGCCCGGGATCACGGTCTTGGCGAGCTCGGGCCGGTTGACCGCCATCATGAACGCCTTGCGCACGCGCTGGTCGGTCATCACCTTGTTGTCGGAGCGCCCGACGGCGTCGAGCGTGACATACATCAACATCCCGTTGTGCTTGGCGTCGACCACGAGGTTGGGCTGGCTCTTGAGCTCGCGCGCGGTGTCGGCGGTGACGTTGCGGATCAGGTCGACGTCGCCGGTCAGGAACGCCGCGATCTGGGTCTGGCGGTCCGGCATCGGCCGCACGATGACGTTCTTGATCGGCGCGCGGAAGTATTTGCTTTCCTTGTTGTAGTAGAGATCGTTGCGCTCGATCACCATCTTGGTCGCGTCGAGCGAAACCACCTTGTAGGGGCCGGGCGTGACCGGCGCGGTGCGGCCGTAGTCGGATTTGTTCTCGAGCGCCTTGTGCACCTTCGCGTCGTAGACGTTGAAGCGATAGGCGATGGTCTGCAGGTCGGTCGCGAACGCCTTCTTGGAGGTGATGCGGAAGGTGTACTCATCGATCTTCTCGGCCTTCTCGACCCAGTCGTACCGGTCCTTGAAACGTATGCGCACGGTGGGATCGCCGAGATAGGCGATGGTGTAGAGCCAATCGTCGGCGGTCATGTGATCGCCGTTGGAGAATTTCACGTCGTCGCGCAGATGGAATTCGAGCGTGCGGTTGTCGATGCGCTTCCACGACTTCGCGAGCCGCGGCACGAACTGGTGGGTGCGTTCGTCGAAAGACACCGGCGTCTCGTAGATGGTGCGGTAGAACACCGCCGCCTCGTCCTGCGGGAAATGGTAGGGATCGAGCGTCGGCAGCCAATCCGTGATCGCCATGCGCAGCGTGTCCTTGGCCTTCTGCGCCATGGCCGGCTGGGCCCCGATGGCAAGGGCGGCGAGTGCGCCCAAAGCGCCCGCGATGATCTTGCTCATTTGTCTACCTCCCTGATTGAATTCTTTGCCCGTCAGTCTAGTCGAAACTCAGTTCCAGGACCAATCTCCCAACCTTGTCTCGACCGCGCTCAGAGGGTTTTCGCTCACGCGCACGTCCTTGCTGTGTGCCCACACCGTGGGAAGCTCGGCGAGCGGCACGATATAGGCCAGCTCGTTCACGCGGTTGAGCGCCTTGGTGTAGATCGCAGTGCGCTTTTCCGGATCGAACTCAGCGAGCCCGTCCGCGATCGCCTGATGGATCTCCGGATCTCTCCAGTAGTCACGATCGCCGTTGAAGAAGAAGTCGAACACGTTGCCAGCATCCGGCTCGGCCGCAGTCGGATACATGCTCGAGAACGCGGTCATCTCGCCGGCGGAGCGCATGCGTGCGTACAAGGTCAGCGGCAGCGGTCGCGCGCTGGCGCGGAAGCCGACCGCGCGCACCTGGCCCGCGATCGCCTCGCCGATCTCGCGGATCGGCGCGTAGACATTGAGCTCCAAGTCGAGCCCGTTCGCGAAGCCGGCCTCGGCCATCAGCTTCTTCGCCTCGGCGGGGTTGTACGGATAGGGCTTCACTGTTGGCGCGCAGGCGATGTTCTTGCCGTAGCAGATGGCATCGAGGAGCTTCGATTCGTCGCCGCCCGGGATCACCGTTGTGGCGAGCTGCTTGCGGTCGATCGCCATTATGAACGCCTTGCGCACACGGACGTCCGTCATGGCCTTGTTGGCGGAGCGACCCGCCGCGTCCAACGTGACGTAGATCACGCTACCCGACGGCGTCACGGTGATCTTCGCGTTCGGCATCTTGGCGACTTCGCGCGCGGTGTCGGCGGGCACGTCGCGCAGGAGATCGATGCCGCCGGTGATGAACTGCGCCACCTGCGTCTGGCGGTCCGGGATCGGGATGCCGACGACGCGCTTGATCGGAGCGCGGAAGTTGCCGGACTTCTCGTAGTAATCGTCAAAGCGGTCCAGCACGATGCCCTTTGCGGGATCGTAGCTCGTCACCTTGTACGGCCCGGTGGTCACGGGCGCACGGCCGAAGTCGCCCTTGTTCTCGAGCGCCCGGTGCACCTTCGCATCAAAGATGACCAGGCGGTAGGCGATGGTCTGCAGGTCGGTCGCCTGCGGCTTGGCCGCCACGATGCGGACTTTGTAGGGCGAGAGAACCTGCACCTCCTCGACCCAGTTGTAGCGTTCCTTGAACCGGATCCGGGTCTCGGGCGCTCTCGCGTAGTCGATCGAATACTTCACGTCCTCGGCGGTGAACTTGTCGCCGTTATGGAACAGGACGTCCTCGCGCAGGTCGAATTCGAGCGTCCGATTGTCGATGCGACGCCAGGCTTTGGCCAGCCGCGGCACGAAAACGTGCTTGCGCTCGTCGTAGGACAGCAGCGTCTCGGTCGTGGTGCGGGTGAATGAGCCGCCCTCGTCGTGGGGGTAATGCAGCGTGTCGAGCCCACCGAACATGTCGTTGATGGCGAGCCGGAGCGTGTCGGCGGATTTCTGGGCCGCGGCCGGGCCAGCCGGCATCGCCAGGGCCGCGGCAAAGCCCAGCGCGAGCATGGTCGATTTCCGCATAAAGCAAGCCTCCCTGTTTTTTTGTTGATGCCAGTTTCGGCCTGAACAGGGGCAGCCGCAATTGGGTATCTTCCCACCTGACTTGCGGGGATCACGAGAGCGTGGCCGCCTTACCAGGGCCGGAATTTGTGTTAGTCTCGCCGCCGTAGAGCAAGAGCGCCGAAGGCGCCAACTCTGGGAAACGTTCATGAGCCGCTTCCTTTTGCATCGAGGCGCCATCGCGCTTTTGGTTGCAATCACGGTCTCGATCATCGGCTTCTCGCTGTTGCGGATGTCGGGCGACCTGGCGCAGGTGCTTGCCGGCGACAATGCGAAGCCCGAACAGATCGCCGCCACCGCGCATCTGTATGGCCTCGACAAGCCGATCTGGCAGCAATACCTCGACTGGGCAGGCGCGGCGCTGTCGGGCGATCTCGGCCGCTCCCTGTTCTCGAACGAACCGGTGGCGCGAATGATCGCGGAGCGCATCGGCGTCACCATCCAGCTTTCCCTCATGTCGCTGATCTTTGCCGTGGTGCTCGCGGTGCCGCTTGGTGTGCTCGCGGCCACCAAGCCGAATTCATGGCTCGACCGAACCGCGCTCGGGATCTCGGTGTTCGGCCAGGCGATCCCAAATTTCTGGTTCGGGCTGATCCTCATCATCGTGTTCGGCGTGACTCTCCGCTGGCTGCCGATCTCGGGCTCCGACACGATCCGTCATTTCATTCTGCCGACGGTGACGCTCGGCGTCGCGGTGATGCCGGCCATCATGCGGCTTACCCGCACCGGCATGCTGGATGCGCTCGATTCCGACTATATCCGCATGGCGCGCGCGAAGGGTCTCGCGCCGGTCTCGGTTCTGTTCAAGCACGCGCTGCGCAACGCGATCCTGCCGGTGGTCTCGCTGACCGCCGTATCGCTGGGGTTCCTTCTCGGCGGATCGGTGATCGTGGAATCGGTTTTCGCGCTCAACGGCATCGGCTTTCTCGCCTTCCAGTCGATCCTGCGCACCGATTTCCCGGTGGTCCAATCCATCGTGGTGTTCGTGTCTTTCGCCTACATCCTGCTCACGTTGCTGTCCGATCTGATCAACGCCTATCTCGATCCGCGCATCCGGCTCGGGTGAGGAGATCGCCATGACCGCCATTCCCCGCGACCGCGCGATCCAGCTTCCTCGGGGCCATGACCTCGCCGAGGTCCAGGCGCCATCGCCGCCGGAGATCATGCGGCGGCGTGCTCGTTCCCATGTTGGGTTCATCATCGGCAGCACGGTCGTGCTGCTGACTTTTTTCGTCGCGATCTTCGCGCCGATGCTGACGCAGTACGATCCCTTCGCGCAGGACCTGACCAAGCGATTGATCCCGCCGGTCTGGGAAACCAAAGGCAGCTGGGAGCACATCTTCGGCACCGATGGGCTCGGGCGGGACTACCTGACGCGGCTGATGTTCGGTGCGCGCATCTCGTTGCTGGTTGGGTTTGGTGCGGCGGCGATGGCTGGGCTGATCGGCACCACGCTCGGGCTCATTGGCGGCTATTTCGGCGGCAAGGTCGACGCGGTCGTCATGTACCTCGTCAACGTGAAGCTGGCGCTCCCCGGTGTCCTGGTCGCGCTGTCGCTTATCTCGGTAATCGGCGGCTCGGTGTGGGTTGTCGTGTTGGTGCTCGGGCTCCTGTTCTGGGATCGCTATGTGGTGGTGACGCGCGCGGTGACGCAGCAGATCCGTACGGCGGATTACGTGACAGCGGCGGAAGCCGTCGGCGCCTCACGCTTCCGCATCATCGTGGGCGAGATCCTGCCCAACGTGCTCAACCACATCATCGTCATCGCCTCGCTCGAAATGGCGGTCGCCATTCTGGTCGAGGCGGCGCTGTCGTTCCTCGGCCTCGGCATCCGTCCGCCGACGCCGTCCTGGGGCCTGATGGTCTCGGAAGGGCGTAACTTCATGTTCTTTCAGCCCTACCTCGTGGCCATCCCCGGCGCCGCCATCTTCCTTCTGGTGATCTCCATCAACATGCTGGGCGACGGCATCCGCGACATCACCGCGCCGGAAGGGCGGAATTGAGCGCGGGCGCGGAAGAAAGAGTTCTCGACGTCCAGGGCCTTTCGGTCGATCTCGACCTGCCGGCCGGCACGTTGCATGCCGTCACCGACGTCGATTTCCATGTGAATCGCGGCGAGACGCTCTGCATCGTGGGCGAATCCGGCTGCGGCAAGACGATGAGCGCGCTCGCCGTCATGGGGCTTCTGCCGCGGCGCGCCCGCATGACGGCGCGTCGGCTCACGCTGGAAGGCCGCGACCTTCTCACCATGCCGGCGCGCGAGCTCAGCCACCTGCGCGGCGACCGCATGGGAATGATCTTCCAGGACCCGATGACCTCCCTGAACCCGGTCTACACGATCGGGAACCAGATGGAGGAGATTTACATCCGCCACGGGCGCGGCAATCGCAAAGAGGCGCGCGATCGCGCCCGGCAGCTTCTCGAAAAGGTCGGCATCACCGCGGCCAAGGACCGTCTCGGCCAGTATCCGCACCAACTCTCCGGCGGACTGCGCCAGCGCGTGATGATAGCGATGACTCTGATGTGCGATCCGATCCTCATCATCGCCGACGAGCCGACCACCGCGCTCGACGTCACCATCCAGGCGCAGATCCTGCGCATCCTCGCCGACCTGCAGGAAGAGTATCGGATGGCGCTGATCCTCATCACCCACGACCTCGGGGTGGTGGCGCGCATGGCGGACCGGGTGAACGTGATGTACGCGGGCCAGGTGGTGGAAACCGGCTCGGCGGAGCAGGTGTTCACAGCGCCGACGCACCCTTATACGCAGGGGTTGCTCGACTGCATCCCGATTCCCGGTAAGACCCAGCGCGGTGCGCAGCTCGGGTCGATCCCGGGCATCGTGCCGTCGCTGATGAGCGACATCGAGGGCTGCCAATTCCGCAACCGCTGCGACTACGCCTTCGCTGCCTGCGGCGCGGCCCCGATCGAGCTGCATCAACTAGGGCCGGGGCGTGCCTGCCGTTGCTTGCTCGACCAGTCCGAAAGCCTCGCCAACCTCAAGCTCAAATCGGCGGGGGTGGCGGTATGAACGCGGCATTCGAATCTGGCGCGATCCTCGAATGCCGTGGTGTGGGACGCGTGTTCCAGGTCGGCTCCGGGCTGTGGGGCTCGAAGCGGCCACTCTACGCGGTTGACGGGGTCGATCTCGCCATCCCGCGCGGCGAGGTGCTCGCCATCGTGGGCGAATCCGGCTGCGGCAAGACCACGCTGGCCAAGATGATGCTGGGGCTGATCCCGCCCACGAGCGGCGAGATCCGCTTCGCGGGTCAGCCCATTTCCACAATCGACCGCGCGGAGATGGCGCGCCGCGTTCAGCCGGTGTTTCAGGATCCGTATTCCTCGCTCAACCCGCGCAAGCCGCTCGCCTCGATCATCGCGCTACCGCTCGAGGTGCACGAGATCGGCACCAAGGAGCAACGGAAGCGCCGCGTGGAAGAGCTGATGGAGCTCGTCGGCCTGCCGAAGCGGCTGATCTATGCCTATCCGAGCCAGCTTTCCGGCGGGCAGCGTCAGCGCGTCGCTATCGCGCGCGCGCTGGCCATGAACCCCGAGGTCGTGATCTGCGACGAGCCGACCTCGGCGCTCGACGTCTCGGTCCAGGCGCAGATCCTCAACTTGCTGCAGGAGCTGCGGCGCAACCTCAACCTCACATTCGTGATCGTCAGCCACAACCTCGCCGTGGTCGAGCACATGGCCGACCGCGTCGCGGTGATGTATCTCGGCCGGGTCATCGAAGCCGGCTCCACCGCGCAGATTTTCGACGCCCCGCGCCATCCGTATACCCAGGCGCTGCTCGAATCCGCGCTCACCCCCGACACGCGCCGCGGACTCCCCGAATCCACGCTCGGGCCCGGCTTCCCCAATCCACTGGAGCCGCCGTCGGGCTGCGCGTTCCATCCGCGTTGCCCGCATGCGATGGAGATTTGCGCGCGCACGCGCCCGGCCGCGGTGCACGATGCCGCTGGGCTGATCGAATGCCACCTGCATCCGGGCGTGGACGCCACGCGACACTGATCGGATCGGCCGCGCTATAATCCCCGCAATCGTTCAGGGAGCGCAGTCATGAAAATCGCCACATACACCCACAACGGCGCCGCAAGCTACGGCGCGGTCGTTGCCGACGGCATCGTCGATCTGAAGAAGCGCCTGCCGAAATACCCGAGCCTTCTGTCGCTGCTCGAGGGCGGCGCCCTGGAGGAGGCGAAAAAGGTGGTCACCGGCCAGAAAGCGGATTTGCCGGTGAGCGCGATCCAATACCTGCCGCTCATCCCGGACCGCATCAACATCTACTGCACGGGCCTTAACTATAAGGAGCACATCGCCGAGACCAACAGCGAGGCACCGAAGTTCCCGCGGCTGTTCATGAAGCTCGACGAATCTCTCGTCGGCGCCGGCCAGCCCATGGTGAAGACCAAGCTGTCCAAGGAATACGACTTCGAGGGCGAGCTCATGGTGGTGATGGGAAAGACGGCGCGCCAGGTGTCCGAGAAGGACGCGATGCAATACGTTGCCGGCTATACGATCTTCAACGATGGCTCGATCCGCGACTTCCAGCGCCGCACCACCGACCAGGGCAAGAACTTTTACCACTCGTCCTCAGTGGGACCGTGGATGGTGACGATGGACGAGGTGCCGCCCGACGACAAGATGGACCTCATCTCGCGGCTGAACGGCAAGATCGAGCAGCAGACCAACGTCGCAAACATGATCTTCCCGGTGCCGGTTCTGGTGTCCTATTTCTCCGGCATCTCCAGGCTGCGGCCGGGGGACATGATCGCCACGGGCACCTGCGGCCGCGTGTCCTACTCCGACAAGCAGTTCATGAAGGGCGGTGACACGATCGAGATCGAGATCACCGGGATCGGCAAGCTAGTGAATCCCGTTGTGGACGAAAAATAGGCGGATTTCCGCGGGTTGCCGCTTTGGGTTGATATTCCGGAATCGGGGGACCATATACAGGGCCTCAGTTCTTCGACGACCCGGCGCGACCGGCCCATGGCCGACAACTCCAGATAACTCGATCAGCTGAAACCTCCCGCGCAAGACGCGCGGGAGTCGCAACCATACGACGATAGGAACGACACTATGACCAAAGGAACCGTGAAGTGGTTCAACACCGCCAAGGGCTACGGCTTCATCGCCCCCGAGGACGGCTCTAAGGACGCGTTCGTGCACATCTCCGCGTTGGAGCGTGCCGGCATCTCCAGCCTTCAGGAAGGCCAGAAGGTGCAGTACGAGCTGCAGAAGGGCCGCAACGGCAAGAGCTCGGCGGAAAACATCCAGCTGATCGACTGAACGACCGCTCCTCGGAGCGTGGAAGGGCCCGCCCACCGGCGGGCCCTTTCGTTTTGCGGCAACCGTTCTCTTCTAGCGGTAGGTCCAGCGCAGCATGCGCGCCTCGATCGCCTGAAGCGCCAGGTTGCTCGCGAGCCCGATGGCGCCGAGCAGGATGACCCCGGAGAAGAGCTGTGCCGAATGGAACGTGCGGCCCGACAGCAGGATGAAGGAGCCGAGCCCGTCCTCGCTTGTTAGCATCTCCCCGATGACGGCGAGGATCAGCGACACGGTCAGGCCGAGCCGCATCCCGGCCAGGATATCGGGCTGGGCGTTGGGCAGAGCGATCTTCCACAGCATCGCGAGGCGCGACAGGCGGAGCGACCGGCTGACCTCGATCAGCCGCGGCTCGACCGCCGAGATCCCGTGCACTGTGGCGAGCAGCACCGGCCAGATCGAGCCGATGGCGATGACCACCAGCACCATGTCGCCCGTCAAACCGATGAACGCAATCATGATCGGCATGAAGGCGGAGACCGGAACCGGTCGCACCATCTCGAGCGTCGGTGCGATGTAGCTGCGGGCCCAGCGCGATGATCCGATGGCCGCGCCCACCGCGATGCCGGCGAGCGAGGCGAGCACCCAGCCGTAGACCATACGGAGGATCGTGGCACCCGCGAGCCGTCCGAGATCGCCACCATTGAGCCCGTCGACCAGCGCGACCCACGACTTGTCCGGTCCGGGCAGGAAAACCGCCGGGATGCCGCCGTGATCGGCGATGACCTGCCATAGCGCCACGAACAGCGCCGTGACCGCGATCGAGCCCAGAAGCCAGGTGATGCGGGCTACACTGCTCATCGCGCGGCGACCACCCCTTCACCCGCGGGTCCGAACAACCGGCGCTGGGCGAACAGCAGCGCTGCATTCACCGCCCACCCAACGAGGCCGATCCACAGCACCATGGCGAACATCAGGTCGGGGTGCAGCGATTGGGACGCCGCCATCAGCTCGTGGCCGACGCCCATCGGGTTGGCCGCGATCTCGGTCGTCACCGCGATGATGAGCGAGACCGCCGCCGAAAGGCGGAAGGCCACGAAGTAGCGCGGCAGCGCGGCGGGCAGCACAATCTTGGTCACGCGCCCGAACGTGCCCAGGCGCAGCACGCGGCTCACCTCAAGCAGCTGCGGCTCGATGTTGATGATCGCCGAATGACCGTAGATCAGCACCGGCCAGAAGGAAGAGAAGGCGACCAGCGAAATCTCCATCGCGTAGCCGAACCCGAGCACCAGGATGGCGACGGGAATCAACGCCACCGGTGGGATCGGCCGCAGCACCTCGATCGAAAACCGCATCAGCCGTGCGAAGGGTGGCGCAAGCCCGAGCAGAATGCTGAGCGCCAGCGCCGATCCGCCGCCGATGGCGAGCCCGGTCAGCGCTGCGCGCAGCGTTTCATAAGTGCGCGCGAAGATCGTGCCGTCGAGCACCGCGTTCCAGAATGCGGCGGCAATCTCGGACGGCGGAGCGAGCGAGTCACTTTGCACGCCGGTCACACGCATAGCCATTTCCCAGGCGAGTAGGAACGCCACCGGCAAGATCGCGCCCTTGGCGAAGCCCTTCATGCCTCGCCCTCGCGCACGAAATCGAACAGCTCGCGGCGCAGCCGCAGGAACTCAGGCGACTCGCGGGTCGTGAGCTGGTCGCGCGGGCGCGGCAGGCCGACCTCGAATACCTGGGCGATGCGCCCCGGGTTGGGGTAGAGCGCCACGACACGGTCGCCGAGGTAGATCGCCTCCTCCAGGTCGTGGGTGACGAACAGCGCCGTCGTCCGGGTCGACTCGACCAGGCGCAGCATCTCGTCCTGGAGCGCCTGGCGCGTCATCGCGTCGAGCGCGCCGAACGGCTCGTCCATCAGCAGAACCTTCGGCTCCTGCGCCAGGCAACGCGCGATCTGCAGCCGTTGCTGCATGCCGCCGGAAAGCTGCGCCGGATAGGCATCGGCATGGCCGGCGAGCCCGACCTTGTCGAGCAGCTCGTGGATGCGCGCCGCGCGCCTTTCGCGCGGATAGCCGCCGGCCTCGAGCGCAAGCGAGACATTGCCAGTGGCGGTGCGCCACGGCAGCAGCGCCTTGGAATAATCCTGGAACATGAAAGCCACCTCGCGCGGCGGCGCGGTCACCTTCTTGCCGCCGAGCGTCACCTCGCCCGACGCCGGGGTGAGCAGGCCCGCGAGCAGCCGCAGCAGCGTGGTCTTGCCGCAGCCCGACGGCCCGACGATGCAGACGAACTCCGACGTCTCGACAGAAAGGTCGATGTTATCGAGCACCGGCCGCGCGCCGAAGGCATGGTGGATGGCGCGGAATTCGATCAACGAGGCCAAACGGGCGGGTCCGGATTGTGAGACGGCAGCAAGCCC
>Ga0316628_100004577_pt1 | contig 10890 bp, 11 predicted proteins | sample OWC_Aug_M2_C1_D5_FD_207648 | JGI IMG/M metagenome (GOLD analysis project Ga0316628, IMG submission 207648) | Wetland soil microbial communities from Old Woman Creek delta, Ohio, United States - OWC_Aug_M2_C1_D5_C | ecosystem: Environmental > Terrestrial > Soil > Wetlands | place: USA: Ohio... | reverse complement strand
ATCTCGGCACCCATCGCCTGCAGGCCCTTGATGTGCAGGTCCACCGGGCGCGAGCCGATGGCGCAGCCGCCGGGCAGCGACACGCGCGCCTCGCCGAAGCGTGCCGCCAGCGGCCCCAGCACCAGCACCGCGGCGCGCATGGTCTTCACCATGTCGTAGGGCGCTTCCCATTTGGTGATTTGATCGCCCTTGAAGATCATCTCCCCGGTGGCAGTCGTCGCCTTCAGGCCCATCTGCTCCAGCAGTTTGCGCATGGTCACCACATCGTGCAGGTCGGGCATGTTGGTCAGGTGCAGCTCGTCCGAGGTCAGCAGCCCGGCGCACATGATGGGGAGCGCTGCGTTCTTCGCACCGGAGACGCGCACTTCGCCGCGCAGCGGATTACCGCCGATTATTGCCAGTTTTTGCATGTCAGTTCTGTTCCCATTCCTGCGGCGTAAATGTCTTTATGGACAATGCGTGAATCTCTTCGCGCATTCTGTCCCCCAATGTCTGAAACACGCGCTGGTGGCGCTGCACGCGGCTCATGCCCGCGAACTCTTCGCTCACCACCACCGCCTCGAAATGCCGGCCGTCACCCTCCACGCTTACATGCGCGGCAGCCATGCCTTGCTCGATATTCGTTTTGATGCTCTCAGGCGTCACCATAGCTTTTACAGACGTAATTTATAGCCGGAGCGCAGCATGGCCAGCGTAAAGGCCGCCATCGCGGCGAAGCACGCCGACACCACCGCCAGGCTGAACCAGGGTGAAATATCGGACACCCCGAAAAATCCGTACCGAAAGCCGTCTATCATATAAAAAAACGGGTTGAAGCGCGATACGCCCTGCCAGAACTCGGGCAGCGAGTGGATGGAATAGAACACGCCGGACAGAAAGGTGAGCGGCATGATAATGAAATTCTGAAACCCGGCGAGCTGGTCGAACTTGTCTGCCCAGATGCCCGCCACCACGCCCAGTGCGCCGAGAAAGGCACTGCCCAGCACGGCGAACACGATGATCCACAATGGGTGCAGCATGGGCGGCACCGCAAAGAACAGCGCGGAAACGTACACCCCCGCCCCCACCGCGAGCCCGCGCACGACCGAGGCCAGCACATAGGCGGCGAAAAATTCACCGTAGGCAATCGGCGCAAGCAGCACGAACACGATGTTGCCGGTAATCTTTGACTGGATCAGGCTGGACGAGCTGTTGGCGAAGGCGTTCTGCAGGACCGACATCATCACCAGGCCCGGAATCAGGAAGGCGGTGTAGCGCACGCCCGGATACACCTGTATATGTTCTTCCAGCACATGCGAGAAGATCAGCAAATACAGCAGGGAGGTCAGGATGGGCGCGAGCAGCGTCTGGAACGCGACTTTCCACACACGCAGCACTTCCTTGTAGAACAGAGTGGCGAAGCTGGAACTCATGCTGCACCCACCACTTGCAGGAAGACATCTTCCAGGTCGGCCTCCTGCAGATTCATTTCCAGCACGGCGATGTTCGCCTCGCGCAATTGCGCCAGCACGGTTTCCAGAGCAGGATAGGAAGCCAAGGCCAGGGTATAGCTGTCGTCCGACTGTTCCACCAGTTGCGGCTTGAGCACGGCCGGCAGTTCACCGGACAGGCGTAACTGCACGCGGCTGGCTGCCACGCTGTTGAGCAGGTTCTTCATGGTATCGAGTGCAACGATCTTGCCGCGCTTCAGCATCGCGACACGGTTGCACAACGCCTGCGCCTCTTCCAGATAGTGTGTGGTCAGCAGCACAGTGTGGCCTTCGCTATTGAGGCGCTGGATGAAGCGCCACAAGCCCTGACGCAATTCGACGTCCACGCCGGCGGTCGGCTCGTCCAGCACGATCACCGGCGGCTTGTGCACCAGCGCCTGGGCCACCAGCACGCGGCGCTTCATGCCGCCGGAAAGCCTGCGCATGTTGGTGTCCGCCTTGTCGTTGAGGTCGAGGTGGTGCATCACTTCGTCGATCCAGGCATCGTTGCGGCGCAGGCCGAAGTAGCCGGATTGCAGGCGCAGGGTTTCGCGCACGGTGAAGAAGGGGTCGAACACCAGTTCCTGCGGCACCACACCGAGCAGGCGGCGGCTTTCGCGGTATTGCGTTACCACATCCTGGCCGAGAATGAAGATTTGCCCGGCATCAGGACGCGCCAGCCCGGAGAGCAAGTTGATCAGCGTGGTCTTGCCCGCGCCGTTGGGGCCGAGCAGGCCGAAGAACTCGCCCGCTTCGATGCGCAGGTCCACATGGTCCACGGCCTGCAGGCTGCCAAAACGCTTGCACACCTGGCGGACATCGACTGCGGCGGACATTGGGCAGGTCCGGCTGAACCGGGTCAGGCCGTCACGCCTTCGCGGCGGCGCCGCCGCACACGGGCAGCACCTCTGCCACACCGTACATCCGCGCCAGGCTCATCAGGTTGTCCGGGATATTGGAGAAACACAGGCTGACATTGGTGCGCTGCGCCTCGCGCACCCAGGCCAGCATCAGGCTGACCGCCGCGGAATCCACAGCCTCGACCTGCGACAGGTCAACCACCAGCCGCGATTTCCCGCTTGCCTGCAGGCCCTGATCAAACGCGGCCTTGACGGTGCGCAGGGTCAGCGGCCCGGCCAATTGCAGGGTGTCGCCGTTTCGTGTAATCACTTGTGCCCGGCCTTGTTGATAGGCTCAGCGGCGTTCGTCCGATTCTTGCCTGCCAGGGTCTTGATCAGCCCGTCAATGCCGCCTTTCTGCACCTCTTCCGCGAACGTCCCGTTATAAGCCGCAACCAGGCTGGCCCCGTCCACATACAGGTCAAAGACCTTCCAGCCGGTATCTTTTTTCGATAGCTTGTAGACCACCGCGATGGGCTGCGAACCTGGCTTGACGATCTGGGTGTTCACCGTCGCCTCGTCCGGTTTTTTCGGGTTCAGCACTGCCGGCTTGACCTCCACCTTCTGGTCCTGATAACGCGAAAACGCGGCAGTATACGTGCGCACCAGCAGGGTGCGGAATTCACTAACCAGAGCCTGGCGCTGCTCTGCCGTTGCCTGCCTCCAAGGCACGCCCAGGGCCAGGCGGGTCATCTTCTCGAAGTCGAAATGCGGCAGCACCTTGGCTTCCACCAACTCCAGGAGCTTCTTCTGGTTGCCGGCACGGAGATCCTTGTCCTGCTTGACCGCTGCCAGCACCTCATCCGCTGTCTCGCGGATCAGCGCATCCGGGGCCTGCACATCCGGCGCCTGCACATCCGCCCGCGCTGCCAGCGCGGCAAACGACAACGACAAACCCAACAGCAATCTGAATGCCTTGTTCATTTTCATGTTCCTCAGTTATTTCCCGCCTGCTTCCTTGGGCTTGGAGGAGCCCTCGGCGAGCATCGTGACAACCTTCCCGATTAGGTCTTCCAGCACCACGGCGGACTGGGTGTGCTGAACCGTATCGCCCGGCTTCAGCATCGTGGTATCCCCGCCCGCAGCCAGTCCAATATACTGCTCACCCAGCAGCCCGGAGGTGAGAATCTTGGCGTAGGTGTCCTGGTCAAACTGGTAGCGCTTGTCTATGGTCATGGTCACCTTGGCCTCGTACCTTTGGGTGTCCAGGGTGATCGCCTTCACTCGTCCGATCAGCACGCCCGCGCTCTTGACCGAAGCCTGTTGCTTCAGCCCGCCGATATTGGTGAAATAAGCCTCCAATTCGTAGGTGTCGGACACATTGTAGGTGCTCAGGTTGCCTACCTTGAATGCAAGCACCCCCAGGGCGACTATGCCCGCTACCACGAATGCGCCTACCCACAAATCCAGTGTGGTACGTTCCATACTAATCCCCTCGAAACATGAATGCGGTCAAAACGAAATCCAGCATCAAAACGGCAAGCGACGATTCCACCACGGTGCGCGTGGTCGCGCCCGAGACGCCTTCGGCGGTGGGAGGAGCATCGAAGCCTTCGAACAGCGCGATGACGGTCACCACCACGCCGAATACCAGACTCTTGATCAAGCCGTTCATCACGTCCTGCCGGAAATCCACGGCGGACTGCATTTGCGACCAGAACGATCCCTCGTCCACGCCGATAGCCACCACGCCCACCACGTAGCCGCCGAATACGCCCATGGCGGAAAAAATACAGGCCAGCAGCGGCATGGAAATCACCCCGGCCCAGAAGCGCGGCGCTACCACGCGCGCGATGGGGTTAACCGCCATGAGCTCCATTGCATCGATTTGTTCCGTTGCCTTCATCAGGCCGATCTCGGCGGTCATCGCCGAACCGGCGCGACTGGCGAACAGCAAGGCGGCGAGCACCGGTCCCAGTTCGCGCACCAGACTTAATGCCACCAGGGAGCCCAGCGCCGACTCCGAGCCGTAGCGCTTGAGGGTCTCGTAGCCCTGGAAGCCCAAGACCATGCCGACGAACATGCCAGCCACCAGAATGATGATCAGCGACAGCACGCCGCTGTAAAACATCTCCCGGCTGGTCAGGCGGAAACGGCGGAAGGCAGTGCCGGAATACAGCAGGGTCAGCGCGAAGAAGCGCACCGCAATACCCAGACGCCACACCGTGTTCACGGTGCGGCTCCCCAATGCACTGATACTCTTCTTTACTGGCATATTTTCAGGCCCGCAAATTCAAAGCTTGTCTGTAATCGCCGGCAGCGTAATGGAACGGGATCGGCCCGTCCATCTCGCCGTAGACGAACTGTCGCACAAAAGCCTCGCCGGAGGCGCGAATATCGTCCGCGGTTCCCTCCGCAATGATGGCTCCGTCCGATACGAAGTAAACATAGTCCACAATCTTCAGCGACTCCTGCACGTCGTGGGTCACGATGATCGAGGTCGCACCGAGGGCGTCGTTCAGGCGGCGTATCAGATTGCCCACCACGGTCAGCGAAATCGGATCCAGGCCGGCAAACGGCTCGTCGTACATGATGAGCATGGGGTCCAGCGCGACCGTACGCGCCAGCGCCACGCGCCGTGCCATGCCGCCGGACAGTTCGGCCGGCATCAAGTCCTGGGTACCATACAGCCCGACGGCCCGCAGCTTCATCATCACCAGGTCGCGGATCATCTCTTCGGGCAGGTCGGTATGTTCGCGCATCTGGAATGCAACGTTGTCGTATACCGACATGTCGGTGAACAGCGCGCCAAACTGGAACAGCATGCCCATTTTGCGGCGCAACTCGTACAGCCCCTGACGGTCGAGGTCATGCATGACCTGACCATCCACTTTCACATATCCCTTGGTGGGCTTGAGTACTCCGCCGATGTGGCGCAGGATGGTAGTCTTGCCGCAACCGGAGAGCCCCATGATGGCAACCAGCTTGCCCTTGGGGAAATCCATGTTGATGCCCTTGAGAATGGGGCGGCGGTCATATGCGAAGTTGACGTCGCGAAGTTCAACCAGCGTTTCTGATGGCACTTAAGTCGGAACCCATTTAATCGGAACCGCCATTCTACCACGTGGCTGTTCGGCAACAACACCCCAAGGTGAGCGACAGGGCGGTTGATGTTGAGATTATGCCAATTGCGGGCTATTCTATGAGACTTAAAGTCAAAATCATGGACAACTCGCTCAATTCCCCACAACCTGGCGGCGCGGATTTGCCCCGACTACTCATCGTGGATGATGATGCACTGATCCGCGAATCCTTGTGCCTGGCCCTGGCCGACGGGTTCGAAATCCACACTGCGGAGAACCGCGGCCAGGCAATCAAGCTGCTGCGTGACCTGCCGTCGCGCCCGCAGCTGGCACTGGTGGACCTCGGGTTGCCCCCCACTCCGCATCGCCCCGAGGAAGGATTCCACCTGATCGCGGAATTGCTCGCGCATGCGCCGCAGATCAAGATTCTCGCCCTGTCCGGGCAGGATGACGAGTCCAACGCACGCCACGCCCGGGCGCTCGGCGCGCTCGACTTCATAGCCAAACCCTGCACGCCTGACAAGATCCGCGAGCAACTGCGCAGTGCGCTGCTCATACAGGACAGCGAGCAGGCCAGGGACGATCAGGATGACCAGTTGCTCGGCATTGTCGGCCAGAGCGAGCAAATCCGTGCCTTGCGCAGCCAGATCGTGCTTTACGCCAACACGCCTTTCCCTGTGCTGATTGAAGGGGAATCCGGCAGTGGCAAGGAAAGGGTCGCCGCGGCCCTGCAGACTTTGGGCGACAACAAGAATTCCCCCTACCTTATCTTCAATTGCGCGGCAATTTCGCCCAACCTGCTGGAGGCGGCGCTGTTCGGCCATGCCAAGGGCGCCTTTACCGGGGCGCAGGGTGCGGCCACCGGGTATTTCGAAGATGCGGGCGACGGCACGCTGTTTCTTGATGAAATTGGCGAGTTGCCGCTGGAACTCCAGGCCAAGCTGCTGCGCGTCCTGGAAAACGGCGAGTACCAGCGGGTTGGCGAAACCGCGTCGCGCAAAAGCCGCGCGCGCGTAATCGCCGCCACGAACCGGAACCTGCGTCAAGAAGTGCGGACCGGCAACTTTCGCAGCGACCTGTACCATCGCCTGAGCGTGTTCACCATACAGGCGCCGCCGTTGCGTGAACTGGGCGCGGACAAATTCCTGCTGCTCAACCATTTCCGGGACTTTTATGCCGGGCAGGCCAAGCGTGCACCATTTGAACTGGAAGCGCGGGCACTGCAAATCTGGGAAAGCTATCCGTTCCCCGGCAACACGCGCGAATTGCGCAATATCGTCATCCGCCTCGCCACAAAATATCCGGGGCAAACCGTCCATGCCGGGCAACTGGAAGCGGAGCTGGATCTGCGGCACACCGGCACACAAACAGTGTCCACCGACCCGCCCCGGCGCGCCCTGGAAGCCCTGCAACAGCCGGGGTTCAACCTCGATAGAATGTTGCTCGAGCAGGAACGCCTGTACATAGACGCGGCACTGAGCCTTTCCAACAACAACATGAGCGAAACCGCCAAGCTGCTCGGCATCAACCGCACCACGCTGTATAGCCGCATGGAAGTGCTGCAAAAGCACCAGGTTTCCGGACGCACAACGGGAGAACAGCAATAATGTATCTGAAGCATTTTGGGCTCAATGAACCGCCATTCAAGATCACGCCGGTCACAAGTTTCTTCTTTTCCGGCGGTAACCGCGGCGAAATTCTCGATGCGCTCATTTACGCCATCACCGGCAGCGAAGGCATCATCAAAGTCACGGGCGAGGTGGGTAGCGGCAAAACCATGCTGTCCCGCATGCTGCTGGAACGCTTGCCGCTGCATGTGGAGCCGGTCTATCTGGCCAACCCCAGCCTGTCGCGCGAGGAAATGCTGTATGCGATCGCCGACAGTTTCAACCTCAACCTGGAAGGACAGCGGGTAAATATCATTCTGCAGACCATCCAGAACCTGCTTGAGCAAAAGCTCAATGAAGGCAAGCGTGTGGTGATCCTGGTGGACGAGGCGCATGCCATGCCGCTGGACACCCTAGAGGAATTGCGCCTACTGTACAACTTGCAGGTCGGCGACCAGAAGCTCCTGCAAATCGTGCTGTTCGGGCAGCCCGAGTTGAACGAAAAACTCGACCAGCCCAACATGCGCCAGCTCAAGGACCGCATCGTGCATCACTTCACCATGCAGCCGCTGTCGAAAACCGCCGTCGAGTCATACCTTATGTTCCGCATGCGCACCGCGGGCTTTCGCGGCTCCAACATTTTTTCGTCCGATGCCGTAAAGCTCATCGACAACGCCTCCCAAGGCCTGTTGCGGCGCGTCAATGTCATCGCCGACAAGGCGCTGCTGGCTGCCTTTGTGGAAGACGTCAGCAGCATCGACGCGCGCCACGTGCAGGAGGCCATACGCGACAGCGATCTCGCCCCCAGGCGCAGCCCACGCAAACTGCCGGTCGCAGCTATTGCCACGCTGGCGGTTGTACTGCTGGTCCTGGGGGCGCTGTGGGCCGCAGGCATAATAAGCATCGGCAAGCCCGCCGTACCCGAAAACAGGATCGCGGCGGCGCCGCTCCCTGGCGCCGCTCCTGCTGCGCCAACAAACGCTCTGCCTCTCGCCGAACCCGTGGTAACGGCCGCAGTTGCACCGGCGCCTGCGGCGCCGGACGCGGTTCGCGAGATTCCGCCGGGCGGCGGCACGGTTGCCGCCAAACCCGCATCAGAGCGCACTCCGATACCGGGTCCGGAGTTGCCTGCTCTGCTGCGGCAACGTCTCGACGCGACCAGGGCATTGTTTGGGACCGTGCACCCCGGCAGCGCGAGCATCCAACTGTTCTACACCGAGGACGCTCATCCTGCACGCATTGGCCGCCTTGAGACTTTCCTCGAGCGCGCCAAGAGGCTGGGAACCCTGAACCAGATTTACGTGGTCCCCTCGGATTCGCTGAATCATGGTGGCTACCGCATACTTTACGGCATGTACCCCAGCATAGGGGCTGCAAATACCGCGATGCTGCAGTTGCCGCCCGCATATCGGGAGTCATATGCCCCTACGCTCTACATCCCGAATGCGATACGGACCGCGCATTAGCGTGAGCAGACCCGCGCCGCACCGCAACTCATTGCGTATTGAGCGATTTTAGGAATGATGTTAATCTAATAGAAAATAATGCCAATTATGCCCGTTGGTTAAGAGCCAGCTCCCGAGGCTGGTGACAAAGCAAGCTCAAGGCGAGGGAAATATCATGCGGTCAAACCGCGCACTGCTGTATTTCGGATCCATCCTGGTGCTGACTGGTTGCGGCACCCAGTCCATCAAGCCGTCCGACAAGCATCTCCTGGACAGCGATGCCGGAGCAGCGCAGGCCAAAAACGTCCCGCCCCCCGTCAGGACCGACGTTCTTCCTCCACCCAAACCTGCGGCGAAGGTGGAAGTCTTCAGCGTTGTCGTCACCAATGTATCCGCTCAGGAAGTGCTGTTCGCCCTGGCGCGCGATGCCAAGATCAACATGGACATCTACCCCGGCCTCCAGGGCTATGTCACCCTGAACGCCGTCAACCAGACGCTGCCGCAAATCCTGGACCGCATCAGCAGGCAGATAGACATGCGCTATGAGTGGAACGGGCCTAACCTGCTGGTGATGCCGGACGCTCCGTTCCTCAAGCAATACAGGATCGACTACGTCAACATGGAGCGCGACTCTCAAGCCACGGTAAACAGCTCCAGCCAGCTTGGCACCACGGCCGGCGGAGCGCCTGGCGCGACTGGCGCAGGAACTGCGGGCGCCGCGGCGATAAATGGCTCTCGACTCTCGATCACCAACACTTCAAAAAATCACTTTTGGGAAACGCTGGTCAAGAACATCGCCGACATATTGCGTGAGACCGACAAGGAGATCGTAGTTTCACGCCGTGCCGCCGCCGAGGAGCAAGCGGCCGGCACCGCGAAGCCTGGTGCCCCCTCCGCCCCCGGCATCCCCGCTGCGGTGCAGTCGCCGACCGCAGAAAAGGCGTTCAAGGACTACCAGACGTTGCTCGCCGCCTCCGTGATACCGAACCCTGAGGCAGGTGTCATCACTGTGCGCGCCACTGGCAAGCAACACGAAAAGATTCGACAGTTCATCGACCAGGTCATGCTCAGCGCGCGCCGCCAGGTGATGATCGAGGCCACCATTGTCGAGGTGACACTCAGCGACAACTATCAGCAAGGCATAGACTGGTCAAAGTTCCTCGCCGCGGGCACGACCAAGGGATTCAACATAAGCCAGACAGGAGGCGCCGTCGCCGGGCCCGGCAAACTCCTGGTCAACTACGTCAACCCGACTTCCAAGTTCGGCAACATTGCCGCTTCCGTGTCGTTGCTGGAAGCGTTCGGCAAAACGAAGACCCTCTCCAGCCCCAAGCTCAGCGTGATGAACAACCAGACTGCGGTGCTGCGCGTGGTGGACAACGTGGTGTATTTCGCGATAACCGTTACGCCCGGCACGGTAAATACGCTCACCGGGGGCATGTCCACGCCTCCCACCTATACCTCCACCGTGCTGTCGTCGCCTGTGGGCTTCACCATGAGCCTGACGCCGCAGATTAGCGACAACGATACGGTGCTGCTCAATATTCGCCCGTCCATTACCCGCCAGACCGGTACGGTCAACGATCCCAACCCCTCTCTGGCCAATCCGTGTCTGGGTGTCGGTACCTGCCCCGGGGTCGTAAATGCCATTCCGGTGATCTCGACGCGTGAGATGGAGTCGATGCTGAAGATCGAAAACAACCAGATCGCCATCCTGGGCGGCCTGATGGCAGACAGCACCGACAAGCAAAGCAAGGAAGTCCCCTTGCTCGGGCAGATACCGATTCTGGGCGAACTGTTCAGGAGCCGCAACGACACCACTTCAAAAACCGAACTGGTCATCTTCCTGCGCCCGGTGGTCATCAGGGAGGGAGGCATAAATGGCGATTACTCCGAAATGCGCAATAGCCTGCCTTCCGAAAACTTCTTCGAAGCTGGCAACAGTCCGGCAACTGCGCCCAAGCCATGAGCCTGCTTCTTGACGCGCTGAAAAAATCCGGCCATGGACAGGCTGCAGCCGGGGGCGAAGGTGGCGGCCCGCCCGACGCAAAGCCGAGCCTCTCGCTGGAGGAGCCGCCCGCGCAGCGCCCCCAGCCCACGCAGCAGGCACTGCCCGGCCAGAACAGGAGCGAGCCGGCGCGGGATGGGGGACGGAACTTGTTTGCATCAAAAAAGACTGCGCCAGCGAAAAAACGCAAGCGACTCGGCATCGTGCCCATCACACTGATAGGCGCAAGCGTGTTTGGCGCGGGCTATGGCTACTACGTGTACCGCGAGGTCACCGGCCTGACTGCTCCCGCGCGTGCGGCAGTGCCGCCGCCGGCGCCGCCTGCCCCGGCGGCGCAGCCCCCCGCGCAGGTCGCGATGATCGCCCCGCGCCCCGTAGCGGAACAGCCTCCCGTAGCGGAGAAAGTGCCTACGCCGCAGAGTGCGCCAGTTGGCGAGAA
>Ga0316628_100004576_pt1 | contig 10891 bp, 11 predicted proteins | sample OWC_Aug_M2_C1_D5_FD_207648 | JGI IMG/M metagenome (GOLD analysis project Ga0316628, IMG submission 207648) | Wetland soil microbial communities from Old Woman Creek delta, Ohio, United States - OWC_Aug_M2_C1_D5_C | ecosystem: Environmental > Terrestrial > Soil > Wetlands | place: USA: Ohio... | reverse complement strand
GACCCGCAATTGTACGCAAGGTGTTGCTGCACTCCCCGCTTGTACAGCCGGTAATGCTGCAACGGGTGCTTGCTCGGCAGGCGGGATGGTTGGATGACCGAAAAACAACTCCCCTTTCTCTCGATATGATTATGTAGGGAGTGATCTATGAATCTGACAGACAGACCGATTGCCAATCCAGTCGTTGTGCTCCGGGAGGAGTTCGACGACTGGGCAGTACTCTATAATCCCGATACGCCTTATGCCGCGGGAACCAATCCTGTCGGCGCAGCGGTATGGAAGTTGATGGACGGCAGGAGAAGCATCAAAGAAATCGCGTCCATGATTAAAAATAGCTTCGAAAACACTCCGGCAGTTGCCGAAGAAGAGATTGCCGCCTTTGTTGACATGCTGGCAAAAAATGGTTTTGTGGGGCTGGAACTGGAGAATAAGTAACGGATGCCAGGGATGTCTGCCTGAGGTCCTCTTAGACAAGAGGACAAGAGAGAATCGATTATGTCACAGGTTATGCGATCCCCGCGCAGCCTGACCATTGAAATCACCGCCCGCTGCAACCTGCACTGCCGCTACTGCTACTTCTTCAATAACCCGGCCATGGTTTACCGGGATTTGCCCGGTGGCGAATGGCTCAAGTTCTTCAATGAACTGGGGGCGCTTGGGGTGATGAATGTCACATTGGCAGGAGGAGAGCCGTTTATTCGGGAGGATTTGCCCATACTTCTCGAGGGCATCGTTCGCAACCGAATGCGCTTCTCCTTCCTGTCCAATGGGGCGCTGATCGACGATGAAATCGCCGCCACAATTGCCCGCATGGGTCGCTGCGATTATGTCCAGGTATCGGTGGATGGTTCGAGTGCGGAGGTCCATGACTCCTGTCGTGGGCAAGGTTCTTTTGACGGTGCCATACGCGGCATTCGCACCCTGCAGCGCCATCGGATTAGCGTAGCCGTGCGGGTCACGATTCATCGAAAGAACGTGCATAACCTGGAAGACATCGCGCACTTTCTCCTGGATGAGTTGGGTCTGCCCGATTTTGGCACCAACTCCGCGGGGTACATGGGCAGTTGCTGCCGCAACGCGGATGATGTATTATTGAACACAGAGGAACGCCAGGAGGCCATGGCCACCTTGCGGCGCCTTACGGCGCAATACGATGGACGCATCTCGGCAAACGCCGGCCCATTGACGGATGGGCTCATGTGGCAGCGGATGGAAGAGGCCCGGGTACAGGGCAAACCTGCTTTTCACAATGGCGGTCGCCTCACCGCCTGTGGTTGTCCTACCAATAAAATTTCGGTGCGCGCCGATGGCATTATCGTTCCTTGCAACATGCTCGCCCATGTCGAATTGGGACGCATCAACCAGGATTCCCTGGCTGAAATATGGCAAAACCACCCGGCGCTGAACCAACTCCGCAACCGCCATACCATCCCGCTGACCGGGTTTGAATTCTGTGCCGGGTGTTCTTACATACCTTATTGCACGGGCAACTGCCCGGGAATGGCCTACTCGTTAACAGGTCAAGTTGACCATCCCAGTCCGGATGCCTGTTTGCGAAAATTTCTCGAAGGAGGCGGCACCATCGCATGAACAGTTTAGCCGTGATTAAACAGCCCAACCCGGGGCAGGTGGGAAAACCAACCCTCAATACCTTATATTTCTACTTGACCGAAGGGTGCAATCTCGCCTGCCGCCATTGTTGGATGGGGCCCCGGTTTGACGCCACAGGCGCTCTGTATCCCACCCTTCCGCTTGAATCATTTGAGACGGCCATCTGCGAAGCCAGGCCACTCGGGCTGAGCGGTGTCAAACTGACCGGCGGCGAGCCTATGCTGCACCCCCACTTCACCCGGTTACTGGAAATTGTCCAACGGGAAGGGTTGAGGTTAACAATCGAAACCAACGGCCTGCTGTGCACCCCGGAGATCGCCGCCGAGATCGCCAAATCGCCCCACCGGTTCGTTGCCGTAAGCATCGACGGCACCGATGCGGTAACCCATGAATGGGTGCGGGGCGTTCCGGGATCATTCGAAGCCGCTCGGCAGGCGGTGCGCAACCTGGTGGCGGCCGAAACCAGGCCGCAGGTCATTTTCACGGTGATGCGCTGCAATGCCGTCCAGGTAGACGACATGGTGCGAATGGTCGAAGAATTGGGTGCGGCCTCGCTCAAATTCAATGTGGTACAACCCACGGCCCGGGGCGAGAACCTGCATAAAAACCAGGAGACCCTTAATATTGCAGAACTTATCCAATTGGGGCGTCATGTGGAGCAGGAACTGGCACCTAAAACCAAATTGAAGCTCATCTTTCACTACCCACAGGCATTTAGATCCCTGCAGCGCATCGTTAGTGGAGATGGCTGCGGCGTCTGCGGTATTTTTGGCATCCTGGGCGTCATTGCCAGCGGTCACTATGCCCTGTGCGGCATCGGCGAGCAGGTACCGGAACTCATCTTCGGGGCGGTAGGGCAGGATAGCCTGGAAGAGATTTGGCGAGAGAATGCCATTTTGAAAGCCCTGCGGGAGGGACTGCCCGGGCGACTGGAAGGGGTCTGCGGCCGCTGCCTGATGAAGGAACGCTGCCTGGGCTTATGTGTGGCCCAGAACTACTACAGCAAAAACAGCTTATGGGCGCCGTTCTGGTTCTGTGAACAGGCGGAAGAAGTGGGTCTCTTTCCAGCTTCACGTTTGGGAGCGATACCCAGGCAACCTCCCCATATCCCGATTAAAAATGCCGCGCCATAATCGCAGCGAGAGGAGCCCCGGGGCCATGTTTTTGGCTGCTTATGTCGGTCCCAGCATGAATCCGACTCTGCACGAGCCGGAGCTCATGGAGGTTATGCCGTATAACAACAGAACCTTTCGCGTTGGCGATGTGATCCTCTTTTTACCGGCAGAGGCCGGTCAGCCGGTGGTACACCGAATTATTCGTGTCACCCCTGCAGGTATATCTACTCGCGGCGACAACAATACCCGGGAGGATTCTTTTCTCTTGCAGGCCAGGAACATCATCGGTCAGGTGGTGGCCGCCTGGCAGGGACAAAAGCGTCGGAGGATCAGGGGGGGATTGCCGGGACGATTGATAATCCGCTGGCGCCGCATCCTGGAGCGGGGTGTAACCCCCATGCTGCATCCCCTTTATCAAGCCCTGTCTCATTGGAGGGTGTTTGCCCGGCTGCTGCCGGCTCGACTCCGACCGCGGGTCGTCGTCTTCCACATCAAAGGCCGGGATCAGTTTCATCTCCTGTTGGGAAAGCGTACCGTCGGTCGCTACGATGACCGGCGTAATCAATGGCGGATTCAACGACCATTTCAATTGTTTGTGGATGGCGGGCTGCTGCCAAAACATAAGGATAAAGAGCGCCTGAACCAGCAGTTTTTGACCGATCGGGAAAAAACCATAAACCATTTCCCGGCACAGGGAGTGCAGCATGAACTCGTCCTTGCTGATGGGTGCCGTTGGGAAATTGCCGGCGGGGACGAAGAGGCCGCATCGATCGTTTCACAACTGGGATGCGCCATGCAACTGCGTGTGGCCAAAGGGGCGATTGAACCTTCGCGACCCGGGAATCTTCGCCGCCTTTTCGTCAGGGTGGACGCGCACACCACCGAGTTAAACAGCTATGTGCCGTTGGCCGGGGAACCTGGCGGCGCGGTCACTTGCATTCTAAGTCCATGTGCGCATTGGGGGGGGGCCCACGTCAACCTGATGAGATTATCGCTGGTGTTTGCCCGCGAAGCGCAAGCCCACGGGGGGGTCCTCTTGCACGGCGCGCTGGCAGAGCGGGACGGCAGCGGTGTGATTTTGGCGGCCCCGGGCGGGACGGGAAAGACCACGGCCAGTAATCGGCTTTTAGCCCCGTGGCGCTCCCTATGCGACGATACCACGCTGGTGGTACGGGATGAGAACGGAAAATACCTGGCGCACCCCTGGCCCACCTGGAGCCGTTTCCAAAACGGGGGACCGGGCGGCACCTGGGATGTACAAAAAGCCGTTCCCCTCAAGGGTATCTTCATTTTGACCCAGGCGCCCACAGACAGGAGGGAACGGGTCGGGCCGGGACAGGCGGTCAGCTTGCTCGTTGAATCCGTGGCCCAGGTTTCATTGTTTATGACCATGGGGTTGCGCAAGGATGAACTTCGCGCCCTGCGTTTAGAGTGGTTCGATAATCTTTGCTCCTTGGCCCGGGCCATACCTGCCCACTTGCTGCACATCAGTCTGACCGGCGCCTTCTGGCAAGAGATCGAGCAGGCGATGGCCGATACCATTTGATTATGCCAGAGCAGGAATCGATAAAGCAGAAAATCAAACGTACCCTCCGGCTTGGTCGTGCCCTGGGTTTTGTCTGGCAGAGCGCGAAAGGGGGGGCCGTCATCCACGGGATTCTCATTATCGTGCAAGGGGTGCTGCCTTTGCTTCCGCTTTATCTGATGAAGCTCATGATAGATGCCGTGGCCGCGGGGATGAGGACTTTTGATAAGGGGCCTGCATTTAGACATGTGCTGTGGCTCGTTGGCTTGATGGCGGCAGCGACCTTGTTTACCTTCCTTATCCGCCTGATAGCGGGCATAGTCAGCGAATGGCAGGCTTTCATGGTCACGGATCACATGAATGACGTTCTCCTCGCCAAGTCCATCGAGGTAGACCTGGAGTATTATGAGAGCGCGCGGTATTACGACACCCTTCATCGCGCCCAACGCGAAGCCCCTTCTCGCCCGATCAGTATCGTTAATGGATTGGCGCAGATTGGCCAAAACGGAATTTCACTTCTGGCAATTGCAGGCTTGCTCTTATACTTTCATTGGCTTATCGCAGTCATACTATTCTCCGCAGTCATTACCGGGACCGCCGTGCGATTAAAATATGCCGGCAAGATGTATCGCTGGCAGCGTGAGCAGACATCCACGGAGCGACAAGCGGGCTACTACAATTGGATGCTCACCGACAGCAGCCATGCCAAGGAAATTCGCCTGTTTAATCTGGGTCCCCTGTTCATACGCCGCTTTCGCGATATTCGTCAAAATCTCCGCAGGGGAAGGCTGGCCCTTATACGCAGACGGTACTATGCCGATTTTATGGCTCAAACCTTTGCCACCGCGGCAATCTATGGCTCCTATGCATATGTTGCGTATCAGGCGGTGTGGGGGAAGATCACCTATGGCGATCTGGTCATGTATTACCAGGCATTTCAGCGCGTACAGGGATTTCTCCAGGTGATGTTGGCCAGCCTGGCAGGGCTGTATGAAGACAACCTGTTCCTGGCCAATCTCTACGAGTTTCTCGATTTAAAACGGACGATCATTGAACCGGTTCAGGCCAGTCCTGTACCTCGACCGATGCAGCACGGTATCGTGTTGAACCGTGTGAGCTTTCAATATCCCGAAGGCGCCCGGAAGGCTCTTGAGGATATTTCCCTCACCATCCGCCCGGGAGAAGTGGTTGCTTTGGTGGGTGAGAATGGGTCGGGTAAGACGACGTTGATCAAGTTACTATGTCGATTGTACGATCCGACAGCGGGGTCTATTACCATCGACGGGGTAGATTTGCGCCAGTTTGAAACAAAAGCGTTAAGGAACGAAATCGCCATTATTTTCCAGGATTATGCCCACTACCATCTGACGGCCCGGGAGAACATCTGGTTTGGAAATACCACACTTCCACCCGGCCATGAATGTGTCAGGGCCGCTGCGCGCCGCTCGGGAATCGATGATGTCCTCGGCGCGCTGCCTAATGGGTATGAAACGATCCTGGGCAAGAGGTTCAAGGGAGGTGAAGAATTGAGCATAGGCGAGTGGCAGAAGGTAGCCCTGGCCCGCGCGTTCATGAAGGAAGCACAGATTATTGTCCTGGATGAACCGACAAGTTCTATGGACGCCAGGGCGGAATATGAAGCATTCCAGGGTTTTCGCCAACTGGTGTCCGGTCGCACAGCCATCCTGATCAGTCATCGCTTTTCCACCGTGCGCATGGCCGATCGCATTTACGTCTTAAAGCAGGGAAGGGTCATCGAAAGCGGCAGCCACGAAGAGCTAATAAACCGCAAAGATGTTTATGCGGGCCTCTTTGAGAGGCAAGCCCGGTCCTATCGTTAGTCGCATGAACCGAAGGACTTGTTATGGAGAAAAGAGAAGTAGATAGGCTTTTATGTGGGTTTCTTGCCGGTAGAAAAATACCAAACGCCGGACTGGGAAAAATGTCGCCGACCGATTGGGATTGCCTGGTAGAAAGGGCGCTGCGTTTTAAAGTGGGGGGGATGCTCTATCGGGGAATAAAGTCCGGCGCTTTTCCAAATGAGTGTGCGCCGGTCGATGTCATAAACAGACTCAAGGAAGCGTACCGCAACCAGGCGACCCGGAACGCGACTCTTTTTATCGATGCCGCAAGAGTACTTAAATCCCTGGCCGACAATCGACTGCCGGTCATTGCGCTCAAAGGGCTGGCGCTGGTAAAAAACCTATATGGCGATATTGCCTTAAGACCCATGGCAGATATTGATTTTTTGGTGAAAGAAGAAGATGTGGTCCGAGCTGGCCGGACCCTACTGACGCTTGGCTATCGACAGGCTTTTCCTGCCTGGGAGAGCAATATAAAAAGACATCATCATTTGCCCCCTTTTACGAGTAAAAGCGGAACGATTATAGAACTTCACTGGGATATCGTACCTGTGTATTGTCCTATTAAAGTGGATATCGACGGGTTGTGGGAGAGAGCGTGTCTCATTAAAGAAGACGATGCAGCGGTCCGGGTTTTTTCTTTGGAGGATCTATTTTTACATATGTGTATCCATGCTTGTTTTCACCTTCAGACCGGGATAGATTTGATTCCTTTTTGCGATATGGCCGGACTGATAAGAACGTTCACAGATAAAATCGACTGGCAAATAGTAATCGAGAGAGCAACCCGGTGGGGCACCCAAAAGGGCGTTTACCTGATGTTGCTTTTGGTCCGGGAATTGCTTGGAGTGTCGGCGCCGGATAAAATAATCTCAGAAATAAAACCTGGCGATTACCAGCCTGTTTTTTTTGATAAAGCCCTGGAACAGATTTTTGACGCCAACCCGTCGGGTCAGTTGTTCAGAAAAAGGATCGGTATACTGGTAAATATTAAAAAAACCAACAGTATTAAAGGGATGGTTTTGGCTCTTTTAAAAGGCGCTTTTCCGTCCAGGAAGTACATGGCCAGCATCTACCCGATTCCGCTTTCTTCCCCTAAGATCTATCTGTATTATTTCGTTCGCCTGGGCCGTCTATCCGCCTACTATTTTTTGGCGTTGTTTCGCTTGCTGCGCCGTGATCAAGCAGTTTTAAAAGAATACCGGGATGGGAATTGGATGAGCGCGGTTTCCGATTGGATGTTTTCCTAAGGAGGCGGAGCTGCCTCTGTTTGCAAACGTTTTTCCCACCAAACAGACGTAATCTTCCTCATCAAAAATAAATAAATTCCCCTTACAATCCTGCGCGGCAGGAAATTTACCGTTTTATAGGAAATGTAGTGCCTTATAGGACAATTTCTGCTAAAAAAAGTCCGATTTAAATCTATATAATCGCGTTTAGTTCCTGTGCGCAGGTGTTTTCAGGATATGGTAAAGATTCATAACGATCCTGGCATGATAAATGCTTGGTATAATGTGCATAAATCCAATTAGGAGGAATTAAACATGCAAAAAAAATACTGTTATACCTTGATTTTCGGAGTAGTGGCCTTGTTAATGTTGACCACCGGTGCTTTGTTTGCTTCAGATGCTTCAGAAATGGACCGGCGCATCGAAGACAATGCCAAAAAAACGTGGGTGTTTTGTACCTATCTCAAAGGCGATGACATTCGGATTAACTCCAATTCAGGTGTCGTCACTTTGACCGGAACCGTGGAAGAGGAATCTCATTTAATGTTGGCCGCCGATACGGTTGCCGATCTGCCTGGGGTAAAGAGTGTGGACAATCAACTGGTGATAAAGGGTGACTATCCGGCGAAAGGCTCCGATGCCTGGATCCACAGGAAGATCAAAATAATGCTCTCGCTGCATCGAAATCTGAATGAAAATACCGAGGTTTTCGTAAAAGATGGCCGAGTGACCCTAAAGGGTGAGGCCAGTAGCCAGGCTGAAAAAGGACTGACCACCGATTATGTGAAAGATGTCGAAGGCGTAAAGGACGTGAACAATGAGATGACGGTGGTACCAAGGCAGCATAAGAAGCATCGTTCTTTTGGAGCTACTGTCGACGATGCATCCATAAAATCGCAGATCAAGTGGGCCTTGCTTTTTCACCGCGGTACCAACGCATTCACCACCCATATTACGGTCAGAAGGGGTGTAGTCACGGTGACGGGTACGGCCGGGACCCTGGCTGAAAAAGAGCTCGTAAGCAGACGTATCGAAGATATCCATGGCGTTGTAAAAGTCGACAACCAGATGATCGTCAGGTAATATTCTTTGAGTTGTATGGGGTCCATTGTTTTGGACCCCATACAAGGAGAAGTTTACCTGGTACAAAATAGGAGAAAAAATGATAAGAAATGACAAGAACGAAAGTGTGGTTTCGCATGTTCTACCGTCGTTGCCCTACGCGGAAACCGCGCTGGAACCGGTAATCTCTGCGAATACGATTGGTTTCCACTTCGGCAAGCATCACCAGGGCTATGTCGATAACCTGAACAAGCTGGCAGCGGGAACAGAGTTTGCAGGCTTTCCGTTGGAGAAAATCATTACCATGACGGTCGGCAAAGCTGACAAGGCTGCCATCTTCAACAATGCAGCGCAAACATGGAACCACACGTTTTATTGGCGCAGCTTGAGGCCGAAGGGTGGCGGTGATGTACCCGCAGTTTTGAAGCACAAGATCGAGGCTTCCTTTGGCACCCTGGAAGCATGCAAGAAAGAGTGGGCGTCTGTGGCAATGGCCCAATTCGGCAGCGGTTGGGCGTGGCTCGTGCTGGATGGCGACCAACTCAAGGTGGTTAGAACCAGCAATGCTGATATGCCGATAACCCCTGGTGTGAAACCGTTATTGACCATCGATGTGTGGGAACACGCCTAGTACCTGGATTATCAGAACCGGCGCGCAGACTATGTCAACGCGGTGCTGGACCAGTTGATCGATTGGCATTTCGCGGCCGAGAACATCGGCTGACGGCGAACCGGATGATTACATGCTCGACAGCGATCGACAATCACTGCCGTTAAATAAGGAGGCAAACGATGAGTATGATGACAACGAAAGATGGGACACTTACTCTATTACAAGGGCTGGGGCACTGGACAACCAGTGGTGTTCAGCCACGGCCGGCCCCTCAGCGCGGATCGCGGATAGTTTGGAGGAGCAGATGGTGTTCCTGGCCACTAACGTGATAACGCTAAGATATTGATTGGTATATAAATTGCTTAATAAATTTCATGAGAAAAGGAGAACGAGCATGAAAAAATTTCTGTGGATTATTACATTCAGTTGTTTTTTATTGGCCCTGGGTTGCGCACTTTACTCCTCGGGGCAGGAGACCGGTTATCCCCCGGATAGAGGCGGTCAGCAAGAATACGAAGCCGATATGGGTGATATGGATTTTAACTACATCTATAGCTATCTGGCTCCCTATGGAAATTGGATCAACCTGGAACCCTATGGCTATGTTTGGACCCCAAGAAATATGGGTTACCGATGGCAGCCCTATCGCGACGGCCACTGGGTATTGACTGACGATGGTTGGACCTGGATCTCGCATGAAGAATGGGGCTCGATTCCTTTCCATTACGGACGATGGGATTATGACAGCCATTTCGGCTGGTTCTGGATCCCCGGTACAGTCTGGGGTCCGGCCTGGGTGAGCTGGAGATGGAACGACCAGTATGTGGGCTGGGCGCCCCTGCCGCCCGGGGTTGAATTCCACAGTGGTATGGATTTTACCTCGCTTTCATTCAAAATTCCCAACCGTTTCTGGATCTTTCTCCAGGCCCCACATTTCCTGGACCGTGACATCTATCGCTACACCCTCCCTTATGAACGCAACGTTACGATCATCAATTTCACTACCATCCGCAACAACATCCACTTCCGCAACAACAGGATCATCAACGAGGGAATCGGGATCGACCATGTGCGGCGTGTCACCGGGCGGGCAGTACCTCGCTACACGGTACGGGACGTCCGGAACCCCAGACAGGCCAGGGTCGAGGGCAATGATGTCCATATCTACCGGCCGACCTTTCGGAAGGATGCCACAGCGAAACCGAAAACCTTCCTGGAAAGGAAGGAGGCCCGGCGGGAGCTGGCCCTGGTCAAGGTCTTCGAACCCCGGTTACAGGAACCGGTGAAAGCGCAAGAATCGGCCGTCCGCAGGCGGCAAGCCCAGGAAAAGGCCCTCCTCAAGAAAACCCAGTCGCAAGAATTGAAAAAAATAGAGCGTAAGCGCGCCAGGGAACTAGCGCAAATCCGTGACAAGGCTGAAAAAAAGAAGATTTCGCAGAATTACCAGAACAAAATGGTCAAACTGCAGAAACAGCATCAGGCCGAGAAGCAGCAGTGGACCAAACGGAACAAACAGGATATTGAACGGGTCAAACAGGTCGCCCACCGAGCCAAGCAGGAGGCCAAGCAGGGGGCCAAGCAGAAGCAGAAGAAGCAGGACCAACGCCAGTTTAAAAAGAAAAAGTGAAAATTAATTTTCCTATTAGTTTCATATTCGACAGGAGGATACCATGAAATCGAGCGTTAGGGACAAAGCGGAAGGAACGTTTCACGAAGTGAAGGGTAAGGTCAAGGAGATCGCCGGGAAACTAAGCGATAATTCAAAATTGGAAGCGGAAGGTACCGACGAAAAGGCAGCCGGCAAAGTCCAGGAAAAGATCGGTCAGATCAAGAAGGCTTTGGGGAAGTAGTGAGAGTGGCTCAACCGGAGCAGT
>Ga0316628_100004575_pt1 | contig 10893 bp, 5 predicted proteins | sample OWC_Aug_M2_C1_D5_FD_207648 | JGI IMG/M metagenome (GOLD analysis project Ga0316628, IMG submission 207648) | Wetland soil microbial communities from Old Woman Creek delta, Ohio, United States - OWC_Aug_M2_C1_D5_C | ecosystem: Environmental > Terrestrial > Soil > Wetlands | place: USA: Ohio... | reverse complement strand
CGTGGGATCTTTCCGTTGGGGGCTGTCCGGGTATATCTGAGCGGCACCTGCTGCCGTTGCGACGGCCACCGGCGAGATTGCGGCGGCCCATGCGGGGCGCAGACCCCTCCGGGCCTCGATGCCACTCGATAAAACCGCTCAATTTAGGTAGGACTAAGCGGGCGAAACATCCTGTTTCCGATCATATCGCAAGCAGAACATGAATCCGTCGACAGCTCAAACCCCATTGAACCCAAGGAGGCAGCCATGGACAAGATTCTGAGAATTAACATGGGCGCCGCCGGCGGCCCCAAGGCCAAGGCCGAGCCGGTTGGAGCCTATGCGGGATTGGGCGGCCGCGCACTGACGTCGGCCATCGTTTCCAAGGAAGTCCCTCCGACCTGCCACCCGCTGAGCGAGGACAACAAACTGGTCATCGCCCCGGGGCTCCTCAGCGGCTCGGCCGCCGCCATGTCCGGCCGGATTTCGGTGGGCTGCAAGAGCCCGCTCACCGGCGGCATCAAGGAAGCCAACGCCGGGGGCCAGCCCTCGCAGATGATCGGCCGCCTCGGCTACGCCGCCATCGTTCTCGAAGGCAAGCCCAAGGACGACACCCTCTACCGGATCTACATCAACAAGGACAAAGTCGAGATCAAGCCGGACAAGAGCTTGAAGATGCTGGGCAACTATGCCCTGGTCGACAAGATGAAGGCCGAGTACGGGGACAAGGTCGCGTGCGTCTCCATCGGGCCGGCCGGCGAGATGAAGATGGCCGCCGCCTCGATCGCTTTCACGGACATGGAGCTCCGGCCCACCCGGCACGCCGGCCGCGGCGGTGTCGGCGCCGTCATGGGCGCCAAGGGCGTCAAAGTGATCGTGGTGGACGACAGCGGGATGAAAGCCCGCTCCCCGAAGGACCCCGAGAAATTCAAGGAGGCCAACAAGGCCTTCACGGCGGGCCTGCGGAAACACCCCGTCACCGGCCAGGGGCTGCCGACTTACGGCACCAACGTGCTCACCAATATACTTAACGAGGCCGGCGCCTACCCCACCAAGAACTTCATGTGGGGCCGGTTTGACACCTGCTCGAAGATCAGCGGTGAGACCCAGGCTGAAACCGAAAACGCCCGCGGCGGCGAGGGCTCCGCCACCCACGGCTGCCACCGCGGCTGCGTCATCCGCTGCTCCGGCACCTTCTACGACAAGGACGGCCACTACCTGACCAAGCAGCCCGAGTACGAAACGGTCTGGGCCCACGGCGGCAACTGCGGCATCGACGACCTCGACGCCATCGCCATGCTGGACCGCCTGGACGACGACTACGGGGTGGACACGATCGAGATGGGAGCTACCATCGCGGTGGCGATGGAAGCCGGGATCGCGAAGTTTGGCGATGCCCAGGCGGCCATCAACCTGGTCAAGGAAGTCGGCAAGGGTACCCCGCTCGGACGCATCCTGGGAAACGGCGCGGCGGTGACCGGCCGGGTCTTCGGCGTGGAGCGCGTGCCCGTGGTCAAGGGCCAAGCCATGCCGGCCTACGACCCGCGCGGCGTTCAGGGCATCGGCGTCACGTATGCCACCACCACCCAGGGTGCCGATCACACCGCCGGTTATGCCGTGACCGCCAACATCCTGGGAGTCGGCGGCAAGGTGGACCCCCTGAAACCGGAGGGCCAGGTGGAACTGTCCCGGAACCTGCAGATCGCCACCGCGGCCATTGACTCCACCGGCATGTGCCTCTTCATCGCCTTCGCCCTCTTGGACCAGCCGGACACCTTCCAGGCCCTGATCGACCTGATCAACACCTTCCACGGCCTGAAGCTCACGGCCGACGACGTGACCGCCCTCGGCAAGAAGGTGCTCAAGATGGAGCGCGAGTTCAACCTCAAGGCAGGGTTCACCAAGGAGATGGACCGGCTGCCGGATTATTTCAAGAAGGAAAAACTGCCGCCCCACAATGTTACCTTCACAGTGAAGGACTCGGAGCTGGACCAGGTTTTCAACTGGTAGCTTGAACGATCCACCATCATCCGAACCCAGGGGGGAGGCGTGATCCGCCTCCCCCGATTTTTTGATGACTTTGTAAGACCTAGCCTGAGCGATTCTGTTCTGGATCCAGGCGGAAAGGCCCACATGAAATCACAACCGCTTGCCTCTGCCGCCACTGTGAAGCTGACCCTCACCCTGCAGAAGGCTGCCGTTCCACGCTTCTTTCCCCTTCTGGGGGAAGGCTTCCTCGCCAAGGGACCCGGAGGCGAAACGGTCGAGGGCTTTCTTCAAAAAGCGGCCGGCATCTCCCCGGCCTACCTGAATGACCGTGTCCAGACGGTTTTTCTCGACGGCAAGGCCCTTGACGATTTGAAGACCGCCACGGTCGGAGACGGCGCGACCCTGGCGCTCTCGGCCGCCATGCCCGGCCTGGCCGGGGCCATGCTGCGCCGGGGCGGATTTTACGCCGCCATGCGCCGCCAGATCTCGCATGAGGCCGGCGGCCCGGCAGCAGCGGGCCAGGAGATCACCGTCACCCTCAAGCTCTTCAATCTCGTCGCCCGGGACGCCGGTCCGCGCCTGCTCGCAAACGGCATCCTGATCCCCGCCGGGCAACTGAAGGATTTCATCGAACGGCAGGGACACTGGATCTGGGCAGGGTGCATCGCAGCGGAGGTGGACGGAAAGCCGATGGAGACCGGGCAGGTGCCGGGCGTGCTTTCCGGCTCCGGTCAGGTCATTCTGGTGGTGAAGGCCGGCTAAGGCCGATGACGTGGTATATCTGCAAATTCATTCCGTGGCAGGGCACCATAAGCGTTTTCAAGCTTCGGGCTGACAGTCGATGACAGCGGCCGGCCGACACGCCCCCAAGGCCTGGCCGGTCTTTTTCTCCTCCCCGAGCTTTTCTTCGCGGATGCGGTCAAACAGGTCATCCAGCGCCAGAAACGCATCCACCACTTCCGGGTCGAAGTGGCTTCCTCTGAGATTCAAGATGATCTGCCGGGCCTTGACGTGGGAGAAGGCTTCCTTGTAAAAGCGCCTGGTGGTGAGGGCGTCGTAGACGTCCGCCACCGCCACGATCCGTGCGGCCAGCGGTATGTCTTCACCGCGAAGCCCCCGCGGGTAACCGGAGCCGTCCCACTTTTCGTGATGGTTGTAAGCGATCTCCCGGCCGATGTTCAAAAACGAGCGCCCTTCGATCTGGGATTGGATGGAGGTAATGGCGTCGCCTCCGAAAAGGGCATGGCATTTGATGACTTCAAATTCATCGCCGGTGAGCTCCCCGGGCTTGAGCAGCACCGCATCCGGTATGCCCACCTTGCCGATGTCATGCAGGATCGCCGACTGATAGATGTCCTCGATGTAACGCTGGTCGATATATTGGCGGTAGCGGGGCAGCTTGGCCATCTCCGCGGCCAACAGCCGGGCATATTCCCGGATTCGTTCGAGGTGGGTGCCGGTGCCCTCGTCGCGATATTCGGCTAGCTTGGCCAACCCGAGAATCGTGGCCGCGCGCGCATGCTGCAGCTTGCGGTACGACTCCAGCAGGCTCATTTCAAGGCGTTTTTTCTCGGTTCGGTCCCGCAGCATGCCCCGGAAGCCGATGACCTCATTGGCCGGGCTTCTGAGCAGAGAAGCCGACGCCTCGATGTGCAGCACCTGGCCCGCACGCTGCAGCTCGCAGTCAAAGGCTTTGGCCGGACGGCCGGTGCGGCGGCATTCCGCGAAGGTGTCGGGCAGGGTGCGGTCGTTTTCGTCCGCCAGGAAATCCCGGATATTCGCCTGCAGCAAGTCGGATCCGGGCGCTCCCAGGATGCGGCAGGTGGAATCGTTCACGAAGCTGAAGCGGCCTTCCAGGTCGACCTCGTAATAGCCTTCTTCGATGCTCTGAAGGATGGTCCGGTATTTCTCCTCGCTCTGCTTCAAGGCCTGCTCGGCCCGGTTGCGGTTGTTGATGGTAAACCGGACATGCGAGCCGAAGATCAGAAACAGGCACAGCACGATGATGCGCATGCCCATGCTGCCGACGTCGGGGCCGAAGATCTCGCGATAGAAGCTGATCTCTTGGGGAGAAAACAGGTTGATCAGTGCCTCCAAACCCCAGTAAGCCGCCGCCAGGAAGATGGCGGTCAGCACCATGGAATCCGCCACGTCCACGCGCGACCCTATACGGTTCAGCGAAGGATTCATCGCTCCCTCCGGGAGACCGAAAAATTGACCGTTTCGGCGAAGGCTGGTAGAATTAAAATATTAGTCTATCAGATTCTGCATGGGAAGGAAACCGCACCATGGTGTCGCGAATCAAAGGGTACCTGCTCATTGCCGTGGCCGGCGCCGCCGTCTACTTCCTGCTGAGCCACCATGTCATTTTCTATGGCCAGGAGGCCTCCGTCATCCAAAACATCTATTTGCTCAAAAAATCCAATCTCAACCTTCACTATACCTTTTTCAGCCTGCACCAGAAAAAGCCGGAGGCCGTCATGAAGATAAAGCAGTTGAGGGAGGACGGCGTCGGGGATCTTCTCGTTGAACTCGGCCTGCTGACGGAGCAGGACAAATCCCGCCTGGAGAGCCAATACCGCTGAGTGTCACCTAAATTGAGCGATTTTATCGAGTTGCATCGAGGCTCGGAGGGGTCTGCGCCCCGCATGGGCCGCCGCAAATGACACCGTGGCTGCGACAACGCCCCCAGGGGTTCTAGACGGAAGCGCAGCGTCCTTCAACCGGTCAGCATTTCGGGTGAGCGAGGGCGTTCAAGGCCAGAGTGATCGGACGTTCCTCTTCGGAGGGAGTGTCGACCCGAATGGGCCCGGGCCGCCGGTAATGGTCCTCTGGCGAGGTGGCCGCCAGCCATGTCTCCTGGTGGGCCTTGAAGACTTGCATGGCCACGGAGTTGGGGTCCACCAGGGCTTTCTCCAGAACCAGTGCCAGCTTGCCCTTGCGCTCCTCCAAATGCATGAGAGGGGCGATGGGAATGCCGATGGGTTCCCATTGGGTGAAGTCATACTCCAGGTTCCGGATGGCAGCCATCTGCCCGGTAGCGCCGTTGGCGACCAGGCTGAAGACCGTCATGCCCAGGTTGTACGTGTAAATGCAGTCGAAGCGCGTCGGGTCGTTGCCGCGGCCGTCGTACCCGTAGAAGTGTTCCTGGGTTTTGAAGCTGGGGAGGATCATCTTGTAGATCTTGTCGATGGCCGCCGGTAGTTTGCCCTCAGGCTCGAGCAGACCGGCCTTCTCCAGCGCCTGGCGGAGCGTCTTCGTGGAGATGATGGACGCCCGGGCCAGCAGGTATTCGCCCTTGCCGAAGTTTTCGAAGATGGCCGGGCCGAAACGCTCGTGATCCAGCCCCCCCTTGGCCAACGTCTTCCGGAAAAAGTCCCGGTGAATTCCGAGCTTGTACTGCCCCTTCTCTCTCAGAATGTTGAGATAGTCATGCACGAGCCCCATGAGCACTTTCTCGGTTTGGATCTGGGAGAACTGGAAATTGCCGTGGCTGTCGCGCTCCGTCAGCAGCCCTTCCTGAAAAAACTCGGGCAGATCATTGAACAAATCCTCGTCCCGTGTGTTCCACAGCTTGAAGGATGAATCCTCCCGGGACCGCTGGGCCAATCGGTGCAGATATTCTAGCTTGTCCTCCAGCAGCGGAAACGCCGAATGGAACTCGCGGTCGTGGGTGCGGTTGTACTCGGCGATGATGGTGTTCAGTTTCATGATGAACACCTCCACCTCGTTGATGAACTCCAGGACACCCTCCGGAATGACAATCACCCCGTAATTCTTACCCACCGCCGCCCGTTGCACGATCCCTTCGCAAATGAGGCGGGAAAGGTGGCGCAGGGTCATCCCATAGGCGGTGTAGTCGGTGGTCTTGTTCCGGCGCGCTTTCTCCAGGCGATCCTGGTCGACGAAGTCCACCAGATCCTCCCCAATGACGGTGTAATTAGGGTGAGCCTGCAGCGCGACCTCCAGCGCCAGATGGCTCGCCACCCGCCCCATGACCTTGCAGACATGGTAGTACTTGATGTCGGAGCTCGCGTCGTTGCAAAGCCCGGCGATGGAGTTGGCGAACGCCCGGGCCGCCGTGTGGAAGCCGAACGACACCGCGCACAGCACGTTGCCGTCGTCGTCGCGCACCTGAATGTCGCCGTCGATGGTCTTCGGCACCCCGATGATCTGGATGCCGTCGTCGTAAAGCTCCTGGGCCAGAAAAGCAGCGTTGGTGTTGGAGTCGTCGCCGCCCACGATCACCAACGCGTCCAGCCCCAATTCCTTGCAGGTCTTCCGGGACAGGTCCACCTTCTGCTTGGAGTCGATTTTTGCGCGCCCGGTCTTGATCATGGTAAACCCGCCCAGATTGCGGTAGGCGTCTACGAGTTCACGAGTGATCTCGATGGCCTCGTTTTCCACGACCCCGTCGGGGCCGACGAGAAAGCCGAACAGGCGATTTTCGGGGTTGGCCCGAGTGGCCGCATCAAACAGCCCGGCGATGACGTTGTGCCCGCCGGGGGCGGGCCCGCCCGAGAAAACAATCCCGATACGGCGCGGCTTGGAGTAGCGCTGGGCCACTTCCTTGGCGACCTTGGTTTTCCCGCGGACCACCTGGACCGTGTTGCGGATAATCTTCGGAAGGAGGCGCTCGGCTTCCCTGTCGACGGTGAAGCGAAAACGATCCGTGTCTTCCAGCACGGTATAGGCGTGAGAGAACACCTTGCAGACCGGCGGCGCGAAAGCCCGCCGTTCGATCAATTCGCGGTTGACGTCGTCCACCGCTTTTTTCACGACGGGGCTCTTCAGAATCTCCTGCAGATCAAGAGCGCATTTCTCTGCCATGAGCCGCTCCTCCCCCTCCAGCGTTCACCTTGGACAGCAAGAATGTGATGATGCGGATAAGATTTAGCATTACGGGATAGCGGCCCCGGTGTCAAGATCATTTGGAAGCTCTGGAAACGCTGCGAGGGCATCGGCCTGAGCAGTGCCGATACGCCGGGCGCCATCCGGGCCTACCTGGATCGAAACCCCCACCTGAGCCAGGTGGCCGAGGACGCCGGCCGGGTGGTGGCAGCGGTTCTGTGCGGCCATGACGGGCGACGCGGCTACCTGCATCACCTGGCGGTGCACCCGTTCTGCCGGAGGCGGGGCATTGCGCGGCGGCTGGTCGAAACGTGTCTGGCGACATTGCGGGCCGAAGGGATTCGGAAATGCCACATCTTCGTTTTCAGGGACAATCCACAAGGCCTGGACTTCTGGACGCACCTCGGATGGACGCCGCGGGCCGATGTCAGCGTAGCGTCGATCGAGCTGTCTGGGGGGTGAACATCGCGGTCGAGGACCGCATTGCTGGACCACCAATTTCCGATAAACAGAAGCCACCTAAATGATTCAGAAGTGCGCTAAACCCTATATCTTGTAGACGGTGCTTCAAAAATACACCTTTTGTTGTGTTTTTTCTTTACATCAGATTCGCACCCTGCTATTATAAAAACACTGATCGTTCGACAATTCCAACCTCCCAGCGTCCAGGTTGCGGTCCTATTCGTCGGCGGCGAGATGAAGCGCAATGCCCCGGTTGGGCTTATTGCCAGTTCACCGAGATCCATCTGACTGAATTCGGAGGAGACCCCGTCCATGAAGCTTAAGAGACTTGAGATCACCGGCTTCAAGTCGTTCTATGACAAGGCCAGTATTGAATTTCCGGCCGGAATAACCGCGGTTGTGGGTCCCAACGGCTGCGGCAAGAGCAACGTGATTGACGCTATCCGCTGGGTGATGGGCGAACAGAGCGTCAAACAGCTGCGCGGGAAATCGATGGAGGATGTGATTTTCTCAGGTACCAGCGGCAAGGCCCCACTGGGAATGGCGGAGGTCTCGTTGACACTCTCCAACGACAACGGCAGCGCCCCGGAAGAGCTCAGGGATTTTACGGAGATCAACGTCACCCGCCGCCTCTACCGCTCCGGTGAGAGCGCCTATTTCCTGAATAAACAACCGTGCCGCCTCAAGGACGTTCACAACATCTTTCTCGGCAGCGGCTTGGGCTCCAGGTCCTACTCGGTCATCCAGCAAGGCAACATCGGTATCATCACCGAGGCCGGCCCGGAGGAACGCCGCTATTTCGTCGAAGAGGCCGCCGGGGTCACCCGCTATAAACAGCACAAGGCCGAAGCGCTGCGCAAGATCGACATCACCCAGCAGAACCTGTTGCGGGTGGCCGACATCATCGTCGAGATCAAACGCCAGATGGACAGCCTGAAACGGCAGGCGCGCAAGGCTGAACTCTTCAACAAATACCAGGCGCACGTCAAGGAGTTGGATGTTCGCCTCGGGCTGCATCATTACGAGGAGTTCACGCGCCAGATGGAGGGCACCGACGCACTCCTGCAGCAGCTGCGGGATGCCGACCTCGGGCACTCCGCCGAATTGAAGACGCTCGATGCAGCCGTCGAGGACATCAAGCTCGAACGCTGGCAGAAAAACCAGACGATCGGTGAACAAAAGACCCAGAAATTCGAGACCCAGCGCACCATCGACCGCGTAGAAAACGACCTGAAACACCTGCGCGACGAAATCGAGCGGGTTTCCCGGGAGATCGGCGAGCTCCAGGACGCGCGCAAAGTCCTGGATGAAAAAAACCAGGGTATGCTTGCTGAAATTACGCAGGGCGAGGCCGAGGGTTCACGGCTGCGGGAGAACATCGACCGAGCCCGGGCCATGCTCGAGCAGGAACGGTCCGCCCAGGAGCGGATGACCGCCGCGCTCGGCGAAATGAACCAGAAGCTGGAAGCCGCCAAGTCAAATCTGCTCGACCTCATGAGCCAGGAAGCTCAATACCGCAACGTGCACCAGAATGCGTCCAACAACCGCGAAAGCCTGAAGCGGAGGCTCAAGCGTGCAGATGAAGAGGAGGCCCAGACCCGTCAAAAAGCCACGGAGGCCCAGGAGCGCGAAAGCCGTGCCCAAGGCCGCTTGACGGCCATCAAGGCGGACATCGAGGCCTTGGGCGGACGGATCGCTGAAACTCGCAGCCGCCTCGATGAAAAGTCCAAGGGACTGGGGGCGCTGGTCAAGCAGGTCCAGAGCCTGGAACTGGAACGCAGCACCGTCCGGTCAAAGTATTCCACCCTGAAGAAAATGGAGGACAATTTCGAGTGGTACAAGGACGGTGTCAAAGCCGTGATGAAGCACGCCCAGGCGGCGCCTGCCCCCGAGCGAACGGGCGAGACCCCGGGCGACCGGGCGCTGGAGGGTGTCGTCAGCCTGGTGGCCGACGTGATGGAGCCGGATGACTCGGTCGCCACGGCGGTGGAAGCGGCATTGGGAGAATCCTTGCAGTACATCATCGTGAAGAACCAACAGGCCGGATTGGGGGCTATCGATTATCTCCAGCGCCAGAGCGCCGGCCGCAGCGGGTTCATCCCGATTTCCACCCTCCACGACACCTCGGCCGGCATCGGCGAGCGTCCCGATCCTGCCCGGCTGCTGCTGCAGCACGTAACGGTCAAACCGGGGTTCGAAACCATCGCCCGGGCACTGCTGGGCAACGTGGTGCTGACCGAAACGCTCGAAGAAGCGGTTGCGCTGTTCAACCGCAACGGCCGGATCCAGACCATTGTCACGCGCAACGGCGACGTGATTTCCCCCAAGGGCTTTTTGGTCGGGGGCAGCCGGGATGCGGGCAGCGGCATTCTCGCCAAGAAGCAGGAAATGCGGGAGCTGGAACGCCGGGGCCGGAGCCTGGAGCAGAAACTGGAGAAAACCCGCCTCGAGCTGAAATCCATGGAGGCCGAGGTCCGCGACCTGGATGTGGAACTGCAGAAGCTGATCGAGCAGAAGAACCAGGCGCGAGAGAACGAGATCGAATCAGAAAAGGCGCTTTACAAGGCATCAGAAGATCTGAAGGGGCTTCGGCGGCAGATGGAGATCATTCAACTCGAACAGGAGCAGCTGCTGGGGGAGGCGAGCGACCTGGATGACGAAATCGGCAGGACCGACCGGGCGCTGGCCGTCATCACGACGGACCTCGCAGCCGCTCAAGCCGCCGTGGCCGAACACTCCCACCGGATCGCCGACCTCACGGACCAGCTGCAGGACTTCAACCAGAAGGTCGTCAACGTCAAGCTGGAGATGACGGCCCTCAATGCCAAACTGGAGAACAGCACCAACAGCCTGAAGCGGCTGCGTGAATTCCAGGCTGACGGGGTCCGGAGGCTGGACCAGCTGGCGCTCGAGATCGGCCAGAAATTCGAAAAAACGCAGACGAGCAAGCAGAAAACCGAAGAACTCGAGCAGTCGTTGGCGGACATGTACCGACAGATCTCGGATCTCGAGCGGGACATCGAACGCAACGAGGTGGACTACGCGGCCATCGATGCCAAGCTCAAAGAGAGCGACGAAAAGATATCGGCCATCAAGGACATGCGTGAAAAGGCCCTGGAGCAGTTCCGCCTGCTCGAATTGGAGCAGGCCCAGCGCAAGCTGAAGCGGGAACACATCGCCGGCCAGCTGGAAGACCGCTACCAGACGCCTTTTGCCGAACTCACGTCACACCTCGCGCCGCCGGCGGAGGCGGCTGCGTCCGAGCCCGCGCCGAATCCGGAAGAGATGGAGGCCGAGCTCGGCCGCTACCGCACCAAGATCGCCCGGATCGGAGACGTCAACCTGGGCGCCATCAAGGAATATCAGCAGCTCAAGGAGCGCCATGAATTCCTTCAGGCCCAGAAGGAGGATCTGGAGAAGGCGATCGAGGACCTGCAGCAGGTGATCCACAAGATCAACACGGTCTCCCAGGAGCGCTTCATGCAAACCTTCCACGCCCTCAACGCGAGGCTGGCCGAGGTGTTCCCCCGGCTCTTCAACGGGGGCACAGCCGAGCTCGTCCTCACGGACCCCGACAAGCCGCTCGAGACCGGTGTCGAGTACATGATCCAC